>Ga0209321_10003697_pt1 | contig 10220 bp, 9 predicted proteins | sample Rifsed16ft4_FD_184012 | JGI IMG/M metagenome (GOLD analysis project Ga0209321, IMG submission 184012) | Soil microbial communities from Rifle, Colorado, USA - sediment 16ft 4 - CSP-I_5_4 (version 2) | ecosystem: Environmental > Terrestrial > Deep subsurface > Rock core/Sediment | place: Rifle... | reverse complement strand
ACAAGCCATCCAAAAGGTACGTTATTTGTTATATGGACTACACTGGCATATGCCTGATCAACCGTTGGCCTGTAGTACATAAGAAGGAGGATACCGGTAAATATATTTACAACAAACAGGAGAAATGTAAAGCCACCAAAACAGAACCAGAAATTAATATGTTTTGGTACTGGTTTCTTTAATATCTTCCGGAGGGCTGATCTCAGATCAAGTCTGTCATCAAGTTCACCATAAAGAAAACCTGTGGCGAGGGTAAACCAGTTTATAATCCCGCGTACATTTGCGCCCTTTTCTATCTTTGCCAACAACTTGCCACTCTTTTTCTTCCTGCTGCGCGTAGTCTTCATCAAAAAGCTCCCCTTTTATCTAACCGACAACTACTTTGTCTCCAATTTCCCTTACCTCATAACTTGGCAATGGTCTTGGAGGCGGACCACCCAATACAGCGCCATTAATATCATATATACCGGCATGACATGGACATATGAGCCGCTTTTCTTCAGGATGCCAGCTTACTATGCAACCCAGGTGTGTACATATCAGGGAAAGCCCGTATAGCTTGCTGTTATGCCGTATAATCCCTGCCGGTTTTCCATCTATTAATATCTTTTTCATACCGCCTTCCTGCAATTCAACTATTGGGAAGGAGATCTTCTTTTCTCCGGGTGGACCTGCGGTCTTTTCTGTTGGCCATATATACCGTATGCCTGCATAGCCGGATAAAACGGATGTAGCAGCAACCCATAGGCCAATAAGGCTGTTGATAGTCTTATGGAGTAAATCTCTCCTTGTTATATCCTCCATATAATCCTTTCATCCGAAGATGGCGACTAAAGTCGCCCCTATCCTGGAAAATCCCTTAATCATTTTTAAAATCTTCTGAATTTACTTTGAAAAAGTTCTTATGAAGTTTATAACAGCCCAGCGCTGGTTTGGCGGCATTATATCTTCTCTGGCAAACATCCTGGTGCCATGTACACCTCTTGAAATAGAATAGAATAACATTCCATCGGTCTTCTTTGACATAATATGGTTATCAGTGAAATCCCTCGGCATGGGGTTAAACTTCCCGATTACTGCAGCATCGCCTTTACCATCCCCATGAACACCATGACAGATCTCACAATGGCCGGTGAATAGTTTCCGCCCATCCCTTAGAACAGACAAATTAAACGGCAGAGGGTTCTTCATGTTTATATATTCTTTTGGGTAATATCCAGGGGTCGTTGTTGGATCACCTTCTGCAGATATTATTGCAGGATAAGACAACATGACAGCAAACAGAACAACTATAAAAGTCTTTGTAAGATTCATTTTTCCTCCCATGATAATGTTTTTGTGATTAATTGATGCCAAGGTGTTTAGCTACAGTTTGAGATATTTTATCAACTATACTCTCAATCTCTTCTTCCCTGTCTCCTTCAACCATTATGCGTAAGACAGGTTCAGTACCCGAATATCGTATAACAATTCTACCTTTTCCGTCCAGTCTTTTCTCTGATTCATTAATAACATGTGAGACTTCCGGTATCGATTCGAGGTCCTTTTTTTCATTTACCCGGATGCTGACCAGTTTTTGTGGAAATGTCTTCATGCATGATGCAAGTTCTGATAATGACTTGTCTCTCTTTTTCATCAGGGTTAATACCTGTAGTGCGGTTATCAGGCCGTCTCCTGTTGTATTATAATCGAGAAATATCACATGTCCTGATTGTTCTCCTCCGAGGTTACAGTTAGTTCTCATCATCTCCTCTAATACATACCTGTCCCCTACAGGAGTCCTGACTATTTTTATACCTGCCTCTTTCATGGCTATTTCAAGGCCTATATTGCTCATAATCGTAGCGATCAATGTATCCTGATTGAGCCTTCTATTATTCTTCAAATCAATGGCACACATGGCCATGACCTTATCCCCATTCACGATGTTCCCCTCCTCATCTGCAAATATAACCCTGTCAGCATCTCCGTCATGAGCGATTCCTATATCCGCATTGTATTCCTGAACAGCCCTTTGAAGCTTCACAGTGTGAAGAGAGCCGCATCCGAGATTGATATTCACGCCATCAGGGTTATCACCCATTGTTGTAACCTCAGCGCCTAATTCCCTTAATACTGTAGGTGTAATTTTATATGATGCACCATTAGCGCAATCTACTACAACCTTGATACCTTCAAAATCTATCCCTTTTGGGATGGTATTCTTAACAAATTCTATATAACGTCCCTCTGCATCATCTATCCTGAAGGCCTTACCAAGACTGCTGCCGGTTGGTCTCAGATTATCAATATCCCCTGAGAACATAATGTCTTCTATCTCCTTTTCATAATCATCCGGGAGTTTAAGGCCGTCTTCAGAGAAGAATTTTATACCATTATCTTCAAAAAGGTTGTGAGATGCAGATATTACCACACCTGCATCGCCTCTGAGGCTTCTGGTTAGGAATGCGATTGCAGGGGTGGGCATGGGGCCTACCAGCAATACATCTACGCCCATCGAACATATTCCAGCCGTAAGTGCTCCTTCAAACATGTATCCTGAGAGCCGGGTATCCTTGCCAATAATTATCCGGTGGTGCCCTTTTTTATTCTTTTTGTTTTTAAAGAAATGTGCTGCTGCACGGCCCAGTTTAACTGTCATCTCAGCGGTAAGCGGGTCAATATTTGCAACCCCCCTGATACCATCTGTACCAAAAAGTCTTCTCATATCCTTTCAACCTCCACATCTATAATAACAATATCATTCCCCAGTGTCCTTAGATTACGCAATGGAATCTTAACCTTTACCTCTTTTGAGAAACTGCTCCTTCTGCCTGAAACGTTAATATTTATATCTTCCATCAGGGGGCCCTTTTTTATTTCAGACTCAGGTCCCTCTAATATAATCTTAGCAGGACTGACTGAAACACTTTTTATCCTGTAGCCCGATGCAGGCTTACCGGAGATGTTTGCCTTAACATCCACTTCCTTCCTCATTAATCTTACTATCTCAATCTTTATCTTTTGGGGGTTCATGCTAACTACATCTACCTTCCCCGGGACATTAAGGTTATCATGATCCAGGGTGTAGTATCTTGCCCCTTCTCTCGCACCGGAGAGATTAAGGCTTACATTTAACTCATCAGGGTCTAAATCCCGTATAATACTCTGTCTCCCTTTTAATCTGACATTTATATGATCTTCAACCTTACCTGTTACAATCATATCATCCGGGATATTTTTTAACTGAAGGGGCAGCGCATAATTCATTTCAAGGGTATCCCTTGACACAACAGGGGTTATATAGAACCACAGGATTATAGCAAAAAAGAGGGAGATTAGCTTTAAAAAAAGATTGTTTAGCAACAGGTTTCTGAAATTTACCATCTTTCCTATTTTCCTGGCCTATTTTCCGGGCCTATTTTCCGGGCTCCTCACCTGCTATTATCTTTCTTATACTCTTCTTCATCCTGTTGGGGAAGAATGAATCGAGTTTTTCAATCCAGGTATTTCTTTCTTTCTTACCCCTCTCAAATATTCTAGTAAGTAAACGTCTCAGGGCAGCAGTATCCAGCTCTCTCATCATGTTACCACCTATACTTACGGATATTGTACCGGTCTCTTCTGAAACCACGATGGCAACTGCATCAGTTTCCTCTGTAACACCTATTGCAGCCCTGTGCCTTGTACCAAGGGATTTATTTATATCCTGGCTGAGCGTCAGCGGAAGAAAACATCCGGCTGCTATTATCCTGTCCCCTTTGATAATGATAGCCCCGTCATGAATAGGTGAGTATGGGAGAAAGATACTTGTCATTAACTCCTTGGTTATTTTTGAATCCAGTGGTATACCCATCTCGACAAGTTCTTTAAGCTCTGTATTGCGCTCAATCACAATAATTGCCCCGATCTTCTTATTGGCCATTGATACACAGGCCCTGATTATCTCTTCTATATTCTTTGATTCCTCTATAGTACTAAGGCGCTGCGTGAGGGGGTTCTGTCCCATCTGTGCAAGGGCCCTTCTTATCTCAGGCTGAAATAGTATGATTAGCGCAAGTACTATATATGACCAGAAACTCTGGATCAACCATTCAACTGTATATAGCCCGGTCCATTTGGATACCGCAAAGGCAATGATCAGTATAACAAGGCCCATTAACATCTGAAAGGCCTTTGTGCCTTTTATCAATAATAACAGGCGATAGAATACGAATGATATAATAGCAATATCAATAATGTCCTGCCACCGTATTTCCCTGATTAGATCATTCAGGAAATCTATCATTTCTCTTTCTATTCTCCCCTTATAGAATCAGCCATTTTTGCAAGCTGTTTCATTTCCCTTACATCATGAACACGTATAATATTGACCCCTTTCATAATGGCAATTGCCGCTACAGCAGCCGTGCCATGAAACCTCTCTTTTACAGGGAGATTTAATATCTCTCCGATAAAAGACTTCCTTGACGGACCGATCAGCACAGGACAACTTAACTCTTTAAATACTTCAAGGTGCCTGATTAGCAGAATATTATCATTCAGTCTTTTGCCAAAACCAATACCCGGGTCAATGATGATCTTTTCTTTAAATATGCCATTTCTCACTGCATAATCAATCCGCTCTCTAAGAAATTCATAAACCTCTTTTACAACATCCTTATATACAGGATTTACCTGCATATTGCTTGGCCGACCCAGCATATGCATCAGCACCACCGGGATTTTATACTTTTTAACTATATTAACCATTTCAGGATCAAATCTCAAGGCACTAATATCATTTACAATCGAGGCCCCTGCCTCAATAGCAAGCCTCGCTACTTCTGCCTTGTAAGTATCAATTGAAATGGGAACCTTTACGCGGGTCGATAGGGACTGTATTACCGGAATAACTCTCCTGATCTCCTCTTCAACCGGGAGAGGGACTGCCCCGGGTCGTGTTGATTCGCCGCCTATATCGAGGATATCAGCGCCTTCCGCCTCTAATCTGAGGCCATGTTCAAATGCCTTTTCAGGATCAAAAAAGAGGCCCCCGTCAGAGAACGAATCAGGGGTAATATTTATTACCCCCATAAGATAGGTCTTATCTTTAAAGGTTAAATCGATTTTTGATGACTGATTTTTAATTTGGGACTGCAGATGTTGCCCTGATAATTTCATCTATCTCCGGGGCATCCAGGACTTCTTGTTCTAATAGAGCCTCTGCAATGGCTTTAAGTGTGTTAATGTTGTCCTTTAGAAGTTTTTTAGTCCGGTCATAATTTTCCATCACAAGCCTTTTTACCTCTTCGTCAATCTGAATCGCGGTGTGTTCACTATAATCCCTGTGCTGGGCAATTTCTCTGCCAAGGAATATCTCTTCCTGTTTCTTACCAAAAGTTAAAGGACCGAGCCTTTCACTCATTCCCCATTCACATACCATCTTCCTTGCAAGATCTGTGGCCCTTTCCAGGTCATTACCAGCCCCTGTAGTCATATGATTCAGCATTAACTCTTCTGCAATACGGCCGCCTAATAATACGGCTATATTTGCGTAGAGATATTCTTTAGAATAGGTATACTTATCATCAACCGGTAATTGCTGCGTAATACCGAGTGCCCTGCCGCGCGGAATTATTGTAACCTTATGTATAGGATCAGTACCCGGGAGAAGCTTTGCAACAAGCGTGTGACCCGCCTCATGAAAGGCAGTATTTCTCTTTTCCTTCTCACTAATAAGGAGACTCCTTCTCTCAACACCCATCAACACCTTATCTTTAGCTGCCTCAAAATCCACCATCTCTACCATCTTCTTGTTTATCCTTGCTGCAAAGAGGGCTGCCTCATTTACAAGGTTAGCAAGTTCAGCGCCTGAGAACCCTGGTGTCCCACGCGCTATGGTTTCCAGGTTCACGTCATTTGCAAGCGGGATCTTCTTGGTATGAACCTTGAGAATTCCTATTCTCCCCCTTACATCTGGTCTTCCGACTACTATCTGCCTGTCAAACCTGCCAGGCCGGAGCAGTGCCGGATCAAGGACATCAGGTCTGTTAGTAGCAGCAATAAGTATAACACCCTCATTCGTTTCAAAGCCATCCATCTCTACAAGGAGCTGGTTCAGGGTCTGCTCACGCTCATCATGACCGCCGCCAAGGCCTGCACCGCGCAATCGCCCGACTGCATCAATCTCATCAATGAAAATTATACACGGCGCCTGTTTCTTACCCTGATCAAACAGGTCCCTTACACGCGATGCCCCAACACCTACAAACATCTCAACAAAATCAGAACCGCTTATACTGAAAAACGGGACATTAGCCTCACCTGCTATTGCCTTGGCAAGGAGGGTCTTACCTGTACCAGGAGGGCCCACAATCAGTACACCCTTTGGTATCCTGCCGCCGAGCTTCTGGAATTTAGGCGGGTCTTTAAGAAATTCTATAATCTCCTGTACCTCTTCCTTGGCCTCATCAATACCGGCAACATCTGCAAAGGTTACCTTTTTGCGGTCCTCTGTAAGTAGTCTTGCCCTGCTCTTACCAAATGAGAGGGCACGATTCCCGCCTATCTGGGTCTGCCGCATAAAGAATATCCAGACACCAACCAGTAAGATAATCGGACCCCATGAGAAAAGGAATGCCAGGTACCATGGTGTCTCATCAGGAGGTTTGACAGTTATTTTTATACTCTTTTCCCTGAGGTGAGTAACAAGGTCCGGGTAATCCATTGTATATGTACTGAACTGTGCCCCATCCCTCATGGAACCGCTGATCTGGTTCTGCTTGATAACAACCTCGGACACCTCGCCTCTTTCAACCCTGTCCAGGAAATCACTGAATACTATATCCTTTAAAGAAGGAGAAGTCTGTTGTGAAAGATAATAGAGGAGGATCATCACACCCCCTATAATTACCCACAATCCTAAATTTTTATAAAAGGAATTCATGGATTATATTATCGCCTTTGTTGGAGGATAAATTAACTAATGATTAATATAACATAAATCTTTGAAAAATTACAACATCAACCCGCTCTACCTTTCCACTCTTTCTCCTCCCGCAGGTATACAGTCCTGTGTGGAAATGGAATCTCGATACCTTCTTCATTAAATTTTGCAAGGATCCTTTTTCTTAATTCATGCTGGACAGGGTACTGATCTGTAAATTCACTGACCTGGCAGGTGAGGGTAAAATCAAGAGAACTTTCTCCAAACCCGGGTATGAATCTAACATTTGGAGGGGGGTCAGCTAATAATCCAGGGACTTCACCAACTGCTTTCCGTGCTTCTTCAACAAGGATTCTTTCGATCTTTTCAGGTTCAGAAGAATAACTGACACCTATATGGATAGATATAGCCATCTTCTTTTCAGGGAGGTAGTAATTTGTAACAATACTCTGGGATAGTTTACTGTTTGGAATAATGACCATATTATTGGGTAACATCCGTATCCTTGTTGTTCGCCATGTTATATCTTCCACATATCCTTCCTGCCCTGTTTCAAGCCTGATAAAATCACCGATCCGTATCGACTTTTCAACAAGAATATGAATACCTGCAAAGAGATTTGACAGAGTATCCTGAAGTGCGAGTGCAACTGCAAGTCCACCAACACCGAGGGCTGTGATGAAAGGAGTGATGGATATCCCGATTACAGTAAGGGCGATTAAGAGGCCCAGTATGAGGATGATACCCTTTAATATCCCGTTTGCAAGTCCTGTTGTAGGTATAGGCAGGTTTGATTTCCTTACATAGTTTGCAAATATCTTTCCTGAAAGATTAGCAGCAGCTATTGATATTGAGAGTATCAGTATTACATAAATGCTTTTACTCAGATAAGACGCATACTTGTCCGGGATATCAGATATTGTTATCCCTATATGAAGGCCGACAGCAATGATCCAGTATAAAGATGGAGCTTTAATGGATTTAATTATGATGTCATCGATTTCTGTCTCTGTTCGTTGTGCCCATCTCTGAAGGATTGTGAAGGTAAGTGTTCTGATTATATACAGGACTACCATAGAGATTATGGCTGCTATCCAAGGTATTAGAACACCCTTTAGATCAATCCACATTAATCATCTCCTCAAACCTTTGAAGCTCCCTGCAGCAAGCTGCAGGGATTGCGCTCGCTATGCATTTTCATCGTTCTATCTGTTGTCCTCCCTTCCTGGCCCGCAATTTGGCATTGATCCACTCCTTATGTTCAAGACGGAGAAGGGGTTTGAGTTTGCGTGCTATATAGTCTTCAAACATATCCAGTGTTCCGTCAGCGAGGATAACCATCCATATATGTTCCATTAAGAGCATTTTCTGCTCTGTGTTATAATTCTGATTAATCAGGTTTGTAAACTGCCAGAGATCTATAGCCTCTTTACTTTCCCTGCGGGTCAATTCCATTAGCTGGGCTATATCAGATTGATCCATATTATAAAGATTCCGGAGGGCAGCATGTATATGGTCTAATTCCTCTTTTGATAATTCATTATCGGCCATTGCCGCTTCCAGGAGCACAGCACAGGTAGCAACCTGTAATGCCTTTTTTGGGGAAGGCGAGGTATGGGAGTCCTTCAACTCCATCTTTTCTATAAAAAATGATTTCAAACTATTCATCATTGAAATCCTTCAATTATATTATTTCATCTTATTCAGCCAGGTAAAATTAAAGATACCACAAATAAATAGTTTTTGAACAGAAGAAAATTATAGAAATATCCCTACGACAGAGAGAACCGGATGGGATAATTGATGATATACTTGCTACCCATTAATTTATTAGTTAAGATAAAAGGCCTGATGAAAAAAATATTTTCTGTTAATGATGCGCTCAGATGGGCAGGCAGACATTTATCTATAAATAATATCCCTGATCCTGCCATGGATGCAGAATATCTACTTGCCCATGTTATTGGATGTCAAAGAAAGGACTTACTAATCCATCCGGAGAAGATTATTTCAGAATCTGAAATGAACCGGGTGCGTGAATTTGTCGAGAGAAGGAGAAAGAGAGAACCAGTGCAGTACATCACCGGTGAGGTGGAATTCAGAGGTCTGATCTTCAGGGTCAATAAAGATGTCCTCATCCCAAGACCTGAGACAGAGCTACTTGTAGAAGAGGTTATAAACAGTGTAAAAGAGAAAAGTGAGAGTAAAGGTGGAAGAGATGTCACAATCCTTGATCTATGTACAGGGAGCGGATGTATAGCCATTTCCATTGCAAAGGAGCTTCCATACATCCGGGTATATGCTGTTGATGTATCCGAAAAGGCACTTGATAAAGCCATAGAGAATGCTGAAAGGTTCGGGGTTGGTGACAGGGTAATATTTTCGCAAGGTGATCTCTATGAGGCCATTGAACACATGGGTCTTGATGGAGAGATAGATATTATAGTCTCTAACCCCCCTTATGTTTCAGAAAAGGATATGGAACAATTACAGCCTGAAATAAAAGATTATGAACCGGCACAGTCGCTATATGGAGGAGAAAATGGCCTCGATTATTACAGGAGGATAATAGAGGATGCCGCCTGCTATCTTTCAAATAACGGACTTTTGATAATGGAGCTTGGTTTTGGCCAGGCTGATAATGTTAAAGACCTGCTTGAGCAGGCAGGGGTATTTTCAAATATCGAGATTAAAAAGGATCTGGCAGGAATAGACAGAATAATTAAGGCACAATAAGGCCTTTTTCTTCACTGGTATACCTACTGCACATTAATCATAGCTGCAGTACACCGCGTGTTGTTCCCCTCATTTGTCCCTTCACTGACTGTGCTTCCACTGTCTGCCTTTGCACAGACATAGTAGTTACCCACAGGGGTTGTTGATGAAACTGTAAGACTGGTAGAGGCGCTGCTGCTTGCACCTACACCCAGTGAGTTTACAGGCCTGGTGGTAGAAAAGGCTCGATCATTTGTTCCGCCATAGACAGCATCTGCTGATAGATGGAATGTAATGGTAAATGAGCCTGCCGATGAACCACCCTGGTTCTTGGCAGTATTAGAGAGGGAGAAACTCCCTCCACGGGAAACAGTAGTAGCAGCGGTCGATAGCGCCGACGTAATAAGATCCGGAGACGGTACAGTAACCAGTGTGGTTGAACAACGGGTGTTGTTGGTCTCATTGGACTCGGCAACTGTGCTGCCACTGTCCGCCTTGGTACAGACATAATAGCTCCCGGCTTTGGTCGTGCTTGGTATAGTCAGACTGGTTGTGGCAGTGCTGGATGCCCCTGCCGCAAGGGAGCTTACAGACCTTG
>Ga0209321_10003696_pt1 | contig 10220 bp, 9 predicted proteins | sample Rifsed16ft4_FD_184012 | JGI IMG/M metagenome (GOLD analysis project Ga0209321, IMG submission 184012) | Soil microbial communities from Rifle, Colorado, USA - sediment 16ft 4 - CSP-I_5_4 (version 2) | ecosystem: Environmental > Terrestrial > Deep subsurface > Rock core/Sediment | place: Rifle... | reverse complement strand
TAAACATAACAGCCCTTTGAGTTAAGCGCGGGCATTATAGCACGGAGGCGCGGCCTGTCAAGAACAGCCAAACCTGAGGAGGCGAAGCGAACGAGAGATTCTGCCTAACAAACAGACCCTGCATACACGCAATGTCCGAAAACAACACGGGTAGTTGCCACTTCTTCACGAGGCTGGGCTCACAAGGCGGCTAGGGTAGTAGCAGCTTCAGAAAACTGGTGCCGGCGTCGAGTGGCCCGACTCCGAAGTTCTCCGCCAGGCTCTGCCCGAGATCGGCGAAGCTCTCGCGGGTCCCCAGGTTGGCTCCCCCTCGGACCCGCTTTCCCGCCGCCAGCAGCGGGACGTACTCCCGGGAATGATCGGTTCCGGCAGTGGTGGGGTCACAGCCGTGATCTCCGGTCAGCAAGACCAAATCATCGTGGCGCGCTCGTTCCATCAGAGTCGGCAGGCTGCCATCGAGCTCCTCCAGGGCACGGGCGAATCCAGCCGGGTCGTTCCGGTGGCCGAACTCCTGATCGAAGTCAACCAGGTTGGTGAAGATCAGCTCCGCGGAGGACGTGTCCATGGCCTTCAGCGTCTCCGCCATACCGTGAGCGTTGCTCTCGGTATGAACCGACTCCGAAACTCCCGATCCCGCGAAGATATCTTCTATCTTGCCCACCCCGAAGACCCGGAGACCGTGCTCCACCATTCGGTCGAGCAGCGTGGGGCGAGGCGGTTTGAGGACGAAGTCTCGACGCCGCGGCGTCCTCACGAAAGACCCCGCCTTGTCTCCCACAAAGGGTCGGGCAATGATACGCGCCACGCCGTGGTTCTTGACGACAGTCTGGAAAGCCACCCGACACATTCGGTAGAGCTCTTCCACGGGAATGACCTCTTGGTGGGCGGCAATCTGGAAAACGCTATCCGCCGAGGTGTAAACGATCGGCTTTCCGGTTCGGCAGTGTTCCTCGCCCAGCTCCTGGATGATGACCGTTCCGCTGGCGGCACGGTTTCCTAGAATTTGGCGCCCGATCCCCTTTTCGAATTCGGCGATCACGTCCGGTGGAAAGCCCTGTGGATAGGTTCGGAAGGCCTCCTCAAGGACTATCCCTGCCATCTCCCAGTGTCCGGTGGTGCTGTCCTTCCCGGGCGAGCGCTCGTTCATCTTCCCGAAGGCGCCCAGGATGCTGTCGTGGGAGCGGAGCGCCGGAACGAGCTCCCCCATCCCCAAGCGGGCCAAGAAGGGAATCGAAAGCGATTGTGAGGCGGCGATATGAGCGACCGTATTGGCCCCCCGGTCGCCGTAGTCTTCCGCGTCGGGGAGCTCTCCGACCCCGACGCCATCCATGACGATCACGATGGCACGTGAGAAAATCCGTTCTGCCACGCGCCCTTAGTCTTTCGTCTCCGCACCTCCTACCACCGGGTCCATGTTGAGGTAGTTGCCGAACTCCCTGGTGCCGCTGATAGTAGAGATAGCGTGCTTGAAGATCATTTGATCCACACCGTCGTTCTCCATGATGATGGCGAACCGGTCGAAGCTCTTGATGCGCCCGCTGAACTTCGTGCCGTTCATGAGGTGAACGGTCACACTGATCCGCTCCCGCCGGGCGTGATTGAGAAAGCTATCCTGTATGTTAGGAGGCTGTTTTTGCATGCACCCCTTCTTCCTTGCGTAGCTGGAAAAACTCCATCGGACTCCGTGGCGCCGGTCGAGCTCCGAGATACGACTCGATAGCCTCTCCTACTTTGGGATCATCACCACTACCGGGGAACCAGACAACCCCTGCCTCTCGCCGGAACCATGTCATCTGTCGCTTGGCGTACTGAAGGGTGGCTCTCAAGGTCGACTGCTTCGCTTGCTCCACATCCATCTCGCCAGCGAGGAGCTGCGCCACCTGTCGATAACCAATCGCCTTGAGGACCGGCGCCTGAGGCCCGTAGTTGCTCAACAGGCGTTGGACCTCACCGATCAACCCGCTCGCGAACATTTGCCGCAGGCGCACCTCGACGCGTCGAGCGAGCTCCGCTCGCGTCGGGGCGAGCCCGAAGAGCAACCTTGAGTAGCCGGCCAGCGGGCTCCTTCGGTCTTTCATCAAATCGCTCATGGGCCGCTTGGCGAGAAGGCAAACCTCCAGCGCTCGAACCGTGCGTATGAGGTCGTTGGGGTGGATCCGCTCCGCCGAGGCGGCGTCGAGCCGCGCCAGCATGCGATGGACGAACCGAAGCCCGCGACGCCCGGCGATGTCCGAGATTCGATGGCGCAGCGTCGCGTCTCGCCCCGGACCCTCAAACAAACCCCGCAGCAAGGCACGCAAGTACAGTCCGGTTCCTCCCACCAGCAGAGGGAGCTTCCCGCGGCCATCGATGTCCTCGATGATCGGCGCCGCCAATCGAATGTAATCCGCCGCCGAGAACTCCTGGGAGGGACAAGCCACGTCCAACAGGTGGTGTGGAATTCCCCGCCGTCCCGAAAACGAGAGCTTGCCGGTGCCGATGTCCGCCCCGCGATACACCTGAAGCGCGTCACAGCTCACGATTTCGCTGGGGATACTCCTGGCCAGCCGCAGCGCCAGAGCGCTCTTGCCTGAACCGGTCGGACCAACGATTGCGATCAGGAAGGAGTGAGAGCTCCTCATCTCTTGTTCCCTAAGCGACTAGCCAACGAAGTACGAGAAGAAGGATGATGAGCCCCCCAAGCGTCACCGCTCCGTAAATTTCGCCGGTTTGCAGTCTGGGAAGGGAGACGGCCTCGAGGCGATCCAGAAACGACTGGATGACCGCGGTAACACGTCTCGGACGACGTGCCCCGAGTGGATCGGAACTCACTTGTCTCCTCTCATGGTCCGGAAAGTTTTTATGAGCTGGGCTTCATGAGAAGCACCGAGAGTCCTCTTCACCGCCAATAGCTCTGCGTACAGTAGCTCGTTGAGCGCTTCCACCAGGCGATTCCGTCGCTCGAAGGGTTTGACGCGGGTCACGTTGAGCTCAATCTGCTGAGGGTCGAGAGACCCGTCGCGCCGCAGCCTGACGCGCTCGAAGAGCGAGTGGGGTCGCCCCTTGAGCTCGCCCAAATACTTCTCGAGAATGATCTCGGCGATGGGTCCGACTTCACCGGACATGTGGCGAAAGAGATACTTGTACATCTGGTTGTACAGCTCGACCATGCCCCGGTAGTCGGCGCGCTCGATGGCCTCCGGATCGAGCGGTGCCTGCTTGCGCCCCTTCACCGCGATCACCCCTACCGCCATGAACGTGTGCAGGACCTTTCGTGTCTCGGCTTCCCCAATCTCGCTGTCTTTGCAAATCTCCGCCACCGTCTTCTTTCCGTTGACTTGCCGCAGAACGTGCTCCTCGTAGGGCTCCAGCGGCACCGGCGACAGCTTGGCGGTCCTCTCCAAGATCGTATCCACCGGCACGAAATGGTTGCTGATCGTTCCGGTCCCGCTGATGCGGCGAATCCCTTCTACCGTCAGCGCCTCCACCTCCAAATTGATGGTGATCTTCTCGCTGCGAGGGCGATCGCTTTCCTCGAACTGGAAGGAGCCCTCCTCCCAGCTAAAGAGGCTCCACACGATCTCCCTTACCTGCTGCTCGATTCCCCACCACAGATCACGTGGCGCCAGCACGCCGCTTTCGATCATGGCCTTGCCCAGGCGCTGCCCGCCCCGAATGCGTTGCGAGAGCCGGAGGTACTCATCGGCCGAAATTTTGCCGCCTCGCAGCAAGACTTCACCCAGCCGGTCCTGGCTGAGACTGGAGGCGGCAAAGACGACTCTTCCCTCCAGAAAGAAGAGCGCCTTGCGAACTCCGGTTTGCACAAAGGAAAGCACGCCGGTCTTCTGGGAGACTTTGAGGAAGATCAACATTTCCGGCAGACTGACATCGGAGAGTCGACCCCGCAGAGTGCCGCCCTTCGTTAGCTCTTCCGCACTAGTGACTTCAAAGGCTGACATGATAGGTAGGCTGGGTATCGGATTATGCTAGTGAAGGCGACGTGGCTTGTCAACTTCAGCCAAACCGAAAGGAGAACCTAACGGAATGTGGAAGGGTTCAAAGAACGGATCTCGGTGCCCGCATAGTAGTGAGCCAGGATCTCCTGGTAGCTGTGCCCCGCCGCCGCCATCCCATAGGCACCCACCTGGCACATGCCCACCCCGTGCCCCCAGCCCCGGCCGGTGAACACCCAAGCGGTCACGGTTTCCTCGAGTCCTGACTGCCGGTCGACGAAAAAGAGGTTCTCCCGTATTCCCAATTGCCGACGGATCGCCAAGCCGGTCAAGACGGCCGAGCCCCGTGTTCCCACCACTTCGAGCTCCGCCACGCGTCCCGATTTACCGTAGCGGACAGGTCTCAAGTCCGTGACCGACCCCACCGCGCTCTCTTCACTGAGACCCGCTGTCAGCTCGTCACTCGTTTTTCGCACTACCCATCGCGAGAAACGGGAGGAGCGGTCGAAGCTGCCACCATGAGAAAGCAAGAACAGGAGGTCGAGGCCTTCCGGACCGGCGTGAAACTCCAGGCGGTCATCCGGCAGCATGGAAAGGACCGGTGAGTAGTACGTCCACTCTCCGACTCTTCGGAACAGATAGCGGCGCGGCGCGGTAGCGAGAAGCTCTTCCGAATCGTCGATCTGGAGGAGCAGTTTTCCGCCCTCCACGCCCCGGAATCGCGCCGATCTGAGAAGCGGCTCACCGCGGCTGGCCAGCAGCCGGTACAAGGCTTCCAAGACCTCCCCCCGGGTGAGTTTCCGATCCGGGTCCAGTCCGTCCTGGGGAGGCTGCAGGACGCCTTCCTCGATCCAATGAGCCAGCCCGCGTCGCTCCGACTCGGATAGTCCGGGGGCGTCGGACTCGGGTACCAAGCGATCGGTGTCCAGCGAGGACAATAGGAAAGGAAGCCGTCCCTCCCAGCACAGGGTAGCGGTGAGCGCGTTGGCGAAGTCGCGAGTGCTCACCTCACGATCTCCGCCTTCGATAGCTTCGCATGGCCTTTGCCCGAGCTTGGCAAACGCACGTGAGCTCCATCGAGCAAGATCGGTGGCGGTGGCCGGCCCGGAGGGCGTTCCGCCTCCCAGCTCCTCTTCGGTGGCGATTCCCAGGATCAACGCCCCCGCCGCCTCCGGGCTCAGAGGCCTGACCAGGCTGGCGCTCAGATGCGTGGGGGGAGCTTCCGCGTAGCACGGTCTGCTGACCAGGTAGGGATGTGCGGGCCCATCGAAAACGTTCTGCACGTCCTCGGTCCGTCCCCCGCAGGTAGAGGTATAAAGTGCGTCCACCGGCTGGCCTTCATAAGTCAGTAACTCTCCATCGGTGGCGGCTACCGCTTCGTTACCCATGGGCTGCTCCACCGCCGCACCGCCGTAGACCTGGCAGGCGGGCGTGTCGCAAATATCGAAGCCCTCGGCGGCGAACTGACCCAGGTGCTGCACGGCGTAGGTGCGAGCCGCTACCGCCTGGGCCTTGATCGCCTCGAGCTCGGGGAAAACGGCGGGCGAAAGCTCGGCGGGCACGACTCCTTTCAGATAGTCCTCGAGGCTGAGCTCATTGATCACGGTGAATCGATTGGAGGCATTCACGCGGATTTCGATGACTCCACGGTAAGGCGTTTCGTCTACCTCGAGCCACGCCCCCGAGGACGCGGGCCAGGCCAGAAGAGACATGGCGGTGGTGAAGAACGGGGGTATGCCTGCGGCTCGCAATACCAGCCGCCTCGGCCGATGAGACGTCGATGGCTCGGAGACGGTCCGCAATCCCTGGTAGCCTTGACGCGCGAGCTCTGCCAGCGCCGCCTGCGCACCGGCCTCGGTTGTCCAATTGCCGACCCGCACCGCGAAGCGCCCGCTTACCGGCTCCCTTGTGATGTCCCCGCGGGTTCCCGTTTCCTCGCTGAGCGTGGTCAGTAGTTGTTGGGCCCGATCCCGACCCAGGAAGGAAGCGACCTGAACGCGGAAGAACACGCCCTCGACGCCGCCTCCCACTTCTCTCTCGATCAGTACTTCGTGTGTTTGGATTTGCTGATCGCCAGCGGCGAGCTGAAACGGTCGAGCGGCGGTCAGCCGAACGATCTCGGCCGAGGTGGTCAGACCGACGCGGATGCGGGGCTGGGGCGCCAGGAGATCCAAAGGAACCGGGCTTCCCGAAACACTCGTCGTTGCCGACTCTGGCGCCCCGGGGGGCAGTGTCACCATCGGCGGCGCCGACGGAGGCGGTGGATGTGCCCTCCCCCCGCAGGCGGAGGCCAGGAGCAATGGAAGTAAGAGCGATCGCCGAAGCACTAGAAGAGATCGTAGGGCCGCTCGTTGTACCAGAAAATCAAGATGAAGTCGAAGCGGTCATCGGGATAGTCGGAAGGCAGCGGCAACAGGTCCGAGGCTCGCAGCGCTCCCACCGCGGCATTATCGAATCCGGGTTTCCCAGACGGAATCATGACTTCGAGCGCATAAATGTCACCGTTGCGCGCGACCGAGACGGCGACTGCAACGTGACCGAACTGGAAGGAGGCGGTATAGGGCGGCAGCCAGTTACGTCGCACTTCGGTCAGCATGCGCCGGATCCAGGGAACGAAGTTGGCCCCCTTGTCGTCGTAATAGAGCGTGTTGTCCTTCCCGGTAACCAAGCCGCCCTCGGGATTGTGAAACTGCATTCCCTCCATGAAACGGCGAATGTCCTCGAAGGGGCCGCCCTCACCGTTTAACCCACTCCGACCACTACCCCCCGGTGGTTCCGTTTGGAGCGGCTCGGGGTCGGGGCGGAGCTGACCGAAGAGGAAGTTATCCTTCGGCAAGAGGTCGGCCAGTTGCTTCTCCGCCTCGTCCGGCCGCTCCCCTTCCTCCCCCTCTTGGCCCGGTTCTTCGAGCTTCTTCTCGGTATAGAACTCTTCGGTATTGCCCTCCGAGAAAGGAAGATCGGTCTGGAAGTCCTGTTGCTTGTCGGGAGGCGCCGGCTGGGTTGCTTTGGGAATCCTCATGCGATCGGAGTCCGGCTGCTGAGGCTGGGCCGGCGGCTGCGGAGGAGGCGGGAGCGGGGGGAGGGTCAAGGGCTCAGCCGGGGGTGGTGGCTCCCCCACCAGTACCAGCCGGTCTTCAGCCTGACGCTCCTCTGGCTCGCGCTCCGCCAGGCCTAGCAGATCGGGCTTCACGATGGCGATGATGACAATGATCAGATGGAGGATGGTGGAGAGGAGAAAACCCTCTCGACGGCTGCTGCTGAGAGCCAAGCCCTCCGGAACCGCGAGGTCGACGTCCCGCTCCTCGCCGGTGCGGAGTATGCCGGGCAGGAAGAAGTGCTCGCGGTCGGCGACCGCCAGGAAGGCCTCGAACCCCAGGCCTCTTCGGACCGAGGCTTGGCGGTCATGGGGGGCGTTGCTCCGCTTACGTTTCGGAGCAACCGGCGCACCGCGCCGAATGCCGGCTAGCTTTCTTCCATGTCCGTAGGCAGTGCGGTGCAATCGCAACCTTTTCCTTGACCCGCCCGCACCAACCGCGCCGCCCGAAGTTGCTGCATGGGAGGGTCTTCCGGATTATAGCCAGCCGCCATCGGGCGGGCAAGAAACCTAGGAAGACAGGCTCTCTGCAATCGCGGTCATGACCCAGTGGGCGAGCCGGAGCGCCTTCAAACCGTCCTCCCCCGACACGCGAGGGCTGCGGCGAGAGACCACCGCCTCCAGAAAATCTTCCAGCTCACGCTTCAATGGCTCTTCGTTCTCGGCGTTCAGTCTTTTCCGCACGATGGTGGGACGTCCCTCTCCCTCCACCAACCGATAGGACCAAGCCTCCTGGTCCAAGTAATCGAGAGAGACATAGCTGTCCTTCTCCCAGACACGCAGCTTCCTCATCTTGTCTTGTGAAATGCGGCTGGCCGTCAAATTGGCCACGCAGCCCGATTCGAAGCGCAAGCGAGCGTTAGCGATATCGGCACGTTCCGTCAGGACCGCCACCCCAATCGCCTCGACCTGGCGCACCTCCGAACGAACCAGCGAAGCCACCACGTCGAGATCGTGGATCATGAGATCCAGAACCACGTCGATGTCCAAGCTGCGGGGACTGAACGACGCCAGGCGGTGAACCTCGATGAAACGCGGATCTCGGCAATACTCGATCACCGCCTCGACGGCGGGGTTGTAACGCTCGGTGTGGCCCACACCCAGGACGATGTTCCTCTCCTGCGCCAGGGCCAGCATCTCCCCCGCCTCTTCCGCGCTGGCCGCCATGGGCTTCTCGACCAGAACGTCGATTCCCGCTTCCATGAGATCCACCGCAACCTGGCGATGGGCCACGGTGGGAACGGTGACGCTGGCCGCTCGGACACGCGACATCAGCTCCCGATAGTCGGCGGTGGCCGGGACGCCGTACTTCTGTCCTATCGAGCGGGCCCGCACCAGGTCGGTATCGGCAACTCCGATGAGCTCCGCCTGCGGCAGGCTGGCGTACAGCCGTGCGTGCCGGCTGCCCAGCGCGCCCACGCCGATGACCGCGACCGGGACGGGACGCCCAGAGCCGGGAGAGCTCACAGGCGCTACACCGCTCCGAAGACGACGATGCCTCGGCGGTTGGCGGCAGCGACGAGCGCCTCGCGCTCCAGCAATAGGCTCTTCTCCGCCTGCAAAGCCAAGACCGAGCAGCCCGCCTCGCCCATCACGTCGATGGTGCGGGGGCCGACCACCGGCACGTCGAAGCGCATATCTTGCGCGGGCCGGGCCACCTTGACCACCGTCAGTCCCTCGGACACCAGTCTTCCCGCTCTGCGAATCGTCTCGTCGGTTCCCTCCATGGCCTCCGCGGCAACGACCGCCCCACCCTTGACCACTACGGTTTGACCGATGTCGAGCCGCGCCAGCTCGCGCGCTATTCGGAAACCGAACTCGATGTCCTTCCTCTCCCCGCGGCTGGGTTGGCGGCTTCCCAGCACCCCCGCCGTCGCCATCCAGGGACGGAGAAGACAGGTCGAGTCCATGAGCTCGATGCCCTCCTCGGCCAGCACATCCGCCACCGCTCCGAGAACGGCGTCGGTGTTTCGCGTCTTCATCCGCGACCAAACGCGCAGCAATGCCGGGTCGGGCTTGAGCAAGGTGAAGACTTTCTTGTGCTTGACTTGCCCGGCCATGATGGCCTGGCTCACCGCTTCCTGCTTGAAGAGCTTGATGGCGCGACTGACCTCCCCCAGACCAATCCAGTGCACGGTGGCTCCCCTCTCCCCGATGCGGGAGTCCGCCTCGCCCTTGATGGCCAGGACCACCACCTTCACCCCCCGGCGACCCGCTTCATCGAGAACCAGCAAAGGGAAGCTGCCGTTGCCGGCGATGAGGCCGATGGTGTTGTGAAGAATTGAGGATTGAGAGTAGGACGCCTCTTCGCGTCGGCTCTTCATGGAGAGCTCAAATCGGCTCGCCCCGCTCTCGACCGCGCCGGATGACGACCCCCCTCTTGGAGGATCGAATGAAATCCACCAGGAGACGAACGTCGTCGCTGGCCGACTCCCGTTCGAGACGCCCCAGAGCCTGCGAGACGTTGAGTTTCGACTGCTGCAGTATGCGGAAGGCGTGGCGGAGGTTGGCGATCCGGTCTCTAGTGAACTGGCGCCGCACCAACCCCACCGTGTTGATCCCGTACAGGCGGGCGCGGTTTCCCACCGTCCGCGAGAACGGCAACACGTCTTGAGTCACCACCGTATAGCCACCCACGAACGCGTAGGTACCCACCCGGCAAAACTGATGCACGCCGCTATAGGCTCCAATGGTCGCGTGATCTTCCACCAACACGTGCCCGGCCAGCGTCGCCCCGTTGGCAAAGACCGTGAAGCTGCCGATGATGCAATCGTGCGCGATGTGCGAATAAGCCATGACCAGATTCGAGTTTCCGATGACGGTGCGCCCCCCTCCTCCCGCTGTCCCGCGGTGGACGGTGACGAACTCCCGAAAAACGTTGTCGTTGCCAATCTCCAGGGTGGATCTCTCTCCGCGGAACTTGAGATCCTGCGGCTCGAGACCGATGGAGGCGAAGGGGAACACGCGGCAGCGTTCGCCCATGGTGGTGTATCCGTCGACGACAGCGTTCGCTTCCACCACCGAGTCCCGGCCTATCGTTAGGTGCTCACCGATGACCGCATAGGGACCTATCCGAACACCGTCGGCCAGGCGCGCGCCGGGGTGCACGATGGCGGTGGGATGACACTCGACGGTAGCTGCTCTCATGCTGGATCCACTCCAGTCAGCGTCAGCTCGGCCTCCGCCGCCAGCTG
>Ga0209321_10003694_pt1 | contig 10221 bp, 10 predicted proteins | sample Rifsed16ft4_FD_184012 | JGI IMG/M metagenome (GOLD analysis project Ga0209321, IMG submission 184012) | Soil microbial communities from Rifle, Colorado, USA - sediment 16ft 4 - CSP-I_5_4 (version 2) | ecosystem: Environmental > Terrestrial > Deep subsurface > Rock core/Sediment | place: Rifle... | reverse complement strand
TCTTCACCGTCAGCCGCATCCTCAGCCAGTGGGAGTCGCAGGGTCTGGTGCGCTCTGGCCGCGAACTGGTGGTCATCCGCTACCCGCACGGCCTGGTCAAAATCGCTGAAGATCTGGGGTAGGCGTACCCCGTGTCACGTGTCATGTGTCACGTGCCACGTCTTTCTCGGATACCACGTAAGGCGAGGCAGGCATGGCATGGCATGCCTTTTTGTAAGGGCGAGGCAAGCTTAATACGCCCATTATAAAAACCTGCCTTTAAGCCTCGCCCCGTTGGGCACCCAGGATACCTTTTTTAGGGCGAGGCTCAATCACATCATGTCCGATTGATCGATCCTTTTTGCCTCGCCCTTACAGTATATATACCTTCGGACCCCTTCAAAACCCGCAAATTTTCGTGTAGCTTAACTTTCTCCACTTTTTCGCCCGCAAAAACGAGGCAGGGCAGGGGGGGCGGCATGGAAGTTGCATATTACTGCGAACATCACAACAACAATTTCGCGCGGGAGGAAAGAATGACGAAGAAATTTGGCTTTTTACGGTTTATCGCGGGCTTTTACAAGACCATTGGCATCATCTTGGCGGTCGTCAGCGTGTTGGCGGCTGTGGGCGTGCTGCTGAGCAGCATCCTGGGGGGAGCGGCGCTGGAAGGCTTCAGCGGCGACCTGGGGATCCAGGGCATTACCACCCTGAGCGGCGTTTTTGGCGGAATCCTGGCTGCCCTGGCGTTCCTGATCGGTGGGGGACTGGCAGCTGTCTGTCAATTCGCCATCGGCGAAGCCATCATGGTCTTCCTGGCGATTGAAGAGAACACCCGCGCCACAGCTGGATTGCTGGCCCGCCAGAGCGCGTAAATTATCCGTAGGGGTCGACCCATGTGTCGACCCGTTCCTCTGCGTTCATTGAGGGCGACCTCCGAACTTCGGCTGTTCCACGTTCGATTTTGGGCGGACCCACGTGTCCGCCCCTACGAAATCAGTGGAAAATTTTACCTGACACGTGACACGACGAACGCCTACTCCATTCCTTCGTTGGCGATCTCGCTGTCCTCCACATAACGCCGCGGCATGGCCAGCGACGACCAGCCGCCAGCCTGCTGCAAGCGGAAGGGATCCGTGCCGGCGCGGGCAGCTTGAGTCGCCCAGGTATGCCGGCAGTCATGCGCTGACAGATTTTCGATTCCCAGCGCTTTTCCCAGTTCCGCGACCCGTAAAGAAATGCCGCGGGGGGTCAGACCGGTGGAAAGCAGGTCCCCATTGCGATTCAAGCGGCGTAAAATGGGTTCAGCGGGGTCTGAAAAACTTAGAAATTTCGTGTAGCTGAGTGCGGCACGCCTGGAATCGGCACTTAAGCGGTGCGTTTGCGTCTTTCCGACTTTGGGACGGTAGAATTTGAGCAGTCCGCTGCCTAAATCCAGGTTCTCGATCGTCAAACCGGCTGCTTCGCCCGCCCGCAGCCCATGATCGAGAAGCAGCGCCACCAACAGGGCATCCCGCGCTCCCTGAACCGTTGCCAGCGGCTGATTTTTGAGCTCCGCGGCTTGTTCCGCTGTAAGTGTAACCGGGGTTTCTTTTTTCAACCCGACCCGGGTTTGCGTTCGCCGGGCGTCAATGCGGCGTTTTTCCCGCCGGGCATAGCCCTGCACCGAGCGAATCAGCGCGTAATCCTCGGCAGAAAGCGTTCCAGCCTGGAACGCCAGACGCGCGTAGGACTTCACTGTGGAGAGCCGTACATTCACCGAAGATACCGCGTAGCCTTCCTTCAGCTGCCACTTCACGAAAGCTTCCACCAGGCCCCAACTGACGCCGCGCCAGGCTTGCGGGTCCTCATTCAGCGCGCCGACCCTGCGCACCTCTACATTGTGTAAAAATTCTGCAAATAGCATGAGATCCGCGTTCTGGCGGCGTACGGTCTGCGCCGATAAGCGCGAGCGGTAATCCTCGAAGCGAAATTTGGCTGCCGCCAGGCTGGCAGCTGTCCCAGCCGTTTCCAGAATGGTCGGCAGGGTTAGTTGATTTTCGTTAGCGGGTTTCTTTTGGCTGCTCATACGGCTATTTCACCTCATTACTACTGATTTGTATAAATAATCAGAAGTAATATTTCCTATATATTACATACAACAAATGCATCTGTCAATAGGGTATTTTTCTACGACGGCGTTGATCAAAGCCGCAGAAAGACATATTCAACCGGTCAACAAACGCAATTTGTTGCAATTTTCCGAGTAATGTTGAATAATCGGGTAAATAATTCAATTCCTGACTGCCCATATAAAATGGCTTGACCCCCTATCGATTAATGGTGTGAGGTTTTTCATGGCAACCAAAGTAACCGGCACAATTTTCCCGCTGGCGGCCCTGCGGGCCACGGTCCTGGACGCCCAGCGATTGACCACAGCCAATGCGGCGCAGACACCACCCTCCTCCGACGACATCGTCAATGTGGTCAAGGTGCTTGGCTACCTGCAGATTGATACCTTGAACATGGTAAACCGCGCCCATTACGTCACCCTCTGGTCGCGCCTTGGTTCGTATGACCTGGACACGCTCCACCAGTTGGTCTACACACCCGGCCAGCGCCAGCTGTATGAAGGCTGGGGACATGCCGCCTGCATCCTCCCGCTGGAACATTACCGTTACCACCGTTGGCGCACCATCCCGGATTTCAGCGCCTGGTGGAATCAGGACGGCAACCGCGAGCTGACGGACCAGACGCTGGAGCGGATCCGCGCTGAGGGCGGACTGGGCGTCGGGGATTTCGAGTATCAAGGACCAAAACGCAATCCATGGTACGACTGGAAACCGTCTAAGACCGCGCTGGAGGCCCTTTTTGCCGCCGGCGACCTGATGATAGCGGATCGGGTCAACTTCCAGCGCGTGTACGACATTAAAGAGCGGGTGCTGCCGGATTGGGTCGATGCCGTGCCGGCTGATTCTGAGGAAGGGCGGCGTTTCTGTGTGGAGCAGGCTGCCAGAGCGCTGGGAGTGTTTGATCAGCGCAACCTCAATTGGTATGCCTACATCTGGGCCAAGCAAATCAAGCCGACCGTCCAGGAGCTGCACGCCGACGGAACGCTGGTCGAGATCCAGGGGGAAACGATGGACGGTGTGCGAAAATGGCTGGTGCATCGCGATACCCTGCCGCTGCTGCAGCGCGCCGCCGACGGCGAGATTAAGACGGAGCGCACCACCTTCCTCTCCCCCTTCGATTCGTTTTTCTGGGCTCATGAACGCGACCAACGGTTGTGGGGCTTCAACCAGGTGCTGGAATGCTATAAGCGCCCCCAGGACCGCATTTACGGCTACTTTTGCCTCCCAATTCTGCACAAGGATCGCCTGGTCGGTCGCTTTGACCCGAAATTGGATCGCAAAACCGGCGTACTGAACCTGCTATCGCTCGCCCTGGAGCCAGGCGTCGCCGCGGACGATGAACTTGTAGCCGCTGTGTCGGCTGCCATGCGCGACTTTCTGGCCTGGCACGGCGCGAAAGAGCTCCGGATCGACCGAAGCGATCCATCCGATTTCGGTCAAAAACTGCTGAAAGCCATGTAGCGGCGAACATCGTTCGCCAAAAAACCGCGTTGCGCCGAAGCGGGTGTAGCGGCGAACACCGTTCGCCAAAAATGCGCGCACATCGTCCCGATGGTTTGCGGGAGCGGTCATCGCGGCAAAATCACCTTTGCAGGTTAATTTTTTAGCAGTATGATCTACCTGGGCGGGTCAACAATTGAATACGGACTTTGGGCCGTGGAAAAGGAGCTGTCCGAATGGAATCGAAAACCCCTGGTTATCGCGCTCTTCCTTATATCTTTAGCGTTGTCCTCATATTGGTCGGCTATTTGCTGAATAACTGGCGAATATTAGCCAGAGAAACTGTATCAACAGAATTTGATCCAACCGTTTATTTTGTGTTCATGGTGATTGCCCCACTGCTGTTTGCGCTGGTAAGCCTGCTTCTGTTCGCCACGGTTTTCAACCAGCGGCTGACGCCCACTGGGAGCATCATCTTGATTGTGATCGGCCTGCTGGTTGGCCTGCTGCCAGTCTGGATGCTTTTCACCAGACTGGGATTTTTTATGCACAATGTGATCAACACACCTTATTTGCCGCTCTCCGGCGCGATTGTGGCAGTCTGCGGCTTTGCCGGGCTGATCTTAAAGCCAAAAACCGAGGAACCTGCGGCGCTTCCTCACCCATAACGAGATACTACCGTGACAGGCTGAAGCTCCAGCCTGTTACGTTGAGGTGACCGCCAATTTGCCGCCATAGCGGCGGAATTCAATCTCAATCAGCTGGCGTTGCTTGTGTTGCTGAGGGCGCTGCCTCTACCATTTCCGGCGACTTAATCAGCTTCCAGGTGCGTACCACCAACGCATAACCGATCGCAAAATCCACCAGCGCCAGCACCGGGTGCAGCGCTGAAACCAGCGGCGCCGATCCGCGCATGAAAATAACCACATCCGCCTGCAGCGCATACGCTACGAACAATATCCAGGTCAATGTTTTGCTGGAGCGTGGTAGCCTGGCCAGATACTGTGCAATTAACATCAACAGCAGCGGCCCTGCCAGGGTGTGCCCCAAACCGATATGGTCCCCCCACCCCGCCCGGCTGGCAACCACCACCAGCCCGGCCAGATACACCTGATACAACACCCCAATCACGAACAAACACGCCAAAACCAGGTAGATGTACCGCGTAACCTTGACCATTTTTCCCTCTCACCCACTTCAAGAATCAGATACCAATGACGTTGATGCGAATTTCCCTCTTGATTTCAACGAACTGGACATTATAATAGCACAATATTGATAGTTTTTATCAATATTTCAACTGGTTCCACCGCCTCAATATTAGCCGTGGATCTCAGGTTGATCGGCTAACCGGGTGAATAGGAGTGGATATGTACCGCTGGCTGGTGTTCCTGCATGTATTATGTGCCTTTGCCTTTGTTATGGCGCACGGCGTTTCCGTCAGCGTATATTTTATGCTGCGCAACGAGCGTAATGTTGAGCGGGTAAAGATACTGCTCGCCATCTCCCGCGCTTCGCTGAATTATGCCTTTATTTCCCTGGTGTTGATCCTGATCACCGGCATTATTACCGGCATCATGGGTCAATGGTGGGGGCAGTGGTGGATTCGCGTGGCAGTACTCTTGATCTTTATCATTTGGGGCGCCATGGCAGGCATCGGAACGCGGGTAATGAATGAGCTGCGAATCGGGCTCGGAATGGTGTCCTCATACAACCAGCCGCCGCGTGCCGAGATGTTATCCGCCGAGCAAATGGATGCGCTGCTGAAAAAGATCAACCCGGCATTATTGACCCTGGTCGGTTTCGGCGCCATAGCTATCTGGGTCTATTTGATGTATTTCAAGCCGTTTTAGGACGAGTGAAATTACTTCGTCTTGAAGAAATGGTGCTTCTATAGGAGCAGCAACCTTCAGCCTTGCATTATTGATAACAGCCAACGGTCTAAAGCATGCAATAATTTAATAGGTGCAGCTTGCCTATTAAAGGAATCCGTTGAATCCTATTCCAAACTCGTTACAGCCAGTACCGGCTACCTCACTGTATTCAAAAAAACGAATGGCTCGAAATTGGTTCATATTAATTTCGATCGCTATTCTGGTGTCATACCTTTACGCTTTTCTTGAGTGGTTTTTCTTTATTACTCAGCCGTCCTACACCGCAGTTTCCACCAATGCGATTATCCAGGTAACCGTTCTCTTTTTTAGCGGGTTTATTATTGCCGCTGTTTTTTCCTTCACCTTAGCCGTATTGTTCCTCCTGCTCCAACGCCTCCCGCCTGGCGTGGTGCAGGTCACCGGGCTCAATGCTGGACGTTGGATTCTGGCCTTCCTTATAGCCTGTCTATCCTTGTTGTTAATTGATAATTTCACTTACACCATTTTCAAGATTGGTATTGTCAACTCTACTGGGATGTGGCGCGCCGCCTACACCATGCTCTTCGCCAGCCTGCTGTTGTTGGCATATAAACAATGTGCATTTTTCATAACGCCATTAACCAATAAAGCTTACCGCCAGAGGTCGTGGGTTTTATTAGCCGCATTCAGTCTGGTCGCCATTTCGATGGTGATGGTTCTCACTTCCTATCTCACTCAATCGGCGACCGCACAGGCTGCGGTCCAACCTGCATCAGGACTCAGTCTTGAAAGGCGTCCCAACATTATTATCATTGGCAGCGATGGGGTTAATGCCGCCAGCACGTCTCTGTACGGTTATTCGCGTGAAACGACTCCCACCTTAACCTCCCTGGCATCACAGGCGTTGCTGGTTGAAAACGCTTTCCATAATGGCAATACATCCACTGGGTCAACTACTTCCTTGCTTACCGGCAAGCTGCCAACCACGACCCGCGTGGTCTATCCGCCAGATATCTTGCTGGGTGATAATGCCACCGAGCATTTACCCGGCATCCTCAAACAGCAAGGCTACCGCACCGTCGAGATCGCGCTGCCGCATTACGTCGATGCATTCAACGTAAATTTCCAACAGGCTTTCGATCTGGTGAACGGCCGGTCTGTTGACAATTACCCCATGCTCTACCTGGGTTGGAAAATTGGCGGAGATTATCCTGCCTATTTTATCGGCGTGACGGCTGAACGCATCTTTTCCCGCTTAAAACATATTTTCTTTATCCAGACGATGGAAAACCCCTATGACGAGGTCACTACTGGATTTGGAATGATGATGACCGACCAGGAGCGCATCGATCAATTGATCGCGCTATTTCAATCCAGCAGTCAGCCGCTGTTTGCGCATGTTCATTTGATGGGAACGCATGGCCCGTTATATTATCCGGTCAACCCTTATTACTCACAGGGAAAAGTTCAAACCGAGCCCAGAGAAACTGACTTTTACGACGATGCCATCCGCGATTTTGATGCCTACCTGGCCCAGTTAATGGCATTTTTGCAGGAATCCGGATTGCGTAACAACACGATTGTAGTAATATATTCTGACCACGGTAAGGACCTAACCTTTGATCGGGTTCCGTTGGTCTTCTTTTTCCCTCATGGTGAGTCTGCCGGCGTAATCACAGCCAACGCGCAGAACCTCGATGTTGCCCCCACCCTGCTGGATTACCTTGGCCTTCCCATACCAACCTGGATGGAAGGCGACTCACTTTTTTCGGAAAATCTCACACTGGACCGGGATATATTCATCCCGGGGGTAAACTTCAGCACGTTTACATCCACCGTCAATTGGGATGAGATCGATACAGCCAAAATTGCACCGCCTTTTTTCCAATTCGGTAAATTACGCATGATTGTCTGTGATAAGTTTTACCAGGTTGATCTGACGAGCGGTGACTGGAGTGAAGGCCAAATCCCCACACACACTGCCCCCTGTGACCCAGCCACCCTGCCGACAATGGCCGAAGCCCGCCAGAAGATGCTGGAGCATCTGGCTAGTCAAGGCTTTGATGTCTCCATTTTGCAAGATTAGTGGATATTTAATAAGAGGAGAATTCCATGACCCATCCATTGATTTCACTACTCTACCTTGACCCCAGCAGCGGTTCAGTTCTGCTGCAGCTGGCTTTGGCCAGCCTGCTTGGAATCGGTGTTGCTATCCGTATTTTCTGGCGAAAAATCCGCACAGTGTTTACCAAATCGACGGAACCGGTAGAATCAGACGAGCTCGATGACCAGGACTGAGGACCAGGTCCTCGCATCCTCTTTCCGCGATCCAGACGGGGTGCTGTTCGAACGCGGCGGAGTCCTTTACCGGCAGGTTAACCACAGCGGCGCTGCCGGCTACGATCTGATGATGAATTCCGGCTTATACCAGAAACTGGTCAAAGCCGGTCAATTGATTCCCCACCAGGAAGTCGAAATCGAGCCGCTCGATCCGGTCCGGGTTCATAAAATTCTGCAACCCGAGCCGGTGCCGTTTATTTCCTACCCCTATGAGTGGTCTTTTAGCCAGCTCAAAGACGCGGCATTGACCACCCTGTCCATCCAAAAAAAGGCTCTCGCTGCTGGGATGATCCTCAAGGATGCCAGTGCCTATAACATCCAATTCTTGCGCGGCAAACCCGTGTTAATCGATACCCTGTCCTTCGATCCCTACCAGGATGGTCAAATCTGGGACGGTTACCGTCAATTCTGCCAGCATTTCCTGGCGCCGTTGGCCTTGATGGCTCATGTAGACATCCGCCTGAGCCAATTGCTGCGCATTCACCTGGATGGCATCCCGCTGGACCTGGCAGCCCGGCTGCTTGGAGCCAAATCCTGGCTGAAACCAGGCCTGTTCGTCCATCTCAGCTTGCACGCCCGAGCCCAGCGTGCCTATCAGGATCCAGCCAAAACACAATCCCAGCCGCGCGGTTCGCTGCGTAAAGAAGGCTTGCTGGGCCTGGTGGACGATCTGCGCAATACCATCAAGAAGTTGACCTGGACCCCTGCCGGCACCGAGTGGGGCGATTATTACAACCAGACCAATTATTCCAGCCGTGCCTTTGACCACAAATCTCAAATTATCTCCGGCTGGATCGAGCAGATCAACCCGCAGGTTGTCTGGGATTTAGGCGCCAATAACGGCGCTTTCAGCCGTCTTGCCAGCCAACGCGGCTGCCGGACCCTGGCTTTTGATATTGACCCGGCTGCCGTCGAGCATAATTATCTGCACGTCCGGCAAACAAAAGAGGAAAATCTACTCCCGCTCCTGCAGGATCTCACCAATCCCAGCCCGGCGGTTGGCTGGGCCAATCAGGAGCGCGGCTCATTGGCTGCCCGCGGACCCGCGGACCTGCTGTTTTCCCTGGCATTAATCCATCACCTGGCGCTGAGCAACAATACCCCGTTGGAACGCATTGCCGCCTGGTTCAGCACTCTTGGCAAGTCATTGATCATCGAGTTCGTGCCCAAGAGCGATTCACAGGTGCAATTGTTGCTGGCCAGCCGCGAGGACATATTCCCAGACTTCACCCGCGAAGGCTTTGAAGCCGCCTTCAGCCCGTATTGGGAAATCGTCGAAACGGTTCAGGTGGCAGAATCCGACCGGATTCTCTACCGCATGACGGCCAAACCCGCCTAATCGCTGACCGCGCCTGCCGGTGCCTTGACTTTTACCGGCTGGCGGGTAAACGTGATCAGCGCCACCGACGCCAGAATGATCACTGCCGCGAGGATCATGCGCGGACTGATGACCTCGTCTGCCAGCAGCACGCCCAGAAAAATAGCCACCACCGGGTTGACGTAGGCGTAGGTCGACACCAATGTTGTTGGCGCCGCCCGCAGCAGCCAGGTGTAGCTGGCAAAGCCCACCAGCGAGCCGAATACAATCAGGTAAATCAAGCCGGTCACCGACGAGGTGGACACCGCCGCCAGATCCAGCCGGCCCCACTCCCCTGTCAGCCCCGAGATGATGAAGCATCCCAGCCCGCCGATCATCATTTCCATGCCGGTTCCGAGCAAAGGTGAGGATGGTAAATCGGCTGTGCGCGAGTATAGCGATCCGCCTGCCCACAGCACCGCGCCAATCAGCAAAGCCGCCGCGCCCAGCGGATCCACCCGCTGACCGGCGATCTCGTTCGGACCCACCAGCAGCGCGATGCCAATAAACCCGCTGATCACGCCGGCAAAGGCCAGCCACGAGGGCCGTTTGGATTTATCGCGGTAACGCCCGCTAATCCAGTCGATCAGGATCATCCACAACGGCACCGAACCCACCAGCAGAGCGGTCACCGCCGAGGGTACGGTGATTTCCGCCCAGCTGACCAACCCGTTGGCGCCTGCCAGCAGCAGCAGCCCCACGATAGCGGCGCTCTTCCAGTTGGCCCGCGTGGGCGCCGGCGCGCCGCGCATCCGCATAATGGTGTACAGAATCACACCGGCGGTGAAGTGGCGCGTCCCTGCCATGAAAAATGGCGGGATGGTTTCCACCGCGAAGCGGATCGCCAGGTAGGTCGATCCCCAAAAGATATAAATGCTCAACATGCCCAGCCAGATGGATGTTGGAATGCCTGTTTTACGTGTAATCGCTTGCATACCTGCCTCGGTAATCGAAATAGCCCCTGCGAATCAAGAAACGCTAATTTTACCCCTTAACCCTCGTCTCTCCGGTTGTCAACTGGCCGCGGCAAATATTATTGTTCCTGTAGGGGTCGACCCATGTGTCGGCCCGTTCCGCTGTCATCCCTCTCCCTCAGGGAGAGGTTAGGTGAGGGGGATCCTCAACACAAACGGCTGGCAGG
>Ga0209321_10003689_pt1 | contig 10228 bp, 8 predicted proteins | sample Rifsed16ft4_FD_184012 | JGI IMG/M metagenome (GOLD analysis project Ga0209321, IMG submission 184012) | Soil microbial communities from Rifle, Colorado, USA - sediment 16ft 4 - CSP-I_5_4 (version 2) | ecosystem: Environmental > Terrestrial > Deep subsurface > Rock core/Sediment | place: Rifle... | reverse complement strand
CCTCCTCGATCCTCCAGACTGAAAAGGGGAGCCGTTTTCGTGGAAGCGATGATCGGTGGCGCGGGCGAGACAAGAGCCCTCCCGTCGGTGTCTGTTGACGTTGGAGCTGCCGGCTCCTCGGGTGTGGAGCCGATGTCTTGTTCGGTAAAGGCTCGAACGGGCGCATCGTTGCTCCTTCGCCTCGCTCTCTCCTCTTTCGCCACCTCGGCGAGTGATTGCGCGAGCAGCAACGCTGGGAGCAGGCACAGAAGGGCCCCCGCCAGAACCTGTTTCATGTTCAAAGAACTCCGATTTCAGTGGGACTTAAGAATAAGCTTAACATGTGCAGGGTGGCGGTTCAATCCGCACCCCAACAGAACGAGGGGAGGTATCGCTCATGAGCGAGGTGGAAAGAATTCGAGACCAACTGCGGAGAGCCTTTCACGGTGAGGCCTGGCACGGGCCTTCCGTTCGAGAAGTACTGGACGGCGTGACCGCTAAGCAGGCCGCCTCCCGCCCGTTCGCCGGGGGGCATTCGATCTGGGAGCTGGTACACCATATCACCGCCTGGACGGACATCTCCCGCCGGCGACTCGCTGAGGACCGGGTGCCCGAGGCCACCGCGGAAGAGGACTGGCCGCCGGTGGATGGGGCCGACGAGGAGAGCTGGAGAAAGGATCTCCATGAACTCTTCGCCTCCCAAGAGCGATTGCAGGAGCTATTGAAGAGCTTCCCCGAGCCTCGATTGGAGGCGACCGTTCCAGGTCAGGCCTACACCTTCTACGTCATGTTGCATGGAGCGGTGCAGCACGGCTTGTACCACGCTGGCCAGGTTGCTATTCTTAAGAAGGCAAAGGCCTAGCCCGGCCTTTGATTCGATAGCCCGCTACCTGAGCTCACGACACAACAACCAAGCGAAGGGACGTACAACCGACGCGGGGTTGGACTGTCCGGTCGCTCGGCGGCGCGGAAAGCGTTTCCCCGGAAGGAGACATCGCCATGACCACCGAACTGAAGCAAGGACTCACCTTCGACGACGTTCTCATCGAGCCACGTCGGTCCCGCGTGCGGAGTCGTAAGGAGGTGGACACCTCGTCGCAGTTCTCGCGACACATCAACCTCAACATCCCAATCGTCAGCGCCAACATGGAAACGGTCACCGAGGCGGAAATGGCCATCGCGGTGGCGCGACACGGCGGCCTCGGCGTGATCCACCGTTTCATGACCATCGAGGAAGAGATGGAGCAAGTCTCCCGAGTGAAGCGATCGGAGAACCTGGTCATCGAGCACCCCTACACCATCTCTCCCCGGCGAAGCTTGGGAGAGGCGCGCCAGCTCATGGAGAACCGCGGCATCACTTCGTTACTGGTGACGACCGAGGACGGGAGCTTGGCGGGCATCCTGACCCACCGGGACATCCTCTTCCTTGAAGAAGACAGCCAGTTGGTGTCCGAGCTCATGACTCCGGCCGCCAAGCTCATCACCGCACCTGTCGGCGTAACTCTGGAGGAGGCAAAGCAGCTCTTCCTCAAGCACAAGGTCGAGAAGTTTCCCATCGTTGACGGCAAGGGTCGCCTTCTGGGGCTCATCACCATCGCCGACATCCTGAAGCGGACGCGCTACCCTCTTTCCACCAAAGATGCCAAGGGACGGCTTCGGGTGGCGGCGGCGGTCGGCGTGCGGGGAGATTACTTGGACCGGGCGGATGCCCTTGCCGCTTCCGGCGTCGATGCACTGGTCGTCGATGTGGCTCACGGCCATTCCGATCAGGCCATCGGAGCGGCACAACAGATCCGTAAAAAGCTAGGAGACATCGAGCTGGTGGTGGGTAATGTGGCCACCGCACGAGCGGTTCGCGACCTGGTGGAGCTGGACGTCGATGCCATCAAAGTGGGTATCGGGCCAGGCTCGATCTGCGTCACCCGAGTGGTCACCGGCTCCGGCGTTCCGCAGTTCTCCGCGATTCAGGAGTGTGCTCGGGAGGCGAAGAAGCACGGCGTCCCCATTATTGCCGACGGCGGCATCCGCAGCTCCGGCGATCTCACCAAAGCCATCGCCGCCGGCGCCGGGAGCGCCATGCTGGGCAACATGCTGGCCGGCACGGAAGAGAGCCCGGGAGTGATGGTGATCCGTGGCGGGCTACGCCACAAAGTCTGTTGGGGAAGCGCTTCTTTCCGCGCCCAATGGGCGGGGCAAAGGAGCTCCGCCCAGGATCCCGAGGAGGCCGCCGAGGTGGTCCCGGAAGGAGTGGAGGCGGTGGTGCCCTACAAGGGCCTGGTGTCTGAGGTGCTACAACAACTGGTGGGAGGTCTCCGCTCCGGCATCAGCTACGCGGGAGGGACGAACATCAAGGAGCTCCAAGAGAACGCCTCTTTCATCCAGATTACTCAGGCGGGACTCAATGAGAGTCAAACGCACGACGTGGAGCTCATCAAGTGAGCAACACTATGGCCCGGCGAGCACCAGAGTAGCGTTCGTCCCCCCGAATCCAAAGGAATTGGATAGCGCCACGCGCATGGGTCGGGATGTGGGAACCAGAACGGGAGGATAATCGGCGAGCTCGGGATCGAGCGGCTCGGCATTGACCGAGGGAGCAATCCATCCCTCTCGAAGCATGGCCGCGGTAAAGATGGCTTCAATCGTGCCCGACGCCGAAACGGGGTGTCCGGTGTAGCCCTTGGTCGAGGAATAAGACACGTGCCGGCCGTCGAGGACTCGTTGCAGCGCTCGCACCTCGGAAACGTCCCCCAAGGGAGTCGAGGTGGCGTGGGTGTTCACGTAGTCGACCTCTTCCGGACGGACTCCCGCATGCTCCAGCGCCCTCCGCATGGCGAGCACCGCTCCTTCGGCGGAAGGTGCCACCATTTCACGGGAGCCGTCCGACGACATGCCGTAGCCGCGCAGAACGCCCAGGATCGGCGCGCCCCGACGCGCCGCCGACTCCCGGGTCTCCAGCACGACCAGCCCGGCACCTTCCGAGAAGATGAACCCCGCCCTATCGACCGCGTAAGGGCGCGAGGCACGCTCTGGGCGCTCATTGTCCTGGCCGTTGTAGGCCCTCATGGAGTCGAAGCCGGCGAAGAAATGAATGTCCGCCACCTCCACCCCGCCGGCGATAGCTCCCTCCACCCGCCCGTGCTCGATGAGCTCGGCGGCCAGCAAGATGTTGTAGGCTCCGCCCGCACAGGCGGCGGTGGCGGTGAAAGAAGGGCCAGTCGTGCCGAGGATGGTGGCCAGGTTGGCGGAGACCGTTGATGCCATGAGGCGGGGAATGATGGTCGGTGACACCTTCTTCGCATTCTTCGTCTGGGCGAGCTTGGTGTGAATTTCCACGTGTGCGTCGACGTCACCCGTCCCGCTGCCGACGACGACCGCGATATCCCGGGGATCGATCCCCGACTGCTCGAGCGCTTTACGGGCAGCGCGGAGGGCCATCAAAGCGGCCCGCCCCATGAACCGTGCCTGCTGTTTGTTGATCCCGAGCGAGTCGGGCGACAGATCGTTCGGGTAAAGGCCAATCAGCTGGCAGCGGGCTCCGTAGTCGACGGCCGGCTGCCAGCGCTGAAACGGTGTGGCCCGTCCGGCCCGGATCGCCGCCTCGATAGCGGGCAGATCGTCTCCCATGTGACAGCAAATCCCCGCGCCGGTGATGACGATTTCGCGCGATTTGTCTCTCATGGCTCGCTACACTTTACCTCATCGAGATAGGACCCGGGGACTACCCTAGCAGTCGCCCGATGCGGCTCCGCTCAAACAGTACCCCCCCTCCTTTTCTTGAACCCGACCTTCTTCTTGGAGCTTGATCAATCCGGAGACGAGAGACCGACCGGCGAGCTCCCACATGCTCTGGTCGACGTCTTGATAGATTTTACCGACCAGCACTTCGACCGCTTGGGACTCATGAGAGAGCGCCGCCAGCAGCTGGGCTTCCCTCTCTTGACGGTGACCAAGCGCCATCCTAATCGCCTTCCTTCCCTCTCGAGCCGGAGGCCCGTGCCCCGGATAAACGGTGCCCTCGGCAACGGACTCGAGGAAGCGCAAAGACTTCAAGTAGGTCGCCAGATGGCCGTCCCGCGGATCGATCAGGATAGAGGAAAGCGTGGAGAGAAGATCCCCCACGATGAGCGCCTGGTAGCGGCTCTCCTGAAAAGCAAGATGCCCCGGAGCGTGGCCTGGAACGTGATAGGCACGGAGCTTCCATCCCGGTTGCTCGTCGGGGGAGGTCCCGAGGTCCAATGCTTGACCGTGCTCCAGTGAATCTGCGAAACGGATGTCCGGCAGTTGGGCCACCGTGTCTCGATGCGCGTGAACCGGAAGCCGGTAGCGGCTCTGGCACTCGGCGACCGCGCCGACGTGATCGAGATGGTAGTGGGTCAACAGAATTCCCTGAAGAGACCGGCCCTCGGAGACGAGCTGGTCGAGGAGGTGCCACAGCTTTTTCTGTTCGAGAGGGTCCACCGGCGCCGGGTCCACGATGTAGACCCTCTCTTCCCCGACCAGATAGGTGTTGGTGTGCGTGGCAGGTGGTCTGGTCGGAGTCTTCAAGGCCGCCAACAGAACTCCGGGCGTGAAATAAACGTGGTGAAGCTCGCCGCGGGCATAAGAATGCGTGAATTCGCGGGCCCAAAGAACGAACGCGTCGTCGCCCTTCATCGCCAGGCCACGAAGCAGGATGACCACGGGAGGGACGATCAGCACCTCTCCTCTCCTCCAACGATCGAGGGCGTCGCCAGGACGCGCGAAGCCACCCCCCATCAGCTCACCCGGAATGACGTCGACCTTCGCGCCCTCGGGAAGCCGACACTGCAAGAACCACGTGTCATAGCGTCGCGGCGTAAATGGAGGGGTGGTGATGCGGCACAAGGGAGTGAAGTCTTCGGCATCTATGTGTTGACCGATCTCTCTCAAGATCTGATCGAACGTCACCTCGCCGGCAAGCATCCTTCTCCTATCTTCTTCCAGTGAGCGCTCGGAACGATCGCTTCCTCGGCCGAACCAGACTCCCGTCTCCTCGAACAGCTCTCGCGCCGCGGCGGCGACGAAGGCGGGATAGTCGTCTCCCAATCCTTTTCCCGCGTCTGGCAGGTTCTTGATGGGCGCCTTCGCGTCTTCCGGCTCTAGAGTTCCTCCTGGGAAGGCTTGATAACCACCGAAAAAGGCGAGTTTCGGATTACGATCGACTAGCAGAACTTCCTGCGACTCGTCGCGCGGCCGAAGCAGGATACTGACCGCAAGGCGTTTCATACGGAGACAATTATAGCGAATCGGAGTATCCCACCTTGAGTCCACACCTCCCGCCTCCGGTATAATCGCGAGGTCGGGCATCGAATCGGCCGGGAGTGAAAGGACTGAGCCATGATCACGCTGAAGAGCTACGCCGGAGGCGAGTGGAGATCCGGCAAGGGCAAAGGGCGCCTGTTGCACCACGCCGTCACCGGCGAGGAGATCGCCACCTGCGGCAGCGAGGGACTCGACTTCAACGGCATGCTCGAATGGGGACGAACGAAGGGTGGGTCCCGTCTGCGTTCCATGACCTTCCCCGAAAGGGCGACTCTGCTCAAGACCATGGCCGCCACTTTGAACGAGAACCTGCCGGAGTTTCACGAGATCGCCGCCTCCTACGGAGCCACTCGTCGCGACGCTATGTTGGACGTGGAAGGAGGTATCGCCGCGCTGGGCTTCTACGCCAGCCTGGGCGGGAAGACGCTCCCCGCCAGTACGTTTCTCACCGACGGCGAAATCGCCCGTCTCTCCAAGCCCGGCAACTTCGTGGGGCGGCACATCTACGTCCCCCTGGAGGGCGTCGCTGTCCAGATCAACGCCTACAATTTTCCTTCCTGGGGAATGCTGGAGAAGCTCGCCCCATCTCTGCTCGCCGGCATGCCATCGATCGTCAAGCCGGCGACGCCCACGGCTTGGCTCGCCTTCCGCATGGTCGAGGTTTTGATCGCGTCGGGAGTCATGCCCGAGGGAACGTTGCAGCTCATCTGCGGATCGATCGGCGATCTCCTCGATCATCTGACGTGCCAGGACGTGGTTTCGTTCACCGGCTCTGCGTCCACCGGCCGGAAGATCCGCTCCCATCCCAACATCGTCAAGAACGCCGTCCGCGTGAACATCGAGACCGATTCCCTGAACTGCATCATCCTCGGACCGGACATCACCGCCGGTTCGCCGGGTCTGGCTCACTTCACCGAGGAAGTCTTCAAGGAGATGACCATCAAGGCGGGACAGAAATGCACGGCGATCCGGCGCCTCCTGGTACCCAAGGAAACGGAGCAGGCGGTCATCGACGATCTCAAGCAGAGACTAGGTGCCTTGAGGGTCGGTGACCCTGCGGTGAGCGGAGTGGGTATGGGGCCATTGGTAGATCAAGCGGCGGTCGAATCTGCCCGCCGGGGCATCGAGGCCCTCAGCCGAGAAGCGGAAATCGTCTTCGGCGATCCGAACAGGACGCAATTCGAGGGCGCCGGTACGGAACGAGGATTCTTCATGGAGCCCATCCTTCTGCGCAGCAAGGACGCCGAAGCGGCGGAATCGGCCCACGAAATCGAGGTCTTCGGTCCGGTGGCAACCCTCATGGCTTACCGTGACGTCGAGCAAGCCATCCGTTTGGCGCGGCGCGGTGGCGGGAGCCTGGTGGCCTCGGTCCACAGTGAAGACGAAGACTTCATCCGGAGGATGACTTTCGGACTCGCGCCCTATCATGGCCGTTTGATGATGATAAACGCCAAGGCGGCGGCGGAGTCGACCGGCCATGGGGTCGTCATGCCGCACCTCGTTCACGGTGGCCCGGGCCGCGCCGGTGGCGGGGAAGAGCTGGGAGGGCTGAGGAGTGTCCACCACTACATGCAGCGAATCGCCTTGCAGGGAGATCCGGAGAGGCTAGAAAAGCTGTGTGCCCCGGCGGCCGGCGAATGAGAGACCGCGGGGCGCGCCGTCAGTCGAGCCAACCGTGAACGCGGTCCAGGAGATCTTCGTCTCCGAGCTCGCGGCAAAGCGCCTCCAGTCGCTCTCGGGGCGCTCCCTTCCAGCGGAGATCCTCGAGCTGTTCGGTAAGAGGGACATCCGTTCGGAGAGTGGCTAGTAGGCGGTAGAGCCGCGCCTCCTCACGATGTCTCCGAAGACTCGCCGCCAGGCGCTTGGCCCCTGGCACCTGCACCTGCCAAAGGAAGGCTTCCTCGGGAATGTCTTCGACGTGACGATAGCGGGCCAGGATCCGTGCCGAAGACTTCGCGCCCCACCCCGGGAGCCCCGGAATGCCGTCGGCAGCGTCGCCCACCAGTCCCAGCCAATCCGGAATCGACTCCGGCGACACGCCGAACTTGGTGATGACCCCCTCCTCGTCCAACATCTTCTGCCGCCGGCGGTCGTAGCACACCACACGCTGTCCCACCACGCATTGAGCCAGGTCTTTGTCCGGAGAGCAGATGACGATCTGCTCCACCTTCGGTGAATCTCTCCAGCGTGCGGCCGCGGTGGCCAAAGCATCATCGGCCTCGAACTTCACCATCGGCCAGCTCACCATCCCCAGTGCCTGTGTGGCTCTCTCGGCAAGCTCGAACTGGCTCAGAAGCTCAGGCTCTATCCCCTCACCGGTCTTGTAGCCAGCGAACAGATCGTTGCGGAAAGACTCGATGACATGATCGAAGGCACAGGCGACGTGAGTGACGTCGTCCTGACGGAGCAGAAAGAGGAGACTGCGCAGGAAGCCTCGGGTCGCACCGACTTCCCGTCCCTTCGGGCCGAGCGCGCCGGGCGCTCCGTAGTAGGCTCGAAAGAGCTCGTAGGTTCCATCGACCAGGTGAATCTTCATGTGCGAGGCGATCCACGCTGGATTGTATGGATCAGACAGGAGAGTTCAAACGGTAAGGCGCCGGCTCGACCGGACACCGAGAAGCGCCTCGACGGGAGTGTGTTTCGGAGAAGGACCGCTCGGCTGGTGATCTGCTCGGTGCTAGTACTTTCGCTTGTGCAAGCGGGCTTGCGCTTCGCGGAAAGCCTCGTATAGCCGGCTCCTCTCGGCCACCGCGGCCCGCAGCAGCTCTTCCGAACTATCAATGTCTTTAGGGTGGAGAACCAGATCGGCCATGGCGGCAAAGGCTTGTGTTCCGTCGCCGGAGCTGAACTCGTTCCCCAATAACACCAGGAACAGATCGCGACGGACCTCGGGAGCGAGTGCCACGATGCGTTTGTAGAGACTCACGCCGCCGGCCGACGCTCCTCCGTTCGGCGTCGTCACCACCACGTGGTAACTGTTTCTTTCCAGAAGGAGGACTCCTTGTTTCGGCTCGGTGGCCGTCTCCACACTGTAACCGTTCCGTCGCAGCAAGGAGGTCACCGCACTCTGCGGACCTTGTTCCGCCTGGCCAGCCAGGGCGATCAAAGCCCGTTGGGTGGTTGCGTTTCTAGAGTCGGCACCCACCGAAGCCGGAGCAGGTTGTCCCCCGTGAATGGCCGGAGCGGCATCGGATTGCTGCGGTCGTTGGATAGCGTTGACTCCCGCCACCGTGGTTGCAGGAGGAGCTACCGCCGACGGAGGCGCCGGCCGGCCCGGCCGATCCGCGCCCGGTGGCGGAGCAGAGGCTCCGGCCTTTCCCGGAAGCTTCAGAGCCATTTGGCACTTGGGACAGCGGAGCATGAACGGCGCGGCGGGTAACTTGTCATCTTCAACGACGAGCCTTTGGGAGCACTGCGGGCAGGTAGTCTGCACGTTCACCTCTCGATCAGGGTGTCCATATCGGAGCCGGTGCCAACCGCTGCCGCGTCGCCTGGAGTTTCTGCGGCGCCGTCCTTGGTGCCGTCGGCGTGGCTGGCCAAACGCAGTCGGAGGTTGGTTGGGTTCGTCGCATACGTCAGGGCTTCCTCGGCATCGAGGGAACGTGCCTCGACCAGTCGCAGAAGCTCCGAATCGAACGTCTGCATCCCATCCAAGGCGCCGTCCTCCATCGCGTCCAGGAGGCTCTTGCCCTCCCGCTCACCTTGCTGGATGTACTCGCGGGTCCGCGAATTGGCGCGCAGAATCTCGCATATCGCCGTCCTCCCCCCACCCCGCTTGGGAATGAGCTTCTGGCTGACGATCCACTTGAAGGACTGGGCGAATCGCGTACGTATCTGCCTCTCTTCGTCCTTCGGAAAGACGCCAACGATTCGATCGATGGTTTTCGCGGCGTCGATGGTGTGAAGCGTGGAAAGGACCAAATGCCCGGTTTCCGAAGCCTCCAGGGCGGTGGAGATGGTCTCCACATCTCGCATCTCACCGACCAGAATGACTTTCGGCGCCTGGCGCAAGGCGGCCCGCAGAGCGTTGGCAAAATTCTCGGTGTCGGTGCCAATCTCCCTCTGATTGATGGTGGCCTTCTCGTTGAGGTAGAGATATTCGATGGGGTCCTCGATGGTCACGATGTGGATCGCCTTCTCCATGTTCATCCTGTTGATGAGCGCGGCCAGGGTGGTCGACTTTCCCGAACCGGTGGGCCCGGTGACCAGAACGATGCCGTTACGCTCCTGCGTGATCTCTTCGAGCTGTTGAGGAAGCCCCAGCTCCTTCACGGTAGGGATCCTGTTGGGGATGACCCGCAAGACGATGGAGTAGGTCCCTCGCTGGGAGAAAATGTTCACCCGGAATCGAGTTCGCTGCGGGAGCGAATAAGAGAGATCGGCCGAGCCGGTGGTGATCAGCTTGTCCGCCAAGTCCCTCTTTCCCCTCAGCAGCCGCATGGCCACCAGCTCGGTGTGATAGGGCATCAACCGCTGCACGGAGGCAAAGGAAACGCCCCGGAGCTGTCCGTCGACTTCCACCTGAGGGGGTCTTCCCACAGATAGATTCAGATCGGAGACAGCGGGAGCAACGTCCAGCATCGCTTCGAGGAGTGGGTCGATATCGAAATAGGGCATCCGCAAACCTCCACACCCAGGGTGGCGAACAGCTGATTTTCGGTTAATTTGATGGAGTAGACTTCTTACTATAACACACGACCAACGCTGACCAAGAGCGGTATTGCGTCTAGCAATGTCTTTTCATGAAGTCCCGGACGCGTAAGGCGAACGGGCTTAGAAATCGACTCCCAGTTTCACCCTGATCGAGAAATCGGCACTGTCCGCAAACTCGTCGAAGGTAGGACTGGCGAGGTTGCTGTAAACGTCCCGAGGGTTGAAATGGTCGGTGAGATTGTAAACTTGAAAGCCGACTCGAACCGACCTTCCCTTTATGGTGAGCTCCTTGGTGACCGCCAGGTCCGCCGAGAAG
>Ga0209321_10003680_pt1 | contig 10241 bp, 18 predicted proteins | sample Rifsed16ft4_FD_184012 | JGI IMG/M metagenome (GOLD analysis project Ga0209321, IMG submission 184012) | Soil microbial communities from Rifle, Colorado, USA - sediment 16ft 4 - CSP-I_5_4 (version 2) | ecosystem: Environmental > Terrestrial > Deep subsurface > Rock core/Sediment | place: Rifle... | reverse complement strand
AGGACATGAGCCGATACAACACCCGAGATATTAACGACATAATGAAAACCCTTGACGCTTGGGAATATTGCGCCACAACTAAAAACTTTAAAATGTATGGAAAGCAAAAATATTACTCCCGAAAAAAAGAATTATAATGTTGCGGAGCACGTGCCTAAAATAGTAGAGTCTTTGCATTTAGCAAATACCTATTTTTTATTCAGAGCCGATGGAACACAGATACGTTTTACAACTATAAACGGTGAGCTTCGATCTAAACAGCACATTTTAAATTCAAACGAAATAAGCTACATTAGGAAAAATATAATAAATAAAGAACCATGACTAAAAGAGAAGAACAATTCGAGGCGGTTATCGCCAACACACTACAACAACTACAAGAACTTTTATTAATTAAAGGCAAAGAATATCGCAGAGACAACAACCCTTACCACAACTTCGAGAGAGGGGCACAAATGACAGATTTAACCCGTGAGGAAGTATTGCAAGGCTTTTTGCGTAAGCACCTTATAAGCGTGGAGGATATGCGCAACGATAGTTGTATTGGTACTTTCCACAGCGAAGAAAAGATAAACGAGAAGTATAACGACATATTGATTTACTTTATGATTGAAAAGGCTATGATGCTGGAAAATACGGAAGAGTACAATAAACAATTGGCAGATACTAAAAAATCTTACTCAAAAGTATTAGATGCTAATTCGTAAGGAGTCCGAGAAAAACCTCGAGCGCAAATTAGTTGCTGAGGTTAAAGCTTTGAAAGGGTGGGCTATTAAGCTCTTACCCTTTCAAGTTACGGGCTTACCGGATAGGCTTTGTTTACTTCCCGGAGGAAGGGCTTATTTCGTTGAAATGAAAAGCGAAGGCGAAAAGCCGACAACAATACAAAGAGTAATCCACAAACGCTTAGAGGCGTTAGGCTTTAAAGTTTGGGTACTCGATACAACCGAAAAGATTAATAATTTTATAAAAGCGATAGCATGAATGTATTAGAATTATTTGCAGGCTCTAGATGCATAGGCAAAGCAGCTGAAGATTTAGGAATGAATGTTTTTTCAGTCGACTGGACTCCTTACGAAAAAATAGATTTATCAATCGATATTGAAAATTTAACAAAAGAGCAAATACCATTTATACCAAACCACGTTCACGCTTCATTTGATTGTACTACTTACACAATCGCTGCAATAAGTACTCACAGAAACAGAACAGAACCGAAAAGCGAATATGCTAAAAAATGCGATAAGGTAAATCAACACGTAATTTCATTGATTAAAGAGTGGTTAAAAATCAATCCTAAAATGACGTTCACTTTTGAAAATCCTAGAGGGATGTTAAGACACATGCCATTTATGCAGGAATTTACAAGGCGTACGGTTTGGTATTGCCAATACGGAGACGATAGAGCAAAGCCCACAGATATATGGACTAATTTAAAAAATTGGAAGCCGAAGGAAATGTGCAGTAATTATAAATATGATAAAGAGGGGAACATAATTAATAAGCATTGCCACCACGAAAGCGCAAGGCGTGGAGCAAAAACAGGAACGCAAGGAAAAAGAGGAAGCTATGAGCGTTCAAAAATACCAGCGGAACTTTGCCAAGAACTTTTAAAATGCGCAGCACTATGTTAAAACAAAACCAAATGCACCGCTACCAAAGTAAAGCGGTAGAGCATACGATATTAAACCCGTTTTGTGGTTTGTTCCTCGACATGGGTTTAGGCAAGACAGTAAGCCTCTTGACTGCGATTAAGCGCTTAATTTACGAAGAGTTGGAAATCGATACCGTTTTAGTTATCGCTCCTAAGCGAGTGGCTGAGAGCGTATGGAGTGCCGAAGTTGAGAAGTGGGAACACCTGCAAGGCTTGAAGCTTTCCAAGATCATAGGTACTGCAAAAGAACGCAAAGCAGCACTAAACAAAAAAGCCGACGTCTATTTAATCAGTCGAGACAACGTGGCTTGGTTGTGTGGTGAGTACGGAGGGTCTATGCTTCCGTTCGATATGCTTGTAATTGATGAGAGTAGTTCATTTAAAAATCATGCGTCGCTTAGGTTCAAAGCTTTGAAGCAGGTACAAGCTTGCTTCAAAAGAGTTGTGATATTGACAGGGACACCAGCACCAAATGGGCTAATTGACTTGTGGACGCAAATATGGCTATTAGACAGAGGCGAACGTCTCGGTAAAACCATAAGCTGGTTTAGGGATAACTACTTTCGTAAAAGTTATAACGGCTTTAGCTATGATGCTTTGAACGATAGCGACGAGCGCATACATAATAAGCTGACAGATATTTGTATATCAATGAAGTCGGAGGATTACTTGGAGTTACCGGAACGTATCGACTCTTTTATTAATATCGAGTTCCCGCCCGCACTTATGAAAAAGTACAACGATTTCGAGAGGGAAAAGGTTCTGGAAATGTTCAACGAAGACGAAACCGAGATCACAGCTATGAACGCAGCGGCTTTGTCAAATAAGCTTTTACAGTTTGCAGGCGGCGCAATCTACGACGAAGACAGAGGCGTGCATGTTATTCACGACTTGAAGCTGGAAGCTACTGAGGAATTTATCGAAGCTGCAAACGGCAAGCCTGTATTAATCGCCTATACTTATAAGCATGAGTTAGAAAGGCTTTTGGTTAAGCTGGCGAAATATAAGCCGGTAAGGTTAAAAACCGATCAGCATATTAAGGATTGGAACGCAGGTAAAATTCAAGTTATGTTAATGCACCCAGCCTCAGGAGGCCATGGATTAAACTTGCAAGAGGGGTACAGCTCAGCTCTTTGGTTCTCACTTAATTGGAGTTTGGAGCTTTATATGCAGTTCAATAAAAGGCTTCACAGGCAAGGGAGAAAGTACCCCGTAAACATCGGCCACCTTATAGCAAGAGGCACAGAAGACGAGAGCGTAGTACTTTCATTAGACGGGAAGCGAGACACACAAGAGATTTTGATGCAAGCCGTAAAAGCTAAAATTGAGAAGTATAAAAATAATTTTTAATTTTTATACAAAATTATTTTTATATCTCGAATTAAGTATTATCTTTGAAAAGAATTTAAAACATAAAAAAAATGAAAAAATTAATATTACGAGAAGAGGAAACAAATATTATTTTCTTAAACCAAATAGACCAAAATAGTATAGTCGGTATAAAATGGGGCGAGGTAAAATCGATTATTATGCATGATAAAAGAGGCTATTTTAGTGTAGCTAATGATTCATGCGACTTAGATGCTATATACTTTGGGGATGATTTAAAGAAGTATATAGCGAGAGCAAATAACCAAAAAGCTTTATTTTTTGTATTTGAAAACATAAAAGAATGTCTTAAGTGGATGTCTGAATAAAAACCAAATAACATGACAACAACATACATCATAAGCGTAATCGCTTTTTTAATCCCCTTCGTGGTTCTTTACTTATTAAGCGACACGATCACAGAAGTATTAAGCGAAGGAAAGTCTTTCGCTCCGAACGAGTTAAAAGGATTTAGATAATGAGTAGGATAGTAAAAACTAAATACAATGTTTTCTCTAAACGTCCTCTCTTCCTAGTTTATAGGCGAGCGGTAAATATAAAAGACACGGAAGTTATAATACGCCGAGCAAGATACTCAGGCAATAAAAAAGCCCTCCTGAAACCCTTTGGACAATGGCGAGTTAAATACAAAGATAATGCGCAAATACCTTATCAGCTACTTAGCTGAACAAAATGACGAGTGCACAGATTGCGAGACAACAATCGAGGCGGGAACAGTACAAGGAGCTCTGCAGTTCTTTGAGTACAAAATAAAAGTTTATAAACGTGTAACCAAAATAGAAGAGATATGTTAAAACTTGACGAAAATTACACGATTAACCCCGATGGGAAAGGGTGTACGCTTCACTACAGAGAAGCTAAGGAGGTTACAGACCTCGACACATTAGAGACTAAGGTTGTTACCAAAAAAGCTACGTGGCACTTTCTAAGTGTGCCTCAAGCCCTGAATAAGTACAAAGACTTAGTACTAGAGCCTTGCGAGGATTTGAAGCAAGTACTGGACAAATTAGAAGAAGTTGAAAACCTAATTAAAAATTTTAAGCTATGAGTAACGAAGTACGATTAAACGAATTAATAGTGGGGCAAGAGTATTGGCTGGATGATTGTAAAGATGAAAGCGGAATTTTTAAAAAGAGGCAAGGCAATACCTTTTACTTCGAGCCAGTGGAAATTAAGGTATATAGCGTGATAGAGGAAGGACAAGGCGACGATGAGAACATAGGCTTAGTAGCCTTTAGCTATTGGCCTGAGGATGAAGTTGACCCCGAAGACGTATTTTATTTAAAGGAGTAATAAATTTAAAACCAAACAACATGAAAAAAGACCTCTCAAACGTAGAACGCTTTTACGCGTGGCTGCAAAAATGCAATAATATTTACCTACACGATCACAACCAAGTTACTAACGCTTTCCATAAAATCGCTACCAAATGACAGATACTTTTTTAATCCTTTGCCTGGCAATTATACTCTTTATTTTGATAATTCGCAATCTTGTTTTGAAGCAAAAAGCGGAGTTCTTGAAGAAAATAAACGAAGAGCTTAACCGAGATTTAGAGCAATACATAAGGCGAGATAGAAAACGTAAACAAAGAAACAATAAAAAGCCTAACTTTCGAGAAGGCTTTTTTCATTTTTAGCCTAAAAAGGCAACAATAAGCAACAAAGTAAACAAAGTATTGTTTACTTCTTAGCCCCATATTTCACTAGGGCTAAGGGCAAATGTAAACAAAGTAAACAATAATATTAATATAAGTATATAATTATATTATATAATAACCTATATAACACGTATATATAACGCATACATACACGTATACGCACGTGAGAGTCCCCACAGCTCCAACAAAGTTAACGTGTTTATCGTTTCTTTGTTTACGTTTTGAGTTTAAGCCCCGCCGGTACTGGGCTGAGAGCGTAAACAATAGCTTTTATCTTTGTTTCCCTGTAAAGCTAAGTACTTATTAATCAGGGCGTTTGCACGTAAACAATGTTTTTCCCTTTGTTTATTTTGCTTTTAACTAAAATAAATTTATATCTTTGACGCATGAAGCCGAATAAAGAGCATTGTATAAACGAAATCCTTTCTGAATTAGATTGGGGCGCTCGCTATTCCGAGACGTTAGCAAAATTTGGTAGTCTTTGGGGTATTTCATCACCAACTTTTGACACATACTGGAAAGAAGCCAACAGACGCTTTAATCAGACCGCTGACGAGATCAAAAAGGCAAAGACGGACTTTATCATCAAAGAAGAAAAAAAAGCCGTTAAAAAGGCTATATTATCCAAGTACAAACGGATGGAACTTTTAAGCAAAATCGCCACAGGTGAAATAAAAGCTTGGAGGGAAGTTATAACAGAGGGAGGAATCCAAAAAGTTGAGTACTATTCCGGGGCGGAAGTTAAAGCAGCAATTGCAGAACTTAACAAAATGGACGGGGAATACGCACCTATCAGAAAAGATATAACCTCAGCAGGTGAAAAGCTTGCAGCTCCTAAATTTGAAATAATCCTCGACAATGGGGAAAGTTAGACTCTCGAAAAAGCAATCAATCGCATGGCGTTTACTTTTTGATACCACTACGCTTTTTGTCGGATATGGGGGGGGAGCTTTCTCGGGAAAATCTTATTTGATGTGTTACTGGCTTACCTACATGGCCCGAACTTATCCCGGTACTGCTTGGGGCTTAGGTAGAAAAGAGTTAATTACACTTAAGAAAACAACTCTCGTTACGCTTTTCAAAGTTCTGAAAGAAACGGGAATGCTTAACGAAATACACTACAACTACAACCAACAACTTAACAAAATAGTTTTTGATAACGGTTCAGTAATTTACTTAATCGATACAGCACATAAACCCAGTGATCCACTTTACCAACGCTTCGGAGGTTTAGAGCTTACAGGTTGTGCAATCGATGAAAGCGCAGAGACAGACCGTAAAGCTATTGATATACTTTTTACCCGTTTAGGGCGTTGCCTTAACGAGCAATACGGCATTACTAAAAAAATGCTCGAATGTTTCAACTCGGCAAAAACACACGTTTACGATAGGTATTATAAGCCTTTCAAGGACGGAAAAGAAACCGAGAGTAAAAAGTTTGTTCATGCTTTGCCGACTGATAACCCAAGCCCGGAGGTTGAGGCATACGTACGAGATATTTTGCTAACAGGAGAGCAAGCAACAATCCAAAGACTTATTTACGGGAATTTCGAATACGATGACAACCCCTTCGCTTTATTCAACTACGACGACATTTGCAACTTGTTTACAAACTCTTTCGTTGAGAAGACATCAAAGCGTTACATGAGTTGCGACATCGCCTACCTCGGTGCTGACGTCTTCGTGGTGACGATCTGGGACGGCTTCGTAATTGAAAAGGTAATAGCTATAGATAAAATTGATGAAACCGCAATCGGAAATAAGTTAATACTATTAGCGGAGCAATACAAGATACCTTATTCGCATATCGTTTATGATTCAGACGGCTTACGAAAGTTTACAGCTAATAGCCTTAAGAAGCTAGTAGCTGCCAGAACATTTACCAACAACGCACAACCGATAAAGGGCAAAAATTACAGGAATTTAAAAACCGAATGCGCATTTAAACTAAAAGAATTAATCGAAGCTAACTTAATTTACTGCCAAGATCAGGAATTTAGAAAGCAAATAATAGCCGATTTAGAGAACATTTGCCGAGAGCCTTTGGACGACGTCGGAAAAATAAAATTAGAGAAAAAGAGCGCACACAAATTGCGCACAGGACGCTCTCCCGATTTCTTTGACAGCTTAATAATGCGTATGGTATTCGAATTAAAAGCCTCAGGAGGTTGGGTGTAACAAATTAATTACTATATTTGCTATTCGCTACAACTAACTTTTAAAGCCCCTTCATTTGTAGCGAGTGTTGGGGCTAACTTTTTTATATTATGAACTTACAAGATTTATCACACGCAACATTTTACGACATGGGCAGTTATAGCCAATACGTTATAGACGCAGTCCAAGAGATTGAAGACGAAATACAGGAATATACAGAAGACGAGAAAGGGGCTAAAAGATACGAACTAAATAACGTTTTAAGCCTTATCGACAAAGACCGAACTAAAGATAGGCAAGCCTTAGAAAGCCTTATAGCTATTCTGAAAAATGAGTAGCCAAGAAAGCATAATATTAGACAACGAAGAGTTATATTGCAAAACGCTTAATATCGGGGTAAGTATTGACGACATCATGGCAGAGGTTAACGCTTTCGACTGGATGGAATTACGCTCGAAAAATATTGAGCTTATTTTCGAGGATTTTAAACAACGACTTAACTTCAAAAACGCAAAAGATAAATACTTCTCTATTCACGAAAAGGCTTTTGCCTATAAGTTTGAGAGGGCTATCGTGAATATAAGTGCCTTAGTTGAAGAGGTTAATAGCTCTTACAACATTCCCGGAGGCAACGGAATTAAAAACGATCATACCGAAAAATACTATTATCTCAAATACTGGGCGGATAAAAAGCAAATAGCCGTTGACTATAACGAAAAAAATTATAATAACCGTAAACTATTTAACTTTTATACTATTTTATTTGATATATTTGCAAAGAAGCTTGAGAACTTCAACGCTCACAACAACATGAAAAAATAATATGTCAATTGAAACCGAAATAAAGATAATAGTTTTTGTCTCTCGATTAGTGCAAGCTATCGCAGCGGCGGTTTTACTTTACAATTTAATCGTTTTTATATGCCAATATTAAAGCAAATAGACGGGGATTTCACTTGTGTTGTAGCCACAACGCCAGACAACGTCTTAGCCAATATTTTCAACTTCAACGAACTTTTGTACATTGAAACAGATATAGCAGGCTCACAGCTTCAAAACTTAGACCCTTACAGCTTTTTTGCCGTTAATCGGGTTCTAACTTTCGGGCCAGTGGTTAATAATTCACGCAACCGATACGCCCAGATGCGCTATGATTGTTTGCTAACTATTGCAAAGCCTGTTAACGCAGACTTAGAAGTGGAAACGGTAAATGTTCCGGGTCAATTCGACACAATCACAAAAGAGCTTTTAACGCTCGAATTTATAAACACCTTTAAATCTTATTTCACGTGTTGCGATTATTTGATTGAAGCAATAAGGCTACGCCCTATATTCAATTCGAACGTAGCGACTCCCGCAGTTAACCACACAGGCGTAGAGATAACTTTTTCAGTAACAATTTAGTATTATGAACGATATGCTAAAAGATTTACACGAATATTTTGAAAACAATAGTCAAGAAAAAATAGCGTCCGATTGGGCGAAGTCTGAAAAATATGACTTAGTTGGCCCGACGGTATACGCTTTTAGCCACAACGGAACTAATCTAAAAGAAGCGTTAAGAAACGTAGCGTTAATGACCTTAGTAGTTTTTCACTTATGTAACTATATCGCTTTGATGCTGTTTATTTTAACTAAATGACAATCGAGGAAGCAGTACAAAGCGTAATAATCGACAAGCTTAAACGCTCGATAATCGATAACGACATGGTGGCAACACGTGCGCTTTTAAACTCGGTACGCTTTGAAAAAAAGGATTTATTGCAGCAAATAACAATTGATATTTATGCACTCGATTACATAGTTGGTTTGGATGAAGGGGTAGCCCCGGGCGAACAACCTTTTCCAACAATTGCAAATATACAGATATGGCTTGACGCTAAAGGCTTGGATCTAAACCCTTATGCAGTCAAAGCAAATATAATTAAACTAGGTACTACGTGGTACAGACAAGGAGGCTCTCACATAGTTACGGACTCGATTAACAGCGAAGCATTTAACCAAGTTATTGAACTTGCAAAACCAGACTTACAAATTAAAATAAAAGAGCAATGGCAATTACTTTTTCGAAACAACCGTTAAAATTCTTCAATGTTAACGAGCCGGCTATATTCGAATTTAGCTCAGATACTGATTTGGGCGTAAACCCTAACGACTTAGTGGCAGACTTGGAAATGGTTTCTCAGTACACTACAAGACGCTACACGATCAAAAACATTTTACCCAAGTATGGTACTGGCGTATTCAGAGTTGATGTATCGGGATATTTGAAAAGCTTGTTAATGGATAACTTTAACTTTGAGTACGACAATCCAAACAAACAATACACTATTGAACGATTTAGTATAGGCGTTGCAGTCCATGCCGAAAATGGTGCGGATATATTCGCAGACGAGTACGTATTTGATAGCGGATACATTTTTGACACTACTTTCATCTTTGCAGAACAAACGCCAAACGATAGCGAGACAGACGACGCCTTTTATCCTATTGTGGGAATTAGTGAATTGTCGGAAGCCTTGAAGCCTCAAAAAGATTTAACTAAGTTAAATATTATTGCCCCAAAATACCTTGAGTTTGCGACGGGCTTTGTCAACACTTTGAGTGTGTTCGTTGGCGAGCTTGTAAGTGCTCCGGGTTCGGTTGTTACCGTTGGTGGGATTTCCTCACCTATCACTCCGATAGTAGGCGTTGCCAATGTGACACTAACTGACGCACAAGTAAACAAAATGTATTTGCCAGCATTAATCACAACCTCTTTAAACAACCCCTTAATACCTTGTTACGGAATTAAGTACAAAGGCGATGAGTGTGAAGAAACTTTGCAATTTCGTTATTTTACTTCTTATGGGGGGTGGGCTTATTTCTACACAGCCAAAGAGGCTATGACTGCCAACCGATCAAAGACTGATTTTATAAATAATAACTTTTACAACATCCAAGACGGTAAAAGCTCACGAGTGCAAAGATCTGGGGAAAGTAAAAAGCAAATGAGCTTGTCAGGAGTGAAGCAAATAGAACTTACAGAGACTTTCATCGAACTTTTGAACTCTCCGAAAGTTGAGGTATTACTGCCAAGAGGCTTTATTGAGTGTGAAGTATCAGGAAATTTTAACCTTAAAAAGTTTGATTTCGAATATACTTTATCGGTAATTATATCAAATGAAAACGGGATAACGCTTTAAGCTATGAAAAATAAAAACGTTATAAGAGTTGATTTAGATATAGTATTCATAATAGTTGGGATTTTTCTACTACTTAAGTTCATATTAGCATGATAGAAATTTTTAGAAAAGGCTTTCGCCTCGATATCTCACCTTCGCAAATAGTGACTTTCAAAAAGTCACAGAACCTTAACGGGATTCAAGAACGCTATGCGTA
>Ga0209321_10003679_pt1 | contig 10242 bp, 9 predicted proteins | sample Rifsed16ft4_FD_184012 | JGI IMG/M metagenome (GOLD analysis project Ga0209321, IMG submission 184012) | Soil microbial communities from Rifle, Colorado, USA - sediment 16ft 4 - CSP-I_5_4 (version 2) | ecosystem: Environmental > Terrestrial > Deep subsurface > Rock core/Sediment | place: Rifle... | reverse complement strand
CTGGTGCCGGCTACGGCGCGGCGGTCGGCTCCGCGATAGCTCAGGGTGCAGGTGACCGAAGTGGAACCGGGACCGCGCAGGCTGCAGGTTCCCTGGTCGCGGTCGGCACACGAACAGCCTCGGGAACTTCCACCGTCGCCGCGACGGGTCAACTAGTCGCCACTGGCTACGCTCAGCTAGCAGCCGCCGCCGCGATCCAGGCCACGACCTCGCTTACGGGCCAGGGTACGGCTTCGCACTCGGGCGCTAGTGCTACAACGGCCATCGCCTCCCCGACCGCTCAGGGAACGACCGACCGCTCAGGCGTCGGTGCTTCCTCGGTCGAGGGTTCCCTGTCGGCGACGGGGACGACGACCCGATCCGGAGTCGGACAGATTACCGCAGAGCCCTCGGCAATCGCTCAGGGCACTACGGACCGTTCCGGGGTCGGGACCGCGCAGGCCGTCACGTCCGCGGCCGCCACCGGTACGCGCACGGCTTCGGGGACCTCGGTCGTAGCGGCTTCGGCTCAGGTCCAAGCTACTGGCTACTCACAGCTCGCCGCAGCGGCAGCGATAGAAACCACAACGTCGCTGTCGGCAACTGGCGCTACCACTCGAAGCGGTGTAGGGACCGGACAGGCTCTAGCCTCGGCGAGCGGAACCGGGACCAAGAGTTTGAGCGGTACCTCTGCGCTGGCCGCCGAAGCGACGGCTAGGGCGCAGGGTTCGGGCCAGCGCTACGGTAGTTCGTCGGTCGCTGCTGCGTCGTCTCTGCTGGCGGTCGGTGCGAGGACTGCATCGGGGGCATCGCTTGTAACGGCCTCGACCCAGGTCCAAGCCACCGGCTATTCGCAGCTTGCGGGCGCGGCGGCAATCGAGGCTACGGGGTCGCTCACGGCCCAAGGCACAGCCTCACACTCGGGTACCAGCGCCCTCGCCGCCCTCGCCTCGCCGACAGCTCGAGGAACGGCCGGCCAAACGGGCGTCGGCTATCTAACCGGCGAAGCCTCGCTCACAGCTACGGGCTCGGGCGTCACCGAGTTCGAAGGATCGGGCTATCTAGCGGTCGTCGGCTCAGCCACGGCGCAAGGTTCGACAGAGCGTTCCGGGGTTACTCGCGCAGCCTCTACGGCTTCGGCTACCGCGACGGGCTCTAGAACCGCGAGCGGGACTACTCAGGTTGCCTCGGTTGCGAGCTCGACCGCGCAGGGCACCAAGCTCGCTCGGGGCGCTTCCCTGGTCAGCACCGAAGCATCTATCAGCGGAATAGGCACGGCACGCTTCGCGGCCGTTGCCGCGATCCAGGCCAGCACTTCGGTTACTGCTCAGGGAACCAAGCAGGTTACTGGGCTAGCCAAGACCGATGCGGTCGCCTCCTCTACGGCGACGGGTTCCACACAGCGGTCGGGAATCGGTCAAGTTGCGGCTACTACCTCGGCTACCGCCCAGGGCTCCAGCGCCGCGAGCGGGGCAGGCCAGCTCGCTTCGGTGGGTAGCTCTATCGCGCAGGGCACCAAGGTCGCCGCGGGTGCTTCCTACCTTGCTGTTGAGACTTCGGTCAGTGGAACCGGTGCGCCGCGCTTCGCGGCCGTTGCCGCGATCCAGGCTACGACCTCGGGCACGGCGCGAGGAACCAAGCAGGGCGCTGGCGCAGGTACAACCCAAGCGGTCGGCTCGGCCACCGCTCAGGGTGCAACCGTCCGCGCCGGCGTCGGGACCGCGCAGGCCGAGACTTCAGTTAGCGCTACAGGTACCAAGGCTGCATCGGGTCAGTCCGCCATCGCGGCCATCGGTAGCATCACCGCCCAGGCTGCTGTAGCCGCGGCCGAAGCGGCCCACATCGCGGCGGAGTCTGCGGTCACCGGCTCAGGCTTCAAGACCGGCCAGGCACGGACCCTCGTTCAGACCATAGCTTCGCCTGCGGCTAGCGGCGCAAAGACCGGCCGAGGCGAGAGCGAGGTCCGGGCCTACACCTCGGGCTCGGGAACGGGCGCAACGACACGGAGCGGCCTTTCTCGGTCCACGGCTGAGGGCTCCGTCACCGCCCAGGCTACTAAGTCGGCTACGACCGTCGGTTACCTGGCAGCGCTTACGGTCGTCAAGGGGCCGCAACAGCTCTTCCCGACCTTCTCTCACGAGGGCCAGGTCGTCGCAATCCTGGTGGCGACGGGACAGGGAACGGTAGATCGTCGGGCTGCATCCCGCGTCACGTCGGCGAGCTCGCTCTCAGGCACGGGGGAGGCCGCTCGAGCGGGCATCGGTTACGCGCCGGTCCTGGTCCCAATCCGGGCGCTCGGAACCAAGGGCGGCGATGGCGTCGGCTTCATGTTCGGCACCGCCAAGCTCCTCGGTCGCCGACCCGGACAGCTCGGCTACGTGGTCCCGCCTCTAGGAGCCATCGTGGTTCCAAGCGGTACGCGGATCCTTGTGCCCGAGACCAAGACCGGTGTCCTGGTCGGACCGAGTGGCAACCAAGCGGAGGTTCCCTAGATGGCTGATTTCTGGATAAAGACCCACGACCTGCGCCCCCCCGTGACGGCGACGCTCGTGGACGCGAATCTGAACCCCGTGGACCTGAGCGGTGCCTCGGGGGTCCGCTTCATGATGCGGCTGATCCGGGGGAGCACGCTCATCGTGGACGAGAACGCGGACATCGTCGACGCGACCGCCGGCGAGGTGCTGTACGACTGGCAAGAGGGCGACACGGAGGAAGCCGGCGGCTACTGGGGCGAGTTCGAGGTGCTCTGGGACGGGACGATTCCGGAGACCTTCCCCTCACCCACCTACGTCCGCATCGCCATCGTGGACGACCTGGACGTGGAGGGGTCCTAGTGCCTGTGCCTGAATCTCCCCGGTGTCTGGTACCAGGGACCCCCCCAAACGGGCTCCTGGGTACTCCTGTGGCCGAGTTTGGGTATCACACGCATGTGATTCGGGTCGGATGAGCTTCGCGGGACTACTCTCGCGGACCGCTGTGGTGGTCACGATGGAGCCTGGGACCCCCGACGAGTACGAGGACCCGATCCTGGCTGAGGTCTCCCGGCGGAGCTACGCGGCCTACCTGGAGCCGCTCGTGGCCCCAGGGGCCCGCCCGGAGGAGGACTTCGTAGGCCGCGACACGCTCATCTCGGACTGGCGACTCATCCTGCCGGCAGAAGCGGTGGTGACCGGGCTGGACCGCATCGAGCTCGAGGGGAAGACCTACGAGGTGATCGGCGAGCCGTGGTCGGCTCATTCCCCCCGGGGAAGCCATCAGGTCGAGCTGAGGGTGCGGCTCATGGAGGGCGGATGATCCGTGCCGTGGACGTGCTACGGGTCCGCCTGTGCGCCCTACTCGGTCATAAGGCATTCGAGGCCGTCTCAGTAGCCACCGGCACGATGCAGGATGAGGAAGGCGACCGCATCCCGGTGGTGGTTCTCACCGAAGGCTGCCGCTACTGCGGTTGGTGCCAAATCGTGGTCGCTCCCTACCAGACGGAGGAAGCGTGATGGGAACCTTCATACCCAATCCGCTCATCGGTGCGCAGCTCAAGCTAGAGCCGACGATGGGTGCGGTGCTGCTCGAGGAGGCCGAGGAGGTCGCTGCCGAAGCCAAGCGCATCGCGCCGGTAGAGACTGGCGCTTACCGCGACTCGCTCCGGGCTGAGGGCGGCATCGAGGGAAGTTCCTTCGTTGGGCGCGTGCTGTCGGACGTGCCATACGCGGCGTACGTGGAGTTCGGAACAATGGACACGCCGGCGTTTCATGTCCTCGCTCGCGCTATTGAATCTGAAGGACTGGGGCTGTGAGCTTCGGTCCCACCGTCATCACGCCGCTCGTAGACGTAGAGCGGCTGCTGATCCGCTTCCTCCGCGACCATCAGGACGTGGAGACGCTCTGTGACCAACGGGTCTACACGAAGATCCCAGCGAAGGTCACCGAGTCGAACTACCCGCTCATAACACTTCACCGCTTCGGGGGGATACCACCTATCCCCTATCACCTGGATGCGGCTCGCATCCATCTCGATGCCTGGGGCAAGAAGGGAAATCCGGGCAAGGTAACTGCCCACGACCTTGCAGCCCAGGCCCATGCCGCTCTACACGAGGCACCCACCGTCGCACATGATCTCGGCGTCGTTACCGGGGTCACCGACGTAGTGGGCCTCTCTTGGCTCCCAGACCCCGACACGGGCAGGGACCGCTATTTCTTTGAGTGCAACGTGTTCGTCCATCCGGAGGAGGTGGGGAGCTAAAGATCCCAGCCTAGCTAGTACCGAGTTTCGTTTGGGCCGTCCTTTCCGGGCGGTCTTTGCCTTTGGAAGGAGGCATAATGACGCAGGATTCCGCAGAACTCATCGTCGCCGGAAACGGCGAGGTGTACGTGGCCGACTTCGGAGCCACGATCCCAACGGGGCTAGAGGCTGCCGGAGCTGGTTGGACCGAGGTCGGGTTCGTGACCGAGGACGGCGTGCGCTTCGTCGATGGGAAGACCACCGACCGCATCGGAGCGTGGCAGAGCTTCTACACGCTGCGCTACCTCGTGACGGCTCGCACGGCGACGGCGCAGTTCACGTTGGAGCAGTGGAACACCGCCACCCTTGAGCTCGCCTTCGGCGGGACCGTGACCGATGAGGGCACGTTCTACCAGTTCAACCCACCGGATCCGGAGTCGCTGGATCAGCGTTCGGTCGTGATCGACATCCACGACGGGACGAAGGACGGTCGTCTGGTGATGGCGAAGTGCATCGTCACGGAGAACGTCGAGACGCAGTTCTTCCGCACGGGCGGCTCGTTCCTGCCGGTCACGCTCGAGGCTCTCGGGCAGGCTGGCGAGAACCCGTGGGAGTTTCGCTCCGACGACGCCGCATTCGTTCCCACCGGCTCGTAAGGAGGCTGCATGAAGATAGACCTCGATGCCGCCAAGCGCGCACGTTTGGAGGCAATCAAAGAGAAGCACAAACTCCACTTCGGGGGGAAGGATTTCCCGCTTCCCCCGGAGTTGCCCTGGAGCTTTGCTGAGGCAATCGCCGACGGTAACGTCAAGGACGCGCTGCGTGGCATCCTGAACAGCCGCTATGAGGAGTTCCGGAAGCTGGAGCCCTCGACCAACGACCTGCAGGCGTTCGTCGCTGAGATAGCGAAGCTGTATGCCGGAGTGGAGCTGGGGGAATCGTCGGCCTCGGACAGTTCGTAGGCGAACACCTCGAGCTGCTCGAGGCCGACTTCCAGCGGTTCTACGGCCTCTCGCTGCCGGAAGTGCTTTGGGGACCTAGCCCGTTCTCCGTCCGTCGCGTCCGCTCGCTAGTCAGGGGACTTCCCCCCGACGCGATGACGCGGCTGGTGATGGAGAGCGCACCACCTAAGAAGGGGAAAGCCACGTCTACTAAGCCTGTACCTAAGCCTGCCACCGCTGCGGAGATTCGCCGCTTCTTCGGTCGGGCTGCCGTCTACGTCCCGAAGGAACCTAAGTAAATGGCGCTATCTGGTGGCGTTGCCTTCGTCGATGTTCTGCCGCGAACGACGGCGTTCACCGCCAAGCTCGCCGCCGACATGAACAAGTCGCTGGCAACGGTTGAGGGTGGCATCGGTGCGAGAGCGGCAGCTATCGGCAAGAAGCTCATCCTGCCGTTCACTATCGCTGGTGCAGCTGCCACGAAGATTGCGCTTGACTTCGACCAGTCCTTCACCCGGATAGCGGCCGTCTCGAATACGGCGGCTTCTGAGATCGAGGGCATGAAGTCCCAGGTGCTCGACCTTGCGGGCGCAACCGCTCAGTCCCCCCGCGAGCTCGCCGACGCTCTCTACTTCCTAGCCTCCGCCGGTCTGCGCTCGGACCAGGTTATGAGCACGCTGGAGGCCTCCGCTCGCGCTTCTGCGGTCGGCCTCGGTGAGACGGCAGACGTGGCGCGGCTGACGGCCAACGTCCTGAATGCCTACGGCGACATCACCGCCGAGCAAGCCATCGACACGCTCGTTGCGGCGGTTCGTGAAGGAACGGCCGACACCGACGAGTTCGCCGACGCGCTCGGCCGTATCCTCCCGATAAGCTCCCGCGCTGGCGTCGGGTTCGACGAGGTCACGGCCTCCCTCGCTGCCTTGTCGAACATCGGCCTGGACGTGAACGAGGGCGTCACGGCCATGCGCGGTCTTCTACAGGCCCTTGTTGCTCCGGGGACGATTGCCGCACAGACCCTCGCCGACATCGGTATCTCGACCGAGCAGATGCGCGAGGTCATCTCCGAAGAGGGAATCCTCGGTGCGCTGCAACTGCTCGAGGAGCGCACCGGCGGGAACATCGACGTGATGCGCGACATCATCCCCAACATCCGCTCCCTCACCGGTGAACTTGGACTGACCGGGGAGAACGCCGAGCAAGTCGCTGGCGTCTTCGAGCGCGTAGCCGACTCGACGGGGTCGTTGGACAGAGCGTTCGAGACTACGGCCGAGTCACCGACGTTCAAGCTTCAGCAGGCGATGGCTGAGCTTGAGACTGCCGCTATCGAGCTCGGAGCGGCGCTGTCTGAGATTGTCGTGCCGGCGCTGCAAGCCGTCGCGGCCTTCGCAACGGCGATCACCAACCCGGTAGAGACGCTCATCGCAGGTTTTACCGACGCGGAAGCCGAGTCCGTTCGGATGGTAGCGGTGCTCGCTGTTCTGGAGAAGCAGTTCGGACTGACGGGCGACGAGGTCCAACGTTTCGTCGAGTCGCTCTCGCCCCAAGCAGTTATCCAGCTTCTAAAGGCTATCGACGATGGCACCTTCAGCATCAATGCGTTCCGTGCCGCTATAGAGGATAGCGAGGCTGGACGGGAAGCCTTCCTTGACTTCCTCGATGCGACGGCAGGCAAGGCCGCCGAGCTGGCTCCGGACCTAGCTCGGGTCGTGGAGATCCTGTTCGGCTGGCGGGAACCAACTGAGGCGCTCGCTCGCTCCGCGTTCGACGCTGGAGCTGGACTCGATCATCTCGGAGCCGAAGCCGCAGAGCTTGAAGAGGCGCGGCTCGATGAGTTCTTCGGTGGCCTCCGGGATGACGTGGAGGGACTCAGGCCGCTGTTCGATGCGGCCGGACTCGACTTCGAGCAGTTCCAAGACGACCTCATGGGAGCGGCGCTCGGAAGTAAAGAGGGATTCCAAGCCTTCCGCGACAGTCTGACGAAGGACGTATTCCCCGAAATCAAGTCCGCGCTAGCAGACTTCCGTGATTCGATGGTGGACTCGCTCAACTTCGTGGACGACGTGTTCTCCGAGTTCTCCGACAAACGTCACGTCGATGCGCAGGACATCCTTCGGGAGATAGAGCAACAGGCCAGGGCTCAGGAGCGGTTCGCTGAGGACATCAACTCCATCCTCGAACGCGGCGGACCTGCGGCCGATGCCGTCGCTCAGAGCTTGATAGCGATGGGCGAGGAGGGCGTTACGGCGGCCGACGCGATAGCCGGGGCGAACAAGGAGACTTTCCAGGGGATCGTGAGCGGCTTTGCGCAGGGAGAGAGTGCTGCTCGGGAGGCGGCCGGAACGATCCAAGAGCAGATGGTCGGAACGCTTGAGGACATCCGCGACATCTTGGAAGCGATAGCACGCAAGGCCTGGGGAGTCCGGGTCAACCTCGAGGGGAATGCACAGACCCAGCTTGATAACTTGCAAGCCCAACTCCAGCGCCTAGCGACTCGCGGCTACACGATTGCGGTCAGACCCGAGGTCAAAGTCGGGGCAGCACTCGGGGCCATCATCCCCGCGCAAGCGGGGCTCATCACGCGACCGACCGTCCTTGCTGGTGAAGGTGGACGGGACGAAGCAATCATCCCCCTAGAGAGCGGCCAGGGTCACCGTGTGCTAGTCGGCGCGTTCACCGATGCGCTCCGTGAGGTACAGGGTGGGCGCAAGATCGTTATCTCCGGTCCGGTGCAGATACGCATGACCGACTGGGGACGTGGCATCGGACAGATGCGGGGACTCGTCGTCGAGGAGATGGACGAGCGACGTGATCATCGGGACCGAGTGCGGAGGATGCGCTAGTGGCGACCCGGACGACGCTTCGCGCTACAGGGGATGCCTACACCGACGAGGACTACATCAACCGCAACTTCGGGGATCGCCTGCTCCTCACGTTGAACAACAACGCGAACCATACCCGTAAGACCTACATCGGATTCTCTCTGAAGTCCCTTCCCCGAGCCGCCATCGTCCACGAGGCACTGCTCAAGCTCGTCCTACGCGGTGACTGGGACGGGAACAACACGATCACGATTCGCCGGATAAACGAGCGCTGGTCTGAGCAGGACATCACGTTCAACAACGCGCCCGGCGTCTCCGACCTGAACGACGTGAACTTCGACATTAACGACGGCTCAGGGGGCGACGAGGAGCTCGTTGATATAACCGCGATGGTGAACAACGCGCTGAACGGCAAGGAGTGGCACGGTGTTCGCATCGCGGTAGACAACGCTGGCGACAAGTTCTTTCACGCTTCCGAGTCCCCTGATTGGTCACGCCGCCCGAAGCTAGTCGTGGAATATTCCACGATTCCCGACCCACCTTCCTCGCTTGCTCCCCGGGGCGGGGACGCGGTGGACTCATCTCAGCCGAAGCTGTCGTGGCACACCGGCTCACAGTCCGAGTCTCAGGTCCAGGTCAACGACATCGAGGACATGTCCTCCCCGGACTACGACTCGGGATGGGTCGAGAACACCGACCCGGAGTGGGATCTAGCGCTAGCCACCTCGCCGACCTTCGACGCCATCCCCGACAACGACACTCGCTTCTGGCGGGTGCGGATAAAGGACGAGGACGGCAACATCTCCGGCTGGTCGCTCACTCAGACGTTCGAGAGACATACCTACGGGACGCTCACCATCACCTCCCCCCCCGCCGACTACGATTCGGTTGACGAGTCCTCCCCGACAATCATCTTCACCTTTACCGGCCGCACGCAGACGCGAATGGGATGGAAGGCCGAGTCCCGCGAGACCGAGATAGATCCCCCGCGGCCGGGACGCCTGGTCTGGGAGGAGGTCTCCTCCAACCGCTTTGACCAGGGAGCGCCTACCACGGATACCTCGTTTGAGGTAAGAGGGATCAAGGAGCCGGCGCTCGAGCACCGCGTCACCGTTCGCGTGTGGGACCAGTTCGACCGGGGGACGGCCGTAGGGGAGTCACCGTTCGTCCAGGCCACGCGACGGTTCCTCTACGACCCGACCCCCGGCGTGGATCCGGTTACGAGCTTCGTGGCGACCCAGCAGACAGGCGCGTCGCCGCTGGTGGACCTCGTCTGGGAGCGTGCTGCCGCGCCGGACTCCTTCGACATCCTGAACAACGGGAAGATAGTGGGGCGCAACCTCGATCCGGCCGATGTGTTCGTGTCCGGGACGAGCTACGCGGCTACGGTGTGGTCCTCGGAGCCGAACAGTGCCAATACCTACAAGGTCGTCGCTACCGAGAACGGCGTGGACTCGACCTCGAACCCGGTAGAGAGCATCGACCCACTTACTGTTCATGGCATCTGGCTCCTAGCTCCCGACGACGACACCGCGGTCGCCATCTACGGTCAGGAGCTAGCCGACATGGAGCTCGGAGAAACCGGGGCCACCTTCGAGGTGCTCGGCCGACCGACACCGATCCGGATCATAGACTCCGTGCGAGGGCGTGAGGGAAGCGTCTCTGGCGTGCTCGCCAAGGTGGACGGTGCTTCGGCCGACACGTCTTACCGGCGGCTCATGCGGATAAAGGAGCTGGAGCCCTCGGCATACTTGCGGCTGGCGCTCGGGACTCGGAACTTCCCGATAGTCCTCGGCCGCCTCAACGCTATAGAGCCCCAGCCGACTACTGAGGAGATCTACGAGGTGAGCTTCGACTTCGCCCAGGTCGGCGAGTTCGAGGTCCGTGCGAGGGGATAGATGACTACGCAGGCTATCGTAAACGTCTGCGAGGGATTCGGTCATGGTTTCCTAGCAGATCGGCTGTACGGCACGATCACCAACGCGGAGATTACCGCAACTGCGGCGAGGAACGGACCCTATGGCCTGCGCCTCGCTGTGTCGTCGGGCCGCGCGGCGCTGACCTCGGGCGGAACTGCCGGCGTGCAGATAGGCAGGATCTACTTCAGGTTCAACGGGTCGCTCCCCTCGGGTGACATGTACGTTGCTCACTTCGGTCAGGTGTCTAGCTTTCGGCGGTTTCTGGGAGTGGCATTCAACTCGGCCACCGGCAAGCTTAGGTCCTTCGCGGAGGACGTAAACGCAGCCCAGTACGGAGACGACGGGGCGTCAGTAGACCCTGATACG
>Ga0209321_10003675_pt1 | contig 10247 bp, 12 predicted proteins | sample Rifsed16ft4_FD_184012 | JGI IMG/M metagenome (GOLD analysis project Ga0209321, IMG submission 184012) | Soil microbial communities from Rifle, Colorado, USA - sediment 16ft 4 - CSP-I_5_4 (version 2) | ecosystem: Environmental > Terrestrial > Deep subsurface > Rock core/Sediment | place: Rifle... | reverse complement strand
TCCGGCTACGATTTGAATTTGCTCGCTGGCCAATTAAGCGATCCCCCCCGCGTCGGACTCCTGCCAACCTTCCCCTTTGGCTGGCGCGGCAGTGGACTCGAAGTCCCGGAACCGGTCTTCTTTCAGTACATTACAAATCTCCTTGACAGTTTGCGAGATGATGGATTCTCTCGAGTGTATTGTCTAACTCCGCAGGGGCTTGATCCTCAATCGTTTTTTCACCTTCCTGCATCTTTTCTTGCACTCCCACACACAACACAAATAAGTTATGCGGCTTCGATCCCGCAGGGTTCTGAACGCGGAAAAGTGATCCTGATTCCGATTGGGCACACTGAACAGCATGGGTATCACCTGCCCCTCTCGGTTGATACGATCATCATTGACGCAATTGCAAACGGTACGGTAGCCAAAGTGCCTACGCGCAGTTTGACGTTACCGGTCATGCCTTACGGTGTCAGCACACACCGTTCATCCTTTGCCGCGACGATGAATGCGGGCGGGCGCGCCTTTGAAGATTTCTGGCTTGCAGTGATTGAGGTGCTTGTACAACGCGGGTTTGATCGTTTCTACTTGATGACTGGACACGGTGGCAACACCTCGTTCCTGGTTAATATCGTGAAATATGCAGGCGAGCGCCATCGCAGAATTTTTTGCGCGACGACCTGGCTTCACACCTCAGGCAGGATCGGCGCAGCTGCATTGAAGAAATATCGTACATCGCCAATTGGAGGGATGGGCCATGCAGGCGAACTGGAAACGTCATACATGCTTCATCTTCGCCCTGAGCTTTGTCATATGGAACGCGTGGTTGACGAGACTGATTTCGTCGCAACACCTGATTACTACATGGATTGGATCGAGGCAGGCTCACTCGTCGCGAATCCCCCCTGGGATGATGATACAAAAACGGGTGCGTATGGAGCGGGCAGTCATGCCACAGCGGAGAAAGGCCGTTTATGGCTTGAGGCCGCGATCGAAGAGAAAGCCGACCATGTGGAGCAAATCCACGAACAGCATGAACGCCGCGAAAAGCGAAGGAATGAAGGGTATGGATTATGGGGAAAGTTCAAGTAAATTTTAATGTCATTGCGAGCGTTCGCTGCGAAGCAATCCCCAGGTCGAGTTTAATGGTCAAGTCGGCATGTCCAATCCAGTGATCCAGAGGCATTTCAATTGCGCTTCGCTTCGGTGGTGGGGATTAGTAATACCCGCCGCTCTCACATCATCCATACATTGATGAACCAACTCAGAACCATCTCCCAAATTATCGAACCGCAAAACGCCATCGAGGGCGCGGGCGTCAAACTGCGCCGTTCCATCGCGCCGCGCGTCAGCAACCAGTTCGATCCCTTCCTGCTCTTCGACCATTTCGCCTTCAACGATCCCCTCGAAGGTCCCCTGCGCGGCTTCCCGTACCATCCGCACCGCGGCATCGAAACCGTCACCTACATGCTCGAGGGCGCCACGCATCACCGCGACAGCCTTGGCAACGCGGGCCTCATCGGTCCCGGCGATGTGCAGTGGATGAGTTCCGGCCGCGGCATCCTGCACGAGGAAATGCCGCGCCGCGGTCCCAGCGGAAACATCTACGGCTTCCAACTCTGGGTCAACCTCCCCTCCCACCTCAAGATGTCCGAGCCGCGCTATCAGGAAGTGAACGCCTCAAACATTCCCACGTATGAAAAGGATGGGATCAAGATCCGCGTCGTCGCGGGGACTGTGGACTCGGTTACGGGTCCCGTTGTTGATATCGCCGCCTCGCCTCTTTATCTGGACGTCCAGCTTGCTCCCAATATGGAATGGACTCAACCCATCCCCGGCGGGCACACCGCCCTTGCTTACGTCTTCGAAGGAGAAGGCGTGTTCGCAGATCAGACAATCGAATCTGTACGGCTTGTTAAATTCGACGATGGCGATCACATTCAAGTCAAGACGGAAAACGATCCCCTGCGCTTTATGCTCTTTGCCGGCGCGCCGTTCAAGGAACCGATCGTCCCTTATGGACCCTTCGTGATGAACACGTTGGAAGAAATCCAGGAAACATTGAAAGAATTGCGTAACGGCACGTTCATAAAATAGTAATATCGTAGGGGCACAGTGAGACGATTAATCGTCAAAACCTTTCCGGGTTTCGTTGTGCCCCTACATAATTTAACGGGAGGTCTTTATGTCACATATCCTCTACGGTGAACGGATCGGCAAACAGGGCAAAATAAGATTGGGATGCTCGGCCGCGATCTTCGATGAACACGGACGTATCCTGCTGACGCGCCGCGCGGATAACGGTCAGTGGTGTCTGCCGGGCGGAGGCTTGGAGCCGGGCGAGTCCGCGGCTGAGGCGTGCGAAAGAGAAGTTTTGGAGGAAACAGGCTTGAGCGTCCGCGTGAAGCGTTTGGTGGGTGTGTACAGTCATGCGGATCAATTGATCGTCTATCCCGATGGAGGTAAATTCCAGATTGTGGCATTACATTTCGAGGCCGAAATTATTGCTGGTGAACCTGGTTTGAGCAACGAAACGACAGGCCTGGGGTATTACACTTTGGAAGAAGTCGAAGGGCTGGAGATGCTCGGCAGGCACAAGGAGCGGATCCTAGATACCCTTGAAAATCGCACAGAGGCATTCATAAGGTAGGGGCAAAGACCGCGTCGCCGCGCATAACAGTCTGTCATCCCATCCGTTCAGCTGGGTCTGCCTGAACCTTTGGCGATCAACATCGGTGGCGAAACCTTCCCGATCTTATGGTCAATCATCGGCTCAGCCCTGTTCGTCGCTATCCTTGCGTTGATCTCCCGGCGTAGAGTCGTTGTTTAGCCTGGCAGTTTAAGTATTCGCAAGCAACATCAATCACTTAACACGATGTTTTCTGGGGGTGGTGCATTCTCCTCACTGCAGACTGTCAGAATTGACGGTCTGCAAATTTATGATTTATGTAATTTGTTCCCTTGAACTTGTGGTGTTCAGCATGGCAGAACCCAATCCGCATTCCATAGAGGTCAACAATGCTTGATAGGTTATCCAACACACTAAAAAAATATGCAGGCGGCTGGCTCGTGCTGTTATTCTTCGCAGGAGAAATGTTCTTCAACGCAGTCGTTCTCCCAAATCAACAAGCCAAAATCGAGGCAGCCTCCGGCGGCAGCGGGCCGATTGACCTGCAATTATTCTATACACCTGATGAGGTGTATTCGATGGTCGCATCCTATGGTGACGAAGGTCGTGCTTCTTATCGTGCATTCGAACTGACAGGCGACATTATCTATCCGATTGTTTATACGCTATTCTTTGCCCTGTTCATCACATGGCTGTTCCAAAGAGGCTTTCCGCCAGACAGCAAAATGCAAAAGTTAAACCTCGTGCCCTTCGGCGGATGGCTGTTCGACCTGCTCGAAAATCTCGGCATTGTTGCTATGTTATCGGTCCATCCAGCCACGCCCGCCGCGCTGGCATGGGTCTCGACAATATTCACATTGATCAAGTGGTTGTTTGCAGGAGCAACCCTTGTTCTAATTCTTGTTGGATTAGCAATGGCACTGAAAAACGGATTCAGAAAGCAGGCATAAAATCAAAAGGCTGTCGGATGACAGTCCTTTTTGTCAGACTTCCTTCCACCACATACCCGTACATTCTGGCAGAATAACCCGGTTATTTTGCCTGGCCTTATCGCCCAACTCATCGCCGAAGAAAAAGCGTGACAATTCTTCGGCTTCTTCAATGGATTCAAATTGATAGTCGGTACGGATCCATTTGTTTTGGAATCCGTTATCATCCAGCCATTGATACGTCGTTTCTACGTGCTCCAAACGCATCGGAGATTCATTTCCGGTGCCTAAAGACTCAAAGAGGATTATCATGCCGTCTTTTCGAAGGACGCGGCGCATTTCAAGCAGCCACTTATCCAATTCTTGATTTGCCTGTTCGGGATTCCACACTGCAAGATAACTCACGCTCCAGCCAGAGACGACCACGTCAACCGAATGATCTTCGACTGGCAGGTTACGATGGTCTGCCACGTCCACCTGCCAGTTGGATAATCCACTTGCGATCAATCTTTCGCGGCAGACGCGCAACATCTCGGCAGATGAGTCAAACGCACGAATGGATTTGGCGCGCGGAGCGAGGATTAATGTGAGTCGTCCTGTCCCTGCGCCGAGATCGAGAACATCCAAGTCATCTGGGCTGACAATTTCCTCCAGCACACGCCTGATATTTCCCTGGTAATCTTCGCGAGAGACGAGCGCGTCGTATCGGTCAGCATCGCTTTGGTAAATTTTTCTTTGTTGGTCGCTCATTCATTCTCCTGCTATACTTGGAATTGAACAATTCTACCTGAGTAGTTATGAAACCTGAAGAAATACAACGCGTGACCCGCTCAAAAGAACAAGCGCGGGAAAGCTACAATTCCATGTCGCGCTGGTATGACCTGTTCACCAGAAGTGAAAAGCATCTTACGGATATCAGCATTCAAATGCTTGCTGTGCAACCGCACGAGTCCATTCTTGAGATTGGTTGTGGGACTGGTCATATGCTTGTTGAGTTTGCAAACAAGATCGAAAGCGGGAAAATTATTGCAGTGGACATATCTGAGGGGATGCTAAAGGTCGCTCGAAAACGAATCCAAACAAATACCCGGAAAAGATGTGTGGAGTTCTGTCAGGGAGATGGATTATTCATCCCATTCCCGAACGAGCAATTCGATTCGGTTATCCTATCCTTCACACTTGAATTGTTTGATACACCTGAAATCCCGCGTGTTCTGAACGAGTGTCATCGCGTTCTAAAAGTTGGCGGGAGGCTTGGCGTCGTTGCACTCGCGAAGCAGGAAACAACTGCAGTGCATATTTATGAATGGTTTCACAGGCGCATACCAGGTCTGGTGGATTGCCGCCCAATATATTTACAAGAATGTTCGAAGGGGGCGGGTTATATCATTCAGATTTCAAAGCTGGAAACGATGTGGGGCTTGCCTGTTGAAATTGTGGTCGCAAGAAAATAGTCTTGGAGTGGGGGTTCAAATTCATAAGCACATGATATAGTGCTTGAAAATTTTGTTATGGAGATCGGTATGACCGATCAAGCTGAAAATCAATTCGATTTCTGGCTCGGTGAATGCGATGTAACGTGGGGCGAAGAAGGGAAAGGGACAAACCGTATCGAACGCATACTCGATGGGAAGATCATTCAGGAGAACTTCAGTGCGCCTGATCTGCACGGCATGAGCGTTTCATCCCATGACCCGGGGCGCGGTCTGTGGTGCCAGACATGGGGGGGCAGCAATGGATCGTATCTCGAATTCACAGGGAAATTTGAAGAGGAGAGAATGGTCCTGAGGCGCAATGCCATTGTTAGGGGAAAGGCAGGCAAGCAACGGATGGTCGTGCACGACATCCGGGAAAGCAAACTTGAGTGGAATTGGGAACGCTCCTCGCAATGACTTCATTCCAATCTATAATTGGCGGCATGAACCAAAAGCCGCTCTCCCCCTCTGCACAAAAAGTAGATGACGCCTTACGCGCGCTTGGATATGACTTTGAAATCATCGAACACGCCGAATCCACGCGCACCGCGCAGGAAGCCGCAGATCGCGCAGGCTGTGAACTCGGCCAGATCGTCAAGTCGCTGATCTTCAAAGGAAAAGTTTCCGGCAAGCCGATCCTCGTTCTGACGAGTGGAGCGAACCGCGTGGATGAGAAACGTATCAGCGAGCACGCCGGGGAAACCATCGGCCGCGCAGATGCTGATTTCGTGCGGGCAGTTACCGGCTTCGCGATCGGAGGCGTGCCGCCCGTCGGTCACATCCAAAAGATGGAAACGTATCTCGATGAGGACTTCCTGCAATATGAAACCATCTGGGCGGCAGCGGGGAATCCCAATGCCATTTTCGAATTGCCCACTCAGGCTTTGCACGATATGACAGATGCAAAGGTGATAAGGATCAAATAATGTTCAACGGCATGTATAATTTTCTCCAACTTTCTGATAGTTTATTTACGGGCGGAATGCCAAGAGCCGATCAACTCACAGACGCTGCCTAACAGGGTGTAAAGGTTGTGATCAACCTGGCTCCGCACGATGTTCCACACGCCCTGCCAGACGAAGCAGAGCTTGTCAATTCACTGGGAATGCAATACATCAATATTCCGGTCAATTGGAACACGCCCACCAAAGAAGGACTGGATAAATTCATGGATGCGATGGATGAGCATAAAGACAGGAAAATCCTTGTGCATTGTGAAGCCAATTTCCGAGCCAGCGCGTTCGTATCGATGTACAGGATCTTGCGGGAAGGCTGGAAACCGGATGAGGCGTTGGAAGTAATGCACAAGATATGGGACGAGGATGCGTATCCTGTCTGGAAAATGTTCATTGAAGATATGTTGAAGAGAAGTCGGGATGGCTCGTGAAGCACCTTCATTAGTCTTTGTTCGGACTAATCCGCAGATTTAGCACCACAAAGGGTACGCAGGAACACAAAGGAAGCTTCAAGAGGTCAGATCATAAAATCTCAATTGGACCAACATATCCTGCAAATTAAGTTTGGGATGAGTTTGTCCATTTTTCATTTGCAATCAGACATCCTTTGTCGTAAAATCTTAACAGACCAACCCTTCGACTGCCGCTAACATCCTTCGACTGCGCCCCTGCGGGGGCTTCGCTCAGGATGGCGGCGCTCAGGGCAAGACCAAAGGAGGCTGAATGGCTACAACAGTATCTAAACCCGAGTCCCCGTCCCGCCCCATGACCGAGGAAGCGGATTTCCTGCAAATTAAATCCATTGACCACGTCCACTTCTATGTCGGCAACGCCAAACACGCCATGTACTACTGGTGGAAAGCTTTCGGCTTCAAACCAGTGGCTTATTCCGGGCTTGAAACTGGAAACCGCGCATTTGCTTCGTACGTTCTCCAATCGGGGCAGGCGCGGTTTGTTATTTCTGCGGCCTATTCACCGTCCAGTGAAATCGCCGCGCATCATATGGTGCACGGTGATGGTGTAAAGGTCATTGCCCTGGAAGTGGACGATGTCCAAAAAGCATGGCAAGCAACCACAGAACGCGGCGGCAAATCCGCGTGGGCTCCGCGCGAGGAAAAAGACGATCACGGCATCTATCGCACATCGGCGATTTACACATACGGCGAAACATTACACGTCTTTGTTGACCGCGATGATTACAAGGGCGTTTTTGCTCCCACATACAAACCCATTCAATACGAAGCGGAATCAACCGGGCTGGCAGCGATTGATCATGTGGTGGGTAACGTGCAACTTGGCAAGATGGATCACTGGGTCAATTTTTATCATCAGGTATTGGGCTTCCGACAGTTGCTGCACTTCGACGATAAGGATATTTCCACCGAGTATTCCGCGCTCATGTCCAAGGTGATGCAGAACGGAAATGGCCGCGTCAAGTTCCCCATCAACGAACCCGCCGAGGGACGCCGCAAGAGTCAGATCGAAGAATACCTTGATTACTATCTTTCGCCTGGCGTGCAGCATATTGCCATCATCACCGGGGACATTCTCGAGACTGTCGAGCACCTCCGCAGGCGCGGCGTTGAATTCCTGCGCGTGCCCGATGCCTATTACGAAATGCTCCCCGAGCGCGTCGGCAAGATCAAAGAAGATATGAAAGACATTCACGATCTCGGCATTCTTGTTGACCGCGACGACGAAGGCTATCTCCTGCAAATCTTCACGCGGCCCATCCAGGACCGCCCCACCATGTTCATTGAAGTCATCCAACGCCACGGATCACAGGGGTTTGGCAAAGGAAACTTCAAGGCTCTCTTTGAATCCATTGAAATGGAACAGGAACGAAGAGGGAACTTATAATAAATATGAAATTCGCAACCATCTCAACGCATCACGCGACATCCCAGCCTGCTCTCGTTAAAGAAGACCGGGTCCACACCTTGCCCTACCCCGACCTGGGCGCGGTCATGACTGTTGGCGCAGAAAAAGCCGCGCGCAAGGCATCGAAAGATTCGTTTGCTCTCGATGAAGTCAACTTTCATTCGCCGATTCATCCGACCACCTTGCGCGATGGCTATGCCTTCGAGCAGCACGTCAAGACCGCGAACAAAAATCGGGGACGCGAAGTGCCCGAAGAATGGTATCAGTTCCCTGTCTTCTACTTCACGAATCCAAATGCGGTGTTCGGACATGAAGATGTCATCCCCTATCCGCCATACACCAACGCGCTGGACTATGAACTCGAGATCGCGGCAGTGATCGGCAAAGCAGGCATGAACATCAGGCCCGAAGATGCCCCCGCGTATATTTTTGGCTACACGATATTTAACGACTGGTCGGCTCGTGACATTCAACGGAAAGAAATGGCAGTAGGGCTTGGTCCCGCGAAGGGCAAGGATTTCGCCTCTTCTTTTGGACCCGTAATCGTCACGCATGAAGCGCTTGCCGATAAAGCGGTAGGTCGCCCGGGCGTGTATGACCTATCCATGACGGCAAGAGTCAACGGCAAAGAATTATCCAGAGGCAATTTCAAGGATATGCACTGGTCGTTCGGGGACATCATCGCCCGCGCCTCTGAATCTGTGATGCTGAATCCCGGAGATGTCATCGGCTCGGGAACGGTCGGCACGGGCTGCCTGCTCGAACTGACGAAATTTCAGGGACCATGGCTCAAGCATGGCGATATGGTTGAACTTGAGATTGAAAGAATCGGCATTTTGAGGAACATCGTTGGCTAGAAACTCCGCTGGTTGAGTAGGGCGAGTGCTTTTCTCGCCTATATCGAAACCAGCAATGATAAGTAAACATGAAATTGGTGGTTTCGATACGTGCTCGACTGTCGTCTCGCACTACTCAACCACCGATGGTTTATATCAATTGGAGGTAACATGCCCTTTTATCACAAACTTGGACAACTCCCCCACAAACGCCACACGCAATTCCGCAAGCCAAACGGAGAGTTATATCGCGAAGAACTGATGGGACTGGAAGGATTCTCGTCCATTCAATCCATTTTGTATCACAACTTCCTTCCACCGCGCGTAAAATATACGGAAGATCTGGGTTCGCGCCTGCCTGAGATTGTCGACTTTGGCCCCATTCGTCATCGCGCTTTCAGGACCGCCGACGCCCCGCTTGGCACAGATCCCGTTTCTGCGCGCATTCCACTCCTGGCAAACAGGGATGTAATCCTGGGCATCTCGCGTCCCTCTAAAAGCATGGACTATTTCTACCGCAACGCGCAAGCCTATGAAACCTGGTGGGTGCATGAAGGCAGCGGGGTATTGAAATCACAATTCGGAAATCTAAAATTCCGCAAAGGTGATTACATTGTCATTCCATTTGGAACGACCTGGCAAATGCATATTGATGGCAACGAGGCGCGTTTCTTTACGATTGAGAATCCATCTCAGATCGAACCGCCTAAACGTTATCGAAATGAATTTGGTCAGATGCTCGAACACGCGCCGTATTCCGAGCGCGATATCCGTGTGCCCGAAGAACTAGAGACCCATACCGAGCGCGGCGAATTTGAAGTACGCATCAAAGTACGCGATAGTCTCAGCAAACACGTGCTTGATTACCATCCATTCGATGTCGTTGGCTGGGACGGCTATCTCTATCCATGGATTTTCAACATCGAGGATTTTGAGCCGATCACTGGACGAGTGCATCAACCGCCGCCTGTCCATCAAACGTTTCAAGCTCACAACTTTGTGGTTTGCTCGTTCGTGCCGCGTCTCTTTGACTACCACCCAGACAGTATCCCCGCACCTTACAACCATTCGAATGTAAACTCAGATGAAATCATCTATTATGCTGAAGGCGATTTCATGTCGCGCAAAGGCATTGACCGCTGTGACATCAGCATGCATCCATATGGTCTGGCGCATGGCCCGCAACCCGGCATGACAGAAGCCTCCATTGGAAAGAAGGAAACGAAGGAACTTGCCGTAATGGTGGATACATTCTATCCACTGAATCTCACCAGCCACGCGCTCGAATATGAAAAGCCTGAATATATGTCCACGTGGCTGGAGGGCAGCGGAGAGTAAAAAAACCTTCACACCAAAATCCATCGGATGGATATAGAATAGGAAGAAATCGAACGGCGGGCATGCTAGCCCGTCGTTTCGCGGAGGTCACAGATGAATCTTTCAACATCGCAGATCAAAGATCCCAAATTCAAAAAAATCGCCCAAAAGATCATTTCTGAAATGAAGCGACTCCAGGTGCCGGGCGTGGCAATCGGAATATGGCACAAGGGGAAAGAATA
>Ga0209321_10003673_pt1 | contig 10252 bp, 7 predicted proteins | sample Rifsed16ft4_FD_184012 | JGI IMG/M metagenome (GOLD analysis project Ga0209321, IMG submission 184012) | Soil microbial communities from Rifle, Colorado, USA - sediment 16ft 4 - CSP-I_5_4 (version 2) | ecosystem: Environmental > Terrestrial > Deep subsurface > Rock core/Sediment | place: Rifle... | reverse complement strand
GGGCGGAGGAGGCTGTGAAGGAGAGTGAACAAAGACTCCATCTTGCTTTAGACTCCGCTCAAATGGGCGCCTGGGAACTGAATCTGACAAATGATACGGCGATTCGGTCCCTTAAGCATGACCAGATATTCGGCTATCCATCACTTCAGCCCGAATGGGGCTCCGAAATCTTCTTGACCCACGTTATTCCTGAGGACCGAGACCTTGTGAAAAAGAGGTTTGAAGAGGCTTTCGCAACCGGCCACTTCAGCATGGAATGCCGAATCATGTGGCCGGATCAATCTCTTCACTGGATTGCCGCCCAGGGCCGTGTCTATCGGAATCATAAGGGCGATTCCGTCCGAATGATGGGTGTGGTGACTGACATCACGGAGCGCAAGCGGGCAGAAGAGGAAATCCGAAAGCGAGGGGAGTTGCTGGAGGCCGCCAACAAGGAGCTGGAAGCCTTCTCCTATTCAGTCTCCCACGACCTGCGCGCGCCGCTGCGGCACATCCACGGCTACGTCGAGATGCTAAGGCGGGCCACCGACGGCCAGCTCTCGGACAAGGCCCAACGGTACGTGAGAACGATCATGGATGCGAGCGTGGAGATGGGCCAGCTCATTGATGACCTGCTCGCCTTTTCGCGCACGGGCCGGACCGAGATGATAGAATCCCGCGTGGACCTGGGCGCGTTGGTGCAGGATACGATCCGGAGTGTGGACATGGCGACCACGGGCCGGAAAATCGTCTGGCAGACGGCGCCGTTGCCCCCGGTCGTAGGGGATCCCGCCATGCTCAAGCAAGTGCTGGCCAACCTGGTTGGCAACGCCGTGAAATACAGCCGGATGCGCGACCCGGCGCACATCGCGGTCGGCTGCGCCGGCGAAGAGGACGGGCGCGTCATCCTGTTCGTGCGCGACAACGGCGCCGGGTTCGACATGCAGTATGTCCACAAGCTCTTCGGCGTCTTCCAGAGGCTGCACCGTGCCGAGGAGTTCGAAGGCACCGGCATCGGCCTGGCCACCGTCCGGCGGATCGTGGCCCGGCAGGGCGGCCGCGTCTGGGCGGAGGGCGCGGTCAACCAGGGCGCCACCTTTTATTTCACACTGAAACGATCCCCGTCTGCTTGAACCCGACGGAAGAAGGGGAACACGATGAACGCTTTGCAACGGATACTCCTTGTGGAGGACAGCCCGCGAGACGCGGAACTGGTGCTGGAAGCGCTCGAAGCCTACCACCTGGCCAACGAAGTCTTCCACCTCCGAGACGGGGTCGACGCGCTTGACTACTTGTATCGGCGCGGCCAGTTTGCGGACCGGTCCAACGGTCAGCCCGCCGTCGTGCTGCTGGACCTGAAGATGCCCAAAGTGGACGGGCTCGAGGTGCTGCGCCAGATGAAGAGCGATCCCCATCTGAAGATGATTCCCGTCGTCATCATGACGTCCTCGCGCGAAGAGCAGGATGTGGACAAGAGCTATGATCTCGGGGTCAATGCCTATGTGGTCAAGCCGGTGAAGTTTCATGATTTCATCGACGCGGTGAAGCAAGTGGGCGGGTTCTGGGCCATCATCAACGAGCCGCCGCCGGGGAGTCGGCGCCAGCTCGGCGGCGCCGGAGCCTGAGCCACCCAAAACCGGAAGAACGACATGGCAGACACGACATTACCTATTCGAGTGCTGCACTTGGAGGACAGCCTTTGGCGATCACCTGCTCGATCTGCCCAGAGTCCGCCTTGACGCTGCCCAGGGCCGTGAATACTCGAGACGCCAAGGCGGCAAGCTGCCATCGAGACGCGGAACGTCGAGATCGACGAGCAGTACGCCCGCCAGCACGGCGTTGCCGTGCAGCCATGGCCCTACGTCATGCTGGCGATGAGCGACACCGGCGTGGGCATGGACGAGGTCACGCGCGGGCGAATCTTCGAGCCGTTTTTCACCACGAAGGGTCCAGGCAAGGGAACGGGGCTCGGGCTGTCGGCCGTGTACGGCATCGTCAAGCAAAGCGACGGACTCATCTGGGTGTATAGCGAGGTCGGCAAGGGACCAGCTTCAAGATTTACCTGCCGCGCGCCAATGAAGGCGATCACCCCCGCCGAATTCCTAGAAGAGAAGCCTCCTCTCGCCAGGGGAACCGAGACCATTCTCGTCGTGGAGAACGAGGACGTGGTCCGGCGTCTCATCGTGAGGGTGCTGGAGAAGGCTGGTTACACGATCCTTGCGACCGCGGATATTGATGACGTCTTGGAGACGTGCAGAAAGGACGAACGGTCGATGGAGGCCGCTGGCTCCGCTCTGCCGGTATCGATTGAGCCACTTGTAGCCGGTATTCCGGCTGATACCGTAGCGCAGGCACAGCTCCGTCATCGTCCAGTGTCCGCTGTCAAAATCGTGGATAAAGTGACGTCGTTCGAGCACAGGGTTGGTCTCCAGCCGGGGCATCCATCCTCCTCCCGTAAGGGTCGGAGCGAGTGTCACCCATGTGCCCGGACACCTGTAACCTATGTACCCGGTTTGTACCCGGGGGCGGCATAACACGCCGTCGCAGCGGACGATCGGCGCCGGCATTATCGGATAAACAGTATGGGGTTGGCACCGCTCGCCGCTGAACGGCCCTGGTTGGGCGGCCCCGCATCCACGATCGACGGTGATGTGACGAGGAGGTTGAAATGAAGGACAAGTCATTGACCATCGCACATGACCGGCTCAAGCGGCTCAACGAGCAATTGCAGACCGAACTGACCGAGTGCAAGCGGGCGGCGGCGGCGTTCCGCGAGAGCGAGACCCAGTTTCGCTCGTTGGCTGAGCAATGGTTGGTAGGGGTGGTCATCATAGAGGCAGGTCAGTTCAAATACGTCAATCCCGCCTTGATCAGGATGATGGGTTACTCGCGAGCAGAGCTGCTTGCGGCACCCACGGTCTTGGAATTCGTACTGGAAGACGACCGCCTCATGGTACGAGAACAACTGCGTCGTCGCGAAGAAGGGGAGTCTCACAGCGTCAACTACTCTTTCCGTGTCCGAAGGAAGGACGGGGCCTTGCTCGACCTGGAGGTGTTTGGCTCGCGCGTTTCATTTGAAGGCCGCCCCGCCGTGATGAGCACTGTTCTCGACCTTACCGAGCGCAAGCGAGCGGAGGCGGCGCTGCGTGAGAGCGAAAAGCGCTATCGCTCATTATTCGAGAACATGCTTGAAGGATATGCCTATTGTAAGATGCTTTTTGATCACGACGAACCACAAGACTTCCTCTACATCGATGTTAACAACGCATTTGAACAATTAACAGGACTGAAGAATGTTGTCGGGAAAACGGTCAGAGAGGTAATCCCAGGCATAAAAGAGTCAAATCCAGAGTTGTTCGAGATTTACGGAAGAGTAGCGTTGACCGGTAAGCCGGAAAGATTTGAGACCTATATAGAGTCTTTGGGCATTTGGTTATCTGTCGCTGTATACAGTCCGGGAAAGGAGCACTTTATTGCCGTATTTGACAACATCACCGACCGCAAACAGGCGGGGGCGGCGCTCAAACTGTTTCGAACGCTGATCGATCGGTCGAATGACATCATTGAAGTCGTCGATCTGGGAACGGGCCGGTTTCTCGATGTCAATGAGAAGGGTTGCCTGGACCTTGGCTACAGTCGTGAGGAATTGCTGGCTCTGAGCGTTGTCGATATCGATCCCATGCTCGACCAATCTTCATTCACACGGGCCGCGGAGGAGCTCCGGAAATCAGGCGTCCTGTTGTGGGAAGGTATGCACCGACGGAAGAACGGTTCAACATTCCCTGTGGAAGTCAACATATCGCATATTCAGCTTGATCGAGAGTACGCCGTAGCTGTGGTTCGCGACATCACCGAGCGCAAGCGGGCGGACATCGACCTCCGGGAGGCGCAGGGACGGCTGCAACAGGCAGTCACCGCGGGCAGTGTCGGCTTGTGGGATTGGGACCTGCGCACGAACCACGTCTATTACTCGCCGGAGTGGAAGAGGCAGATCGGTTACGCGGATGACGAGATTTCGGATGACTTCAACGAATGGCAAAGCCGGTTGCACCCGGAGGATCTCGACCGCGCCCTCCAGACCTTCCAGGCCCTTCCCGCCGAGCCCGGGCCCAACTTCGAGCTTGAATTCCGCTTCCGCCACAAGGACGGGTCGTATCGCCACATCCTGGCGCGTGGCGCGAGGCTCCTGGGCGACGACGGCACGCCAATCCGGCTGCTCGGCTCGCACGTGGACATCAGCGAGTTGAGGCACCTGCAGCAACAGTTCCTGCAGGCCCAGAAGATGGAGACTGTGGGACGGCTCGCCGGTGGCGTCGCGCACGATTTCAACAACCTGCTCACCGTCATCAACGGTACTGCCGATCTCGCGTTGGCGGATCTGAGAGAAGGCGACCCGCTGCGCGCGGATCTGCAGGAAATTCACCGGGCCGGAGAGCGGGCTGCGTCGCTGACCCGGCAGCTGCTGGCGTTCAGCCGCCGGCAGATCATTAAGTCTGAGGTGCTGAACCTGAACGCGGTGATCGCGGACATGCAGAGCATGCTCCGGCGCCTGATCGGCGAGGACATCGAGCTCGCGTTCGTGCCGGGCCAGAATGTGGGCAGTGTCAGGGCGGATCGCGGACAGATCGAGCAGGTGGTCGTGAACCTGGCCGTCAATGCCCGGGACGCCATGCCCGACGGCGGCAGGCTCATACTGGAGACGCGGGACGTCGAGCTCGACGAGGTCCATGCCGCGGAGCACCCGTCGGTACAGCCCGGGCCGCACGTAATGCTGGCGATCAGCGACACGGGCATCGGAATGGACGAGCCGACCCGCACCCGTATTTTCGAGCCGTTCTTCACGACCAAGGGTGAGGGCAAAGGCACGGGACTCGGTTTGTCCACGGTCTACGGGATCGTTAAGCAGAGCGGCGGCAGCATCTGGGTGTACAGCGAACTCGGAAGAGGGACCACCTTCAAGATCTACCTCCCGCGGGTCCAGGAGGTGGCGCGCCAGGGCCGAGCCGCCCGGCCCGCGACCATGGTCACAGGCACCGAAACCATCCTCGTCGTCGAGGACGATGGTGCGCTTCGCGATCTGGCCCGGCGCATTTTGCGGACGGCCGGCTACACGGTGCTGACGGCGAGCAACGGCGGGGAGGCCCTGCTGTTGCTGGAGGGTCACGACGGGCCCGTCCATCTGATGCTCACCGACGTCGTCATGCCCGGAATGAGCGGGCGGGATCTGGCAGCACGGCTTGCGGATATCAGGCCGCAGATGAAGGTCCTCTACACGTCCGGCTATACCGACGACGCCGTCCTGCGACACGGCGTGCTCAACGAGGCGGTGCACTTCATCCACAAGCCCTATGCGACGGCGGAGCTGAGGCGTAAGGTCCGGGAGGTGCTGGAGACGCAGGGTGGCCGCCCAACAACAGGATGAACCTGACGGTCCGCTTCGCGGCCCGCAGGTTATCCTGAGCGTTGGTCCTCACGCACTCAACGCGGTAACCGTACTGAGAGAAGTCGTGTTCATCCATTTCGCGTTCGGTCAGCTCGGCAAGGCTGGAAAAGAAGAGGAACAGACTGAGCTCGTCTTGCAACACATCCTCGCACGGAGACGCCTGAAGGTGTCTAGGTGCGTAGAGTTTCTTCCAGGTTTTCCCCCGCCGGGGGCGAAATCGATACCCACGACGAAGGGGAAGGTGCTGGTGGTCGATGATCAAAGAGAGGATTTTTTGTTCCACGCCGGGCGTAGGCACCGTAGTACAAGATCGAATGTTGGTTCGGCTGGGGGATGTGGATGAGCTGTAACCTGGAGAGCACTCACGGGTCAGATCTAGCGAGGCTGCGCCTCAAACCGACGAGCCTGGATAGTGGCCTGGCACCACTCGGGATTTTTTCCTCGCGAACCGGGGTTTTCCCCTGTTTCAAGAGACGAGGGGAAATCGTAGGCTTCCAATAGAGCGGTGGGGGGCGCCTCTGATGTGAAGAAGTCCTTCCCCAAGGTGGGAGCGGACCCGGCTACCGAGGAGATCGTCCGGATTCCGCTGGACTCCGTGGCTCTCGAAGGAGGGCTGGCTGTGCCCGCGAACACCCCCGGCATGGCGGTGTTCGCTCATGGGAGCGGAAGCAGTCGTCTCAGCCCCAGGAATCAGTTCGTGGCGGCCGAGCTTCGAAAAGAGCGTCTGGCGACACTTCTGTTTGACTTATTAACGGAGGCAGAAGACTCGGATTACAGGCTCCGCTTCGACATCGCCCTTCTCACCGAGCGCCTCAAAGGCGCGACCGAATGGCTACGGAGGAATCCCAAGACAGCGTCAGTCCCCATCGGCTACTTCGGAGCAAGTACCGGCGCCGCCGCGGCTCTCCGCGCCGCCGCCGAGTTGGGGACCGAGATCGGCGCCGTCGTCTGCCGCGGCGGTCGGGTGGACCTGGTGGGGTCGGTGCTGGGGGAGGTCCGGGCGCCGACATTGCTCATCGTCGGGGAGCGTGATCATTCCGTCCTCGAGCTGAACCGCGAGGCCTACCAGCGACTGAAAGGGGAGAAGAGGCTCACGGTCGTTGACGGGGCGACGCATCTATTCGAGGAGCCGGGGGCGCTCGAGGAAGTGGCGCGCTTGTCAGCCGATTGGTTCAAGAAATACCTGCATCGCGAAGTGCCCCCATGAGCTTCGAGTACGGGGTCCTCTCGGCAAAGGACGGGTTTCCGGACGGGATCGGGCGGGGCGCTTGCCGGCCCCATCGAGTTACCTAGATGGACTTGACCCTTCTTGCCGGTCGCTCGAATCCGGCTCTGGCGAAAGCGACCGCCGGGGAACTGGGTATACGGCTTGCCAGCGCGCAAGTGTTTTCCTTCCCGGACGGTGAGCTCCACGTGCAGATTGAAGAGAGCCTTCGCGGGCACGACGTCTACATTCTCCAGTCGACATCGCCCCCCGCGGAGACCCATCTTCTGGAGCTCGTCTTGCTGGCAGATGCTTGCCGGCGGGCGGGAGCGACCCGGCTAACGGCGGTCCTACCCTACTTCGGATACGCGCGTCAGGACCGCCGCGCCTCCGGGCGTGAAGCGGTGGGAGCTCGCGTGGTGGCGGACCTCCTCGAGGCGGTCCGCCTGGACCGGGTGGTGGCGGTCGACCTCCATTCCGGCGCGCTGGAAGGATTCTTCTCGTTGCCCCTCGAGCATCTGAGCGCCATTCCGACTCTGGTGGATGCGCTTCGGCCGCTGGTCGACGCGCGCGCGGTGATCGTGGCTCCCGACCTGGGAGCGACGAAGTTGGCCGAACGCTACGCCACCGCGCTTCAACTGCCGGTCGCCATGCTTCACAAGGTTCGCGTGAGCGGCGAGGAGGTCCACGTTCGGCGCATCACCGGCGATGTCTTCGATCGCTCGCCCATCGTAGTGGACGACATGATCAGCACCGGAGGGACGATTGCAGCAGCGGTGACCGCCTTGCGGGAGGCGAGCTCTCGGAAGGAGATCTCGGTGGTGGCGACCCATGGTCTGCTGGTGGGCTCGGCCGTCGAGCGATTGAGCGAGCTTGGACTCCGCGCGCTGATCGTTTCGGACAGCGTGGCGCGTGCGCGAATCTTACAAGACGAGCCCGAGAGGATGCCCGAGCTGCGAGTGGTAAGTCTCGGACCGCTCCTGGCGAATGCCATCTGGTCCCTCCACCGTGACCAATCCTTGAACAGCCTCATCGTTCACCGGTAGGGCATCCCTTCAAAAAGTACGGTCAAAGACGCGGTAGACGCCTGGCTGCCCGGCGCCCGGGCCGTTTGACTCGATGCGCGCCTCGGGGGTAGAAATCCTTTCTAAGTCGGAGCGCGGCCGCTCCTAGCAGGCGGCCGCGTCATCGCGATGAAACCTCACGACGGTGTAAGGTGCCCTTCCTGCAGACAAGAGCACGTATGCGGTGGCCAGTAGCCGTTCGGCGCATATTGGGCCTCGTCCCGCCGGCGAGCAAGGTTCGAGCCCTGGAGCGGGCTTTGCTGGAGAGCGAGGCGAGAAGTCGTGCCGTGGTGGAGAACGCCGTGGAAGGCATCGTTACCAGCAACGAGGAAGGTATCATCGATTCCTTCAACCTTGCCGCTCAGCGAATGTTTGGCTATTCGCTCGACGAAATCGTAGGGCAAAACGTGACACGGTTGATGCCGGAGCCCTATGCGGGCGAGCACCACGGCTACCTGACAAGGTATCTGTCGACCGGCCAAGCCGGAATCATCGGGATGGGGCGGGAGGTGCTCGGGAAACGCAAGGACGGGTCCACGTTCCCGATGGCACTCTCGGTCAGCGAGTTCGTGTTGGACGGGAAGCGCTTCTTCACCGGCATGGTGCGTGACGTCACCGAGAGCAGGCGGGCTGAACGCCAGATCCGTGAGAGCGAAGAACGACTTAGTTTGATGACCGACTCTCTACCGGTTCTCATCTCTTTCGTCGACGCCGAGCAGCGATATCAGTTCAATAATGCCACCTATGAAAACTGGTTCGGCATCCCCAAGGACTCACTCAAAGGGCGTCACGTTCGGGACGTCATCGGGGCGCAAGCCTACGAGTCCGTTCGAGGGCACATCGAAGCGGCACTGCGAGGCCAACCCGTGACTTTTGAGGGTCGGCTGCCTTACCAGGGGGCGGGGCTCCGAGACGTCCGTATCGACTACATACCTCACCGGGATGACCGCGGGGAAGCCCTGGGATTCTACGCGTTGGTGACGGACTTGACCCGTCGGCGAGAAATGGAGGACGCGCTGCGGGAAGAGCAGGACTTCGTCTCGACACTTTTCCAGACTTCCAGTGCCCTGATTGTCGTGTTGGATGGCGATGGGAATGTCGTTCGTTTCAATCGGGCCTGCGAGGAGCTGTCGGGCTATCGTTTCGAGGAGGTGAAGGAAAAGAGCATCTGGCAGCTCATTCCGCCCGAGCAGAGACGAGAGGTGAAGGCCGTTTTCGGAGCCCTTGTGGGAGGTGTGTCGCACAATACTTTCGAGAATGATTGGATGACGAAGGACTGGGCCAGACGCAGGATCGCTTGGTCCAACACCGCGATCCGGGACGGCGACGGCGCTTTGAAGTACGTGGTCGCCATGGGCATCGATATCACGGCGCGGCAGAGGGCAGAAACGGCGCTCCGGCAAAGCCGCGAGCAGCTTCGTTCACTCAGCGCCCGGCTACTCGCCGCCGAGGAAGACGAGCGCCGGCGTCTCAGCCGAGAGCTCCATGACAGCGTGAACCAGAGCTTGGGCATGTTGGCGGTGGAGGCGGAGCTATTGATGGAGAAGACGACACCTTCCAGTGAGCTCCGACGCGATCTCGGGGCCTGTCGGAACCGGATTCTCGAGCTTTCCGAGAGCGTGCGCCGGCTCGCTTATGAGCTTCATCCTGCTATCCTGGACGACCTAGGCTTGGTGGTCGCCCTGAGGTCGTACGTCGATGACTTCGCCCGGCGGACCGGGGTTCGGGTAGCACTGACCTCGAGAAATGTGCCGCGGAGTCTACCCAAGGGCATTGCGTCATGCCTTTACCGGATTGCCCAGGAAAGTCTCGGCAACGCCGCCAAGCACTCGCAGAGCCCCCGTATAACCGTCCGTTTGGCATCGTGTCGCGGTGGTTATAGCCTCATGATTCGGGATTTCGGACGAGGGTTCGATGAGGAGGCAGTAAAGGACCATCGTCGCGGGCTTGGCCTAGTCAGCATGGAAGAAAGAGCCAGACTGGAGGGAGGCAGGCTCGACGTGAGAACCAGCCCGGGAAGGGGAACGCACGTGCGAGTCTGGCTCCCACTGCACGCTGACGGATCATGAAGCGCCACAAGATCCTATTAGCGGACGACCACACCATCGTCTTGGAAGGGATCAGCAAGATCCTGGAGCCCCACTTCGACCTGGTGGGGACGGTGGAGGACGGGCGGGCACTGCTGGAGGCCGCCCAGAGGCTTCGTCCGGACGCCGTGGTGATCGATATCGGGATGCCGCTTCTCAATGGCGTCGATGCCGCCCGTCAGCTCGCCAATTTGGTTCCGCAAACCAAAATCGTCTTCTTGACCATGCATTCGGATCCTGCCTACGTGAGCGAGGCTTTCCGGGCTGGCGCGTCCGGCTACGTGTTGAAGCAGTCCGCGGGCTCGGAGCTCGTGTTCGCCCTTCAGGAAGTGCTCAAGGGTCGCTATTACGTCACGCCGCTGGTGGCAAGAGACGTCGTCGGTGGGTTCTTGCGCGGTGAGGGCGGCAAGGAGGCCATCCCAAGAGCCTCCAAGCTCACGGGCAGGCAAAGAGAAGTGCTGCAGCTCGTCGCCGA
>Ga0209321_10003672_pt1 | contig 10252 bp, 8 predicted proteins | sample Rifsed16ft4_FD_184012 | JGI IMG/M metagenome (GOLD analysis project Ga0209321, IMG submission 184012) | Soil microbial communities from Rifle, Colorado, USA - sediment 16ft 4 - CSP-I_5_4 (version 2) | ecosystem: Environmental > Terrestrial > Deep subsurface > Rock core/Sediment | place: Rifle... | reverse complement strand
GCGGTGATATGAGCCGCGGGGAGTTTCACGGCCAGCGTGACGGCGATGCAGCCGGAGCCGGCGCCCACGTCAAGAATATGCAGGGGGCATTGCAGGGTTGCGGTCGCCGCGACCCCCGTCGCCGCAACCTGTAGAGCCAAATCAACCAACAACTCCGTCTCCGGACGCGGGACGAGGACGCGCGCGTCTACGAGAAAATCCAGGCCGTAGAACTCGCGATGGCCGGTGAGGTAGGCGAGCGGCTCACCCCGCGCCGCGCGGGCGATGAGCCTCTCGAACCGGGCGAGCGCCTCGGCAGGGAGTTCCCACTTAGGCCGGGAGAGCAGTTGGACGCGCGTGATCCCGAGCATGTGGCTCAGCAGGGCTTCAGCGGTGAGGCGAGGGGCATCGGTGTCGGCGAGGGTCAGAGTCGCGCGGCGGAGAGTTTCCTCACAGGCGGGAGGAAGGAGCAAGAAGGAAGGAGGCGTGTCCTTCTGCCTGCTTCCCGCGAAGGGCGCCCTCTTCCTCTTTCCTGTTTCCTTCTGCCTCTGTTCAATTTTCATCATCATCTTCGGCCGCGGGCGTCACTGCGCCGCCGCCCAACTTCTCCGCCTGGTCCCGCGCGATCAACTCGCCAATGAACTGGTCCAGGTCGCCGTCGAGCACGGCTGGCAGGTTGTAGGACGAGACGCCGATGCGGTGGTCGGTGACGCGCGACTGCGGGAAGTTGTAGGTGCGGATTTTCTCGCTGCGCTCACCCGTGCCCACCTGAGAGCGGCGCTCGGCGGCCTCGGCCTGCTGGCGTTTCTCGACTTCCATCTCGTACAGGCGCGCGCGGAGGATGCTCATGGCGCGCAGGCGGTTCTGCACGAGCGAGCGCTCGTCCTGGCAGGTGACGACCAGGCCGGTGGGCAGGTGCGTGAGCCGCACGGCGGTGGCGTTCTTCTGTACGTTCTGCCCGCCCGCGCCCGCCGAGCGGTAGGTCTCCACCTTCACATCCTTGTCCGGGATGGCGATCTCGACCTCGTCCACCTCGGCCAGCACGGCGACTGTGGCGGTGGAGGTATGGATGCGCCCGGCGGCCTCGGTGACCGGCACGCGCTGCACGCGGTGCACGCCCGACTCGAATTTGAGCCGCGAGTAGGCGCCCTTGCCTCGCACCTCGAAGATGACCTCCTTGAAGCCGCCCACCCCGGTGTCGTTCTGCGACATGATGTCAGTCTTCCAGCCGCGCTCTTCGGCGTAGCGCGTATACATGCGGAACAGGTCGGCGGCGAAGATGCCCGCCTCGTCGCCGCCCGCACCCGCGCGGATTTCCACGATGATATCCTTCTCGTCGCGCGGGTCCCTGGGGATGAGCAATCGCCTGAGTTGCTCCTCGAGTTCGGCCTGCTTCTTTTCCAGCCCGCGCACTTCATCGGCGGCGAGATCGGCCATGCTGGGGTCGTCGAGCAGTTGGCGCGCGCCTTCCAAATCCTTGAGCACGGTTTTGTAGGTGCGGAAGGTGGCGGCGATTTCTTCCAGGCTGGAGCGCTCCTTCGCGTACTCGGCGATCTTGGCGTAGTGGCCGCCTGCGCCCTCGGCCATGAGTTGATTCAGTTCTTCGTAGCGGGCCTCGATGCCCGCGAGTTTGTCGAGCATAATCCCTCAAAAAAGCCACGCGCTGCGCGTGGCGGATGGGAGGGATTATAACGCAGAGGCGCGAAGGGCTTCAAGCCGACTTTTCCGGCTTTCCCCAACAAAAAAGCGGAAGGCCTTTCAACTTTCCGCCTTCCGCCTGCATCCCTCTGCCTTTCCCCTACCCCGCCGCCTTCAACCGCTGGATGATCTCCCGGAATTTCCCCTCCGCTTCGGCCTTGGGGAACTGCGCCGTGCCTGCGCCGGTGTGGCCGCCGCCGCCGTACTCGGCTAAGAGTTGCCCCACGTTCGTCTTGCAGGTGCGGTTGAAGATGCTGTGCCCGAGCGAGATCGTGCTGATCGTCCCGTCCTTGCCGTCCCACAGCCGCGCCGAGACGTTGGACTCGGGGAAGAGGGTGTAGACGAGGAAGCGATTGCCCGGCGGGATATCGGACAGGCCCCGGAAGTCGGTGACGACGACGTTGCCGTCCATGTAGGAGTGCTTGAGCAGCGCGTCGCGAAAGGCCTGGTCGTTGGCGCGCAGGCCTTCGGTCATCATCTTCACTTCCGGGATGTTCAGGATTTCCTTGAGCGGCTTTCGCTTGAGCCAGTCAATCATCAGCATGAAGTACATCTGCAGCTCGAGGTCCTTGAGGCCCGAGCGCGGGTCGAGCGTGTAGGCCAGCAGGACGTAGCCCTGCGGGTTGAGCACGTCGTCCATCGTCAACTGCGCGCTGTCCACGCGGTCGGTCGCCTCGACCAGTTCCTTGAAGCGTTCGAACTTCAGGTCGCCGCCGTAGTATTCGTAAATCAGCCGGGCCGCGCTCGGGGCCAGCCCGAACCGGCCCTTGATCCCGGTGAAGGCCGCCATCGGCGCGCCCAGCATCTCCTCGGAGGAGTGATGGTCGAACCACATCTCGCAGCTTGGATGGTAGGGCAGATTGGCGATGACCGAGTTCGGCGGCACGTTCACCTTGCCGTCCTGCACATCCTTCGGATAGGCGAACTGGATGGCTTCGATATGCTCGACCGTAGACAGCAAAACGGCGCAGACCAGACCATCCCAATCAGCGCGGGTAATCAGGCGCATAAGGGCGCTCCTCGGAATGAAGATGAATGGGGGATATTATAGTCAGGGAAGCAGAAAAGCCAATAGCAAGGCTGCCCCCTGTTGGCCGGTCTGGCTGCCCCCCAGGGGCGGCTACGTGAGGATCAGGTTGGAAACGGGCCGGGGGCTGACGACCGAGCGGACCTGCTCGACCAACTGCGGGGAACCGATGTCTTTGAGGAGGTAGAGCGCGGCCCCCGCGCGATGCGCAGCCCACCGTTCCCACTCGCTGGGATAAGAGGTGAGGACGACGATCTTCGCCCCCAGGCCGCTCTGGGCAATCCAACTGACGATCTCCAGCCCGCGGCCGTCAGCGCGCTTCGTCTCGATGATCACCACCTCCGGCCGCAGCGCCTTGACCCCCAGCAGGCCCGCCTCCGCCTCCCCCGTCTCGCCGACGACCAGGATGCCGGGCGTTGTGCGCAGGCGCGCCATGAGCGCCTGCCGCACGGCGTCGTGATCGTCAATGAGATAAACCTTGATCGGGTTCATGCGCTCACTATAGCCCCCCGCCGCCTCACCGCGCAGTGTTTATTGTCCTTTCCCCTTTATACAAATGTCATGTGAATTAGAGGAAAAAAGTCTCTACCAATCCCGCGGTATTTGTAGAGAATTTCACAAAATAACGAGGGCCTGCTCATCCACCCCATGCACTTGCACGGCCTGCCGCAGACGGTGATCGCCCGCGACGGCTGGCCGCAGCCGCCCTTCATGTGCGACACGTTGAACGTGGCCCCCGGCGAGCGCTGGGACGTGTTAGTGAAATGCGACCTGCCCGGCGTCTGGGCCTTTCACTGCCATATCCTGACGCACGCCGAATCGGCGCACGGCACGTTCGGCATGGTGACGGCGCTGATTATTCAGGCGTAATCGCCGACGGCCTGAATCAGAAACCGAGGAATGGTAGGAGCCGCCATCCCCGCGCCCGCGTGTGTGCGTCTGAATCAGAAACCGGGTTTCTTTATCACGGGGAATGGGCTAAACGCCGACGCGTTTGGGGACGACGACGCGCACCTCGGTCCCCTGGCCGTTCGCCGCCGGCCCGATGGACAGTTTGCCGCCGAGGCTCCGCGCGCGATCCTGCATGTTCACCAACCCGTGTCCCACGCGCTTCTCCACCTGCTCGGGCTTGAAGCCGCGCCCATTGTCCGCCAGCGCGAGCGTTGCCGCCTCCCCTTGGTCAATCAAGCGCACTTCCATGCGCGAGGCCCGGCTGTGCCGCGCCGCGTTGCTCAACGCCTCTTGGGCGATGTGGAACAGCGCCAGCCGCGCCTCCGGCGTCAGCGCGCGGTCGGCCAGCGGGTCGGCGGTGAAGTGGACCATCATCAGCGTGTTGGCTTTGAACTCGGCCAGCAAACGCTTCAGCCCTTCGATCAAATTGTCGCCCTCAAACCGGCGCGGGCGCAGGTCGAGGATGTACGAGCGGATGTCGCGGATCGTGGCGTTGAGCGCCTCCACCGCGTCTTTCAGCCGGTCGCTGGCCCCGGCCAGATCGCCCTCCGCGAGCTGGCTGTTGATGTATTCCAGCGTCAGCCCGACGGCGTAGATGGACTGGATCACCCCGTCGTGCAAATCCATGCCGATGCGCTGGCGCTCCTCCAGCACGCGCAGTTGCTGCACCTGCTCGTACAGACGGGCGTTCTCGACCGCCACCCCGATCTGATGGCCAATGCCGGTCAACAGCGAGAGGCTGGCCGGGTCGAAAGCCGCCGGGTCGCGGGCCGCCAGGCCCAGCGTCCCAACGACTTTGCCCTTCGCTAGCAGCGGAATGCAGGCATACTTGCTGAAGCCCGCTTCAAGCACCTGGCGGGGCAGGTAACGCATATCGTGCGCCAGGTCGGTGGACACCAGCGGCTGGCCGGTGAGCGCGACCCGGCCCGGGAAGCCCTCGCCGCGTTTGAAACGCTGGGCGGTTTGGAACGGCTCGGCCCATTCCCCCCGCTGCAGCGCCAGCATCATATCTCCGCTGGCCTCGTTGAGCAGGAAGATCTCCCCGACCTCGGCGTTCGACGCCGCCAGCATCTGGTCGAGGGCCTCGGCCATGACGTGGTTGAGGTCGAGGTGCTGGCTGACCGCTACGGCCACGGCGTTGAGCGCGGCCAGCTCGCGGTTGAGCTCCTGCAGCTCCTGGCTGCGCGCGACGGTCGTCTGATACAGGCGCGCGTTCTCGATGGCGATGCCCGCGTGAGCCGCCAGCAGCTCGATCAGGTATTGATCTTCAGCGGTGAACTCCTCTGCGTCCTGCTTATCCGTAAGGTAGAGGCTGCCCAACCGTCTGCCTTTGTGCACGATCGGCGCGCCCAGAAAACTGGTCATGTGCGGATGGTTGGGCGGGAATCCCGCCGAGCGTGGGTGGTCTCCCAAGTTGCGCAAACGGAGGCTCGCGCCCCCCAGAACCACGCCCAGAATGCCGTGCCCGTGCGGGCGGTGGCCGATGCGCGCTTCGGCCTCGGGGCTGAGGCCGGAGATAACGAACTCGGCCAGCGCCGCGCCGGTTTCGTCCGGCACGCCGAGCGCGGCATACCTGGCGTTGACCAGGCGCGCGGCCGTGGCGACGATTCGCTTGAGCGTCTCGGCGAGGGACAGGTCCGCCGAAATCGCCAGGGAGGCTTCGTGCAGCGCCAGCAGGTGCCGGCTGGCCGCGGCGGCGTTCAAGGAGAGCGAGTCCATATCCGCCATTGTAAGATAATCTTCCACCCGCGACAACCGCGCTTGCCGAATGCCGCCGCTCAAGGTTAAAATGTGCGGTATGCGCCGGCAGCGAATCATCCTGGTGGACGACCATGAAGTCGTCCGCATCGGGCTGAAAGCCCTCATCGAGCGTCACCCCGACATGGAGGTGGTGGCCGAGGCCTCCGCCGCCAACGAGGCCGTGGCCAAATGCCTGGCCTTCAAGCCCGACATCGTCATCATGGATATCCGACTGGCCGGCGCGAGCGGCATTGACGCCTGCCGGGAGATCACCGCGCATCTCCCGGAGACGAAAGTCATCATGCTCACCAGCTACGCCGAGGACGACATGCTCTTCGCCGCCATCCGGGCCGGGGCCGCCGGTTACGTGTTGAAACAGGCCGGCGGGCAGGAAGTGATCCGGGCCATCGAAACGGTGGGGCAGGGCAACTCCCTGCTCGATCCGGCGTTGACCGAGCGCGTCTTCGTGGAAGTGCGGCGCGCCGCGCGGGCGCAGGAGTCCACCGCCTTCGCGCAGCTCACCGAGCAGGAACGCCGGGTGCTGCTGCTCGTCGCCGAGGGCAAGACCAACCGTGAGATCGCTCAAGAGCTGCATCTGGGGCAGGGGACGGTGCGGAACTACGTGAGCAACATCCTCAGCAAGCTCAGCCTCGCCAATCGCGCCGAGGCGGCGGCGTACGCGACCAGGAACAATCTCAAAGACGCTCTGTAAGCGCCCAGCGCTCGCTCGGTCTCCTTGCCGCGGCGCGCGTCGCATCAATGTCTATTTTTTTAGCTGGACTTCTTCTCGTCGTCCTCGGCTTCGCCGCCTACCTCCAGTGGCAAGCGCGGCGCGAACGGAGTTCTTTCACTGCCGCCCTCCGGGCCTTCTTCTCCCCGCCGGTCTTTGAAGACGAAGAAAAAAACCGCCTTGCGGGTCTATTGACCCGGATTCTGCGCGGGGTGCTCGTCGGTATCCTCATCATCGTCCCCACCGTTATCCTTCTGGAACCTGACCGTGGCCCCCAACAGACGGCGGCGCTCGGCCTGGCGGCGGGTCTGATCACGCTGGGGTTGTTCGCCCTCACCCGGCGCGGCCGCGTCCGCCTGGTGAGCGGACTGCTCCCCTCGGTGTTCCTCATCGTCGTCACGCTCGTGCTCCTGACTTTCGGAGGGCTGCGCAGCCCCACCGTCGGCGGCTACCTGATCATCGTCGTCATCGCCGGTCTGCTCCTGGGCGAGCGCGGCGCGCTGGCTTTCAGCCTGCTCAGCCTGTTGGCGCTGCTGGGCGTGTATGCGGTCGAAGCCAGCGGCCTATGGGCGATTCCCTATGAACCCCTGAGCGGCTTCAACGCCTGGTTCGTCTACGGCGGGTTATTCGTCCTGACCGCGCTCATGCTGGGGTTGGCCGCGCGCAGCATCCGGGAGGGGTTGGAAAACGCCCGGCGTTTGCTCGCCGCCGAACGCAAGCGCGCCCGGCAGATGGAACTCCTCGCCCAGATCTCCCGGCACCTGACCGGCCACGACGACCCGCAGACGCTCATGAATGAAGCCGTGCGCCTGGTGCACGCCAGCTTTGGTTTTGAGCATGTGAGCATCTTGTTGGTGGAAGGCGATTATTTAGTCGTGCAGGCGCGGGAGGGCCAGTTCGCGCATGCCACCCAACCGGGCGCGCGGATTCGTGTGGGGCGCGGCATCGTCGGCCGCGTTGCGCAAACGGGCCAGACCTATCTGGCGAATGACACCGCCGCCGACCAGCGCTTCACGCCGCTTCCCGGAGTCAACGCCGCCGCCGAGGTGGCTTTGCCCCTGCGCCTCGACAAACTCGTGATCGGCGTATTGGATGTGGAAAGCACACAGGTCGGGGCGTTTGACGCCGCCGACGTCGGCGTGCTTGAATCCCTGGCCGACCTGCTGGCCGCGGGGCTGCAATCCAGCGGCCTCTTCGCCGAGGCCCAGCGCCGTTTGTCCGAACAAACCCTGCTCTACGAATGTGGGCAGGAACTGTTGACCACCTACGATTTTAGGATGGCGGTTGACGCCATCGCCCGGCGCATGGTGAGCTACCTCGGCGCAACGGCCATGTGCTACTACACCTTTGACGAAGCCGCCGGCGCCATTCGGGCCGAGCACGAATACTGGACCCCGCTCGCGACCTATCGCGAGCGCGCGTCGGCGCTGGGTGAAGCCTGGCCTTTAAGCGATTACCCGCGCACCGCCCTGGCCCTGCGGACGCGCACCCCCCAGATCCTCCGCCGGAGTGACCCGGCCCTCGCCCCCGCCGAGCGTGATGCGCTCGTCCAGTGGGACGGCCAGACGGTCGTCGTCGTGCCCCTGTTTACCCCTGAGCGCGTCGTCGGATACTTTGAAATCTGGGATAACCGGGCCGAGCGTGAATATTCTCCTGCCGACATCCGCCTGCTGGTTTCGCTCGCCAACCAGGCTGCCGTCGCCTTCGAAAACGTCCGCCTGCACACGGCGGTTCAAGAGCACGTCCGCGAGCTTCGCGCGCTGCTCACTGCCAACGCCGCCCTGCTCAGCACCCTCGAACTCGAGCCGCTTTTGGAAAACGTCCTCACCGCCGCCATCGCGGCCATCCCGGCCGCCGAAAAGGGCGCGATCCTCCTGCTCGATCCTTCCACCCAGCGCTTGCAAATCCGGGCGATCTCCGGCTATGGCGACCCGCGCGTGCGCACCTTCGCCTTTGCCGGAGACGAGGGGTACTCGGCGAAGGCCCTGCGCGAAAAACGTCCTCTACTCATCCCCGACGCCCGCGCCGATCCCGAAATTTGTTACGACGGAGAAATCCCCGAAGCGCGCGGAATTCTTTCCGCCATCGTCGCCCCGCTCGTCCCCGTCGGCCAGGAGGATCAGCCGATTGGCGTCATCAGCCTGGATGCGACCCGGCGCGCGGCGTTCACCCAGGCCGACCTGGGCCTGCTGGTGGCCTTCGCCAACACGGCCGCGGCGGCGATTGACAACGCGCGCCTGCACGCGCAGGTGCAGGCGCTGGCGGCGACCGACGGCCTCACCGGGCTGGCGAACCGGCGCACCTTTGACCACGCCCTCGCGGCCGAGCTGGGCCGGGCCGGGCGTTACCCTTACCCCATCTCTCTCGTCATCCTCGACATTGACTCATTCAAGCAGTACAACGATACCTACGGCCACCCGGCCGGCGACGAGCGCCTGAAGGCGATTGCCAGTTTGCTGAGGACGCACGTGCGCGAGCCGGACCTGGCGGCGCGCTATGGGGGGGAAGAATTCGCCCTGCTCCTGCCGCACACCCGGAAAGAGGGCGCGCTCGTCCTCGCCGAGCGCCTGCGCGCCGCCGCCGAAGGCGCCGCGGCGCCGCACCCGGAGGGCGCGCCCGTGTCCGGCTACACCCTCAGCCTCGGCGTCGCCACTTACCCTGACGACGGGCAAACACCCCAGGCCCTCCTCCTCGCCGCCGACAACGCCGAACTGAAAGCCAAGCGCCGGGGCAAGAACCGGGTGGTCACGACGAGTTACCCGCTGGCCTCCAATCAATAGCGCCGCTCAACCTACTCTCCTGCCTTCCCCCTCTCCCGAAGCGGATTTAGCGGATTTGCCGCATCCGTTATACGCGTAGCGGCTACCTCATCCGTTGCCGCTAGCCCGCCGCCCTCAGCCGCTCGATGATCTCCCTGAACTTCGCCCCGGCCTCGGCTTTGGGGAACTGCGCCGTGCCCACCCCCCGGTGGCCGCCGCCGCCGTACTCACCTAGCAATTGGCCCACGTTCGTCTGGCACGTGCGCTTGAAGATGCTGTGCCCGACCGAGATCGTGCTGATCTGCCCGTCCGGGCTGTCGAACAGGCGCACCGAGACGTTGGCGTCGGGGAAGAGGGTGTAGACCAGGAACCGGTTGCCGCTGGGGGCCGCCACGCCCCGGAAGTCGGTGACGATGATGTTGCCCTCGACGCGCGAGTGGTAGAGCAGCGCGCGGCGGAAGTCCTGGTCCTCGGTGTGGAGCCGCTCGGTCAGGTACTTGACCTCCGGCAGGCTCAAAATCTCATCAACTGTATGGGTTTTGAGCAGGTCAACCAGCATCAGGAAATACGCCTCGCGGTCGAGGTCTTTGAGGCCGGTGCGCGGGTCAATCGTATAAGCGAGCAGCACGTAGCCCTGCGGGTCGAGCACGTCCTCCAGCGTCAACTGCGCGCTGTCAATCCGGTCGGTGGCGGTCACGAGGTCGGCGTGCTTCTTCAGCGCCGCGTTCTTGTCGCCGCCGTAAAACTCGTAGACCAGCCGCGCCGCGCTGAACGACAGCCCGAACTTGCCCTTGAACTCTGCCCCCACGTGCGCGCCGCGCTCCTCCTCCGAAATGTGGTGGTCGAACCACATCGCGCAGTTGGGGTGGTAGGGCAGGTTGGCGATGATCGAGTCCGTCGGGATGAACACCTTGCGGTCTTGCACATCTTTGGGATAGGTGAACTGGATGACCTCGATGTGCTCCACGGTCGTGAGCAGCACCGCGCACACCAGCCCGTCCCAGTCGGCGCGTGTTACCAGGCGCATAAGCCACCTTCCTGTTCGAGAAAACTTTCCCAAAATTATTATAGGCCCGAAACGCAAAAAACCAATACCCTTGCGGAACTCCTTACGCCCGAAGCGCGTCTAGTTTGTAGCCTAACAGGTTTCCGGAGGTTCCCATGCGCTCCCTGCCCACCGCCCACTCGCGACTGTTTACGGTTTACGGTTTGCTGTTTACTGTCCTTGCACTATTACTGACCCCCACCGTCGCCTTGGCCGACGGGATCATCATTGACCCGCCGCCATGCCTGGAATGCCCGCCCCCATGTCCGCCAGGCAGTCCTCTCCCCTGCCCCCCGTGGCCCCGCCCGCTCTTCCCGCTCGCC
>Ga0209321_10003670_pt1 | contig 10253 bp, 4 predicted proteins | sample Rifsed16ft4_FD_184012 | JGI IMG/M metagenome (GOLD analysis project Ga0209321, IMG submission 184012) | Soil microbial communities from Rifle, Colorado, USA - sediment 16ft 4 - CSP-I_5_4 (version 2) | ecosystem: Environmental > Terrestrial > Deep subsurface > Rock core/Sediment | place: Rifle... | reverse complement strand
CCCCATGATTGAGCTGCGCCCGCCTGCTCCTAGATGCGGTTACAAACTACAACTGAATGGCTCCCCAGTTCTGATTTTCCTTTCGCAGCGCCTTTACGATTCCGCGTAGCATGCCAGCGAAGACCAGCGAATGCACGGGGAAAAGCGCATACCAGTACATCAGACCGAACAGGCCTATGGGGTCGAAGATCGCTGTCTGCCTGATAATCGTCCCCAACTCGTCCTCGTCCACCTCGAACTGGAGCCAGGCGCGGCCGGGTAACTTCATCTCCGCGAACAGGCGAAGCAAACGATCGGGCTCGAACGCCTCCACCCGCCAGAAGTCGAGGGTGTCCCCCGGCAACAGCGAGTCTGGATCCCGCCGCCCCCGCCGCAGCCCGGCCCCGCCGACGATCAGGTCGATGAAGCCGCGAAGGCGCCACAGCCAATTCCCAAAGTACCAGCCCGTCCGGCCGCCGATGCGCCGGACCGGCCTGAACGCTTCCGCCGGCGGGTAGGCAACCCGCGCCACACGCGAGTCCACCAGCCGGGACCCGAACTTCACGCCGCCCCAGGCGCGGGTGGGGCCGCGCGACGACAGGGCGTCCGACCAGCGCGTCGCCGCCATCTCGCGATCCTCGTTCGTCAGCGCCCGCTCGATCGCGGCGCGGATGCCTCTGGGCCTTACGGCGAACGTCTGGAGAGCGCGGGCGTCCTTGACCACCGTCTCGTGGGGGACACTGTCGATCAGCTTCCGGCCTATCCGGGCGTACACCGGCGTCACCAGGCCCAACCATAGGCTGGAAAGCCCTGGCGTCAGGACCGGCACGGGAATCATCAAGCGCTTCAGGCCCCGCTGGCGCGCGTACTCAAGCATGATGTCCCGGTAGGAGACCACGTCCTCGCCGCCGATCTCAAAGACGGTGCTCTCCTCCCCCGTAAGGTCCAGCGCTGCCAGCAGGTAGGTTATGACGTCCTCAATCGTGATCGGTTGCGACTTGATCCGGACCCATCGCGGCGTAATCATCACCGGCAGCCTGTCCACCAGCGCCCGGATCATCTCGAACGAGAGGCTGCCCGACCCGATGATGATCGAGGCCCGGAACTCGATGGTCGGCACGCCGGATTCCCGAAGGACGCGACCGGCCTCCTGACGGCTCGCCAGGTGGGGTGACAGCCGGCCTCCGCCGCCGAGGCCTCCCAGGTAGACGATCCGTCGCACCCCTGCCGCCCGTGCCGCCTGGGCGAAGTTCCCGGCGGCGCGACGGTCCTCTTCTTCGAACGCGTTGCCGGATCCCATAGCGTGAACGAGGTAGTAGGCTGTGTCCACGCCATCCAGCGCCGCCGCCAGCGAGGCCGGATCGAGCACGTCGCCCTTCACCACCTGCGTGGTTGGGGTCACTCTGGGCTTGAGGAACTCCGGGTGGCGCGCCAGGCATCGCACGCGGTGCCCGGCCGCTTCAAGCGCGGCCAGGAGCCGCCCGCCCACATAGCCGCTGGCCCCCGTCAGGAGGATCAGCCTGCTCCGCTCCATACAGTCCCCATTTTGACCCCTGGGAGGCGTTCAGACTAGCTTTGGCACCGGAGGAGGAGCGCGTGACGTTTTGCACAAGGGCACATGACTTTCGGTTTACGTGTTATAGGCGCTTTAGCCGATGACAGGACTCCCAGGCCAGTCCAGAATGTCCAACCAGACGGCAGACTTGTCTCTGCAAGGTGTATTATGTTCCTCGCCGCAAGAGTCGGCGAGCGAGGCAGCCGCTGGCCGCGAGCGCCCAGGGGGAGGGAACATGAGTCTGACGCTCGAGGATGGCTCCCGAGTCGCCGTTATCGGCGGCGGGCCCGCGGGATCGATGTTCGCCTACTTCCTGCTCACCTTCGCGCAGAAGATGGACCTTGACGTGGGCGTGGACATCTACGAGCCCCGCGACTTCGCCAAACCGGGCCCGGGCGGCTGCAACATGTGCGGTGGCATCGTCTCCGAATCGCTGGTCCAGATGCTGGCGGTGGAGGGAATCGAGCTGCCGGCCACGGTTGTCCAGCGGGGGATCGACTCCTACTTCCTGCACACCGAGAGGTCCAGCGTCAGGATCGATACGCCCCTTAAGGAGAAGCGCATAGCGGCGGTCCATCGCGGCGGCGGTCCCCGCGATGTGACGGAGGTTGAGTGGGGCGGCCTGGACGGCCACCTCCTGGGACTCGCCCAGGGCCTCGGCGCAAGCGTCATACCCGCTCGCATCAGCGAGGTCGGCTCTGACGGCGGACGGCCACAAGTGCTCCTGAAGGATGGGGCAGAAACCTACGATCTCCTCGTGGGGGCCACCGGAGTGAACTCTTCCGGGTGGGAGCTGTTCGAAAGTCTGGGGCTGCGGTACCGCCGTCCAAAGACGACCAAGGCGTACATCACTGAGCTGAACGTGGGCTACGAGACGATCACGCAGCACTTTGGCAGTTCAATGCACATCTTCCTCCTTAACCTGCCCCGCCTGGACTGCGCTGCCATCATTCCCAAAGGGAACTACCTGACGGTCTGCCTCCTGGGCGAAGACATCGACCGGGAGTTGATCAATGCTTTCTTCGAAAGCGCGGCAGTGAAGCGCTGCTTCCCGGGAGGCTTCAACCCGGAACAGGGCGCGTGTCATTGTTCTCCGAAGATCAACGTGCGCGAGGCGGCCAGGCCGTTCATCGACCGTGTAGTCCTAGTCGGCGATTGCGGCGTCACGCGGCTGTATAAGGACGGCATCGGCGCTGCGTACCGCACAGCGAAGGCAGCGGCGCGAACGGTGGCTTTCGCCGGTTTCTCGGCCGGAGATTTTCAGAAGCACTACTGGCCGACCTACCGCTCCATCGCCGGCGACAACCGCTTTGGTTGGTTCACTTTCGCCGTGGTCCACTGGATCAAGGCCCTTGGCCCGCTGGTCAGAGGTGTCGTGAAGATGACAGCCCGGGAGCAGACGAGCCCCGGGGCAGCCCAGCGGATGAGCATCGTGCTCTGGGACATGTTCACGGGCAGCGCTCCCTACCGGGACGTATTCGTCCGCACTCTGGATCCGCGATTCCTGGGCCGGTTCGCGTGGGAAAGCGCGCTGGCTATCGGTGGCGGGCGGAGCAACGGGAAGGAGTCCTGACTATGGATCTGGGCGCCCTGGGCAAGGAATATGAAGACCAGGAAGTGATCTGCCGCCAGGGCGAAGCGGGCAACTTCATGTACGTAGTGCAGTCTGGCCGGGCTGTGGTCACGCACGAGGATGGAGGCGCCGAATCCGTCGTGGGCAATCTGGCGCCTGGCGACGTCTTTGGCGAGATGGCGATCTTCGACCGCCAGCCCCGTTCCGCCACGGTCCGTGCTATGGGGAGCGCGCGCATCCTCACACTGGACAAGCGGGCATTCCTGAGGCGGGTGCATGAGGACCCCACGCTGGCATTCCGGATCCTTGAGAGGATGTCGCAGCGGATTCGCAGTCTGAACGAAGAGGTGTCCCGGCTGAAGCGGCCGTAGATCAGCACCTAGGGTAAGCATGCGATCCTACGAGCCGCCCTTGACACGCTGAACCAATAGCCATAATCTTTGTCAAGCACGACGGTTCAGTGCTCGGTGGAGAGATTCGCCACAGCCAAGCCAGGGCGAGTGGCCTCGATCGGCATAGGTTTTGATAGAAAGTGGGGGTGCACCAATGCTGGCGAAGAGGAGGCTCGGCTCTCTGGCAGTCGCCGTAACCACGATCGCCGCGCTCGCGTTCTTCGCCTGGCAAGACGGCGCGATCACCCAGGCTTCCCCGGGCGGCCTTCTGAACCCCGGGTTCGAGGACGGGACCCTGGACGGCCTCCCTAAAGACTGGAACCCGCTACTGCCGGTGCCCGATGCCAAGTCGGTGATCGTGGTCGATAGTGAGGGCCCCGGCGAGTTCCCTGCTTACGCCGACATGGGGGGCGGCACGGTTAGTCCCCACAAGGGTAGCTTAATGCTCCGGCTGGGCGTTCCCAAGCGGGTGGCCGAGAGCCAGAACAGGGGGACCTATGGGGTCTCCTCTAAGCCCTTCATCTCCGACCGCAGCACCCTGAAGTTCGCGATGCGGCTCTTCTCCTGGGAGCACCGGGGCTACGACAGGATCGAGTTCGATCTAAAGAACGCGGCCACCGGGGCATCTGTGGGGAAGCTGGCCAGTGATCTGGTCGTCAACATGCCTGACGGGTCGACGCGCGGGTGCTCGGATGCGGCCGCCGGCGGTCCGGCCCTCCCTTGCGGGTTCAACATCGACGTTGGCAAGCGGGGACAGTTCCTGGCGGACACCGTCTGGCGCCAAATAGAGATCATAAACGTGCCTATGGGCCCCAATCTGATCCTTACGTACAAGGTGATCGGCGGCAAGGACAACGCCCACGGTACGTGGGCATACTTCGACAACGTGAACACGCCCCCCGTGGCGAAGTTCGCCTTCTCCCCCACAGCACCGATCGAGGGCACTATCGTCCAGTTCACCGACCACTCGTTCGATCCCGACCCCGGCGATCGACTCACGGCCTGGCAGTGGGAGATCACCGGCCCCAACATCGGCCCGCCCGTGCCGCAAGTGCGAACCGTCCAAAACCCAGCCCTGGTGTTCCCCGATGAGGGTGATTACCGCGTCTGCCTGACCGTTACCGATTCCTTCGACGAGTCCACCAGGGTCTGCTCCGGCGAGATAGCCGTGGACCACACTCCCGTGCCGGCCGCCTCCATCACTAATGCAGGCATCCTGGTGCAGGGGCTGGACGTGGAGGTCGTCGCTGGGCAGCCAGTGACCCTGCTCGGCCGCTTTCTGGAGCCAGGGGTGCTGGACGCGCACACAGCAACCCTCAGCGTAGACGTGGACGGCTCTCCAGTGGCGGTGAGCGCCTCAGTTGAGGAGAAGTACGGCAGCGGGCGAGTGAGCGGCACGTTTACAGCACCGGCCTCCCCGGGTGCGCTGACGGGCACGCTGACCGTATTCGATGGCGACGGCGCTTCCGCCTCCGATACGTTCCAGGTGAACGTGCTCGCCGCGGTCCCATCCCGCGAGCCGAACGATACGGTCGCGACGGCCCCTCCGCTTGAGGCCGGCGCGGTCTATCTTTCGGCCCTCGGGTCTCCGACGGACAGCACGGACGTCTTCGAGATCCAGCTGGCGGGCGGCGGTCCCATCCCGGCGGGCGCGGAACTCCTCGTAAGCCTGCGAGACCTGCAGGCCGATTTCGATCTCGTCGTCCTTGACCAGCTGCCCGCCGATGTGGCCACCGCTCCCTTCCTGAGCCCCTTCCTCAGCCCGTTTCTGAGTCCGTTCCTCAGCAGCCCTTCGCTGAGTCCGTTCCTGAGCCCATCGGCCAGCCCCTTCCTCAGCCCCTTCCTCAGCCCCTTCTTGAGCCCCTTCCTCAGCCCCTTCCTCAGCCCCTTCCTCAGCCCCTTCCTTAGTCCGTTCCTGAGCCCGTTCCTGAGCCCCCTCACGTTCGAGGAGTTCCCGCTGTCACAGATGTTCGGTGCGGCGCCCAGCGGCAGCGAGGCAGGCGGCAGCGACCTGAGCCTGGCGGAGCTGGGCCTCGGCGAAGTCGCCTTCGACCCCACCCGTTCCGAGGACGGCGCCGGACCTAACACCTGCGGAGACGCCTCAGACAATGGGGCCGACGGCAGGACCGACGGTGATGACGCCGATTGTCAGATCAGCCTCAGGGTTGTGGGCCACTCCGCCGGCCGCGGCTTAGAAGACGAGTCTGTCCTGGTGCGCACGGACTCTCCGGGCACCAAGCTGTATGTGGCAGTCGCCGCCTACAACAGCGCGTTCAGCGCCTCCCCCTTCTCCCTGCAGGCCGAGATGTCCGTGCCCATTGACCTAGGGAGCCTTGGCGGCGAGTGCTCCGGCACGCCGCTTGTGGGCCCGGAGGATGCCACAGACTCGGTGGCCGTTCTCCATGATCACACCGGGTCGGATGACCTCACCCTATTCGTGACGCAGAAGCAGCGAATGCAAGCTCTCTACGGATTGGGCGACCCCGCCTGGAGCGGTTTCCAAGCCCATCTGGACGCGCTGGCGGAGCACCCCGCGGTAGCAGGCGATATCATCTCCCTTCCCAGCGACGTCTACGATCCCCTGGATAGCAACCCCTGCAGCGTGGATCAGGCGAACAACGTCGCGGCTGCGGCACGCCAGGAGATCCTCAGCTATCTCAGCACTCACCCCACTGTCAAGTACGTCGTACTGGTGGGCGACGACGATGTCGTCCCCCACCGCCGTGTCCCGGACGAGACCTCGATCAGCAACGAGAGCCTGTACCTGCCGGACGCGTTCGTCAGGCCGGGACCGCTCTTCGCCAGCATCGGCGGCGGCTACAACCTCACAGACGACTACTTCGTCGACTTCGTCCCGTCGCCCTGGCAGGGGCGGGAGCTGTATATTCCGGACCTGCCGATCGGCCGCATGGTGGAGACGCCGCAGGAGATAGCGGCGGCCGCCGACGCCTTCCTGGGCAGCGGCGGGCTCCTCGACCTCTCCACCGCCGTCGTCTCCGGCTACGATTTCTTCGACGACGGGGCCGACGCCATCGCCACAAGCCTGGCCCAGAAACTGGCCACCGACACGCTCATTAGCCCGCCCGCCCCGGACTGGAGCGCAGCCGACCTGCGCTGCGAGCTGCTGGGTGAGGGCGACCCGAGCCAGTGCTCCGTTCATGACGTCGTTTCTCTCAACGCTCACATGACGCACTATGCCGCGCTCTCAGCGTTAGGATTCGCCACCGACGATCTCACGGACATTCTCACCGGCAGCGCGATCGCGAGCGCCCCTTCGGGAGCCGGCAAGGTTGTCTTCTCCCTGGGCTGTCACGGCGGACTTAACGTGCCGGACCGCGCCTCCTTGCCGGTGGATCCCAGCCTGGGGTTTGATCCGGGGACGGACTTCGCGCAGGCGATGGCCCGCAAGCAGGCGCTGTACATCGGCAACACCGGCTACGGCCTGGGTGAGCGGCCCGACGGCCTGGGTGAGCGGGCCGGCGTCCAGTACACGGAGCTCCTGCTCTCGCTCTTCGCCGACCGGATCGTTCAGGGAGGGCAAGCGGTTGGCGAAGCCTTCATCGGCGCGAAGTACCTGTACTTGACGGGCCAGCTGGCGATGACCGAATACGACGAGAAGACCTCGATCACCTCCACGTTGTTCGGCCTGCCCATGTACGAGGTCGTGGTGCCTGAGCCGGCGGCCGCGGCGGCCTTGGGACCAGCGATTCAGGTTGAGCAGGCCGGTACAAGCGTCGGCACCCTCGGGCTCACCGTTGAAGACCCCGAGGCCGACGTACCGACCACCGAGACGACGACCCACGCCCTGGAGCAAGTTGACACCGCCGACGGCAGCGTCATCATGGCCGATGGTGAGGTGCAGGTCACCGCTGGTAGGCCCATCCAGCCGAAGGTGGTGAAGCCCCTGCACGCCTCAGATCCGGTCCAGGGCGTCCTACTGACGGGCGGATCCTACGCGGATATCCGGCCCTATAATCCCAGGATCGCGCGGCCGGACCGTGAGTGGGATCCGGACACGCCGGAGCTCCAGATATGCTTACCCAGTGACTGGCCCTCCCTCCTGGCGGTAGTCAACAGTCTCGAAACCGCCGGAGGGTTACAGCAGACGCTCGTCGTCACGCCGGCCCAGTTCCGATGCACAAGCGGGCCGGGGGTCGACGTAGTAGGCCGCGAACGCCTGTGGACTGACATTTCGCTGCGATTGCTCCGCTGTGCCCCGGGTACCAACAGCGAGCCGCCAACCGTCTCGGGAATAGACTTGCGGGTGAGCGGGGGCACGACGTTCTTGGAGGTGGAGGCGAGTGACGCCAGCGGCATCAAGCAGATTGCCGCGCTCCTCTACTCTGGCGGAACGGTGACGTCCACCCCGCTGGATATCAGTGAGCCGTACCCGGTCAGCGGGCGGTTCACCGTGCCGGTGGCGGGAGTGGGCCCGGACGACGCTCTCGCCGTGGAGGTCGTTGGTGGGGATTGTCAGGTCTCCACCCTGACGGCCAAGGGCGCGGGCGGCTTCAGCGTCATCTCCGTGGATGCCGGCCCGGACCAGGCCTACGGCGCTGGCGTGCCGACAACCCTCTCGGCGACCGTGTTCGATTTCGATCAGCTGATCGCCGATTCAGGCACCGTCTTTTTCACATGGGAGTTCGGCGACGGCCAATCTGCGAGCGGCCAACTGGCGGTCAATGGCACTCCCTCCCCGCTTGTGACAGTGGATGCGAATGGGGACGCCACATTCCGTGTGTCGAATCAGTACTCCGGCGACCGGGTGTACACGGCGACGCTGAGAGTAACGGACTCCAACGGCGGCGTTGGCAAAGATACTGTTACTCTCAGGCGTTGCGGCGACGCTGCAGGCGATCAGCCCAACCCGGATGGTGACCTGATCGCCTGCAGTGCCAGCAATGGCGCCGCCACGATGACCATCGCGATCAGCGTCAGGGGCGCGATCACCAGCGATTTCCAGTACCGGGTCCGGTTGATCACCGCCAGTTCCAGCTACCTTCTCCGCTACGACGGTGGCAAGATCACGGGCCTCTCCAGCCTGTCGGCGGTTGCCGCCGGCGGCACGCTGCGGTTCACGTTCAACCTCAGCGAAATCGGCGTTGGCCCCGGCGATTACATCCAGTGGTGGTCGGAAACCCAGGCCGGTGTACCAAAGACACCCGAGGAGGGGAAACCCGATACCATGCCGGACAGCGGCTTGTTTGGATACGTTCTGCGATAGCCCGGCCAGGCGAACTCTTCCTTGCCGGGCGACGAAGCAATCCTGGGCTGTGCCCCGCCACCTAGGTCGGCGGGGCACAGCTCGTTAAGAGCTCCGTGATTCGATAGAATTCGTCGTAGGAACTTCGATGCAGAAGATAATCCGCCTTCCCCAGGACACTCTCCTGACCTACCTGCCAGGTACCCTGGTCGACTCCTGGGCCCGCCACCCGCGCCAGGCGCCCATCTGGGGCCACTGGCTCAGCGGGTCGCTGATGCACTGCGACATCAGCGGCTTCACGGCGATGTCGGAGAGCCTGGCCAAGCTCGGCAAGGAGGGCGCCGAACTGATGGCCGGCGTCCTCAATCGCTTCTTCGACAGTATGCTCGAGGTGGCCGACCGCTGGGGCGGGGTGCAGATGAAGTTCGGCGGTGACGCCATGCTCCTCTTCTTCTCAGGCCAGGACAACGCCGCCAGCGCGGTCGCCTGCGGTCTGGAGATGCAGAAGGAGATGACCAAATTCCGGCGGATCGCGGCCGGCGGGCAGGAGCACCGCCTGCACATGCGCGCCGGCATCCACAACGGACGGTTCTTCGCCGCCTCCGTGGGCAACCTGGATGGGACGCTCCACTACCTCCTCCTTGGCCCCGACGTGAACCGCACGGCGGCCGTCGAGCCCATCGCCGGACCGGATCAGGTGGTGGTAAGCGCAGAGGCAGCCGCCCTGCTTGGCCCCCAGCATCCCCTCGCCGGCACCGCCCAGCGTGGAGTCTGGCGGGTCCGATCGGCCGAAACGCCGCCTATCCCCCTGGGAAGTCCAGCCCCACCCAGAGCTCCGGTAGACGTCCTCCAGCGCTACCTGATGCCTCCTCTTGCCGAAGGGCGCGTGACGACAGTTTCGGGGGAGCACCGCCGGGTCACGGCCATGTTCATCAACGTCCTGGGAGTATCTTCCCTTCTCCAGACCGAGGGCGACGGCCAGGCGCTGGCTGAGATCGACGCGTACGTGAAGACGCTCATCGACGTCCTGGAGCGGAACGGCGGTTTCCTTGCCGCCAGCGATGTGGCCGAGGATGGCGACAAGCTTATAGCCCTGTTCGGGGCCCCCGTCTCCCACGAACACGAAGAGGCCGCCGCCGTTCGCTCCGCCTGGGAGGTCCAGGCCGAGCTACAGAACTCCGACCTGAACCTGACACAGCGAATCGGTATCAACTCGGGGTTCGTCTTCGCCGGCGAGATAGGATCGCGCCGGCGACGCGAGTACACGGTGATCGGGGACAGCGTCAACCTGGCGGCCAGGCTGATGGCCGCCGCGCGTCCCGGACAGGTGCTCGTGTCCGCCGAAACGGCCGCCCGCGCCGGCGCCGAATTCGATCTTCGCCGCTCCCGTCCCATCCGCGTCAAGGGGAAGAGCGCCCCTGTGGCGATATACAGGCTTGAGGGCGCCCGCACCGTGGAGCGGGCGCTGGAGTCCGGGGACCAGTCGCCGCTGGTGGGCCGAGAATCCGAGATGGGCGCGCTGCTGGCGCTGTCTCGCCAGCTGGCGCGGGG
>Ga0209321_10003665_pt1 | contig 10261 bp, 11 predicted proteins | sample Rifsed16ft4_FD_184012 | JGI IMG/M metagenome (GOLD analysis project Ga0209321, IMG submission 184012) | Soil microbial communities from Rifle, Colorado, USA - sediment 16ft 4 - CSP-I_5_4 (version 2) | ecosystem: Environmental > Terrestrial > Deep subsurface > Rock core/Sediment | place: Rifle... | reverse complement strand
CCGGGCGGCCTGCTCAGTCAGGCCGCCCGGTTACCGTTCACTGTTATGCAGATCAGAGCATTCTGGCGCGATATACGTTTTCTGCAAGTGCTGGCACAGGTGGTGTTCATCCTGTTTCTGGCGCTCGCGGCGGGATTTTTATACGCCAATGTCTCGGCAAACCTCGCGCGTCAGGGATTAACCGTGGGCTATGGCTTTATTACCAATCCGGCCAGTTTTGATATCGGCGAGTCATATATCCCCTATCAATCCTCAGATAGTTACGGGCGTGCGATCCTTGTGGGGCTTGTCAACACGCTTGTCGTGAGTGCTCTTGGCATCCTGCTCACGACAATTGTCGGTATCATTGCCGGAATCGCGCGGCTTTCTTCAAACTGGCTCATCAGCAGGTTGGCCGGTGCATATGTCGGGGTTATTCGCAATACACCCCTGATTATTCAATTGATGTTCTGGTATTTCGGAATTATTTTGCAGCTTCCCGCTGTTAAGAAGGCGGTCGCCCTGCCTGGTCCTGTTTACCTCACGCAGCGTGGGATTTATTTGCCATGGTATGAAGCTATGCCCAGCTTTGATTCTTGGAGAATTTATGTTTGGCTTGCTCTGGCCTCAATTGTCATAATCTGGTTCATTTTTCGAGGAATCCAAAGTCGCTCCGACCTGCCCATTCCGTTGTGGTGGTATCTGGCATACATCCTTGTACCTGTTTTGATTTTATGGGTTGGCCTACTATTCCAACCGGAACCTCCCTTGAAGGTCAATATTCCAGAATTGACCGGGCTTAATTTCAGAGGCGGCTTGCAATTAACTCCGGAATTTGCCGCATTGCTATTTGGGCTTGTTGTGTATACGGGATCGTTCATCGCGGAGATTGTGCGGGCAGGAATTCAGGCAGTTTCGCTCGGGCAGGTTGAAGCGGCGCGATCACTCGGTTTGACAACCGGGCAGACTTTACAATTGGTTATCTTCCCGCAGGCATTGCGTGTGATCATCCCGCCGTTAACGAGTCAATACCTCAACCTTGCCAAGAACTCATCGCTGGCGATTGCCATCGGTTATCCCGACTTGTTCAGCATCGCGGGTACAGTCATCAATCAAACCGGCGCGGTGCTTGAGGTTATTGTGATCATTATGCTCAGTTATCTGAGCATGAGTCTGTTCACCTCCTTGTTGATGAATATCTATAATAGCCGTGTGCGGTTGGTGGAGCGTTGACATGACTACAATTGAAATGCAACCTCCGCGCCTTACCGTTGGGCCATTCGCATGGCTAAGGAAAAATCTCTTTAGCACATGGTACAACACTGCGTTGACGCTTGCCGCCCTCTGGCTTTTATACGCGCTCTTACGTCCAGCCCTACAATGGACATTGACCGAAGCCCGCTGGGGTGTGATCGAAGCCAACCTTACCCTCTTCATGATCGGCCAATATCCGCGTGATCAGTCGTGGCGGATATGGCTTGCCATTTATATGCTGGGTGGGATGATTGGGCTTTCGTGGGGAGTCTGGAGAGAGGCTGCGCGTGGTTTTGCCTTTATCGCGCTGGGGGCCGGTCTTGGATTTGCTCTGATCAGTTTGTTGCTGAACTTGGATACTTGGATAAACTGGCTGATCGCGGATGCTGTTCTCCTCGTATTCTACGCCTCTGGGTTGATTCTCCAGCGACGCGGCACCACAATCGCTGCCCTGGGTTGGCTGCTGTACTTTCCGCTTGTCTTTTTGCTGATTGCGGGTATGCGTTTCATCCCATGGCTGCCTCCTGTTGCAACAGGGCTCTGGGGTGGTCTTCTGCTCACTCTGATGCTGGCGATTGTAGGCAATATTGGAGCGCTCCCGCTCGGGATTTTGCTGGCACTTGGGCGGCGCAGTAAACTTCCCATCCTCCGCTATTTCAGCATCGGCTATATTGAACTGATTCGTGGCGTTCCACTTGTGACGATACTTTTCATGGCAAATCTTCTTGTGCCACTGTTCCTCCCGGTAGATATACGTCCCCCCGACGCTGTCATTCGTGCGATGATTGGGTTCATTCTCTTCGAAGCCGCTTATCAGGCAGAGAACGTGCGTGGAGGGCTGCAATCCATCAATCGTGGACAGTATGAAGCGGCGCAGGCATTAGGATTGAGCGGCGCGTTGACGATGACATTTATTATCCTGCCACAGGCACTTCGCGCGGTCATCCCTGCCTTGTTTAACTCATTCATCAGTTTATTCAAAGATACGAGCCTGGGGGCAATTATTGGACTTTTCGAACTTCTGCGAATTGGGCGTGCGGTCCTGGCGCAGTCCGATTGGCTTGGGACTCATCGCGAGGTGTTTCTGTTCATCTTCATCGTTTACTGGGGATTCAATATGGCGTTCACATACGGAAGCCGCCGCCTTGAAGAAGCCCTGGGTGTAGGCAAGCGTTAATGGAGGCCGCATGAGCGAGATTGACAAAAATCAAGAGATCATTATCTGCCGGGATGTGCATAAATGGTTCGACAGCTTCTATGTGCTCAAGGGCATTAACCTTACCGTCCAAAAGGGCGAGGTCATTGTAATCTTTGGTCCGTCGGGGTCGGGTAAATCCACGTTTATCCGCTGTATCAATCGCCTGGAAGAGCATCAAAAGGGACAGATTATTGTTGATGGTGTCGAATTGACGAATGACGTTCGCAACATAGAGACGATCCGCGAGGAAGTAGGCATGGTTTTCCAGCAGTTCAATCTCTTCCCGCATTTGACCGTTCTTCAGAATATTGCCCTGGCTCCGCTATGGGTACGGCGCGTGTCGAAGAACCAGGCTAATGAGAGCGCCATGCAATTGCTCAAACGTGTGGGCATTCCTGAACAGGCGAATAAGTATCCGGGTCAGTTATCTGGCGGTCAGCAGCAACGCGTGGCCATTGCTCGTGCATTGGCCATGCAGCCAAAGATTATGCTGTTTGACGAGCCAACCTCTGCTCTTGATCCCGAGATGATCAAAGAGGTTCTTGATGTCATGATTCAACTGGCAAAATCTGGCATGACCATGTTGGTCGTTACACATGAAATGGGGTTTGCGCGCGCAGTGGCTAACAGGATGTTCTTCTTCGATGAAGGTCAGATTGTCGAAAGTGGAACGCCAAGCGAGATATTCCAGAGTCCTAAGGAAGATCGAACCAAGCTATTCCTCTCGCAAATCCTTTCGCATTAGAATCAAAATGAGCCGATGTCATCGGCTCTTTTTTGATTTGAATTTTCTTATGTATCAAACCCGCCCACCCTCTCTCCATTTACCCGGACCGTATAATGTCCAGTTGGAAAAGTTCCGAGATCAATGTTTTCCTGAAACGGCTCCAGTACCTGTATGCAGACTTGATTAGGATCAACAACGGAATACACTTCCACGTTGATTTTGTTTTCTGAATCCGGCTCCTGAATGACTACTCTTAATTCATGGCATGGGGTGGGTAGATCTCCGCTCAAAATGAGTGTGATCTGAGGCGGAAAACTTTCCCTGATCAGCAGTTCGGATTCGTCGAGGAACACATTTCCACGTGAAAGGTTTGTGTCGTCTGGCCTGGGAGCGAATGGCATGTCAGGTGTTTCCACTGGTGCCGAACCATTTTGTGGCGGGCTTGTGACGGCAGCATCTGGTGGCAGGGTGCCGGGTTCGGGTACAGGCGATTGGCTGGGCTTAGGTACTTGTGTACAAGCGACGATGAGAAGAGCCATAGTGAACAGGATCGTCAGATATTTCATGCTGCCTCCAGTACGTCTAAATCCTATGACGAGGCGGTGCTTGAAATGTTCCTCACGAAAAAAAGCGAGCAAAGCTCTGCTCGCCTACATCTAATTTATGTAAAAGTCATTCAAACTTCACGAAATTCTCCCTAATCGCAAATGTCCATTTGTCGGGGTTATTGATGCAGCCATACCCGCTTGAGTTAAATTTTCCCTTCGGATCGTCACTCCATGCCCAAAGGTTGTAACATCCCTGTACTAAATCAGTGAATACAATATCATTTGACTTCGCGAGGGTAAAATATCTATATCCGCACTCACCATGACTGGCTGTCTCGTTGAGGTACATAGATACAGTTACTGCCACTTTTGTTTGGTTGACGATTCTAATGATAGTTTCTCTTCCCTTTGGAGATGAGAGCACTCTGGTTGCACAGGGGTCGCCACCAGCCGTGCTGGCTGCCACAGGTGTGAAGGTTGCCTGGGTTGGTAAAGACATTGGGGTATTCGTTGGCGGTAATGTCGGACTGGCAGTTTCAGTGGGTGGCAAAGGGGTGGCAGTTGGAACCGCCGCCTGTGTTTCAGCGACGATGGTGAATGCTGCCGCAACAGCAGTGAATTGCACATCGGCTGGGTCCATTGTTGGCACAGCTTCCGCCCCGCAGGCGCTGATGATCATGGTCAATGCGGCTACTAACGAAGAGATTGTGAAGCGTTTCATGTTTTTGAATATTCTCCTGATGGATCTAACAGTTGGGGAAACATCCTCCCTGGGCCACGATACTTTCATTTCTTACAACAATTGTCCAGCTTCCCTGCGTGATGCGGAAACCGCCGAAGACTTTGAAATCCTTCTTGCCATCTACAAATGCGCCGGCGCTATATTGTCCAACGGGCCCGCTGAGACTACCATTGGCTTCGAATTGCTGACTGAGATACCCGCATTCTCCCAGCTCTGTTACCACATACAGGGAGAGCGTAACTGTCCCCTTCGGCTTGGTTTCGTTGGCTAGATTGAGCTTCGCAGTCGGACCGTCCCAGGCTGTTAGAGCTTTATTGCAATCATCCTGTGTTGATCCGGATGACTGGGATCGTGTTGCCGTCGGAATCACATCGGATGTCGGTGACGTGATGGGGGTAAGCGTTGGCGTGGGTGTTTCAGTCGGCGGCACGAGCGTCGCAGTGGGAACGGCTTCCTCGGTCTGAGCGATCATCGTGAAGGCCGCTGCCTCAGCGGTGTGCTGGATATCCAACGGGTTGACGGTGGCGGTCGCCTGAGGGGCACAGGCACTTGCAGCCAGACTTAATACAACGCCCATGAGCAATGCGTTTCGTATCATCTGCTAATTTGTTCCTTTTGATGTGCTGAATTCAGCGACGCTTATTTGATAACGACTTTATCCTTATATAAGGTAATCGACAGCTCTTCATTCCCGTGTAATCTGAAATTCCCGACCATCTTATTGCCGCCCACCCAGGCCACATAAAGATAAGATCCGAGCGGGGCCTTGATGGTTATTGTCCCAGTCACGGGGTACTCGAGGATTGCGTATCTGCCGTCAGGGGAGGTCACTTGCAGCGATATATAAGCCTGCGTTTTTGACTTATTGATCAACCTGATATCGCTGGAGGGAACTGCAGGCGGCAAGGTTCCATATGTGCGGATGGTCAGCGTTGGTATTAGCGTTGCAGGATATGCCGCCGCAAGTGTCGCTGTGGAGGTTGCGCCTGCGGGTCCACTGGTTGCCGTGGCAGGTGTTGTCGTTAGATCGGGAACTGAACTTAAGGTCGTTGTAGCAGACCCGGTTGCGGCGGGCACCGGTGACGACTCCACGAACGTAATCGGCGTATCGGTTGGAGGAGCAACCGTGGCTGTGGGTTGAACCGTCAATGTCTGTGCGACAGCCGTCTCCAGGATGGCATCTACGGTTCCTGCATCCACGGTCGGCCCCGTATTGGGAGTGGAACCGATGGTGTTTGGGGTGGGAATGGCAGGCAGTACGCACGCGCCCAGAGCCAGGGCAATAATTGAAACTGGAATGACGGTCTTTTTCATCGGGCCCTCCTTTGGGCTACGACGGACTGATGACCTCCATGAATTGAGTCACAACATCGCGCAGCATCCGCTCCGGCAACGCGCCGACCTGGCGATGAACGATTTTGCCGTTGGCAACGAAGAGCATGGTCGGGATTCCCTGAATACCGTACTTCATCATCCATTCGGGATTTTCATCTGTGTTCACCTTGGCGATCAAAACTTTGCCTTCGTACTCCTTCGCCAGTTTGTCGAGGATCGGCGCCACCATTTTGCACGGGTTACACCACGGCGCCCAAAAATCCACAATGACAGGGATTGGCGATTGGAGAACGGTTTTGTCGAATGCGGCATCGGTTACATGAATAGGTTCGCTTGGCATGATTATCTACCTTCTGTTATTTCACCTTTACGGCGTAATTTATATGGCAATAAAAATGATTTTGCCCTCAACCGAAAAATGAGTATATCACATAATGCCCCATGTTATAATCGCCCGTCATGGTTGATGTCTTTGAAAAATGGAGAAGCGGGCTTGCCAAAACGAGCAAAACAGCCTTTGGACGGCTCGCCAACCTGTTGGGTGCCACTGAAATCACGCGCGAAACCTGGGATGACCTGGAAGCTCTCCTCATTCAAGCGGACCTGGGGATTGAAACCACAAGCGCTGTGCTGGATTCTCTTCAACGCCTCGTACAGGATCGAGGCCTGATTCGCTCCGAAGAAATTTCAGAGGCGCTTCAGGCGGAGCTCCGCGCCAGACTCGATAATCCGCCGGTTCTCAATTGGGCGAACAAGCCCTCGGTCATTATGGCCGTGGGCGTCAATGGTTCCGGCAAGACAACCACCATCGCGAAAATCGGTCAGAGATTTCAATCTGCAGGGAAGACCCTGCTCTTCGGCGCGGCGGATACCTTTCGCGCTGCGGCGGTCGATCAACTTCAGGTTTGGGGGGACAGGCTGCGGGTGGATGTGATCACTGGCGCTCCCGAATCCGACCCGGGAGCGGTCGCGTTCAATGCAATCCAATCAGGGGTCGCGCGCGGCGTTGACTTCGTTATTATCGATACGGCAGGTCGCCTGCACACGCGTTTCAATTTGATGGAAGAACTGAAGAAAGTCGATCGCGTCATTGGCAAGGCTCTCCCTGGTGCGCCGCACGCCGTCTGGCTTGTGCTGGACGCTACAACCGGGCAGAACGCTCTGCAACAGGCAAAGGCTTTCAAAGAAGCCGTAGGCGTAACAGGAGTGATCCTATCCAAGCTCGATTCATCTGCGCGCGGTGGAATGGCATTCGCCATCCAGCGTGAATTGGGTTTGCCGATTCTATTTGCCGGGCTTGGCGAAAAACCGGAAGATCTCATCCCATTTGACCCGGATGCCTTTGTTCGTGGAATCTTAAGTTCATAACTTTTGGAGGAAAAATGCAGGACCTTGTAAACCGCCTGGAGTCCGCTCAGGACTTAACCCGCCAGTTAATGGTGCGTCTTTGACTTCGCCTCAAAGGAACTCAAATTCTCCCGGCTTGAAAAAGAAATAGAAGCGCCTGAATTCTGGGGCAATCCTGCGCAGGCACAGCAGGTAATGAAACAATATAACAGCATAAAAGCCGAAGTGGATTCGTGGCGCAGCTTTTCGCGCCGGTTGCACGACGCGCTCGAGCTCGCCGAGCTTGATGATGCGAGTTTGCGCGCTGATCTGGAAGCAGAAGTTTTGGCCATCGAAGCCGAACTCGAAAAACGATCCTTCACTGCCATGCTTTCCGGCAGGTACGACCACGACTCTGCCATCCTTGCCATCCACGCGGGCGCGGGCGGAACCGACTCGCAGGATTGGGCTGCCATGCTCGAGCGCATGTACTTGCGCTGGGCGGAATCACGTGGCTTTGAAACAGAGATTCTGGATATCACTGAAGGGGAAGAGGCCGGAATTAAAAGTGTGACGATTGCGGTGGACGGCGAATATGCTTTTGGATATCTACGCTCGGAGAAAGGCGTGCACCGTTTAGTGCGACTCTCTCCTTTTGATGCCGCGCACCGCAGGCATACGTCCTTCGCGCTCGTGGAGATTCTTCCACAGGTCGCAATGGATGAGGCCGAAATTGATATCGATCCCGATGATATCAAATTGGATGTCTTTCGCTCGTCCGGGGCAGGGGGACAAAATGTTCAGAAGAATGCGACTGCTGTCCGTATCACACACATCCCAACGGGGATCGTTGTGACGTGTCAAAACGAAAGGTCACAGACACAAAACCGTGAGTTTGCCATGCGCATTTTGCGCGCCCGCCTGCTGGAACTGAGGCAGGCTGAAAAAGAAGAGGAACGGGCAGTCCTGCGCGGCGAATATACCAAAGCCGAGTGGGGCAGCCAGATTCGTTCCTACGTTTTGCATCCGTATCAGATGGTGAAAGATCATCGCACTGAACGTGAATCAGGAAATACGCAATCCGTGCTGGATGGTGATCTGGATGAGTTTATGGAAGCGTATCTGCGTTCCGTGGCCTAAGGAGAAATGATGTCTGACGTCATCCAGCAACTTTCCGCATTCATCAGGACCAGCATTTTGAAACAGCCAAATCGTGTGATTGGGCCTGGCGAGCCGCTGATTTCAAGTGGAGTGATCGATTCGTTCAGCCTGATGGATCTTGCACTGTTTGTCGAAGATACGTTTGGTGTTCGCATCGAGGATACTGAACTGAATGCGGAGACATTTGACAATCTCACTCAACTGGCATCCTTGATCGAATCCCGCAAGTGATGACAAATTTTGCTGAACGACTCAAAGCGCTTCATGTCCGGACCGCGGAGCGGGTCGCCGTTTATCTGCAGTTCTCCGGCCGTGATGACCTGCCGCTAACCTATGACCAGCTTCTGCGCGGCGCAAATGCTTGCGCTCAGACTCTTAAGCGCCAGGGCATACAGCCTGGTGAAGTTGTCGTGCTCATCCTGCAGCACGGTGAGGATCTGATCTACTCTTTTTGGGGAGCAGTTCTGCAGGGCGCGATCCCGTCCATAATGCCGTTCCTTACCGAGAAGCTTTCCCCCGAACGTTACCGCGCAGAACTATCCGCACTGATCTCGGTGACGAGGCCGGCCGCGATTGTGACATATCCCGAATTTGAAACTGAAGTTCGCGCAGCTCTCCGGCATGGCGACTCAGTTCGTTCGGTCATTGTGGCTCAACGCGTCGAGCCACAAACAGGCATCGATTTTGATGCGCTTGCAGGCTTTGCTCGCAAACCTGAGGATATTGTTTTACTGCAACATTCTTCTGGCACAACAGGTCTGCAAAAAGGAGTTGCCTTATCCCATCAATCGGTGTTCAACCAATTAGACGCTTATGGCCGGTCATTGGCTCTCGATGAAGGGGACGTGGTTGTTTCGTGGCTCCCGCTTTATCACGATATGGGCCTGATTGCCGGTTTCCTCATGCCCATCCTTTCAGGTGTTCCGCTTGTATTGATGTCCCCGTTCGATTGGGTGCGCGCTCCATACAGGTTGATGCAATCTGTTTCAAAATATCGTGGCACACTCACGTGGCTTCCTAATTTTGCTTACAACTTCTGCGCCCAGAAAATCCGTGATCGGCATATCGAGGGCGTAGACCTGTCGTCGTGGCGCGCCGCAATTAATTGTTCCGAACCGGTGCGCTGGGAAAGTCATCAAGTGTTTTATGAACGTTTCAAGGATTATGGGCTTAGGCTGGAGGCTCTCCAAACTTCATATGCAATGGCGGAAAATGTTTTCGGTGTAACGCAAAGCCAGTTGGGCAGCGTACCAGTTGTCGATGAGATCGACCGTGAGGCGTTCATGTCGGAACGTGTTGCGAAGAGTCCGTCCGAGGCTGGTCGTCCATCCATTAAGATGATGTCTTCAGGGAGTCCGCTTGAAAATGTGAAGGTGAAAGTGATTGGTGAAGATGGGAGGGAACTATCCGAGCGCGTGATCGGTGAGATTGCCATTCAGAGTGATTGCATGTTGACGGGTTATTACAACCGGCCCGACCTTACCGGCAAAGCTTTTTACGATGGCTGGTATCTAACGGGGGATTATGGATATATCTGCAACGGTGAAGTGTTTGTTTCAGGTCGCAAAAAGGATATGATTATCGTGGGCGGCAAAAATGTATATCCACAGGACCTGGAAGCGCTGACGTATGAAGTGGCCGGTGTGCATTCGGGGCGGTCGGTGGCGTTCGGTCTATTTGATGAGATGCAGGGAACGGAAGATGTTGTCATTATCGCAGAAGTGGATTCTGAAGACCCGAATGAGCATCAACGAATTGCAGATACCATTCGCCAACACGTGACCAGGAATTCTGCGATTGTATTAAGGTACGTAAAAGTCGTGGGCCCGAAATGGATCTTGAAAACGTCAAGTGGAAAAACGGCCCGCTCGGCAAATAGAGAGAAGTTCCTGATGGAATTATCAAAAGACGGGAACGAATAAAAAAATCAGGTCCGGGCCTGATTTTTTTTATTCGTCGGATTCATCCACCTGTAGGTAATCGCTTCTCGA
>Ga0209321_10003660_pt1 | contig 10267 bp, 5 predicted proteins | sample Rifsed16ft4_FD_184012 | JGI IMG/M metagenome (GOLD analysis project Ga0209321, IMG submission 184012) | Soil microbial communities from Rifle, Colorado, USA - sediment 16ft 4 - CSP-I_5_4 (version 2) | ecosystem: Environmental > Terrestrial > Deep subsurface > Rock core/Sediment | place: Rifle... | reverse complement strand
TCCAGCGACCTGCAAATCAAGAACCCCCAGGTCAACGTCCAGATCGACCGCGACAAGGCCGCCACCCTCGGCGTCACCGCCCACCAGGTCGAAGACGCTCTCTACACCGCCTATGGCACGCGGCAGATTTCCACCATCTTCGCCCCCAACAACCAGTACCGCGTCGTCATGGAGCTCGAGCCCCGCTACCAGCGCGACCCCTCGGCTCTGGCGCAGCTCTACATCCGCTCTTCCACGGGGCGCTTGGTGGCGCTCGACGCCATCGCCACCCTGACCCCCAGCCTGGGCCCGCTGTCGGTGAACCACCTGGGGCAAATCCCGGCTGTAACCCTTTCCTTCAACTTGAAGCCCGGCGTGTCCCTGGGGCAAGCGGTGGAGCAGGTGCAGGAAGTGGCGCGCGCCACACTGCCCGACACGGTCAGCACCAGCTTCCAGGGGACGGCGCGGGCGTTCGAAGCCTCCATGCGCGGCCTGGGCCTGCTGCTCATCATGGCCATCCTCGTCATCTACATCGTGCTGGGCATCCTCTACGAGAGCTTCATCCACCCGTTGACGATTCTCTCCGGCCTGCCCTCGGCCGGCTTCGGCGCCCTGCTGACGCTGGAGCTTTTCCATCTGGCTTCGAAACAGGGCTGGATCAGCCCGCTGCTCAACATGGAGCTCAACCTCTACGCCTTCGTCGGCATCATCATGCTGGTCGGCATCGTGAAGAAGAACGCCATCATGATGATTGACTTCGCCCTCGACGCCCAGCGCCGCGGCAAGAGCCCCGAGGAAGCCATCTACTACGGCGCCCTGGTGCGCTTCCGGCCCATCATGATGACGACCATGGCGGCGCTGATGGGCACGCTGCCGATCGCCCTCGGCTTCGGCGCCGGCGCCGAAGCCCGGCGGCCGCTCGGATTGGCGGTGGTAGGCGGGCTGCTGTTTTCGCAGGTCGTGACGCTCTATCTGACCCCGGTGTTCTTCCTCTACATGGACTCCTTCCAGCGCTGGGTGGCGCGGCACCTGGGCCGGCAGCCGCAGCCCGAGCGCGTCGAACTCACCCCCGGCTCCTAGCCCCCGCCGGCCCGCCGTTTCGAGCAACTCCTCCCGACCCACGCTCGTAGAGAGTGATGTATACTTAGTTTTTCGGAGCTTTTCAGGGGAATCTCCCGTGGGCCGGCCCGAGACAATCTTTCTCAAAAAAACCTGGCGCGCCCTGGGTGTGCTGCTCCTGGCCGTAGTGTCGGCCGCGGCCCAGGGCCAACGCGCCAGCCCCGTCCGCTACACGGAAGCCCGGGAGCAGTCCGTGCGACGGACCATCGTGCTGCCCGGGTCGGTCGAATCGCGGGTCGAGAGCGTGGTGGCGGCGGAAGTGTCGGCGCTGGTGGTCGAGCTCGTGGCCCGCGAGGGCGACACCGTCGAGAAAGGCGCGCCGCTCGTCCGTCTGCGGACCACGACCTTCGAGATCCGCCTGCAGGCCGCCGAGGCCCAGCACAAAGAGGCCGAAGCGCGCATGAAGCTGGCGGAGCGGAACCTCGAGCGCGCCCGGGAGCTCTTCGCCTCCAAGGTCATCAGCCAGCAGCAGCTCGACGACGCCACCTACGAGTTCACCGCCTGGCAGGGGCGCGTCGAGCAGCTCCAAGCCAGCATCACCGGCATCAAGCTGGACATTGCTCGCTGCACCATCCGCGCCCCCTTCGCCGGCGTGGTGACGCGCGAGCGGACGGAAGTGGGCGAGTGGCTGGGCGAAGGCGACCCGGTGATGGAGATGGTGTCACTCGACGAGCTCGAAGTCCGCATCGAGGTGCCGGAGCGCTACTTCCGCCTGCTGCACGTCGGCGGCCGCGCCACGGTGAGCTTCGAGTCGCTGCCCGGCCTGGAGGTCGCCGGCAGCATCAGCGCCCTGATTCCTCGCGCCGACCCGCAGGCCCGCACCTTCCCCGTCAAGGTGCGCGTGCCGAACCGCGAAGGGCGCATCGGCGTCGGGATGCTGGCGCAAGTCACTTTCGCCGGCGGAGAGTCCTACCGGGCGACGCTGGTGCCGAAAGACGCCGTCATCCTGCGCGGCCCGCAGCAGTTTGTCTACCTGCTGAACGGAGATAACACGGTGAGCATGGTCACCGTCGAGACCGGGACGGGCGTGGGCGCCTGGATTGCGGTCGAGGGCGGCATCAAGCCCGGCCAGAAGGTCGTCACCCGCGGCAACGAGCGCTTGCAGCCGGGCCAGCTTGTCCAGGGCCAGCCGCTCGACTATCCCCTGCCATGAAACTCATCCACGACGCCATCCGCTATCCGGTCACCACCGCCGTGGGCGTCATCCTGCTTTTGCTTTTCGGCTTCATCGGACTGTTCCGCCTGCCCGTGCAACTCACCCCGAACGTGGAGGAGCCGGAAATCACCATCAGCACCGTCTGGCCCGGCGCCAGTCCGCAGGAAATCGAGCGGGAGATCATCGAGGAGCAGGAAGAGCAGTTGAAGTCGCTGGAAGGCATGAAGAAGATGGAGAGCTCGAGCTCGGACAGCTTCGGCACCATCACCCTGACCTTCCAGGTGGGGACGTCGCTCGACAGCGCCCTGCTCAAGGTCTCGAACCGCCTCGAACAGGTGCCCTCCTATCCGGACGACGTCGAGAAGCCGGTCATCCGCAGCGTGGACGTCAACGCCAACGCCATCGCCTGGTTCATCCTCGCCGCCCGGGAAAAGGACGGCTTCGCCGGCGACATCTCGACGCTCTACGACTTTTGCGACGACTTCATCAAGCCGGAGTTCGAGCGCGTGCCCGGGGTGGCGGCCTCCAACATCTACGGCGGGCGCGAGCGGGAGATGCAGGTCATCGTCGACCCGGCCAAGCTGGCCGCCCGGCGCGTCACTCTGAACCAGCTCGGCGCCGCCCTCGAGCGCGAGAACCGCGACTACAGCGGCGGCGACTTCGACGAGGGCAAGCGCCGCTACATCGTCCGCACCGTGGGCGAATACCAGTCGCCGGAAGACATCGACAACATCGTCATTGCTGTGCGCAACGGCGTCCCCGTCTACCTGCGCGACGTCGCCCACAGCCAACTCGGTTACCGCAAGCCCGACGCCAAGGTGTTCCAGCGCGGCCGCCAGGTGCTGGCGATGAACGCCATCAAAGAACCCGGCCAAAACGTGCTGGAAATCATGAGGCAGCTGCAAGAAGTAGTGGCGCGGGTGAACCGCGAGCTGCTGGCCCCGCGCGGGCTGGAGCTCGTTCAGGTCTACGACGAAACCGTTTACATCGACAGCGCCATTGACCTGGTGGTCTCGGACATCTACATCGGCGGACTGCTGGCCGTGCTCTTTCTGCTGGCCTTCCTGCGCAGCGCCACTCCTACCTTCGTCATCACCCTCTGCATCCCCATCAGCATCATCGGCTGCTTCATCTTGATGGACATCTTCGGGCGCAGCCTGAACGTCGTCAGCCTGGCCGGGCTGGCCTTCGCCTCCGGCCTGGTAGTGGACAACTCCATCGTCGTGCTCGAAAACATCTACCGCCACCGGCAGATGGGCAAGCCCCGCCTCACCGCCGCCCACGACGGCACCAAGGAAGTCTGGGGCGCGATGCTCGCCAGCAGCCTTACCACTGTGGCTGTCTTCGTCCCCGTCGTCTTCGTCCAGGAAGAAGCCGGCCAGCTCTTCCGCGACATCGCCATCGCCGTCACCTTCCTCTCCGTTCTAAGTTTGGCCGTTTCCTTCACCGTCATCCCCAGCCTGGCCGCGAAGATCCTGCACGTGGCCGAGCACGCCCCCGAGCGGCGCGGCTACCACAACCTCTGGGGAGTGGCCACCTGGGGCCACCGCTTCAGCCTCTGGCTGCGCGACACCGTCTACTGGATTTGCTTGAGCCGCCGGCGCGCCCTGGCGGTGGCCTTGAGCCTGACCGTGGCCTCGCTGGGCTTGAGCTACTTGATGATGCCCAAGACGGAATACCTCCCAATGGGCAACAGCAACTTCGTTTTCGGCATCATGCTGCCTCCGCCCGGGCTCAACCTGGACGAGGTCTCCTCCTTGCACGAGGCCTTCGACCGCAACCTCCAGCCGCTCTGGGAGCTCAAAGCCGGCACGCCCGAGGCCGAAGCCGCTCCCGGCGGGGGAGTCGAGAACTACTTCTTCGTGTCCTTGACCAACTTCGCCTTCATGGGGGCGCGCGCCAACGACCCCCAGCGGGTCAAGGAGCTCATCCCGGAAATCCAGAAAGCCGGCGCCGAGATTCCCGGCGCCATCGTGGTGGCCCAGCAGTACAGCATCTTCCAGCGCGGGAGCAGCGAGGGGCGCAACATCGACATCGAGCTGACCGGGCCGGAGCTGGAACGCCTGATCGAGCTGGGCGGCGAAGTCTTCGGCAAGGTCTGGACGGTCCTGCCCGGAGCACAGGCGCGGCCCATCCCCAGCCTCGACCTCGACAACCCCGAAGTGCAGGTCAAAACTCATCGCCGGCGCGCCGCCGAGCTCGGCCTCTCCAACCGCGAGCTGGGCTTCACCGTCAACGCTCTGGTCGACGGCGCCAAGGCCAGCGACTACCTGCACGAGGGCAAAGAAATCGACCTCAAGGTGATGGCCGAACAAAGCTTCGCCCACCGCACCCACCTGCTTGAGCAGATGCCCATCGCCACCCCCGACGGGCGCCTGGTGACCCTGGGCTCGGTGGCGGAGGTCTCGGTGGTCAACGGCCCGCAGACCATCAACCACAGCGAGCGCCAGCGCACCATTGCCATCCAGGTCACCCCGGACGAGAAGATGCCGCTCGAGCTGGCGATGGAAAAGGTGCAGGGCGAGATTCTCGAGCCCATGCGGCAGGAGGGCCGCCTGGGCGGCCTCTACGAGGTGCGCTTGACCGGCACCGCCGACAAGCTGGCGCAAACCGGCCGCTCGCTGCGCTTCAATTTCATCCTGGCTTCGATCATCACCTACCTGCTGATGGCGGCGGTCTACCAGAGCTTCCTCTATCCCTTCGTCATCATGTTCAGCGTGCCGCTGGGGGCGGTGGGCGGCTTCCTGGGGCTCTGGGTGGTGAACCGGTTCACCTACCAGCCTCTGGACGTCGTCACCATGCTCGGGTTCATCATCCTTATCGGCACGGTGACCAACAACGCCATCCTGGTCGTCCACCAGTCGCTCGAGCACATGCGGGAGGACAACATGGCCCCGCGCGAGGCCATCCGGGAAGCCACCGGGAACCGGCTGCGGCCTATCTTGATGACGGTGGGCACCGCGGTCTTCGGGATGCTGCCGCTGGTCGTGGCCCCCGGGGCGGGCTCCGAGCTCTACCGCGGCCTGGGGGCGGTGCTCATCGGCGGCTTGATCGTCTCGACCGTTTTCACTCTGGTTGTCATCCCCGCCATCTTCAGCCTGGCGCTCGACGCCCGCGCTGTGCTCGTCGAGCGCCTGCGCGGCTACCTGCATCCGGCCGAGCGGCCCACCGGCGACGACGACTAAGCCCCGCCCTGCTTCCCCCTTCGGTTGACCCTTTCCCCGCCGGGTGCTACGATTCCCGTTGCTACGCGCCGGTGGGGGCCCGTTGCAGAAGGATAGTTGGGCGATGCAAAAAGCTCTTCTCTGGGGTTCACTTTTTCTCCTGGTTTTCTCTCCTAGCGCACAGGCGCAAGAGGCGCCGCCGGCGGAGACGGCCCGCGATTACGTCATCGGCCCGGGCGACCTGCTAAGCATCGTCGTCTACGACGCCCCCGACCTCTCCCGCGACGTCCGCGTCAGCGCCAAGGGCTTCATCCAGCTGCCGCTGCTGCCCGAGCCCATCCAGGCCGACGGCCGCACGCCGGAAGAGCTGGCCGAAGCCCTGGCCCACGAGTTCCAGGAACGGCAGATCCTGCGCAACCCCCAGGTCACCGTGCTGGTGAAGGAATTCAAGAGCCGCCCGGTGGCGGTGCTGGGCGCGGTGAAGCGGCCGCAAATGGTGCCGGTGCTCGGGCCGATGAACCTGCTGCAAGTGCTCTCGGCGGCGGAAGGCCTGACCGACGACGCCGGCAACCACATTTACCTCACCCGGGGCGCCGGCCTGCGGGAGCTGCCCGCCGCGCCCGGCCAGGTCAGCGAGCCGGAGAATCCCGGGCCCCGCACCCTCGTCGTCAACGTGCGCGACCTGATGGAGATGCGCGACCCGGCCGCCAACGTCCCCGTCTACGCCGGTGACATGGTCACCGTCCCGCGCGCCGGCATCATCTACGTGGTGGGAGCGGTCAACAAGCCCGGCGGCTTCCTTCTGCGCGACCGCCGCGAGCAGGTGAGCGTCCTCCAGGCCGTGGCCCTCGCCGAGAACATGACCGGCACCGCCCGCCCGGGCGATGCCATCATCATTCGCCGGCCTCCCGGCACCGACAAAGAAGAAACCATTGAAGTGGACGTTGGCCGCATCATGGCCCGCAAGGGCCCGGACACCTTCTTGCAGGAGAACGACATCCTGTTCATCCCCGACAGCCCCATCAAGAAAGGCTTGCGGCGCGCGGCCGAGGCGGCCATCCAGATCACCACTGGCCTCGTCATCTGGCGCCGCTAGGCTCATGGTCCGATCCTCCTGGGTCCCGCCGCCCCACCACCCGGGCGAGTTGGACCGCGTGCTGCTCGCCTTATGCTCCCCCGAGGCCACGCTGCCCCCGCGGTGGATCAATCCGGAAACTCTGCTGGCCCGCGCCGCCGAGCTGGACGTTTTTCCGCTGACCTTCCATCGTCTTCGCCGCTCGCCGCACTGGCTGGCAGGCAAAGTAAGCCCGGAGTGGGAGGAGCGCTTCCGCTCGAACGCCGCCCGCAACCTGCTGCTTGACACCGAGCAGGAGCGGCTCCTGAATCTGCTGAAGAGCGCCGGCGTCCCGGCGCTGCCCCTCAAGGGAACCCGTCTGGCGACGCAGCTCTACGCTGACCTGGCGCTGCGCGCCCAGGTCGATGTCGACATCTACGTTTCCCCGGAACGATTGCCCGCGGCTCTCGGCGCGCTCGAAGCCGACGGCTACCGACGGCTGACTGCCGTCGGGCTGCCCGCCGAGCGCCTAGCCGCCACCGGCAATGAGTTCACGAGCGAATGTTCGCTCGAGAAACGCGCCGGGCCCATGCCCCTCCTGGTCGAGCTCCACTGGCGCATTCTCCCGCTGCCGCCCAAGGAGTTGGAGCCGGCCTGCGAAAAAGGCGCGCTGCCCGCTCCGGTCGACTTCCTCTACCTTTGCCTGCAAGCCGCGGCCGACCGATGGGGGACGCTCAAGGCCCTTGTCGACCTCGCCCACTGGGTCCGCCGGCAGCCGCCCGACTGGGAAAAACTCGCGGCGGCGGGCGAGCGCCTGGGCCTGGCCCGCATTCTCGGCCTCACGCTCCACGTCCTGCTCGACTATTTCGAACTGGCCATCCCGGAGGCGATGCTGGACCGGCTGGACGCGGCCGCTGCCGCGCGCCTGCCGCGGACGGCTGTCGCCAATCCTTTCGCGCCGCTCCCTTCTTTGAGCCCCGCCGCCACCCACCGACTGCGCTGGGTCTTGCGCGAGCGGCTCGCCCACCGGCTCCGCTACGCCGCGTTCCTGCTGCGGCCGACGGCCGGCGACCTGGCGGCCGCACCGCTTCCGCGCGGCCTCGGCTTCCTCTACTGGGGCGTGCGCTGGCTGCGCCTGGCGGGCGTCGTCGACGCCGGCCGCGAGCGCGAGCCGGCGCTCGCTGGAGTTTGCCGATGAGTCTTGCGAACAAGGTGCGCCCGGGGCGTGACGTCGTCTTCCGCGAGCTGGGCGGCGAGACGGTGCTGCTGAACCTGCGCACCGGCGTCTACTACGGCTTGAACGAAACCGGCGCCGCCATGTGGTCGCAGCTGGTCGAGTGTCGCGACCCGGCCCGCGTGCTGGCCGCTCTCGCGCGGGACTACGCCATCGCGCCCGACCGGCTGGCGCGCGACTTGAAAGAGTTAATCGCCGCGCTTACAGAGAAAGGCCTGCTCGAAGCCGATGAAAATTAGCTGGCCGAAGTGGCGGACCTGGCGCGAGGCCGACTGGGGTGTGCTCGCGCGCTGCCTGTGGCTCATCCCGGCCGCGGAACTGGCGGTGCGCTGGCTTCCGCCGCGCCATTGGCTGCCGCCGGCAGCGGGGGAAGGCGCGGACGCCGCCGCGGGCGCACGGGCAGCCGAGGTCGCCCGCTGGGTGGACGCCGCCTACCGCCGCAGCCCGTTCGCCTCGAGCTGCCTGACCCGCAGCCTGGTGCTCCACCGGGTCCTGCGGGCCCGCCGGCTCCCCTCCCGGCTGCGCATCGGGGTCGGCAAGCCGGGCGGCGCCTTCCAGGCCCATGCCTGGGTCGAGTGCGCCGGCGCGCCGCTCAACGACCGCGACACCCTCCACCGCCACTTCGCTCCCCTCGACAACGTCTTGGCGGAACGCCCGCTGGAGTCCCGATGAGCGGCATCGTCGGCCTCTGGAACCTGGACGGGCGACCGGTGGAGGAAACTCTGCTCGTTCGCCTGGGCGAGCGGCTGGCGCATCGCGGTCAAGACGCCGGCCTGTGGGTGGACGGCCCCGTGGGACTCGCCTGCCGGCTCTCCCGCAGTACGCCGGAAGCCGCCCGCGAGGCCCAGCCGCTCGCGCATCCGGCCGGGCCGGTGCTCGTCTTCGACGGGCGACTCGACAACCGCGAAGAATTGGTGAGGCTGCTTCGGGGTTCGGTGGGGATAACGCCCGACTGTCCCGACCCCGCCCTGGTCCTGGCGGCCTACGAAGCCTTCGGCGAAGATTTCGCCGGGCGGCTGAACGGTGACTTCGCGTTGGCCGTGTTCGACCGCCGCCGCCGGCGGCTGCTGCTCGCGCGGGACGCTCTCGGCGTGCGGCCGCTCTATTACACCCGCGCCGGCCAGACCTTCCTCTTCGCCTCCGAAATCAAGGCGCTCCTGGCTCATCCGCAAGTCTCTCCCCGGCCGAACGACGACTTGCTGGCGGAATTCCTCCTGGGCGGCCCCGCCCAGGACAACCAGGGGCTGACGTTCTTCGAGGGAATCTCGAGCGTCCTGCCCGGACACTTGCTCGCCGTCACGCCGGACGGAATGAGCGCCCGGCGCTACTGGGACTTCGACCCCGCCCGGCGCCTCCGCTTCCGGTCGTTCCCCGACTACGCCGAAGCGTTTCGCCACCATTTCCAAGAAGCGGTACGGCGGCGGCTGCGCAGCGCCCATCCGGTGGCGGTTTCGGTGAGCGGCGGCCTGGACTCCTCTTCGATTTTCTGCGTCGCCGAAACCCTGCGGCGGCAGGAGCCGCAGCGCCACCCGGCCTTGCTCGGCCTGACTTACAGCTCCACGGACGGCTCGCCCTCGGATGAGACGCCTTTTCTCGCCGAGATCGAGCGGGCCTACGGCGTCACCCTCGACCGCTGCTCCACCGGGCCGGTGGGTTTCCTGGACCGCTGCGAGGAGGCGGTGTCGTACGCCGAGGCCCCCATGCTCGATGGGATGTGGAACAACACCTGCGCCTTCCTGGCGCACGTGCGGGAGCGCGGCGCCCGGGTGCTGCTCGCCGGCCACTGGGGCGACCACGTGCTCTTCGAGCAGACCTACTTGATTGACTTGGTGCGCCGCGGGGCCTGGCTCGAAGCGGGGCGGCACTTGCGGGAGTTTCCTCGCTGGTCGACCGACACCGATCCCCGCCACTTCCAACGGACATTCTTCAACGACCTCGTCCGCACCCACGTGCCCGAGGCGCTGCTGCCCGCGCTGCGGCGGCTGCGGATCAGCCTGTCCCGGACGAAAGCCGACCGCCCCTGGTATGCGCGGGAGTTCACCGGGCGCGCCCGCCGCGCCGCTGCTCGCCGGTCCGAAAACGGCACGCGTTTTGCCAGCTTCCATGCGCGCACGCTCTATCACTTGCTCCGTTCGCGCTACCATGTGCTGAGCATGGAGTGGCAGAACAAGGTAGCCGCCCAGCACGGCCTGGAAGCCGCCTTCCCCTTTCTCGACCGCGACCTGATCGGTTTCTTGCTGGCGATTCCCGGAGAAATGCAGAACTGGCGAGGCGTGCCCCGGGCCATCCTGCGCCACGGCCTGCGGGGAATCCTCCCGGAGGCCGTCACCCAGCGCCGCTCCAAGGGCGATTACGCGCACTTGGAGAATGCGGGGATGGAGCAGGATTTCTCCGCCGTGGTTCGCCGACTGCAATGCGGACGAGCCGTGGGCGCCGGCTATGTCCAGCCCGAATTGCTGCGGGCGGAGCTGGCGCGCCTTCCGGGCCGGTTCGGCGGCCCTGACTGCGAAGCCACCTGGAGAGTTTCAGATTTGTTCGCCCTGGAGCTCTGGCTTCAGGTA
>Ga0209321_10003652_pt1 | contig 10276 bp, 9 predicted proteins | sample Rifsed16ft4_FD_184012 | JGI IMG/M metagenome (GOLD analysis project Ga0209321, IMG submission 184012) | Soil microbial communities from Rifle, Colorado, USA - sediment 16ft 4 - CSP-I_5_4 (version 2) | ecosystem: Environmental > Terrestrial > Deep subsurface > Rock core/Sediment | place: Rifle... | reverse complement strand
TGAATGGAGTCTTTCTTAACAACCAGAAAAGTCATATATCCGTCTTTTCCCTTCGTAACGCCGGCGTATCCGGTGGAAAGGTAAAATGCGTTATAAAGGGGGCTGCCCAGCGGTATCCCTTCCACCAGGAGCGGGCCCAAAACCTTTTCCCCCTCCACCTTCTCGCCCTTTTTCATCCTTTCTTTGAATTCTTGCGCCTCTTTTTCGTTTTCTGCCGCGGCCGTCCTCACGGTGACTTTATATCCCATGCGTTCATAATGTTTTTTTACCTCGTCATCCGTGACAAAGAGCCTGTCGGACCATTCCCTTGTCTTTGCGTTTATCAATTCCCTTATGAGCGTCTGCTCCCAGAATTTTTTTATTGTTTCGGCAAAATGTTCGTCCTCTGAAAGGCCCATCTTTACCGCTTCCTGTATCATGAGTTTCCTGTCAATATCCGTTTGAAGAAGTTCTTTTAATGCCTCGTGGGTTATCCTGAGGTTGGGGTCGCGCCGTGACGCTAAAAACACCTCTCTTTGAAAATCCCTTAGAAGAACCGGGGCGCCATTGACCGTTGCGACCTTTTCCTCCCTTTCCTTCTTGCGGGCGCAGGAGGGAAAAAACGCGGTCAAACATAAAAGAAATATCAATATGCCTTTTTTATTCATGCCCTGGTTTTACCGCGGTAATTATATAGGATTTCTTCAGGCGGGGCAAGAGAATTGCGGGCCATTTGCCGAAAGTACCACAAGGACCAAAGCACTAAGACGGCGCCGCGCCCGGTATGATGCGGTTTTATTCTCTCTCTTAAACTATACCTATCTCTTTGTGTTTGCTCAATATGGCGGAGGCAAGCCTTTCAAGCGCCATAAAATCCTCTTCCCTGGGTTTCCCTTTTATGACAACGCCCTCTAAAACCTCCGCCTTAAGATTCGATATGACCCTGCCTATATCCTCGGCCATCTTGCTTCCCCAGCCGTAAGAGCCGATAATGGAGGCGAATCTTAACTTGGGCCTCAGGGCATTTGCAAGATAGGCGGCGGAAATAACAACCGGGTGGGCGCTCGCGAGAACCGCGGGGGAACCTATCACAATGGTCGCCGCGTCCACCAGTGACATGGCGAATTTTCCCAGGTCCGTCACGGAAAGATTGAATTTCTCAACCTTTATGCCCTTCAGATACAGGGCCTCCGCAAGATAATCCACCATCATCTGTGTGCTCCCGTGCATCGTCACATAGGGCATCACAACCGTATTGGTTAAAGTATCGGAAACCCACTCCCGGTGGCATTTTAATATGCACTCCGCCTTATTGTACATGGGGCCGTGGCTTGGCGCTATTATATCAATCTCGTAATCCTTTATCTTATCCAGGTGTTTTTTAATGGTGGTCCTGAAGGGCATCATAACCTCTGCGTAGTATCTTTTTGCCGCCTCGCATACCTTCTGCTCGTCCGCTTCATATAAACCGGATGATGCGAGATGAGAGCCGAAAAGGTCGCAGGTAAAAAGAATCCTGTCCTCTCTAATGTAGGTAAGCATTGTTTCGGGCCAGTGGACCCACGGGGCATGGATAAACTCAAGTGTTTTCCCGCCTATATCAAGGGTATCTCTGTCGTTTACGGTTATAACCCTGCCTTCGGGGATACGCAGGTGCTCTATAAGAAGCTCCTTGCCCTTTGGCGAAGCAATCACCTTTGCATTGCCGTATTTACTCAAAACCTCCGGGATTGTCCCTGAATGGTCCTGCTCCGCGTGGTGTGAAACGATAAAATCAATATTTTTTACATCCTCAAGCTGTTGCATAAGCATGCCGGATCTGGACGGGTCAACGGTGTCCAGAAGGACTGTCTTATCCTTTCCATAGACAAGATAGGCGTTGTAACTTGTTCCGTCGGGAAGCGGCACAAGCGCGTCAAACAACCTCCTGTCCCAGTCAACCGCCCCGGCCCAGAAAACGCCTTCTTTTATCTTTTTAGGTTTCATCTACCCTCCCTGTCTTTTCTGAAACTTATCCATATTAAATTCTATCAGGTCTATTCCGGGATGCAACGCTTCCGGATGGCGGTTAATCCTCATAATCAGGCATGCCCTCTCCAACCAGTCTCACAAATGTGAAGATAAACGGCTCTTTAATCAGTCTTTTGGCCGCGACCCTTACAGAACCGGTAGGGACGGTGAAAGGGATTGCTATTATAAAGATGCCCGTTCCGACAACAATTGAAACAAGCCCGGCAGGCCTCATAAATACCAGGTCTATCACAACCGCCTCGCCCGAAGGCTCATTCCCTTCCTCTGATAGAACAGGGGCAGGCATTAGAAAGACACAGAGGATAAAAAAAACTATAAAGATTTTCTTCATAGCGCTTCCTTTATATATGATAGCCCCAAGTCTAAAGATTGCAAGCCTTTATCCTGCTCGGCCGAAGAACCTGCCATACAAAACAGGGCTCAGATAAAAAAGGGGCCGGCGAACCTGCCAGCCCTTTTTTATAAAAATGGTGCCCGGGGACGGAATTGAACCGCCGACACGAGGATTTTCAGTCCTCTGCTCTACCGACTGAGCTACCCGGGCACGCCTTTTGAAGATAAATACGTTAATTTAAAGGGGCGCCGGTTGTCAAGGGTTTTATTTCTCATTTCCTTTGCCAAAAAAAGGTTTTATGATATACTTGAAATTACCCCGGCTGTTTTAAAAAGATAACCGGCCGGCAAAAAAATCCGACAAGGAGGTTTTAAAAGAGAGATTATGGGCGGATGCGCGACATCATGCGAGGGCGGCGGAGGGCCGTTTTCAGAGGGAAGGGAACTTGTTGAGTTTGTTTTGGGGGCGCACGGAGGCACGGTTGCAAAGGCGCCTATCCCAAACGGGGGACTTAAGACAAAATGTCAGGGATGCGGCGAGGTGTTTATACTTAAAACCTTTGTCGGTAAATGCCCGAAGTGCGACGGCGTTCACGCGGTAAGCCCGCCGAGGTGCGAAAACCCCGCAAACATTCAGTACGCTGGCAAAGGATTCAGACTGCCTGAGGGCTGGTAGGTCTTTACAAACCGCGGCGATGACCCTTATTCCAACCGATATATTCCAGCCGGTATGTTTCAGTTTCAGGGGTAAAGGGAGATCTTAAAAAAAATATCTTTAAAAAGGAGGGACGATATGAACCCGAGTGACGAGATAGCAAAAACCGCCTATGAACTTTTTGAAAAGAGCGGAAGGGTGCATGGAAGAGACGTTGAAAATTGGCTTGAGGCTGAAAGGATTGTAAAGGCAATGTCCAGAGAGTCTGAAAAAAGGGAAGCAAGGAAACCAGCATCCCCAGCGGCAAAAAAAACAGAAGCCAGGCGTTAGTTGAGCGCCACCGTAAGGTTTCATTAAAAAATAGCCGGTTAGAATTCAAGGGACTGCGTTTATTTCCGTCTGATTCACTCTTTTTCTTTGACCTCTTCCTGTCCTTCCGGGCCTTCCGGCAACGATTCCCTGAGTATCTTCATGGCGCCGTTAAGTTCCGCGTGGCTTCCCAGTATAACGAGCATGTCGCCGGCATCTATCCTGAAATCCCCCCCGGGGTTTGTATGGGCCTTGGATTTCCTTATAACCGCCAGAACAGCGGCCCCGCCGGTCCTTCTCCTTATATCAAGCTCCTCAAGGGTTTTCCCCTCGGCGCCGCATCCCTTCTCAACAAGATATGTGTCCATAACGCTTGTCTCAAGAATAGAAGTAAGGCGCGCGAGCCTCTCCCCGGAAAGGGAAGGATTCCTGAACATCGCGTAGCCCTCCCCCCGTACAAGGTCAATCTGGTTCTGTATGATGTTGCCGGGGATCCTGTAATCCTTGAGCACCCTGGCGAATATCTCAACGGATGTTTCAAATTCCTCCGGTATCACCTCGTCCGCGCCCAATTTATAGAGTTCTTCAACTTCCTCTATATAATGGGTTCTTACGATTATCGTGATGGCGGGGTTTAACTCCCGCGCGCTCTTTACGGTTCTTCTTGTCGCCACCGCGTCCGTTATCCCCAAAACTATCATCTTTGCCTTTTCTATACCCATCTTTTTCAAAACCGCGGGATAACTTGAATCCCCGAAATATGCCGGATGGCCGTCTTTTTTCGCCCTTTTCACCCTGTCGGAATTCATATCCATCACAAGATGCCCTATGCCGGTTTCTTTCAATACCCTCGCCAGGTTCTGGCCATTAAGCCCGTACCCCACTATTATCACATGATGCGAAAGATGCGTCTTTACGGCCTCGGCGCCTGCCGCCGGAACCCTTTCGCTGAAATAACGCCCGGCAAAGGAAGCCGCGCTCCCCGACCACGGGAATATAAAAGGCGCCGCTGCCATGGTCAGTATGCTTACCGCAAGGACAGTCTGGTAAAGGTCATAGGAGAAAAGCCCCGACCCCTGGCCCATCTTTATAAGGATAAACGAAAACTCCCCTATCTGCGCGAGATTGAGGCCGACGATAATGGATAGACGCAAGGGGTATCTTAAAAAAATAACCGCGACGGCAATAAGGACAAGCGCCTTTACAAACAGTATGGAGGCCGCAAAAAGAAATACCTGGGGCAGATGCGCGGCAAGGTATCTAAACTCAAGGAGCATCCCGATTGAGATAAAAAAAAGGGAGCTGAAGGTGTCTCTGAAAGGCAGAATCTCCGCGACTATCTGGTTCGAGTATTCAGATTCCGATATTGCAAGCCCCGCTATGAATGCGCCGAGGGCCAGGGAAAGACCGCTTAAAGAGGTTGCCCACGCAGTCCCAAGACACACAAATACTATCGTAAGTATGAACACCTCCCTGTTTCTCAGCCTTACAACCTCGTGGAAAAGTTTTGGGACAAAGTACCCGACCGCCAGAACTATCAGGGAGATGGCGGCAATCGCCATCACAAGTTTGTTTGCAATGGAAATTCCGGTTACGGCGCTGCCCTCGCCGAATGCCTGGGTGACCATAACCATCAAGACAACGCTTATATCCTGAAAAAGCAGTATCCCCACGGACAGGTTTCCGTGAGAAGAGTTAACCTCGCCCCGGTCTGTAAGGAATTTCAGCACTATGGCGGATGAGGAAAGGGATACGATAAAACCAAGAACGATGGCTTGAGGAACAGATGTCCCGGCCCACCTCAAAAAAAGCAAGACCGAAAACACGGTAAAGGCAACCTGCAGGGCCCCGCCGAGGATTACCTCTTTTTTAATCTTAAGCATACTTCTGACGGAGAACTCAAGCCCTATGGTAAAAAGAAGCAGCACAATGCCTATCTGGGCGAGCATCTCGACGGTGGACGTCTCTTTTACAAGGGCGAAACCATGGGGGCCTATGATAACCCCTGTTACGAGGAATCCGACTATCGTTGGAAGCCCTATCCGCGCAAGAAAAATACTTATGGGGAGGGAAATCCCCAGAAGTATTATCATGTCTCTTAAAAGCGGGATACTTTCCACCTAAGATACTCCGGATTTTAAAGGGTGATTATTGAAGAACTCCGCCATAATCGGCGGAGATTCTTCGACGGTGAGGAAATTGTCATTTATACAGCTCGCCCAGCACCACTTTGGGCGCAAAGGTTTTGAATGTTACAGAAGAAGTTCAGTCCAAAGTGGTGCTGGGCCGGCGGGCTTCCCCCTGCGGAGGGGATTGAGTGGCCCGCCCGCGAAGTTTCTATTGCTTTTCTCTGCAAAAAACCCTTCTCTCTCACCACGCTGGGCCGTCCTTATTGCGGCGTAAAAACGCGCCATGGTCGGCCCCGTGTGCGAGAGATAATGCCGCGGTAAAAGGCACCATCAAATGTAACACTATAAAGATGTAACGCTATACTATAAGGGGCACCGATAGAGGATGCCCCAGATACGGGCGGGCCGCGCCTCCCGCGAAAAAACGAAGAAAAGCCTTGAAACCACCCGGACGCCGTTTGCCTTTTGCGGTTTTTAGAAGGTCCTTTTCTCAGAGGGCGGTCTTTCTCTTCTCCTGGAAGGCCTTCTTTGTCTTTTGTATTTCTTCCGCGATCTTTGCCGCCTCTTCCTCCACCTTCCTTATGGACTCCACAATCTTCATCACCGAGGACTTTGAAAGAGGATTTTCATGCGGCGGTTTCGCGCCCTCATAGACAGCGCCGCCGAGGTCGCAGAAAAGCTTTTCCGCCTTTTTGTGGTTTGTAAATGCCTTGTAACGGAGCTTTCCAACCGTTGCGACCTCCTTGCTTTTGCCGGCCGCAATCTTGGCTCCTCCCTTTGCAACCTCCCAGCCCTCCTTCGCGGCTTTCGTAAGATCATCCTTTACTCTTTCCCAGAATGGCATAATAGCCTCCTTTCTTTATTTTGTATCTATTGATAATATAGGGATATTCGTGGTCTGTCAAGAAATTACGGTTAAAAAACTTTACAAAAGATGCCTGTCTAAAGTATACTTTCTGTTCTATGGCCATGATAATAGATGGTAAAACCATTGCCGCGGGGATAAGGGAAGAGGTAAGGGTGGAGGTTGACAGATTAAAGAGGGAAAAGGGGATTACCCCGGCCCTGGCGGTTATTCTTGTCGGGGATAACCCCGCGTCCAGAATCTATGTAAAAAATAAGGGGAAGGCATCAAGCGAGGCCGGAATCCGGTCAATCGAGCATATCCTGCCGCAGGATGCAAAAGAAAAAGAAATCCTCTCTCTCATATCGCGGTTAAATAACGACCCTTCGGTCCACGGTATCCTTGTTCAACTCCCTCTTCCCGCTCATATTGACGAGCATTCTATCGTTGAGGCCGTATCTCCCCAAAAAGACGTTGACGGTTTTCACCCCTATAACATCGGAAGGCTTGTAACCGGAAGGCCCACTTTTGAGCCGTGCACGCCGAAGGGAATCATGAAACTGCTTGATGCGACAGGCGTTCCTCTTTCCGGGAAAGAGGCAATAGTTATCGGAAGGAGCAACATAGTCGGCAAACCCCTCGCCCTTATGCTTCTCAAGAGGGACTCCACGGTCACCATCTGCCATTCAAAGACAGAAAACCTTCCGGAAAAGATACATTCATCGGATATAGTTATCGCGGCGATAGGGAAGGCTGGGTTTGTAAAAGGAGAATGGATAAAACAGGGGGCCGTCGTCATAGATGTCGGGATAAACCGGACGGACAAAGGACTCGTCGGGGATGTGGAGTTCAGGGAGGCGGGGAAAAGGGCGTCTTACATAACGCCTGTTCCCGGGGGGGTTGGGCCGATGACCATAGCGATGCTGCTTTCAAATACCGTAGAGGCCGTAAAAAGCGCGTGAACCTTTTTGTGAACCACTGAAACCATGATAATCACAAAAAAGAAGAAAAAAGAAGATATCTTAAAAAGGCTTAAGGGGAAAAAGACCGTTTATCTTTTCGGGTGCAACTCCTGCGCAGAGCAGTGCGGGACCGGGGGGGAGCGTGAGATTTTTGAGATGGATGCCTTGCTCAGGGAAAGCGGCCATGAGGTTATCGGAAGCTCCCTTCTGAGCGAGACCTGTTACAACCAGCTCGTGAGAAAAGAATTCCGGTTGAAAAAGGAAATCAGAAGGGCCGATTCAGTGGTTGTTCTTGCCTGCGGGGCCGGGGTAAAGACGGTTGCCGACAACGCCGGGCAAACCCAGCCGGTATTACCAGCGCTTGATACCATCTTTCTGGCCTCTGTCCAAAGTCACGGAAGGTTTTTTGAGGGATGCTCCCTCTGCGGGGAATGCGTGATGGATTCAACCGCGGGGATATGCCCCCATACGGAATGCCCGAAGGGATTGCTTAACGGCCCGTGCGGGGGCGTGGCAGAGGGGATGTGCGAGGTCGATACGGAAAAGGAATGCGCGTGGGTGAGGATATACGAAAGGCTTGAAAAACAGGGAAGGCTCGATGTGTTAAAGGAATACGCGCCGCCGAAAGACCACTCAAAAAACTCCCCCAGCCCCAGAAAACTGTGCCTGAGATAAACGTCCCGGCAGAAGCCCTTTTCAAAAACTTTTAGACCTGCGCCGAACCCCCTGTGCTGAACTTGTTTCAGCATTATTTCAGCATCCGAAAATTTTAGGGAAATGAAAACAGCCTTCCTTTATTCCAAAAAATTCGCGGGTTTCTCCTACGGCGCCGACCACCCCATGAGGCCCTTAAGGCTTAAACTCACCTTTGAGCTGATTAAAGAGCGCGGCCTCTTTTCCATTCCCGGCGCAAAGATTGTTCCCGCAAGGAAGGCAACAGAAGAGGAACTCCTTCTTTTCCATACCCCCGAATACATAGAGGCGTTGAAAAAAGCCGGCTCGGGAATAATCCCGGAGGGGGCTCAAAGATTCGGCATAGGTTTCGGAGACAACCCGGCATTCAAGGGGGTTTTTGAGTGGTCGCTGTATTCAACGGGCGCGTCCGTCCAGGCCGCGGAACTTATTTCTAAAGGCAAGGCAGACGTCGCGTTCAACATAGCTGGCGGGCTTCACCACGCAATGGCGGACAGGGCGAGCGGATTCTGCTATTTAAACGACGCCGTTATCGCGATAAAGTATCTTACGGGCATCGGCAAAAGGGTTGCCTACGTTGATATAGACGCGCACCACGGGGACGGGGTTACCGCGGCTTTTTACGATACGGATAAAGTCCTTACAATATCGCTGCATGAAAGCGGGCATTATCTTTTCCCTGGAACCGGTTTCCCCGGAAATTCCGGAGAGGGGGACGGGAAAGGATACGCGGTGAACCTGCCGCTGCCCCCCTCTGCGGGCGACGAACTCTTTTTAATGGGATTTGAGGAGGTAGTTCCGGTTTTTCTGGAGGCATTCAGGCCGGATATTCTCGTAACCCAGCTCGGCGTTGACACCTTCGCAAGCGACCCCATAACGCACCTGAATCTTACGACAAACGGATTTGAAAAAATGGTAAATATTTTCAGCGCCTTTAATCTTCCGTGGGTCGCCCTTGGGGGAGGAGGCTATGACATGGACAATGTAAAGAGGGCGTGGACAATCGCCTGGGCTGTAATGAACGGAAAAGAGGTTCCGGAAAACCTCAGGGATAAGCCCCTGAAGGAAAAGGCGGGAAAAAATGAGAGGAAAGGCGTTGAAAAAGATATTGATTTCCTGAAGAAGGAGGTTCTGCCGCTCGTCAGGCCCCACGATTAAGTCCACCGTCAAGTCCCCCGTCCAATCCAATTGGCCCACCGTCAAATACACCATCAAATACACCATCAAATACAATTGACCTGCCTTTCTTAAAATATTACAATACCTTTCTGGAGCGGGTCGTTCTTCTGAATCTGAAAAGAATCTGGAAATAATCCGAAAGATGACCGGAAACCTTACGCCAAAAGAGAGAATCCTCAAAGATTGCCTCCTGCTCCTTCTCCTTGCGGGGGTCATCTATCTGCCGTTCCTTTCCCTTGCCCCGTGGAGCGAAAACGAGCCGATACGGGTAATAATCGCAAAGGATATGTTAAAGACAGGCAACTGGCTGATACCCAAACTGCACGGGAAACCTTATTTTGTAAAACCCCCGCTTATGAACTGGCTTATCGCGCTGAGCGGCGCTTTTTTCGGCTCCGTAAACGAATGGACATCCCGGCTCCCGTCCGTTATTTCCACCTTTTTAACGGGCATTTCAATATATTTTCTGACCGCGGGAAGGCTCGGCAGGGACGGCAGATTCTTTGCTTCCGTCGCCACCCTTGCCATGGGGGGCCTGATAGAAAAAGGAAGGACCGCCGGGATAGACTCTCTCTTTATCTTCTCCGTTACCATCGCTCTTCTTGTCTGGATAAACGGGTACCTGAAAAACTGGAGACCTGTTCTTTTATGGTGCGCCGCGCTTTTTCTCATTTCGATATCGTTCCTCGCGAAAGGCCCCCAGTCTATCGCCTATTTTTACACAACTGTCTTTGCGTATCTCGCGATAAGAAAAAGGCCTTCTTTTTTCCTTTCAAAAGCGCATCTCCCGGGCATAGGCCTCCTTGTCCTTATTCTGGGGATTTATCTTTTATCCATCCTGAGATTTGTAAGCCTTGATGAATATCTCAATATGTGGATAAACCAGATACTGCAGCGGTCGGTAAGCAAACACCCCTTTTCTTTTATTGAACACTTTTTCCTGTATCCGCTGAGCGTTGCCGGGGCATTCATGCCGTGGATACTGTTTATTATCCCTGCGGTTTTCTTTAAAGGCCTGAAGGTAAGGCCGGAGGTCTTTAAAAACGAAATCTTTGTCTTTTCCCTTGTAATGGTCGCCGTGAATTTCCCCGTCTACTGGCTCCTTCCGAGGGCCAAGGTAAGATACTTTCTTCCTGCCGCGCCTTTTGTCGCTATAATAGCG
>Ga0209321_10003647_pt1 | contig 10282 bp, 8 predicted proteins | sample Rifsed16ft4_FD_184012 | JGI IMG/M metagenome (GOLD analysis project Ga0209321, IMG submission 184012) | Soil microbial communities from Rifle, Colorado, USA - sediment 16ft 4 - CSP-I_5_4 (version 2) | ecosystem: Environmental > Terrestrial > Deep subsurface > Rock core/Sediment | place: Rifle... | reverse complement strand
CGCTGGGCATGGCGCGGCTTCTGGACAAACCTGCGTAGGCTGCGGCGGCGGAGCTACCGCTTCTTGGGTCGGCGCAGGTTGGCAGGCCGCCAGAGCCAGGGCAGCTACCAACACGAACAACCCAATTACCAGATATTTGTATTTCATAGCATTCTCCTTGGGTGTAATGAGATACACAATGTGCGATATCGATCAGGGCGATTTTCTCTCTCTTATAGGCCTCCTCCTTTCGCTGAGAACCAAAGACCGCCCGACGTTCATCCTTTTCCGCCAGGTAGGTATTGGGTAATTTTCCTTATGCTTTATACCCCAATTATGAAAGGAAGATTAGTGGCAAATGTCATGTTCATTGGGGTGACAAATGTATCTAGCCACCTGCCAATTAAACACGTTGCACCTTTTCTTGCGCTTGTCTCAGCCGGCCTTGGCAGTTGCCATCCTCTATATTGGGTTGGTTCCCATCGACACGCATACCATTCGTTCTGGCCTGCGACATTTCATTGAACGAAACGACGTGATTTGTCTATCTCCCAAATCGGATTGCGCTTCAGGGTAGGATTGGAAGCCACATTAGTCACAAGGGTGTCAACGATCTTCGAGACCACCTCAATCGTTCATTCTGACCCTTCTCTAACCGGGGTTGTGACACAAAATATACCAAAGCAGGCTGATGGCTGCAGCCCAAGATCGGATAGGATGATCAGAGACTGAAACTCATCGCTTGGCAAATCCCTGCATGACTGCTTATTTCGTTAGCACAGGCTATATTTGCCGAAACAGTTGGTGTTACAATTATATCAGCTACATCAGCACGGCACATCTCCCGTTTAACTTATAGATTCTACTCTGATATAGTTAGTGTCTCAGTGTTATGGATTTTGACAAGGCGAAATTTCTCCGCATGTTGCAAATCCGTATACAGGAGTAAGATGCAGGACCAGTCTTGTGACAGATTCGGTAGCTGCATCGAACAGAATCTGTCGTTCACTCGGAATCCAGGTGCTTTTAGCTAATTTATGGGTAAGCGGACGTGATAACGCGTTATCTTAAACGATTGTTCCCTAATTCCATTGATCACAATCTGCGCGCCAAAATTACTTTAGGAATAGTCATTCCCATGGTCTTGATGCTTAGCATCTTCACGATTTTTGAATACACCCGTCATCGTTCTGTTCTATTGAATAATCTTTCCGTTCTGGCATCATATAATGGGCAGTTGATTGAGGAAAGCTTGCGACATTCGATGCTGACGTCAAACTTCGCCGAGGTGCAAAGAATACTGGATACGGTTGGTAAGAACGAGAATTTCCGCTTTGTTTACCTTCTGGATACCTCTGGCCGGGTGATCTTTGCTCCAAACGGAGCGGGCATTGGGATTCAACTGGACAACCACAATCTCACCTGCCAGCCCTGCCACAAGCTCCCCCCAAATGATCGGCCGAGCGGTGTCGTCGTATCCACAGATGACGGGCAGCGCGTTTTCCGCAGCATGCATCCAATCGAGAACAGTCCGGCCTGCTCACATTGTCACGATCCACAACAGAGGTTGATAGGATTGCTGCTCACCGATATCTCCGTTGTACCATTCGAAGCAGCCATTGTTGCAGACTTGCGCGAAAACCTTCTTTTTGGGATTAGCACAATTCTGATCTCTGCAATCATTGTAAACCTGGTTATGGGTCACCTCGTGATCCGCCGGCTAAAAAGGGTGGCAGACGCCCTGGCTGGATTCGGAAGAGGTAAGCGGGATCTGCGCTTGGCGCTTGGCAGTTTTGATGAAATCGGGCAACTGGAGATACATTTTAACGAAATGGGGCAGCGCATACAGTCTGAAGAGTCTGAAAATCGAGCCCTCTCGGAGGATCTGCGCCGCCAGACAGCCCAGCAACAGGAGCTACTCAAACGGCTGATCACCGCCCAGGAGGACGAGCGTAAGCGGGTGGCTCGAGAGCTGCACGACGAGCTGGGTCAGTCCTTGAGCGGGCTGGCCTTGCATTCTGAAGCGATGGAACAACTCATCAATTCTGATCCGAAACGCGCCCTCGAGCAGTTATTTCTGACTCGTGATCTGATCGGCAAAACTACGCAACAGATGTACGATCTTATCCTGGCTTTGCGTCCATCAGTGCTGGACGATCTTGGCCTCGCTGCTGCCCTGCGTTCTCATGCAGAGAGAGTGCTCAATGGAAGCGGGATCACGTTCAAGCTGGATCCGTCCGGATTGATCAAACGACTTCCCCCCTCGATCGAGACCGCCCTCTACCGCATCTTCCAAGAGGCTTTGAGCAATGTCGTGAAGCATTCCGGGGCGGATCAGGTAAAGATCACACTTGCCCAGCGCGATGGTGTTTTTGAGGGTGAGATTGTGGACAACGGGCATGGTTTCAACCTTGAGAACATCGATCGGGAAGTGGACAACCCGCATGGGCTAGGTCTGCTGGGTATGCGAGAACGATTGGTGCAGTGTGGCGGGAGCATGGATATCATCTCTCGGGAGGGAGAAGGTACCCGCATACAAATTCTCATTCCCCTGGCGAACGCAGATTATGAGTGATCGTATTCGCGTGCTTATTGCAGATGACCACACCATCGTCCGTTCCGGTTTGCGTCTGTTACTAGAAGCCGAGCCGGATATTGACGTAGTTGGCGAGGCCTTAGAAGGTCGCGAGGCTCTAAATTTGGTTGAAAAGCATCTCCCCGATGTAGTTTTGATGGATATCGCCATGCCAGGTATGGACGGTCTGGAAGCCACACGCCAGATAAAGGACAGTTGGCCCCAGGTAAAAGTGCTCGTGCTAACCATGCACCGCTCAGATGAATACTTCTTCGAGATGCTCAAAGCTGGCGCTTCTGGCTACATCCTCAAAGGCGCTGAAACCAGCGACTTGATACATGCTGTACGAGTGGTTGGGCGAGGGGAGGTCTTTCTTTATCCGACTATGGCCCAGAAGTTAGTAGAGGATTATCTCAATTATATCCAGTGGGGGGAGGAAACTGGATCGTCCCTGAGCCCGCGCGAGAAAGAGATCTTGCGCTTATTGAGCGAAGGCTGCAGCACCAAAGAGATTGCCGAAAAATTGGTGATCAGTCCCAGCACTGTCCACTCCCACCGCAGCAATTTAATGACCAAGCTTGGCTTGAACAGTCGACGTGAGCTGATTCAATATGCTCGCCAGCGCGGCCTTATCCAGGATGAATAACACTAGGAATAGCTGAGATTCCATAAACGCCAATTTCCAAGAGGAAAACGCTAATAGGATTGGCGTTTTTTTTATTTAGGTTGGCGACTCGTACGATACCCAACCGCGACATTTTTCACTAATATTACATTAAAGAAAAGCGGAAAAGAGCGAAAAAAATGGCTGTGCGGCGTGTGTTCGTAATCTGGACAAATCCACTCTTTCACGAATCGGCGCGTTTGCTCTTGAAACATCGCGACATTATTTGGGTAGGCGCAACCGCAGACATCACGACCGCGCACGAAGAAATCATGATACTTCATCCAGACACGATTCTTTTTGAAAAGACGAGAGCCGGCATTCCGGCAGATGTGTTGGGGATCCTGGAGGCGGAAACGTGGGATATGCGGATCATTGGGCTAAGTCTTGATAACAACGAAATGATCCTTTATCACCGCGAACACCAGACTGTGGTAGAAGCTGGTGACTTGCTCCAATTCGTTCTCGGCTGACACAGCAGTCCTGGACATCTGGAATGCTGACAAGCAAAGCAGGCATGGCAACAATTGGTACGCTTCGCCTGCGTCCGAGCCAGCCAGCACCAAATCATTGAAGCTCTTGGCATTAGAGATCTAAGGAGGTCAAATGGTGTGACGCTCGAAGAAAAATGCACCAACGATGCTGATAACTAAAGATTTAAGGAGAATGTGAAATGTCAAAGATTCTATTTCTCATCACTATATTTGTGTTAGGGGGCCTGATCTTAGCAGCTTGTGCTGGACCCACTGGACCTGCTGGACCGCCGGGACCTCAGGGTCCAGCAGGACCTCAAGGATCCCAAGGGCCCGCTGGGGCAGGTCTGACCGAAGAACAAACCAAAGCGCTCGAAACAGCCGGCGCTTTAGCCGCGATCCAATTTCCGGATTTAGATGAGGTCAGGCGAGGTTGTCCTGCTTGCCATGTGCTGGTTAATCAGGAGACTGGACAGTATACCCTGCCTTATGAGGCAAAGGAGCGGGCAGAAGCAAGGGGCAATGAGCATCCTGATGTTGCGCCAGACGGAACATCGCTCGCACCGACAGAAGAGGTAAAAGTCACAACCTGCTTGCAATGCCACGCGTCGGGCACAGGAGACCGCGCTGGAAAAGGGGTGATTGCCCCCCTTGCACTACGCGATATTGTCCACCCTGCTCATATGAACAGCCAGTTTTTTAAGCTCCATTACGGAGGTAACTGTTTCACCTGTCACAATGTGAATGGCGAGGGCGCGTGGGAGCTTCTTACTGAGAAAGTTGATGTTAACGAGAAGGGCGTACCAGACCCTGAGAATCTACCGATTCCGGGCGCTAATCCAATTGGGGAAGGAAAAGCAACATCTTCTGGCTCAGCATCCCGTGGCGGCAGACTATATGACAACTGGTGGAAAGAAGCTGGCGTAGAAGAACCCACTTTAGACCAACCCTTGTGGGCTTCTCAAACCACGAACACACGGAGCGGAAGCGATACGTGGCGCTGCAAAGAATGCCACGGCTGGGATTATCTAGGAGCTGATGGCGCTTATAGCTCGGGTTCCCACTTTACCGGCTTCCCCGGCGTATTTAGAGTCGCATCAAAAACCTCGGACGAGATCATCGCAATCCTATCTGGGGGATCCAATGTTGATCACGACTTCTCCGCCATGGGCGATGATGCCATGATAGATCTCGCAACTTTCCTCCAATCAGGAATGGTTGACTTCACGGCCTTGATTGACGCCGAAACTAAAAGCGCAATCGAAGGTGACTCCGCCCATGGGGAAGAACTCTTCGTCACCTGTGCAGCCTGCCATGGTGAAGATGGGCGCTTGCTCAATTTCGGGAGTGAGGACGAGCCTGAGTACATCGGAACGATCGCTTTGGACAATCCCTGGGAGTTTCTCCATAAGGTTCGCGCTGGTCAACCTGGCACAACCATGCCAGCCTCAATGGATGGAGACTGGAGCACACAGGATTTACTAGATCTACTGACTTTCGCTCAAACTTTACCTGTCGAGGCACCATAAGCCAGCAGCAAGATAAATCCTATTAGGCCGGAGGATCCATCCCCTCCGGCCTACATAAAAATACATCTCTTTTGAGATTGAAATGAATCTCCGCTGGTTATTAAGCTTTGTGATACTGCTCTTAGCCGTTGTCCTCAGCGGCGTAATTCTCACCCGCGCGCAGGTTCTGGGTGCGCCCAATCAGCCCATCGCCTACAGCCACAGGACTCATGTGGAAGCGGGTGTGCAGTGTTTGTACTGCCATACAAGTGCACTGCGCTCAGAAATAGCTGGAATTCCCTCCGTGCAGAAATGTATGGGCTGCCACATGGTTATTGCCACCGACCGTGATGCGATTCGAACCCTGGCCGGCTATTGGGAGCGTGGCGAGCCAATCCCGTGGGTCCGCGTAAGCAGGCAGCCCGAATTCGTTTACTTCAATCATCAAGCTCACCTGAATGCAGGCGAGAATTGTGAAACCTGCCATGGTGATGTCGGTCGCATGACGGTCACCCGACCTGTAGTGAAGATGGACATGGGATGGTGTCTGGATTGCCATATGAAGCAACCCGAAAATAAGGTTACTCACCTGGCCGACTGCCTGACATGCCATAAATGAACCGAGACGAGGACACTCTAAACAACAATCCTTTGCATTCTACATTCAAAGAGACCATGCCCAAAACACTCACGCGCCGAGAATTTCTCAAGATCGCTGCCGGAGCTACTGCTGCCTCCGGTCTCGCTCCAGCTGTCCGCAGCATTGTTATCGAGCCCTTCGTTCAGCCTCCGGAAGAGGTGCTTCCCGGGCAGGCAACGTGGTATGCCAGTACATGCCGCCAGTGTCCGGCTGGATGCGGGATTATTGTGCGTACCATAAACGGGCGGGCCAAGAAAATCGAGGGAAATCCCCTCCATCCGCTCAATCGTGGAAAACTCTGCGCCCGAGGGCAGGCTGGTTTACAAGTGCTGTACAACCCGGATCGGCTTAAGAACGCTGTTCGCCAGAGTGGGGGCCGCGGTTCACGTCAGTTTGAGCCTCTTTACTGGCCCGAGGCACTGGATTTGTTGAGCGATAAGATCGCAGCTTTAAGCAACGCGGAACGAATAGCTTTTCTCGGCGGGCTGATGCCCAGCCATATCTACCGGCTTGCAACTCGCCTGTTCGAGACGCTTGGCGCAGCCCCACCGGTCATTTATGACTTGCAATCAGCGCTGGAGGGTCGCAGTGCCGCCTCGCAGCTATCTCAGGCTTTTTTCGGGGCGCCGGACCTGCCTGTATATGATATCTCCCAGTCCGATGTGGTTCTTTCTTTTGGGGCCAATCTCCTCGAGACATGGATGTCTCCAGTTGCCCAAAGCGCTGCCTATGGCGCCATGCGTCAGGGAGGAATGGGCAGCCGGGGCTTATTCGTGCAATTTGAACCGCGCCTCTCGGCGACAGCGGCTTCGGCCGACGAGTGGATCCCGGTGCGGCCTGGGGCTGAGGGGTTCGTTGCCCTGGCCATAGGCCGTATCATCGTCGAGGAGAGGCTCGGGCATGTCGGCAGCCATCGTACTCAAGCGGTGCTATACCAGAACGTGGACGTGCGCGAGATGGCCGCTGCCAGCGATGTGCCTATTGAAACCTTGCATCGTTTGGCGCGTGCATTTGCCGACGCCGATCGAGCGGTGGCTATCCCAGGTGGATATCTGGCTGGGCAGCGGAACGGTTTTTCCAGCATGCTGGCTGTGCAGGCGTTGAATCTGGTGGTTGCGCAGGTCGGCCGTGAGGGTGGCGTTTTCCTTTCAAACCCAGGTCCAACTGCGGCGTTGCGACAGAATCTACCAGTTAATGCCTTCGACGAAGTGATTGATCTAATCGTACGAATGAAAGCTGGCGAGATCGACCTGCTGCTCGTTCACGGCGCGAACCCGATGTACGAGCTTCCGGCAGCGGCTGGTTTCGCCGAGGCCATCGCCCGTGTGCCGTTTGTCGTCTCCTTCAGCCCGTTTGTGGATGAAACGGCCGTGTGGGCAGACCTGATTTTGCCCGACCACACCTATCTGGAATCCTGGGGCTACCAGGTGCCCTCACCAGGCGCGGACCGGCCAGTCGTCAGCAGCCAGCAGCCGGTTGTGCGTCCGCTGTACGATACGCTCGCCGCCGCCGATGTCTTACTCGGATTGGCTGCTCGATTGGGAGGCAAACCTGCCGAGGCGCTTCCCTGGGAGGATGAAGCCTCTTATCTGGAAGAGACAGTCGGCGAGCTGCACGGCTCCAGCCTCGGCGCTTATGACGCCCGAACTCCCTCCGGCTTCTGGGCGCTTTGGCGGCAATACGGAGGCTGGTGGTCCGAAAAGAAGATCCGCCGCGAGCCCGAACTGACGGAAGTGGTGCAGACACCCTTGCCTATATCCGATCCACAATTCGAAGGTGACCCGGAAGACTACCCATTCCACCTTTATCCCTATTCTTCGATCATACTTTCTGACGGGCGTGGCGCTAATCTACCTTGGCTACAAGAAGCGCCCGACCCAATGACGACCGTGCAGTGGGGGATGTGGGTGGAATTAAATCCCAAAACTGCCAGCGCGCTGGGTGTAAGCGATAACGACATTGTGCAGGTGGAATCTCCGTACGGTATGCTGGAAGCGCCAGTCGTTATCTACCCGGGCATTCGGCCAGATGTGGTCGCCATCCCGGTAGGGCAAGGACACCAGGACTACGGTCGCTTTGCCCAGGCGGTAAATGGTAGCAACCCGTTGGTGCTGGTGGCTCCGGTCACCGACCCGGGCACGGGTGCATTGGCCTGGGGAGCCACACGCGTGCGGCTAAAGCCGACCGGAAGGAAACAAATCTTGGCGAGATTGGAGAGCCTGGATGGCAACGGACGCGAATCTCTCGGTTGAAAATGATCGCAGGTGGGTGCTGGTGGTGGATTTGGATCGCTGCACCGGCTGCCAGGCATGCGTGGTCGCCTGCCACGCCGAGAACAATATACCTGTCGTCGGCGAGAAGCAGGCAGCTTACGGCCGCTGGATGCACTGGATCATCATCCAACGGTACTGGGAGGGTGAATATCCGAATGTGAAGGCGCGTTTTATGCCAGTGATGTGCCAGCAGTGCACCGAGGCCCCCTGCGAGCCGGTCTGCCCGGTATTTGCTACTTACCACAACGCGGAGGGCTTGAACGCGCAGATCTACAACCGCTGCATCGGCACGCGCTTCTGCGGCAGCGCTTGTCCTTACAAAGCCCGGATTTACAACTGGTTCCAGCCGGAATTTCCAGAGCCGCTGACCGAGCAACTCAACCCGGACGTGACCGTCCGGACGCGCGGCATCATGGAGAAGTGCACCTTTTGCGTCCAACGCATTCGGCGTGCAGAAATCGATTCGCAGGCTGAGGGACGTATACTCGCCGACGGTGAGATTCAGCCTGCCTGCGTACAAACCTGTCCCACGAGTGCGCTGGTCTTTGGCGACTTGGGCGATCCGGACAGCCGCGCCAGCCAACTGGCGCGCAGCCACCGCTCCTTCCGCCTCTTACTCGAATTGGGCACCGGTCCGGGTGTAATCTATCTCAAAGGAGGTGAGACGAATGTCTGAGCCCGAGGATATGGCGCAGGAGACACGGCAAACGACGCCTTACGACGAGCGTTTGCTGCTGGCCGAGCGCACCGACGCGGAGATCAACCAGGCTGTGCTCCAGCCGATGCTCCAGACCGGGAAGGGATTCTGGGTGCTGGTGACAATTCTAAGCCTGATTGTTGCCTGGGGGGTATATGCATGGAGTTACCTCATCTATTGGGGTATTGGCGTCACCGGAAAAAACCGGCCAGTCTACTGGACGCTTTTCATCACAACATTTGTTTTCTGGGTGGGCATCAGCCATGCTGGAACGATGATCTCGGCTGTGCTGCGACTGCTCAAGGCCGACTGGCGTCGGCCGATCACACGCGGTGCCGAAGCTATGACTGCTTTCGCCCTGTTGATGGCTGGGCTGTACCCCCTTATTCACCTGGGTCGGGTCTGGAAGTTTTATTGGATGGTCCCCTACCCCAATAATCGCCTCATGTGGCCCAATTTCCAATCGCCGTTGATGTGGGATATGGTCGCCATCTTTACCTACCTGATCGGCTCATCCCTTTACCTGTACCTGGCGCTCATCCCAGACATGGCAATGGCGCGCGACCACACCGGCAACTGGCGCTTCAAACTTTATCGGGTATTGGCGTTAGGCTGGCGCGGCACCGAGGGAGAGTGGCACAAACTCCACCGCGCCCTTGGCATCTTCTCGGTTGCCATCATCCCGATCTTTCTCTCGGTCCACTCGATTGTATCCTGGGATTTTGCAGTGACCATCCAGCCGCGCTGGCACAGTACCATCTTTGCGCCCTATTTCGTCATCGGCGCGGTCTATTCTGGCCTCTCGGCACTGGCCAGCATCCTGGTGGTCGTGCGACGCGGCATGCGTTTACAGGAGTTCCTGCGAGCCGAACACTTCGACTCTCTGGGCAAATTGGTGATGGTCGCTGGTATGGCCTGGGTCTATTTCTGGTTTGCCGGGTTTATCGTCGAGTGGTATGGCAACGAACCGGTTGTGCGCGAACTGATCCGGGAAGAGGTCTCTGGCCACCTGGCGCCATTCTTCTACTTGCAGATGAGCGCCAACCTGATTCCGATTGCGCTTTTGGTCTTCAAACGTGTGCGTACCACGCCGGCGTTGTTGCTGGCAACCACGCTGCTGGTCAATGTAGGCATGTTTACCGAGCGTGCCCTGATCGTCATCGGCAGCCTGCAGCGCAACGATCTGCCTTTCAATTGGGGCAACTACCGCCCGACATGGGTGGAGATCAGCATCGTCGCCATGACCTTTGCCGGCTTTGCGTTGTTGTATACATTGTTTTCCCGCATCATCCCGTTTGTTCCGGTATGGGAGATTAAGGAGGGCCGCTTGCGTTACACCATGAGGCGGATTGGGCGCTTGCTGGTACCGACGGCAGCGGAAATAGACTGACAATTCGCTGGTCGCGATCCTAGGATATCTGACTACTAAGTACAAACGGCTGAAAACGGATGACAAACTCAATGACTCTGATG
>Ga0209321_10003639_pt1 | contig 10291 bp, 5 predicted proteins | sample Rifsed16ft4_FD_184012 | JGI IMG/M metagenome (GOLD analysis project Ga0209321, IMG submission 184012) | Soil microbial communities from Rifle, Colorado, USA - sediment 16ft 4 - CSP-I_5_4 (version 2) | ecosystem: Environmental > Terrestrial > Deep subsurface > Rock core/Sediment | place: Rifle... | reverse complement strand
CCCCCCAGCCGATGGATGCGGCGGGTGAGCTCGATCCCCCCCAGGATGCGGATGATCGACTCACTAAGCGGCTCCGTGGCAAATTTCTGGGCAAGGCCGGTGATGGCCAGGGTAGTGAAGGTCAGCAAGAGGATGACGTGTTCAATCCGTTGCGAGAGGTCGAAGCGGATGTAGTCGCCCTCGGGCGGCGGTGTCCGAGAAGAAGACGGCGAGTTGCTCGCCACTTGCGTTCACGCAAGCTAGCTCCTCTGCGTAGACCACCTTGACCGGCTGCTGCCGGATGAGTCGCAACGTGGGCAGCTCACGCATAGCGACGAAGTCGACGCCGTACGGCGTATCGCCGACAAGCTCTGCCACGCGGCGACCGCCGGGGCACACCGAGAACGCCTGCACATACCCGGCGCCCAGGCCGTACGCGAGCGTGCGGCCCTTGCTGTCGAGGGCAAGTGTCCTCGCCGGTCCGAAGCGTCCACCCACCCGCGCCCCACGCCGCCTCGCGTGCGTCCACCCGCCGCCGCCGGCTTCGTCTTCCCGGACTACGAGCCTGCGCGCGACGGAAGCCGCTTCGTCATGATGATGGGAGAGAGCGCAAAGCGGCCCACCGAGAACTGGGTGACGCTCGTCACCGGATGGTTCCAGGAGCTCGACGAGCTCGCCCCGGCTCACTGAATTTCCCGATCGATCCCGCGCGCCATGAGCAAGACCGACAAGGACATCCCCCGAACGGGGGATTGACACGAGGAGGAGGAGAAAGCAGATAATACGCCCGGGAAGGCGTGTTCTCTCCCGGGAACATGGTGGTGTCCGTCGTGTTCAAGTTTCGTTTTGCCAGCGTTTTACGGACTGTTCTCGTCCTCCTTTCTTCGGCGATCGCGGGAGCCTCCGAGAAGACGGCGTCCGCCTCCTATGAATCTCAGAACGCCGTGGTCGTGGACTACTGCATCATGTGCCACAGCGATGCCGCGATGACAGCAGGCTTCTCGCTCGAGGCCTTCGACGTCGGCCGCGCCGAAGAGAAGGCGCCTCTCGCGGAGAAGATGATCCGGAAGCTCCGTGCCGCCATGATGCCTCCCTCGTTCGCGCCGCAGCCCGATGCCGCTGAGATCGCGGACCTCGCGCGGACGCTGGAGGAGCGTATCGACGAGGTCGCGGCGAAAAACCCGAACCCCGGAGGGCGGACTTTCCAGCGGCTCAATCGCGCGGAGTACGCCCGTTCCATTCACGCGCTTCTCGCGCTCGACGTGGACGTCACCGCGTTCCTGCCCCCGGACACGATTAGCCACGGATTCGATAACGTGGCCGACGTCCAGACGATGTCGCCGACGCTCATGGAAGGCTACCTGCGGGCCGCGGGCAAGATCAGCCGCCTCGCGGTGGGGGATCCCAACACGGGGGCGACCGAGGCCACCTACAAGGTCCCGCGCACCGGCTCGCAGATGGAGCACGTCGAGGGAGCGCCCATTGGCACCCGCGGCGGAATCTCGATCGTCCATCACTTCCCCGCCGACGGCGAGTACGTCTTCAAGATGATGCTCCACGGGAGTCCCACCGGGCAGCTCTACGGGGCGCCGGCGAAGAACGAACAGATCGAGATCTCGATTGAGGGTGAGCGGGTCGCTCTTCTCGACATCGACCCGATGATGGACGAGTCCGATCCGAAGGGAATGAACCTCGAGAGCCCGCCGGTCGCCATCAAGGCCGGTCCCCATCGGGTGTCGGCCGCGTTCCTCCAGAGATTCGAAAGCCCGGTCGATGACTTGATGGCGCCGATCGAGCACACGCTCGCCGACACCACCATCGGCACCGATTACGGCATCAAGACCTTGCCCCATCTGCGGGAGTTCCGGATCAACGGACCGCACAACGTCACCGGGATCTCGGAGACGGTGAGCCGCCGGAAGATCTTCACCTGCCGGCCGACCTCGGCCGAAGACGAGCGTCCTTGCGCCCAGCAGATCGTTTCCCAGCTCGCTTCCAAAGCCTACCGGAGGCCTCTGAACGAGATGGACATCGAGGGGCTCATGTCCTTCTACGAGACCGGGGCTACCGAGGGAGATTTCGAGTCGGGGGTGCGGACGGCGCTCCAGGCCATCCTCGCGAGCCCGCATTTCGTGTTCCGGCTCGAGGAAGCGCCCGACGCCATCGAGGCTGGCGGGATTCATCGATTGAACGACCTGGAGCTCGCCTCCCGTCTCTCGTTTTTCCTCTGGGCCACGGTGCCGGACGAGGAGCTGGTGAAGCTCGCGAGCCAAGGGTTGCTCTCCGACCCGGCGGTCGTCGATCGACAGGTGGAGCGCATGCTCGCCGATCCGCGCTCGGAAGCGCTCGCGACCCGGTTCGCCTCGCAGTGGCTGCGTCTTCAAGATCTCGAGAAAATCGATCCGGATTACCTCTTTCATCCTCTTTATGACGACACGCTCGCCTCGGCGTTGAAGTCGGAGACCGAGCTCTTTTTCGAGAACCTGGTGCGGGAGGATAGGAGCGTTCTCGAGATCCTGACCGCGGACTATACGTTCGTGAACGAGCGGCTCGCCCGACACTACGGGATCCCGAACGTGACGGGAATCCAGTTCCGCCGGGTGAAGCTCGGCGGGCCCGAATTGCCTGAACTGAATGCCCGCCGCGGTGTTCTGGGCCATGGGAGCGTCCTGACTCTCACGTCGATTGCGGATCGGACTTCCCCGGTGATACGGGGCAAGTGGATTCTGGAAGTTCTCCTGGGCTCGCCCCCGCCCCCTCCCCCCCCGAACGTGCCCCTTCTCGACGCCACTACGGACCAGGCGCGAGGGAGAGCTCTCTCGGTCCGCGAGGCGATGGAGCTTCACCGCTCGAACCCGGCGTGCACCTCCTGCCACCGGGTCATCGACCCTCTCGGTCTCGCGCTCGAGAACTTCGACGCGACCGGAGCCTGGCGCATCAAGGACAATGGCGTTCCCGTCGACGCCTCGGGCGAGCTCTACGACGGCACGCCTCTCGACGGTCCTTCCGGCCTCCGGCAGGCGCTGCTGAAATATCAGGATGTCTTCGTCACGAGCTTCACCGAAAGTCTGATGACCTACGCGCTCGGCCGGAGAGTCGAGTACTATGACATGCCGACGGTCCGCGGGATCGTGCGGGAGGCCAAGGCGAACGACTACCGCATTTCATCTTTCATCAAGGGAATCGTAGGAAGTCCGGCGTTCCAGATGACGAAGGTTCACGAGCCGGTCGCGACCGAGGTCCAGTAAGAGCGGCATTCAGGAGGTCCAGGCGATGTTCATCACCAACAAACACATGTCCCGCCGCACCCTGCTTCGCGGCATGGGGGCTTCGGTGGCGCTCCCGTATCTTTCGGCGATGGTGCCCGCCCGGGGCGCCTGGGCGAAGACCACCGCCGGCAAAGAAAGGACTCGCCTGGTCGCAATCGAGATGGTCCACGGCGCCGCCGGGAGCACCAAGTACGGGCTCGAGAAGAACCTCTGGTCCCCCGCGGCGGAGGGGAGCGCCTTCGATCTGACCCCGTCGAGCTTGAGCTCGCTCGAGCCCTATCGCGACTACGTCACCATCGTGAGCAACACCGACGTGAAGAACGCGGAGGCCTGCACCCTCCCCGAGATCGGCGGCGACCACTTCCGCGCGAGCGCGGTGTTCCTGACTCAATCGCACCCGAAGCAGACCGAGGGCTCGGACGTCCTCGTGGGGACGTCTCTGGATCAGCTCTACGCCCAGAGGTTCGGGCAGGAGACCCCGATCCCCTCGATGCAACTTTCCATAGAGAACGTGGACCAGTCAGGCGGGTGCACCTACGGCTACTCCTGCATCTACACCGACACCATCAGCTGGGCGTCGCCCACGGATCCTCTGCCGGCGATCCGGAACCCGCGCGTCATCTTCGATCAACTCTTCGGCGACGGCGGCACGCCGGAGGACAGGGCCGCGCGACGGCGGACGGACAGAAGCATCCTCGACTGGATCACCGGAGAGATCTCTCGAGTGCAGAAAGAGCTGGGGCCCGCCGACCGGGCTCGGCTGAACGATTACCTGGAGAACGTCCGGGAGATCGAGCGGCGAATCCAGAAGTCCGAGGAGCGGAATACCAGCGGCGAAGTGAGAGCGCTTCCGGACGCTCCCATCGGGGTTCCGGACTCCTTCGACGAGCACGCCAAGCTGATGTTCGATCTCCAGGCGCTCGCATTCATGACGGACATGACCCGCATCTTCTCCTTCAAGATGGGACGCGACGGTTCGGGCCGAGTCTATCCGGAGAGCGGCGTTTCGACCGCATTCCATCCCGCTTCCCATCACCGCGACCAGGAGAAGCGGATCCAGGAATTCGCCAAGATCAACCAGTACCACGTGAGCACCATCCCCTACTTCCTCGAGAAGCTGAAGTCGACAGAGGAGGGCGAGACCAACCTTCTGGAGAAGACCCTCATCCTCTACGGTTCGCCCATGGGCGATCCGAACGTCCACAACCACAAGCGGTGTCCCTTGTTCCTCGCGGGCCACGCGAACGGTCAGCTCAAGGGCAACCTGCATGTGAAGACCGCGGACGGGACGCCAATGGCCAACACGATGTTGACCGTGTTGCACCGGCTGGGGCTGGACGATCTCGAGAGCTTCGGCGACAGCACCGGGGAAGTCGCGATCTAGCGACAGGGAGCGATCTCATGCGGGCACCAAGACTCATCGGCCTCCTGGCGCTGACCTTGCTCGGGGCCTCGCCCGGCGACATTCCCTCCGGCAGGACCCCGGTCGCGGACGGGGCGAAGGTGGGCGACCGCGAGGCGGTGCGCGCACTATTGCAGGAGGGCGCCGACGTGAACGCGGCGCAAGGGGACGGCATGACCGCCCTCCATTGGGCGGCGCTTTCCGGCGACCTCGACCTGGCAAAGATGCTGCTCTACGCCGGGGCGAACGTGAAAGCCTCGACACGGCTCGGAGCCTTTACGCCGCTGGCGCTGGCGTCGAAGAGCGGACATGGGTCGATGGTCTCGACCCTCCTCGAGGCGGGCGCCAACCCGAACGATGCCACCACCAACGGCACGACGGCTCTGATGCTCGCCGCGGCCTCGGGGAGCGTCGACGCGGTCACGGCCCTCCTCGATCGGGGCGCCTCCATCAATACGACGGAGTCGGCGATGGGTCAGACGGCGCTGATGTTCGCATCCGCCTACGATCGCGTCCCGGTGGTCGACCTGCTGGTAAAGCGCGGAGCGGACGTCGCGTTGTCCACGAAGGTGGTGGATGCGGCGGCGATCGAGAAAGAGCACCGCGAGCTAAGACGGGAGCGCCAGAAGAAGCTCGGCGTTTTCGCGCAAGGCCAGGGGGGGCGAGCGCAGGAGGACGGTGAAGGAGAAGAGGACGGGGCAAAGAGATCCGGCGGGAACGTCTTTGCCAAGCTCTTCTCCTGGATGCGTCCCGGTGGCGATGCCAGGAAGAAAGACGACGACGAGCCGAAGGCCCTGACCTACGGTCAGCTCGTGGGGAATCAGGGCGGAATGACCGCGCTCCACCTCGCGGCCCGCCAGGGAAACATCGAAACGGTCAAGACCCTTCTCGAGGCCGGTGCCGACGTGAACGCAGTGAGCGCGGGAGACAAGACGAGCCCGCTCCTGATCGCGACGATCAACGGCCGCTTCGACCTCGGGAAGCGTCTCCTCGACCACGGGGCCGACCCGAACCTCGCGAGCGAGGCCGGGGCCACTCCTCTTTACGCGGCGGTGAACGTGACCTGGGCCCCCAAAGCGCTCTATCCGCAGCCCCGGGCGTTCCTGCAGCAGAACCTCTCGTACCTCGACTTCATGAAGGAGCTCCTCGACAAGGGCGCCGACCCGAACGCTCGGCTGAAGAAGAAGCTGTGGTACTCGGGGTACAACTTCGACCTCTCGGGTGTGGATGAAGGCGGCGCCACCGCGTTCTGGCGAGCTGCCTATGCCGGAGACGTCGAAGCCATGCAGCTTCTGAAGGAGCATGGCGCGGACCCGAACATTCCCACGGTGAAGCCTCCCGGACGTCCGCGGACGGGGGACGGGACGCGGCCCGCCAAGGACGTCTCCGGGGTTCCGCCGGTCGCGGTCGGAGGCCCGGCGGTGACGGCTCTCCAGGCGGCGGCGGGAGTGGGCTACGGGGAAGGCTTCGCCGCGAACTCCCATCGCCACCACCCGGCGGGGCTCTTCCGAGCGGTGAAGTACCTGGTCGAAGAGTGCGGAGCGGACGTGAATGCCGTCGACCACGAGGGCAATACCGCGCTTCACCACGCCGCCGCTCGAGGCGACAACGAGATGATTCTCTACCTCGTCTCGAAGGGCGCGGACGTGACCCGAGTCAACCGCGAGGGCCACACCACTGCCGACATGGCGAACGGCCCGGTACAGCGCGTTCAGCCGTTCCCGGAAACGGTGGCTCTTCTGGAGAAGCTCGGTTCCAAGAACAACCACAAGTGCGTCTCGTGCTGAGTGGGTGAACCGTCCCGCTCGAACCCGAAAGGACCGTATGAAACGCTATGTTAGATGTCTGTCTGCCCTTGCCGCGTTGACGCTTCTCTTCGCGAGCCCGCTCTTCGCGGCTGACAGAGACAACCAGACGTACGAGTGGGCCTATTGGGGGGGCGACGAGCGCAGCAGCCGCTACTCACCCCTGGATCAGGTCGACGCCACAAACTTCGGAAAGCTCGAGGTTCTGTGGCGGTGGTCCGCGGCCAATTACGGACCGGAGCCCGACCTCATCTATCGCGCGACACCTCTTTACGTGAACGGCAAGCTCTACACCGTGGCCGGCCAGCGCCGCACGGTGGTCTGCATCGAGCCGGAAACCGGCGAGACGCTCTGGATGTTCCGCGAGAAGGAGACGCCGCGCTGGCAGATCTCGACCCGCCAGAACTACGGCAAAGGCGTGGCCTACGCGCGCGTGGATGGCCGTCCGGTGATCTACCTCCTCACTCCGGCCTCCTACCTCTGGGCGCTCGACGCCGACACCGGTCAGCCGCTTCCGTTCTTCGGAATGAACGGCGCCGTCGACCTCCATCTCGGGCTCGGGAACTACTCCGTCGATCCCGAGCGAGGCATCCTCGACTGGGGCGATATCACGACCTCGTCGGCGCCGATCGTCATCAACGGGGTGGTGGTCGTCGGAAACTCCCACGATCGCGGCTATTACCCGGAGAACCGCGAGAACATCCCCGGCATCATCCGCGGCTACGACGCAAAGACCGGGCGCATGATCTGGCGGTTCGATCCCGTTCCCAAGGAAGGCGAGCCGGGAAACGAGACCTGGGAGAACGGCTCCTGGAAGTACACGGGAAACGTATCGCCCTGGGCACCCCTTACTGGAGACTCGGCGCTCGGTCTGGTCTACGTGCCGACGGACACCCCGACGAACGACTATTACGGCGGAAGCCGCCACGGCATGAACGTCTTCGGAACGAGCCTCCTCGCCCTCGACGTCAAAACCGGAAAGCTCCGGTGGTTCTTCCAGTTCGTTCACCACGACGTCTGGAACATGGACATTCCGGACGCCCCCCACCTGCTCGACATCAACGTGAAGGGAAAACAGATTCCCGCCGTCGTGCAGGCGACGAAGCAGGGCTGGCTCTATGTTTTCAATCGAGAGACGGGGGAACCCGTCTGGCCCATCGACGAACGAGAGGTGAAGGCTTCGGACATTCCCGAAGAAAAGCTCTGGCCGACTCAGCCGTTCGTGACCTGGCCGCCTCCGTTCGAACAGCAGGGGATGACCGAGGACGACCTCATCGACTTCACACCGGGTCTGCGAGAAGAGGCGCTCGAGGCCGCGCGCCAGTTCCGGTTTGGCGACGTCTTCAATCCTCCATCGCTTCTGAGCGCTTCGGACGGGACGAGAGGTGCCTTCCACGTACCGAGCTCGAACGGCGGGGCCAACATCCCCGGAGGCGCCGCGGTCGATCCCGAGACCGGATACTTTTACGTGGCGTCGCAGCACAGCTGGGAAATACTGTCGATGGTTCCCGCTCGAGAGAAATATCCCGACGGGAAGGCCTGGAAGGGCTGGGGAAGCCCGGACGGCGGTCCGACCTCGCTCTACGTCTCGACCCGAGTCCCTTTTCGTGGCCCATCCGGGGGCCGTGGAAATCCGCCGCTTCCTCTCATGAAGCCGCCCTATGGCCGCATCGTCGCCTACGACATGAACACCGGGAACATCTCGTGGCAAATCCCGAACGGCGATACGCCCGAGCGCATCAAAACCCATCCCGCGCTCCAGGGAATCGACATCGGGAACACCGGGCAGAACTCGCACGCGAATCTCCTGGTGACGAAATCGCTCCTGATGTACGGCGAGGGCCGCGGAGGCGAAGCGAACTTCCGCGCCGTCGACAAGAAGACGGGGAAAGAAATCGGGAGAGTAGCCATTCCGGCGCAGACCAATACCGCGCCGATGACGTTCCTGCACAAAGGCCGGCAGTACATCCTGGCGGCGGTCGCGAGCTCGACGGTTCCCGCGGAGCTCGTTGCCCTGGCTCTGCCCAAAGATAAGACCGAGCGGCCCCTTCACTGAGGGAAGAACGCGCGGAGGACGTCTCGGGAACGCCACGCCCAGATCGTGAGATCGGAGCTTGTCGTTCCTCTCGCGGCCCACGACTTCGTACCCTTTCGAAACAAGTCGTTCGCGGAGCCGCCGGCCGTAGCCGGGAATGTCTCTGTCGCGTCGTTGCTATGGTCGTACCGGCCCGAATCCACGTAGATCGAGAGCGGCAGGGGTCTCGAGTTCGGCGGTCGCCTGCGGGAGCCAACGTGTCACCGCTGATGCGCCCCCGCGGCTTCTCCGAGGCGGAAGTGCAGGCCATCTTCGTCGACAACCCGCGACGTCTGCTGACGCTCGACGCCGGCCCCACCTAGACAGACTAGAGTTTGTTAGAGCTTCCCCGCGCCCTCGTTCATCTGTAAAGCGTCCATCCGAGGGATTCGCGGTCCGCCCTGCTCCATCACTGAATACATCAACTCACCCGTGGTGTTGCTGTGGTCTGGGGCTCCCGCCTTGTAGCGGACGGTCTCCCTTGTGGAAGGCTCCTTGAGAGGCACCGCCGTCAACCGGCTTCAGGGAGATGGCCACGTTGCGATCACCTCGGCACTGGGCAGGACGACATTGGCCAAATCCAGGAGCGTAGCCGGCATGAACGGTGCACGGCGTGGCCGCGGCCGTCGGCCGGGGTGCAACTTGACATAACCTGCCATGCTCCGACGTGTCCCGCCTCCCAGGAGCCGATGGCACCGCGCATACAACGGTTTCCTCGCGAGCGGAGAGGGTCCGCCGGACTGAGCGCCATCCTAAGTCCGGCGCCGCGTTACCGTCAAGCGGCGGACGGCGGACAGGTCTGATGGCGCCTTGCGGCGACGGACCGCGAGCGGAGGCATGAAGACCGGTACCGCGCCTCGACCCGGTCCACCTTCTTGGTTTCAAAACGACGCTCGGCCCGCGGGCAACGGCAGTTCTCATTCGTGAGCGGGTCGCGATCGAGCCGAACCTCGTCGTCTACAACCTGCAGCCTCTCGAAGAGCGCATCGGCCTCGCTCTTCTCGCGAACCGCGCCCTGGCCTGGGTCTCCGGCGTCCTCGGTCTCCTGGGCCTGGCTCTGGGCGCCATCGGCACCTACGGCATCGTGTCGTTCCTCGTAGAACAGCGCCGCTGGGAGATCGCGATCCGGATCGCGCTCGGCGCGACTCCGTCCGGCGTCGTAGGCATGACGACCCGCCGGGGCATGCTCTGGACCGGGACCGGCATCGTGCTCGGGGTAGCCGCCAGCCTCGTCGTGGCAAGGCTCCTTCAGGCCAACCTGAACGGGATCGACGGGATCGATCCGATTCCCCTGGCTGCCGCGGCATTCCTTTTGGCGGCAACGGGGTACGCGGCGTGCCTCGTTCCCGCGAGGCGCGCCAGTCGGACCGACCCGATGGCCGCATTGCGCGAGTAGCGTTCCTGGCCGCAGAAATTTCGGAAGGGAAGTAGAAGTTTGACTATATTGACCATTAAATACGATATGTTTAAAATGGATCATGCGTAAACGCTCGCCGCAACCCATCCTGGCAGAACTCCGCAATCGCCGAGGCGAGCCCGTCGAGGCCTCGACGGTAACGGCGACCGACGCCAAAAAGGAGTTTGGAAGCGTCCTCGAGAGGGTCGTTCGGGGAGGGGTCGTCGTCATCACCAAGCACGATACTCCCAAGGCGGTTCTGCTTCCTGTAGAGGAATTCAACGCTCTTGCGCGTGCCGCGGAACGAGAGCTCGACACCTTGAGCGAGGAGTTCGATGCTCTATTCGCGCGGATGCAGACGCCGAA
>Ga0209321_10003636_pt1 | contig 10294 bp, 7 predicted proteins | sample Rifsed16ft4_FD_184012 | JGI IMG/M metagenome (GOLD analysis project Ga0209321, IMG submission 184012) | Soil microbial communities from Rifle, Colorado, USA - sediment 16ft 4 - CSP-I_5_4 (version 2) | ecosystem: Environmental > Terrestrial > Deep subsurface > Rock core/Sediment | place: Rifle... | reverse complement strand
GGTTTATTTTTTCTTCCGTCTTCTTATCCGCTTTACAGATTTTTCTATCCACACGCCGAGCTTCACATAAGGCCGGCCTTCAATCTTTGAAAGTTTGTCTTTGCAGGATATGAGCTCGTTTTTCAGCCGCAGCAAATCCGTAATACTGCCGATGTCCGCGATATTGTCTTCGTTTCCCGGATTAACGATTACCACCCATGTCTGAGCGGTGGGATGCGGCCATTCAACGCGTTTACAGGCCAGGCCATGTTCCTCCACCAGACTTTTGAAAAACTCAAAGGTGTAGGTGACGCATCCCGGATAGACCCAAACGCCGCCCTCGTAGTTTTTCTCCCCTTTAACGAATGTGGCGGCGAAGATGGATGCCGGTTTCATCACCTTTTTGGCTTCCGCGAGGCACCTTCTGATCTGAGGAACGGAGGCGTGAGAAAAAATAGATTGGGCCATGATGAAATCAAACTTTTGATTGAATGCGCTCAGGGTGAAATTGGGGTCGTTGCTGAAAACGGGCTGTTTTATGTCTATGAGATGCCCGCCGAGTTCGTTTTTTATCCCTTCTTCAATCAAGCGCTGGTTTGGTTCTATCGCGAAATAGCGGCCGGTAAGGAGGTAAGTGATAAAAAGCCTTCCACCTCTCAGGGAACCGCATCCAATGTCCAGCAGGAAATGATTTTCCCTTAAACCGAGGAATGTCAGGAGATTAAATTGCATCGCGCTGACAAGGTCATACTTCTTCGGAGGGCCGACAAATGCCCGGTGGTGGCTGGAGCCGGGAGGAAGATTTTTCGGCTCGTCGTCTGGCAACTCATCCGGCAACTTTGGCAGCTTATCCGGCAGATCATCCGGCGTTTGTTTGTATGTCATATAAGGACCACCGCAAAAAATCAGAGGGACGCTCTAAAAATGTCCGAGGGCGTTTAAGCCAAACAATTGGTGCCGAAGGGGGGACTCGAACCCCCACGGGTTTCCCCACCACCCCCTCAAGATGGCGTGTCTACCAGTTCCACCACTTCGGCTTTTTTGTAAAATACTTTTTAAAAGAAGCCCGCCGGTTAAACCCCGCTGCGGGGGGGATGTTAACTCATGCGGGGGTTTCGGATGGCCGGTTATTTTCCCTGTGCCGCTGGAGAAGGCTCCCCTGCGGGCGGAGCGGCCTGGTTTCCCTGCGGCTGTTTTTCCTCTGCCGGCGCTTCCTTAACGGACGGAACGCTGCCCATTACAGAGCCGACCCTTCTGCCTCCCGAAAGATAGGTCAGATACAGGGACGTCAGCATGAATATCACCGCGCAGGCTATCGTGATTTTGTTTAAGAATGTTACGGGCCCGGAGCTTCCAAAGAGGGCCTGGCTGGAAGTGCCGCCGAAGGTGGAGCCGATCGTCGCGCCCTTGCCGACCTGAAGCAATACCACTATCACGAGGAAAATGCTTACAAGGATATGTAAAGCTATTATTGCCGTATGCATCGTTTTTTTCTGAAATATCCCCTCTTGGATTTAGTTTTATATTAAAAGATATCCCTGTTTAAAAAGCAAGGAAAAAGTTTCAGAGGAAAACTTTTTCCGGCGCCAACTGGGGCGGGTTTCCCTCAAACCCCCGTTCAGGTTTCCGCTGACGGGGCTCTTTCCTGGCCGGTCACTGGGATTTGGTTTTCCTGGATTTTTTAAACTTTACAATACGCGCGAAATCTTCCGCCTTAAGGCTTGCCCCCCCGACCAAAACCCCGTCAATATTGGGCTGGGCCATGAGGCTGTCGATAGTTTCCGGTTTAACGCTTCCGCCGTATATGATGCGCAGGTCATTTGTAGAGACCATGCCGTATTCTTCGTAGAGGAGTTCCCGCAGCTTGTTATGGACCTCTTCGGCCTGCTCGGGGGTCGCATTTTTCCCCGTGCCTATCGCCCACACAGGCTCGTACGCGACGGTCAGATTCTTGATCATGCCGGGTTTGAGTTTTTTGAAGGCGTTTTTTACCTGCCTTTTTACAATATCCACCGTCATGCCTTTTTCCCTTTCTTCAAGGGTTTCGCCGACGCATACTATCGGCTTGAGATTGGCCATCAAGGCGGCAAAGATTTTTTTGTTCACCAGTTCGTCTGTTTCGTTAAACTGCTGCCTTCTTTCCGAGTGCCCTATTATTACATATTCGCACCCCACGTCCTTAAGCATCTCGGCCGAAACCTCTCCCGTGTACGCGCCGTTTTTTTCCCAGTGGAGGTTCTGTCCCGCAAGTTTTATCGGGGTATCGGCGACGAGAAACCTCAGGTGGTATATTGAGGTGAAGGGAGGGGCGATGACAATCTCTATATCAGCCGCCCCTTTTACAAGCTCCCGGAGCTTCATCACCATGGCCACGCCCTGCGGGATGGTGGTGTTCATTTTCCAGTTTCCGGCAATAAGAGGTATAAGCGGCAATCCCGTCTCCTTTTCTAAACCGCGGCCTTCTTTGTCTTCTTTTTATTTCTAAGCGCCAATATCCCGGGGAGGTCATTGCCCTTGATCAGGTCAAGGAACGCCCCTCCCCCCGTTGATATATAGCTCATCTTTGCGAATTCTCCGGCCCTGTGCACCGCCACATCGGTGTCTCCCCCGCCGACTATGGTCAGGGCATAGGAGTCGGCGACATTTCTCACCATCGCGAATGTGCCGCGGCTGAAGGCGTCCATCTCGAAAACCCCCATCGGGCCGTTCCAGAGTATCGTCTTTGCGTTCTGGATCGCCTCGGAAAAAAGTATGACCGTTGCTGGGCCGATATCCAGCGCCATCCAGTCCTTCGGGATCTCCTGATAGGCAACGACCTTTGTCTCGGCGGACGCGCTGAATCTGTCCGCAACGACAAAATCCACGGGCAGATAGAGTTTTATGTTTTTTTTCTTTGCGCTTTCTATCACCTCTTTCGCCTCGGTAAGGGCGCCCTTTTCGCTGAAGGACTTTCCGACCTCATAGCCGAGCGCGTCAAAGAAGGTAAGCGCCATTCCTCCGCCGATTATCAGTTTATCCGCCTTCTCGCACAGGGTTTTAAGAACCCCCACTTTATCCGAAACCTTCTTTCCCCCTATTATCGCGACAAGGGGCCTTACGGGATTTTCAAACGCCTTTGAAAAGTAGGTGAGTTCTTTTTTCATCAGGAACCCCGCGCCCACCGTATCAACAAATTCCGTTATTGAAACGGTTGAGGCGTGGGTCCTGTGGGCGGTTGCGAATGCGTCGTTTATGTAAACCTCGGCCATCTCCCCCAATTTTCTCCCGAATTCCGTATCGTTTTTCTCCTCTGCGCTGTGGAATCTCAGGTTTTCAAGGAGGACTATATCGCCGGGCTTCATCTCCATGACGATTTTCTTTGCCTCGGGCCCCACGCAATCGGGCGCAAGCTTCACGTCTTTTTCAAGGAGCCGGGACAGCCTCTTTGCAACGGAGGCGAGGCTGAGGGTTGGGTCTTTTTTACCCATGGGCCGCCCCAGATGGGACGCGAGTATCACCTTTGCGTTCTCATCGAGGGCGTAGTTTATCGTTGGAAGGACGCTCCTGATACGGGTATCGTCGGTAATGTTGCCCTTGTCGTCAAGGGGGACGTTAAAGTCCACCCTTATAAGGACTCTCTTTCCCTTTATATCCAGGTCGTCTATGAATGTCAGGTCCTGATACAGGATTTGCCTCCGTTTTAAATGCCCCTAAATGCCTTTGGACGCCACGTATAAAACAAGGTCCCTCATCCTGCTCGAAAACCCCCATTCGTTATCGTACCAGGCAAGGACCTTTACCATATTGCCGCCGATTGCCTTTGTGGAGGGCGCGTCAAATATAGAGGAGTGCTCGTTGCCCTTGAAATCTATTGATACGCATTCTTCGTCAGAATATTCGAGTATCCCTTTCAGGGGCCCCTCGGCGGCTTTTTTAAAGGCCATGTTCACCTGCTCGGCTGTCGGCTCTTTTTCAAGGGCGCAGACCAGATCCACAAGAGAGACCGTTGGCACGGGAACCCTCACCGCGAGCCCGTCGAGTTTTCCCTTGAGAGAGGGCAGAACCAGGTCTATCGCCTTTGCCGCCCCCGTTGTTGTGGGTATCATTGAGAGGGCCGCCGCCCGCGCCCTCCTCAAATCCTTGTGCGGCAGGTCCAGTATCCTCTGGTCGTTTGTGTAGGCATGGACGGTCGTCATGAGCCCCTTTCTTATGCCGAAATTTTCATGAAGGACCTTCGCGACAGGGGCAAGGCAGTTTGTGGTGCAGGACGCGTTTGATATTACAGAGTGTTTTTTCGGGTCGTAAAGGGTGTGGTTGACGCCCATGCAGATTGTTATGTCTTCGCCTTTTGCGGGGGCCGATATTATAACCTTTTTGGCGCCCGCGCTTATGTGAAGCGATGCCTTCTCTTTGGTTGTAAAAAGCCCGGTGCATTCCAGAACGACATCAATTCCCATATCCTTCCAGGGAAGCCTGGAAGGGTCTTTCTCCGCCGTTATCCTTATGGTTTTATTGTTGATAACGATGCCGGTTCCTTCCGCCCTGACATCGGCGTCTATCTTCCCGTATATGGAATCGTATTTTAAAAGGTGGGCAAGGGTTTTCGCGTCCGTTATATCGTTTATCGCGGCAAATTCAATATCCCTGTCTTTTAAAGCCCTCCTTAAAACATTTCTTCCGATCCTGCCGAAACCGTTGATTGCTACCCTGACCGCCATCTATACCTCCGCAATATTTTTTTTGTGTCTTTAAGCGCCGAGTCCGGAGAATATCCTTTTGAGTTCTCCAAGGCGTATCTGCCCGGGTGCGGTGGTTTTCGCAACCGCCCCGTATGTGATAAGAGAGCCGAGATACGGAAAAACGACCCTTGACAGTTTTCCGTATTTCCCCATCGCGATAACTATCATGTTTTCATTACTGACGAGCACTTTTAAAAGCCTTTTAATCTGCCCTTTATTTTTTGCGAGGGTGGCAATCTTAACGATGTCGGCCCCGGATTTCCGCGCGTTTTTTATTATTTCAAGAAGCCTTGCCATGTCCGGCGTGTTTCTAAAGTTGTGGTAAGATACCAGTACGGTTTTTTTATGCCTGCGCGCTGTCTTTATAACGGCGGCTATGATTTTTCCGGAGCTCAGTTCAATGTCGACAAAATCCACGAAAGGGATAAGCAGATTAAAAAGCCCCAGTCTCTCCCTATCCGTAACTTTGAATTTCCCCCCTTCTTTTTTGTTCCTTATTGTAAGGAGAAGCGGCACCTTGAGGGGTTTTAATTTTTTTCTGAAGTCCTCTTTTAACTTCTCCGGGTCTCTTTTTTTGAAGGTATCGAGCCTTATTTCTATCAGATCCGCCTGCCTTGCTTTTTTAAACGCCTCTTTCTTAAAAGGGCCTGTTATTACAGCGGCAATCTTCGGGGTCCCGGCAAGTTCCATGCCACCTTTTTTCATCAGTTCCCCGGCCAGCTAAAGCAACCGATAAAGCAGCCGACAAAGTATGGAGGCCTCTAATGCAATTATATCAATACCCGGATAAAGAGGCAATTATATCAATACTCAAATCAAGGCGAAAAGTCAAGGGAAATACCCTTCACAAGAGTTGAAAACCGCTTTGTTTTTGCTAAAATCATCAACATACAGTCCACGATGACAAAGGAGGCGGTCATGCTATATGCCTGGGTTTTTCTTCGGCGGCCTCATTGTGGCATACGCGGTCCAGTCCGTTGCTCCTTAAAAGGCTCTTCGGGGGTTTTGGTTGCGGTTAAGATGATGTTCGGGAGGTGAGGGGGTGAGGGGATAAAGGCCGGTATCATAATGGGGGAGGGTCGGCTACAGGTTTACCGCCACTGCCTTTGAAACCCCGGGCTCCTCCATGGTTATCCCGAATAAGGTGTCCGCCATCTCCATGGTGCGTTTGTTGTGGGTTATGAGGATAAACTGGCTTGACCTTGACATCTCTTTTACGAACCCGTTGAACCTGTCAACGTTCGCGTCATCCAATGGGGCGTCAACCTCGTCCAGGAGGCAGAAAGGAGATGGTTTTATTGAGAATATGGAGAATATGAGCGCCGTTGCGGTAAGGGCCTTTTCTCCCCCGGAGAGAAGATTTATAATCTGGAGTTTTTTCCCGGGCGGCTGGGCAACGATTTCTATGCCGCTTTCAAGCATGTCCTCTTCCCCGATAAGCCGGAGTTCCGCCCGCCCTCCGTTAAAAAATTTCGGGAAGGTCTCGGAGAATTTCCTGTTTATCTCGTCAAATGCGGCCTTAAAGCGCTCCCTTGTGGTCCTGTTGATCCTTGAAATGGCTGACTGCAAACTCTCGACCGACCTGTTAAGGTCTGTCTGCTGGGTAAGCAAAAACCTTTGCCTTTCTTCGAGCTGATTGTATTCTTCAAGCGCGCTGAGGCTTACCTCTCCCATCGCCCCTATCTTTTCCCTCAGTTCCCTTACCTTCTCGGAAACCTCTTGAAGTTCCAGCGCCAAAACATCTTCCGGAGGATTGTAGCTTCCGATATCAACGCCGTATCTTTCTATGGTTTTTTCTTTGATATTTTCCATCTCAAGCTCAATCTCTTTAAGCCTGACCGAAAATCCCCCTTTCTCCTCCTGCAGGCGCGAAAGATCTTCTTTAAGCCCCTTCTTCTTTTCCTCTAAATCCTTTATCCTGCCGCTTACCTCCGAAAGCCCTTCCCCGGTGAGTATCTCCTCTTTTTTCATGGCGTCTTTTTTTACAAGGAGTTCCTCAAGGGCTTTTCTATTGCCTTCGGCCTCCTTCTTAAGCGTTTCTATCTCGGTATCGCCCGCCCCGATGTCTGTTTCTTTCGCCAGTATCCTTTTTTCCGTATCCTCAATGAGCGCCTGCTTTTCTTTGAGTTCCGCCGTGCGGTGCCAGAATTTTTCCCGCGTGGACGCGAGATTTACCCTTATCTCGGTTATCAGGCTTGAAAGGGATTCCTTTTTTTCTTTAAGCGCCAAAACCTCCGAGGAAAGGTTTTTTATGAATCCTTCTTTTACGCGCGCGGATTCTTCAAGAGATTCCCTCTCCCTTGAGATGGCCGCCTTTTTTCCGGCAATCGCGGACTTTTCTTTTTCCGAAGAAAGGATCTCGGATTGGATGGAAAGACAATCAGCCTTTAACCCCTCAATCTCAGATTCCACCCTTTTAAGTTCGGCCTCTGTGTTTATCCTTTCCATATCGTCCCTTAAAAGGCGTTCCCTGCTGTTTTCAAATGCCTCTTTTGCGGCCAGGACGTCCGAGTTCTTGGATTTCAGGCCTTCCTCCAGGGGACCGAGCCTTTTTTCAATTTCCCCTATTTCGTTTTTCAGGTCCCTTATCTCTTTTCTTTTCTGAAGTATCCCCGCGTCTTTTCCGTTTGAGCGGCCGCCCGTTATTATCCCGTGGCGGTCTATCATTTCTCCTTCAGGCGTGACGAGGGTTTTTGTCTTTCCGTTTTGTTTCCATATATCGAGCGCGCTCTGAAAGTCGTCTGCGACAAAAACCCCGTCAAGGAGGTTCTTTATTATCTGGCCGTAGCCTTCCTTTACCGCAATCTTATCTTTTAAGCATCCCGTCCCTTCCGAGGGGTTTTTGTCTCCCGCGTCTGTTGTTTCATATTTTGATTCCTTAATCGGTATAAAGCTCCCCCTGCCGGAAGAGCTCTTTTTCAGGTATTCCATCGCCTCGATCCCTTCCCGGTGGCTGTCTACGATTACATAGTTGAGCCTTTCTCCAAGCGCCGCCTCAACCGCCATCTCGTATCCGGGGGATGCCTCGATAAAGTCCGCGACAAATCCATGCACGCCGTGTTTTTCAGCAACGACCGCCCGTATCCCTTCTTTCAAGCCGGGAAGTCCGGAGCTTATCTCGTCGAGGGTATGCAGGCGGCTCCTCTTTGCCGCAAGTTCTTCTTTAAGATATTTCAGCCCGTCGGATGTCTCGATTATTCCGTTTTCAAGTGCATCCATTTTTTCTTTTGAAAGATGGAGTCCGCCTTCAACGGATTTTTTTCTTTCTGATATGGCCGCGGCGGTTTCTTTTAACCGGGCAAGCGCTTTTTGCCTTTCATCCACGGCCTTTACCGCAGAATCGTTTTCTACCCTGGCCTTTGCCTCTCTCTCCAGGAGGGTTTCTTCATCTTTTATGCAATTCTGCATGGAGTGTCTTATGTCGGTAATCCTTGCGGAGATTTCAAGGGCCAGGGCCTCTTCTTTTTTAAGAAGCCCCTCCTTTTCATTGAGCGCGGTGATTATATTTTCAAGGGACGATTCATTGCCGGAGAGTTTTTCCGATTCGTCTTTGAGGAATTTTTCAAGCCCGAGCAGTTCCTCTTTCAGGCCGGAGACCTCGCCCTCAATGAAGCCCTTCCTGGCCCTTAGTTCCTCTATGTCAGAAGACAGCCTCAGCGAGGTTTTTTTGAGTTCCTCCTCCCTGACCTTTGAAAGAAGGGAAAAGCGTTCCCTCTCCTCTATGAGTTTTTCAAGCCCGTATGCCCTTTCTTTGAGCGCCCTGTAATCCTCATCTTTTTTAAGGTATGTAAGATTTATCTCCTGTATCTGGCCCTCTTTCGCGCTTATTTCGCCGGCAAGCCTTATCTCCCCGTCCTCATGTTCCGAGATTTTTTCCCGGGCGCCGGATTTTTCGCCGGCGAGCCTTTTCCATTCGGTATTAGAAAGGTAGAGGTCGATCTTCCGCAATTCTTCTTTAAGGAGCTTGTATCTTTCAGCCTTTTTTGCCTGGCGGTTGAGGGAATTCAGCTGGCGGTTGACCTCGCTTACAATATCGTTAACCCTGGTCAGGTTCTGCTTTGTCGCCTCGAGTTTGCGCAGGGCCTCGTCCTTTTTGTGTTTGTATTTGTTAATCCCGGCCGCCTCTTCAAATATTAACCTTCTTTCTTCCGGCTTCGCAGTGATGAGCCATCCGATCTGGCCCTGCTCAATTATTGAATACGCCCTTGTCCCTATGCCTGTGTCGGTGAAAAGCTCAATAATGTCTTTAAGGCGCGAAGGGACCTTGTTTATGAAATATTCGCTTTCGCCTGACCTGTAAAGGCGCCTCTGGATTTCTATCTCCGTGAAATTCGCGTAAGCGGCCGGGGCATTTCTTTCTTCGTTTGAGAGGGTAAGTATTACCTCCGACATCCCGATGGGCTTTCTTGAATCGCTTCCCGTAAATATCAGGTCCTCCATGAGCTTTCCCCTTAAGTGGCGCGCGTTCTGCTCACCTAAAACCCAGCGGATTGCGTCAACGATATTGCTTTTTCCGCAGCCGTTTGGCCCGACAATCGCGGAAGTGCCGGGGGGGAAGGCAAAAATGGCCCTGTCCGGGAAGGATTTAAAACCGTGGATTGTGAGTTTCTTTATTTTCATTACTGATTTTTGAGTGAATATATCAAAGTTTTTCGCTGTTGTAAAGGAAAAAATACAATAGAAAGGGGGGAGGGGAAGGGGAAAACACTACATATTGGGGTAAAAGGTGGCATTGAAGATAATGGACGCGCCTCGTTAAGCTGATATTTTTATTTCCTCCCCCACTTGAGCTCTGCCTGGGCCGCGGCAAGGCGCGCTATGGGGACTCTGAATGGAGAGCAGGAGACATAGTCAAAGCCGTTTCTGTAGCAGAATTCAACCGTATCAGGGTCTCCGCCGTGCTCCCCGCAGATGCCTATTTTCAGGTTTTTTCTCACCTTTCTTCCCTTTTTTATGGCGGCAATTATGAGTTCTCCCACGCCTTCCATATCAAGCGACTGGAAGGGGTCGGCCTTTAATATCCCGGCTTTGTTCTCGTCAACATAGTCGGGGAGAAACCTTCCCGCGTCGTCTCTGCTCATCCCAAGCGTCATCTGCGTTAAGTCGTTTGTCCCGAAAGAGAAAAACTCCGCAACCTCCGCGATCCTGTCGGCCAGAAGCGCTGCCCTTGGAACCTCTATCATCGTTCCGACAAGATAATCCACCCTGACACCCTCTTTTTTTATTACCCCCTCAGCCACCTTTCTTGTCGCGTCCGAGAGTATCTCAAGTTCCTTTTTGTCTATAACGAGCGGGTGCATTATTTCCGGGTAGACCCTTACGCCTTTTTTCTTGCATTCGCAGGCGGCCTCCATTATTGCCCGGACCTGCATTTTGAGTATTTCGGGATATGTGATGGACAGGCGGCATCCGCGGTGTCCCAGCATGGGATTTGCCTCGTAGAGGCGCTCTATCTTCCTCTTTACCTCATGAAACGGCATCGAGAGGGCGGAGGCAAGGTGCTTCTGTTCGCTTTCGGTGTGCGGGACGAATTCATGCAGCGGCGGGTCAAGGAGCCTTATGGTTACGGGCAGGGGCGAGAGGGGGCGCCGAAGGTC
>Ga0209321_10003629_pt1 | contig 10304 bp, 8 predicted proteins | sample Rifsed16ft4_FD_184012 | JGI IMG/M metagenome (GOLD analysis project Ga0209321, IMG submission 184012) | Soil microbial communities from Rifle, Colorado, USA - sediment 16ft 4 - CSP-I_5_4 (version 2) | ecosystem: Environmental > Terrestrial > Deep subsurface > Rock core/Sediment | place: Rifle... | reverse complement strand
CGGGAGCGTATATACAAATATAGGCAATACCTACTGTCATCAGGGGGATTATGAAAAGGCCCTTGATTTTCATCACAAGGCCCGCAGGATCCACCAGAATATGGGAAACAAGCACGGGGTGGGAAATGTTTATGCCAACATCGGAAATATTTACAGCAGTAAGGGAGACTTTGACTCTGCGCTTAAATACCAGGAACTGGCGCTTGATATCTTTAAGGAAATAGGGAATAAGAGCGGTGAGCAGGGGGCGCTCGCCAATATTCAGGTTAGCCTTGGCAATATTTACAGCAGTCGCGGCGAATACGACAAGGCGCTTGATTTTCTTTCGAGGGCAGTGGATATTTACAAACATATGGACAACAAACTTGGCATAGGGAATGCTTATGCCCAGATAGGGTATGTCTACAGCAGCAAGGGTAATTATAAGCGGGGGTTGAATTATCTTACTAATGCCCTTGATATACATATGAAACTCGGCGACAGGATATCAATGGAACTGGATTACCTGGGCATAGGGAATATTTATATAAAGTGCGGGGAATACAAAAAGGCACTTCATTTCAATAAAAAGGCCCTTAGACTCCATAAGTCAAAAAAATAAATGGACTACATTATCCTCTGTCAGGATGAGCTCCCGTATTTCCTGTTGCTCCTTAAAAGCCTTTCTTCCAAAAGGGACACCATCCATTTTATTGTGAATAGTCAGGCCCTGTATGAAAGAATCCGGGATCAGGGGGTCTCTGCGGAGGTGTCGGATTTTATTACAAACAGGGAAAAGTATTTCAAAAACCTTCAATTAAAACCGGATAGCTGTCTTATTGTATCAGTAAAGAACAGCGCTTATTTGTCGGCTATATTGAAGTTAGTGGCAAAGTATCACCCCTATCAACCAACTATCATAATTGAGGAAAAAGAGATTGATCTGCCGGAACAGATCAGCGCAAAGGTTGTGAAACCATCCTCGATTTTTACTGAACTTTGTCTTCCAAAGATAGAAGAGGCATTTACAAAGAAACATATCCAGCAGATAAGGGAGCTGTTTACAGACAAAGACAGGATACTCCTGCTTATACAGTCTGATCCTGACCCTGATGCAATAGCAAGCGCACTCGCATTTCGTCACCTGATAGGACGTAACAGGTCAACAACACATATTGCATCTTTCGGAGAGGTAACAAGGCCTGAGAATCTGGCGATGCTCAGGCTACTGGATATTGAGTGTGAAAAGATCACCCCGGATAAAATACAGAATTATGACAGCCTCTGCATGCTGGATGTTCAGCCTCCACATCTGTATGCAAACCATAATGCCAACTTTAATCAGTGTATAAACATGGTAGACGTTGTAATTGACCACCATCCGGAAAAACCCGGTTATCTGGCAAAGATAAAGGATATCAAGGCTAACTACGGGGCAACCTCCACTATCCTGACTGAATATTTAAGGGCTGTTGATTTTAATATCTCCCAGCGCCTTGCTACTGCCCTCCTGTACGGCATCAAGAGTGACACCCTGCTGCTTGGAAGGGGCGTAGACCCTGCGGACATCGAGGCATTCTCCTATCTGTATCCCCTTGCAAACTCAAATATCCTTAGGAGAATAGAACGCCCTGAGGTATACCCTGAAGATATAGACTCCTTCAGCAATGCCCTTAAGAAAAGAAAGATAATAAACAATATCTTATTTTCCCACCTTGGGAGGGTGAGACGGGAAGACGTAATACCCCACTTTGCAGATTTTTCTTTACAGATAGAAGGTGTGGAGTGGTCAGTTGTCTCTGGAATATTCAGGGGTAATCTGATAATATCTGTGAGGAATGTAGGTTATGTCAGGAGTGCGGGTGTTATCATGAAGAATGCATTCAGCAAGCTTGGCAGCGCCGGCGGGCACAGTCATATGGCAAAGGCTGTAGTTCCGCTGAAGAACTTTCATAAATATTTTGGAGACAGACGTGAATCAACCATAAGGGGCCGGATAATAGATTTATTCCTTGCCGGATTTGAGGAAACAACCAAAGAACAGGAGGATTAAGAGATGATCTGTAACGTATTCTACAAGAATCTGGAACCTATGCCGCAGGTGGAGGCAATGCTTGAAAAGAAGATCAGCAAGGTGGAAGAACTTCTTCCGACATTTGACGATGATACCGTAAGCCTTGAGGTAACGTTTGAAAAACATGCACGACGTGAGGAATATTATGCCTCACTGACACTTTCCGTTCCAAAGAAGAAATTAAGGGCAAAAGATCAGGGGTTCGATGCCTTCAATGCAATGAATCTTGCGTTTGATGAGTTGCTGAGGGAGGTTAAGAAGTTTAAGGATATGATGAAAAAGGAGCATACTTATAAGATACGGCGGGCTGAGAAGAAACCCCGGAAGTCGGAATAAAGTAAGCAGTGAATATAAATGACAAGATTATAAGCCTCTTCTCGGACAGCATCAGGGCTAAGGAGCTGTTTGTTTCTCAGTATGCATTGCTGATCAAAGAGGTCTCTGAGCTTATTGTCTCGTCCTTCAGGAATGGCAACAAGATTTTGCTGATGGGTAATGGCGGAAGTTCTTCGGATGCCTCGCATATAGCCGGTGAGTTTGTCGGCAGGTTTAAGAATGACCGCCCTCCCCTCCCTGCCATAGCGCTTAATACTGACACGGCAGTCATAACCTGTATAGGCAATGACTATGGATACGACCATGTCTTCAGCCGTCAGGTGGAGGCGCTTGCAAGGGCGGGAGATGTTGTAATGGCTATCAGCACAAGCGGCAACTCCCCTAATGTTATAGCGGCTATAGAGGCCGCTAAGAAAATGGGGATTGCCACCATAGGACTGACCGGTGGAAGCGGCGGTAAACTCGCTTCTCTCGTGGATTATGCCTTCGTAGTCCCATCAAAAGAAACGCCCAGGATTCAGGAGGTGCATATTACCCTGGGCCATGTGATATGCGAGGTTGTAGAAGATATTTTGTATGGTTCTTGATATATCCCAATTATCCTCAATAGTTAACTCGTTAAAGCAGGCCGGAAAGCGCATTGTCTTTACCAACGGCTGTTTCGACATCATTCACGTCGGTCATGTCCGGTATCTCAAAGAGGCGCGCAGTCTCGGGGATGTGCTGGTTGTCGGATTAAACAGTGACGAGTCTGTCAGGGCAATAAAGGGGATGAATCGTCCTATTGTCCCGCAGGGGGAACGTGCAGAGGTCCTCTCATCGCTCAGGGACGTAGACTACGTCGTTATTTTTAATGAGCCTGACCCTTATAATACGATTGCGGCATTGAGGCCTGACATTCTTGTTAAGGGCGGCGACTGGAGTATTGAAAACATTATTGGCAGGGATATTGTGGAGTCATACGGCGGGAAGGTTTGTACCATACCGTTTATTGAAGGGGCCTCATCAACTAATATTATTGAGAGTATAATTAAAAAGTATGGGGAGGAAAACAGGTTGAGTTGAATAATATTACTAAAGTAAGCGGCCTCTGGGGTTCCTCAAAGGCCCTCTTTCTCGCTGAGCTGTTTGACAGGACAGCCCACTCTATATTCGTTGTTACACCGGACAGTGAAACTTCTGAGACTTTGCTCACGGACCTCAGGTTTTTTTCGCGGCTTTTTCCATCTCAGCCCGCTGTATTCTCATTTCCTTACTGGGAAATACTTCCGTATGACACTATACTGCCTCACGCCGACATCACGCACATAAGGATGTCAGGATATCTCGCATTATTATCAGGCAGGCGCGGGATATTTGTCAGTCCGGCTCATTCCATGATTCAGCAGGTGATAAAGCCCGGCGCATTGCAGGGGATGATAAAGAAGATAGGGCCTGGAATGGAAATGGATAAGGAGGCGCTTGCTGCTCACCTTGTTGATATTGGTTATGAGCCGTCTGATCTGGTAACAAAAAGGGGGTTGTTCTCTCTTCGGGGCGGTATTGTTGACATATTCTCTCCTGCTGAGGAAGGCCCTGTGAGGGTGGAGTTCTTCGGGGATATGATTGAGTCTTTGCGGAGTTTTGATCCTGAGACTCAGCGGTCTGTCAGGCAGATGGATTCTGCTGTTATTATGCCGGCACGGGAGCTGCCGGACATTGAGAACCTGGGTTCGTTGTTTGAATATCTTTCTGATGACGATCATGTTGTGTTTGATGAGGCGGTGGAGATTAAGAATAATGCTGATGCGTACTGGTCTCAGATATTGGAGATTTATAGAGACGCACTGCTCCAGGGGCGCAAGGTTCAGGAGCCTGACAAATTATATTTTCCATGGAAAGAGATTGAAGATTTCCGCAGCCTTTTTAAGAGACAGATGGATATTGAATCCCTGCCAATGGAAGGCGCTTCTTCAGTTTCCATAAATTCGACGTCGTCGCTGCTTGCAGATGCGCGTTCAACCCCCCCTTCATTACAAGACATTGCGGCGAGGCTGGATGTTTTCAGAAAGGAAAATCTTATAGTTGTTGTATCACCGACAGACGGGCAGGCGGAGCGGTTCAGGGAAGTGCTTATGGAATATGACGTTCCGGCAATAGTGGTGGCAGCAAAGGATGGAGAAAATCCCCCTTTGTCCCCCTTTTTCAAAGGGGGAATAACATTCTTCCCCCCTTTGGAAAAGGGGGGAAGGGGGGATGTGCACATAATCTCCGGCCACCTCTCTTCCGGCTTTTTATATCCGGAGGCATCCCTGCTGTTTATCACTGAAGAAGAGATATTCGGTAAACGGAGCAGACGGCGGACGCCGCCTAAACAGAAGGCCCGCCCCTTTCAGACGTCATTTCAGGACCTTCGTGAAGGTGACTATGTGGTGCATCTCCAGCACGGCATAGGACAATATGACGGGCTCGTGAGAAAGACATTGAGCGGCGGGGAGGGTGATTTTCTCTGCATAAGATACTCCGGCAGCGACTATGTTTATGTGCCTGTCAGCAAGATGGAACTTGTTCAGAAATATGCCGGTGCAGAGGGACACGCCCCGCACATTGATAAGCTTCAGGGGTCTCAGTGGGAAAAGACAAAGAAGCGGGTGGAAAAGGCGATTGAAGAGATTGCTGAGGACCTTGTTGAGTTATATGCAGCCCGTATGGTTGTAGAGAGGTCTCCTTATCTGCCGGACAATCATCTTATGAATGAGTTTGAGTCTTCATTTGAATTTGATGAGACCCCGGACCAGCTCACTGCCATAGAAGATGTAATGAGGGACCTCGGGACGCAAAAACCCATGGACAGGCTTATCTGCGGGGATGTTGGATACGGAAAGACAGAGGTTGCGCTCAGGGCAGCCTGTAAGGTGGTTATTGAGGGTAAGCAGGCCGCAATACTTGTCCCTACCACCCTTCTGGCCCAGCAGCATTTTCAGACATTTGCACGAAGGTTTGCATCCTTTCCTGTCCGGGTCGAGGTACTGAGCCGTTTCAAGACGGTTAAGGAGCAAAAGGAGATTATCAGGGGCCTTGCAGAAGGCACTATTGATATTATTATTGGGACACACGGTCTGCTGCAGAAGAATATTTCATACAGAAACCCGGGGATATTTATCGTTGATGAGGAGCAGAGGTTCGGGGTGTCTCAGAAGGAGCGGTTAAAAGAAATACGGAAGAGCGTTGATGTACTATCCCTCTCTGCAACACCTATTCCGCGTACCCTCCAGATGGCCCTGCTTGGAATCCGGGACTTAAGCGTCATTGAGACACCACCCGAAGACCGGCTTGCCATCCATAGTGTCATAATCCCTTTCGATAAGAAGATAATGCGGAGTGCTATCCTGCGTGAATTTGACAGGGGGGGGAGTGTCTATTTTGTTCACAACAGGGTGGAAAATATTGCAGGCATGGCAAATCTCCTGCAGGAACTCGTGCCTGAGGCAAGGATAGGGGTGGCCCATGGGCAGATGAGGGAGCGGCTGCTGGAAGATGTTATGATCAAATTTATAAACGGCGATTATAACCTCCTTGTCTGCACCGCCATTGTTGAGTCCGGACTTGATATACCTGAGGCAAACACGATTATCATCAATCGTGCAGACATGTTCGGTCTTGCAGATCTGTATCAGCTCAGGGGGCGTGTCGGGCGTTCCGGCCATCAGGCATATGCATACCTGATCGTTCCTGCAGATGAGACGCTGACGGCAGATGCAAAGAAAAGGATAAAGGCCATACAGGAGCTGACCGGCCTTGGGGCAGGCTTCCGTCTCGCAAACAAGGATCTCGAGATCCGCGGGGCCGGTAACCTGCTGGGACGCAGGCAGTCAGGACATATTGCGTCTGTGGGTTTTGAGCTCTACACCCAGATGCTTGACCGGGCGGTTAAAGAATTCCGGGGTGAAAAGGTGGAGGAGGATTTTGTACCGACTATAAATCTTAGAATAGCCTCTTATATCCCTGAGGAATATATCAGCGATTCATGTCAGAGACTTTCTGTTTATAAGAGACTCTCTTCCATAAAAGAAAACGCACAGATTGTATCAATTAAGGAAGAGCTGGTTGACCGTTACGGTCCTGTGCCTGTACAGGTGGAAAATCTGTTAAAAGTTATAGAAATTAAATTGCTCGCATGTATGACCAGGGTGTCAAAGATAGAAGATGGTGAGGCCGGGATAGTCTTTACAGTTGACCCTCAGGTTACAATGAAAAACAGGGATATACTCCAGAAGCTCCTTAAGATATATGCTAAAAAAATCCAATTCATATCAGAATATAAGTTTCTCCTGTCACTGAAAGATAAAGAGCCGGCCCGGCTGTTTTCTGAGATAATAAACTGCTTGAAAGTTATAGGGGGGTATGTTTAAATAATACACTTATTTTAACAAAAAGGAGAGATGATGAATAAAAGACTTATGTTTTTATCTGTAGTGATGGTTTCTGCAATGGCCGTATCTTCCATATCCTGTAATAATAAGAAGGAGGCTGCTGTAAAGGGGGGAGACAGCGGACCGGTGCTGGCCAAGATCAATAATACAGAGATTACCCTGTCTGACTTTAATGAACGTCTTAAGGAGTATCCTTCTGTGGCGCACGGAGGCACCCTTGATATTGAGACAAAGAAGGGGTTTCTTGATAATTTGATAGTAAGGGAGCTTTTATATCAGGAAGCTGTCAAGGCAGGTCTGGACAAGGAAAAAGAGACCGCAGAGATACTTGAAGAGATGAAGAAGAGGATCCTCGTAGAAAAGTTCTTTAAAAAGGAGCTGGAGGAGAATATAAAGATATCAGAAGAAGAATTAAAAAAATATTATGATGAGCATCCTGAAGAGGCAAAGGCCCCGGTTGAAGTCAAGGCAAGTCATATCCTGTTAAAGACACGTGAAGAGGCTGAATCTGTTCTGAAAAAACTTAAGGCCGGTTCAAAATTCGAAGATATTGCAAAGACATCTTCTATAGATACAGGCAGTAAGGACCGCGGCGGGGATCTTGGATATTTTCATTCAGGTGTAATGGTGCCTGAATTTGAGGATACGGCATTAAAATTACAGAAAGGTGAGACAAGCGGTATTGTTGAGACACGTTTTGGTTTCCATATTATAAAATTGACTGACAAGAGGGCAGGAAAAGCAAAGAGTTTTGATGAGGCAAAGGTGGAACTGGAGCAGAATCTTATAAAGAAGAAGAAGAAGGAAAAGTTTGACAGCCTTGTGGCAGGGCTTAAGTCGAAGGCGAGTATTACTATTAAGGAAGAGCTGTTAACGCAGTAAACGACGATGAAAATTATAATAATAACCTTTCTGCTGTTTTTTACTGTTATTTACAATGCCAACGCCTTAGAAGACAGGATTGTTGCTGTTGTTAATGATGAGATTATTACTTTAAGCGAATTAAGGACTGCGGACACCAAGGTCTTTCCGTCTGCATCTCTGTCATTTTTAATTGAAAAAAAATTACAGCTTCAGGCGGCAAAGAAAAAAGGGATATCAGTAAGTAACGCAGAGGTGGATGAGGCTGTTAATGACATAAAAAAAATGAACAGATTTACTTCTGATGAAGAGATGAATGCGGCATTGTTAAAAGAGGGCATCTCTGTAGAAGATTATAAGAGAGAAATAAGGGAACAGTTGATAATCATGAAGCTTGTCAACAGGGAAGTAAAATCCAAAATCTCTGTCAGCGATAAAGATGTGGAGAATTATTATGAGTCACATAAGTCTGATTTCAGGTTTCCTGAGAGGATAAAAATCGGTTATGTAAATGTGCCTGTAAAATCCTCAGACTCTGATGATGAGGTACAGAAGGCATTAGGAAAGATTAACAACATTCGGAGAGACCTTGATAATAACGTATCCATATCAGAACTTATGAAGAGGTATTCTGATTCAGGGGATATAAAATTCGTAAGTGACCTTGGATTCATTAAAAAGGGCGATTTAATACCTGAACTTGAAAATCCGGCCTTCAGTATGAATGAAGGAGAGATAAGTGATGTGATAAAGACATCAACCGGTTTTTATGTAATTCAAAAGATTGAGATAAAAAAGATAGAATACAGGCCTTTAGGCGAAGTTAAAGATATTGTCAGGGAATCTGTTTTCCAGGAAAAGAGTGAGAGCGTTTATAAAGACTGGTTATATAATCTAAAGACTTCTTCTTATATAAATATTTATATATAATTATATTATAGTAATAGTATTAAGAGCTGTTAACTTGTTGATAATTTTGTAATATATTGAAACATAAGGACAATAATAATGATAAATATGTTTATAAGTAGCGGTGTTTTTTAGACCAATGCCGTTGCCTTTAATTTAATAGTCTGTTATAGTAAAAAATCCTTCATCAGGTCTCGCAAAAACATATAAGTTGCATATATAGAATTATACAACTCTTTGTAATATATGTAATTAACATAGTTATCAACACCTGTTAATAACTATGTTTGTAAGTTGGTTATAGGATGTTTAAATGGATATCTGGCAGTTAAGTCTATCAGAAATAGAAAATATTATAACAAGACAGAGTTTTGACAACTGGTTCCGTACTACCAGGCTCCACTCTCTTAAAGAGGATTTCATGGAGGTTGGCGTTCCAAGTATATTTCTTGGCAACTGGTTAAGGGATCATTTTATGGATGTTATTAAGAATACAGTAAAAAAGGTTGCCGGAAAAGAAATAGATATAGATTTCGTAGTGTGTGAAGATATGAAGGAGTCAGTATCAGAGTCATCTCCTGCGGTGAGCCTGAAGAAAAAGAAGGATGAGAAACTAAATCCAAAGTATACCTTTGATTCATTCGTAATTGGTCCGAGCAATCAGTTTGCGCATGCTGCAACAAGGGCAGTGGCTGAAAACCCAGGCACAGGTTATAATCCGTTATTTATTTACAGTGGTGTTGGTCTTGGAAAGACCCACCTTCTCAATGCCATAGGAAACCATATTATGGCGGCGAGGCCTTCATACAGGATTCTTTATGTATCTTCCGAGCAATTTACCAATGAGGTGATTCAGGCCATTTTAAACAACAAGACGATGGAATTGAGAAATAAGTACAGAAACAATATAGATGTATTGCTGATGGATGATATTCAATTTATTGCCGGCAAGGACAGGACTGTTGAGGAGTTCTTCTACACATTTAATACTCTTTATGAGGCCCACAAGCAGATAGTAATAACAAGCGACCGCTTTCCAAAGGATATTCAGCATATAGATGAAAGGCTTCGTTCACGGTTTGAGTGGGGGTTGCTGGCGGATATACAACCGCCGGATATAGAGACAAGGATAGCTATACTGAAAAAGAAGGCAGCCGGAGAATTTCCGCATGTAAACTTTCCGGATGATGTTGCCATGTTTCTGGCTGAGAACATAAAGACCAATGTAAGGGAGTTGGAGGGGGCGCTGATAAGGCTGGGGGCTTTTTCTTCCCTGACAGGACAGGAGCTCTCTTATGAGCTTGCAAAGCGCATATTCAAGGATATTATCAGGGAGAGGGAAGAGAAGATAACGGTTGATAAAATACAGAAGGTTGTAACTACACACTTTAATATAAAGATTGTGGATCTTAAGTCAAAGAAAAGGACAAAGACACTGGTTGTTCCGCGGCAGATAGCCATGTTCTTAAGCCGGGAACTCCTGAAGATGTCTTTTCCTGAGATAGGAAGGTTGTTTGGCGGAAAGGACCACTCTACTGTAATATATGCCTGTAACTTAATTGAAAAACATAAGGTGGAAGACCCCAATATGGTGTATCTAATTGAGGATCTTATTAAAAAGATAAAAGAATAAAAATTAAAAGGAAGGTGATAACATGAAACTTCAAATTGAAAAAGGTGTTTTATTGTTAGGGCTGCAGAGGGTGCAGGGTATAATTGACAGGAGAAGCACG
>Ga0209321_10003628_pt1 | contig 10305 bp, 8 predicted proteins | sample Rifsed16ft4_FD_184012 | JGI IMG/M metagenome (GOLD analysis project Ga0209321, IMG submission 184012) | Soil microbial communities from Rifle, Colorado, USA - sediment 16ft 4 - CSP-I_5_4 (version 2) | ecosystem: Environmental > Terrestrial > Deep subsurface > Rock core/Sediment | place: Rifle... | reverse complement strand
ATCATGGAACAACTTTATTTTTCATGCAGCTATGAAGGCGTATTCGAAGCACAAATGAATTACAGCAGAGTATTGATTGATCTAAGTCTGAGATTTTAATTGGTGCAGCCCATATGATTATTCAACTTTTCTTTATAGATTAATTTTGTGGAAAGCAGAGGTGTGAATGATAAGTGACAAAATTTTATAAGGTCCGGGCGAAGAATTTTTGAGTGGTTTTATAGAAAAGAAACAATTTTAGATGAAAACAAAAAAGGGGAGCCGTAGCTCCCTTATTTTAGTTCATCAAAATATTGAGTTGTTTTTTAAAGTAAGCTTATGTTACATTTTCTAAAACTTAAATAAATGTGAAGCAAAACTACTTATTTATAATTGACAAGAACTCTTATTTAAGTTCGCCGCTTTCAGCAGCTTCTTTAAGATCTTCATTTGCAAAAATTGCAATCTCAACTCTTCTATTAAGATGCTTTCCATCAACTGTTTCATTTGATGCTACTGGTTCGGTTTCACCTAATCCAATAATTGAAAATCTTGAGGAATTAATCCCTTGGCCTATTGTATAATCTGAAACTGACTTAGCCCTTTTTTCGGATAATGTTTGATTGTATTCCTCTGTACCATCAGAATCGGTATGCCCTGTCACCAGAATATTTGTGTCAGGATATTTGCCAAGAATTGTAGCAAGTTTAGAAATATTTGTCTTGGCTTGAGTTTGCAGCGTGGAAGAATTGGTTGCAAATAGGATCCCTGAATCGAAAGTAATTTTTATACCTTCGCCCACTCTTTCTATTTTTGCACCTGCAATATCATTCTTCATTTCTTCGGCTTGCCTATCCATATAGCTTCCAATCAGAACACCGGCGGTTCCGCCAACAGCCGCACCAATAATCGCACCCAGTGCTGTATTACCTAATTGATCACCAATTACTCCTCCTACCACTCCACCACTAACTCCGCCTATAACTCCGCCTTTTACGGCATTACTTGCACCGCAACTATAAATAAAAACAGATACGGCTAAGGTTGAAATTAAAATTATGCCTTTTATTTTTTTCATTTTGTTTCTCCAATAATTATTTTTTTAGAATGTTTCTTAAAAAATTACAAACAATTTTTCTCTTATTCAAAGAAATATCTTATTCCCAGCCCGGCATCAATGCCTAACCCGGTAAGCGGGGTAACTTGAAACACCGGCACCAACTCAATGAATACATCAATCGGAGTTGAATGTGGAAACCATGCAATACCAAACACACCTCTTACACCGATTGAACCTTCATAACCTGCACCACTATTGAACCTGCCTCCAATACCGTAATAGAGAGGAAATCTCTCGGTTGAACTTATCGCATTAAATGAGTGCCAGAGATAATCCATATGAAAATGAATGCGACCAGTTCTATTGTAGTCACCTTTGTATTTGATACGGTCACCGCCCAGGGACACACCAAGACCAAAATCAAAAGCATTATCTTTTGACGTCCAAAGTTTTGCGCTCAACCCGGTTGGTTCTCCTAAAATAAGTCCCATCCCAAATCCATGGTCTTGCGCTGCAATTGGTTTTACTGAGATCATTATAAAAATCGAAACCATACCAAACAATAAATACTTTTTCATAACTATAACTCCTTTTACTAATTTCTAAATTTATTTCAGACTTGAAGTAATTGTCCCTCAATCATTATGCTGCTTTGCACAACAACTACTCAAGCAATACAACCACTTTTTTGTACACATTATAATTTATGAGAAGACGCAAGACAAATCAATCGGACAAAGGAATGAAAAAAGAGTTAATCCTTTTGGTTGAGAATAATTTGTCTTCCTTGTATAATTTCTGCGCAATATATAGTTCATTTTTTTCTACGAAAGTATTTCACAATACTTGGATGTGGAACAATTCCGTTAAGCTTTAAAATAATAAAGGGTGTCCGAAGACACCCTATAATCAAATTAAGGTCAAATTACTTAGTTCGTTTGAACTCAATTCGGCGATTCATCCTTCTGTTACTTTCTGTGTCATTTGCAACTCTTGGACTCTCTTCACCATAACCAACAGCAGATATTCTATCAGGAGCTATTCCTTTTGAAACAAGCCATGCTTTAACAGCATCAGCTCTGCGCTGTGAAAGTTTCTGATTTGAACTATTGCTGCCAACATTATCGGTATGACCGCTTATTTCAACTAAGATATCAGAGTGCATCTGTAAAGTCTTAAGAGCACCCATCAGAATCTTTTCCGATTCAGGAAGGACATCAAATTTATTGGTAGCAAAAGTAATACCTTCAAGAACGATAGGAACACCTATCTTTACTACATCATCGGTAGGATCAAGCGGATTTGTTCCACGTCTTACTTCAACACCGTCATCAATTGTACCGCCATCGGTATCCTTCTTCAGCGGGTCTGTCTTGAAGCTGTTAACTTCTTCACCGTCTTTTAAGCCATCACCATCTGTATCGGCTTTTAACGGATCGGTTTTGTACTTAGTAACTTCTTCACCGTCTTTTAAGCCGTCACTATCAGTATCAGCTTTTAGAGGATCAGTTTTATATTTGTTAATTTCATCAGCATCATTTAGACCATCACCATCAGTATCAGCTTTTAGCGGGTCAGTCTTATATTTCAAAACTTCATCTCCATCATTTAAGCCATCACCATCTGTATCAGATTTTAGAGGATCGGTCTTATATTTCAAAACTTCATCTCCATCACCCAATCCATCACCATCAGTATCAACTTTTAAAGGATCAGACTTATACTTATTGACTTCTTCACCATCTTTTAAGCCATCACCATCTGTATCAGGATTCTTAGGATCAGTACCAAGAAGTTTTTCTTCTCTATTGGTTAATCCATCCATATCATCATCTAATTTTCCTCGATCACTTTGGAAAGTAAGACCTATACCAAGACCAGCATAAGCATCATCTGGAGTTCCACCAATTTTGTATTGATTCAAATCTTCCGTAAATGCGTATGTAAAGTTAGCTTGAAGTTCAAGGAGAACTGTCTCAGCTAACTTAACTCTAACTCCCAAACCAGCAGGAATAATTGCAGCCCAACCTTCTTCTTTTACAGTTTCTTGTGGACTTTGAAAGTCATAGGCATTTGGGCTATCGTAATATTTTACGTTGTAGTGCAATGCACCACCACCAACGAAAATATATGGACTCCATTTTTCAGATTCCGCAAAACTCAACAAAAATCTAATATCTATCGGAATAATTTCGGTAAGGTATTTGGCTGGTGGGACGTTATAAATATCCGCAAAATCTTTACCTTGGTATTGTCCGTAGCCTCCACCCAATTCAGCTTGAATAGTCTTAGTTAGATCAAATCTAAGGAAACCTCTACCAAGGAAAGAGAATAGATACGAATCCGAAAATCCCTTTTGGTTATAGAAATCATCAAATGGCAATAAGCCATTGAACTGTATTCCGACCTTCAATCCTTCTGCATTCAATTGACCGTAGGACGGTAAATAAAAAGCTGAAATCGTGAAAATGATTGCAGCAATTGTGAAGAATTTTTTCATTTTTGCACCTCTTTTGTTAGTGATAAATTTAATTTATTTATAGTTACTATGAACTTGCTTTTTCAAAGACATCACGAATCTCTTTGAAGAACTTCTTTCTCGAACACAATACAAGCTATGAGAACGTGCAAAGTAAATCAATCGGGCAAAGGAATGAAAAAAGAGCTAATCCTTTTGGTTGATAAATACTTGTTTTTCCCACTTATCTTATAAAACTTTTGACTAAAGTGCGTGTCATTTGAAGGAGAAAACCTGTTCCGGCTAAAAGAAAATCTATAAGATCCATTCCAAATTTTTCATTAGAGCCAATAAAAAAGGAAATAAGATTAATAAAAAATATGATCAACAAAATTGCAGAAAATGCTAAAAATCCAGCCTTTAACGACTTAACTATTTCAGTATTCGGTATTCTAAAACACGGGGCTGAAGTTTTATTGTGACCTGGACTCGATTTTATTTTTGTTCTCAATTTTATTTGGCCGTCTTTGAGTGGTTTTTATTATTACGAAATTATTGTAAATAGCTTCTAAGCCATTTTTTCGTGATGTTCCATTATCCCGGTCGTAAAGAGGGCGGTGCCAAGGTCTTCATAGTCATCAGCAATAATATTAATGTCTTTACCTATTGAACGGATAACAGCTTCGTGGTCTTCGAGCAATTTTTGTATTATAATATGTTCATCGTTTGAGCTATCATTTTCCTCATTCAACCTTGCCACCTTTAAAAATTCCTTCAGCGAACCTTGTTCGTAATGCCCAAGTGCATGCACTCTTTCGGCCGTATCAGTAATGATTTTTCGCAAAGCTTCATATTGATTCTCAAAAAACTTATGCAGTTCATTAAAATTTTTTCCTCTAATGCTCCCATGCGCCTTATGTGTTTTTGAGTATAGTACATACTCATCAGCCAACAAAGTGTTGAGTCGTGCTGCAACTTCTTTCAAATTATTATCAGAGGTATCAATGTAAGGGTTCATCGTGTTCTCCATTTTTAGTTATTAAATATTTAATACGTAAAATTTTTAATTGAAACTGCTTGATATTTTTTTAAAATGAAATCCGTAAATCGCAAACAATATTGCCAGCGAAAAAAGCTGCGGTTTGCGGAACAACGACCAGAAAAATAATTTCCAGAAGTAAATTCTTTCTTCGCCAACAACTCCTAATTTGAATATTGATCGAAAAAGTGCGAGTATGTAATTCGGGTTAAGATGAAAAACTTTCTTCTTTTTCGGTTCAAAATCTTTCATGAAGCGCATTACACGTTCATAATAATATTTAGGTGAATAGATTGTATTTAGAATTTTCTTATAACCATTAATGAGCACTTCGGAATTCATATGAGGAATAAAGTTGATAGAAAAATCTGTGTTGTTCCCTGTAAAATCATTCAATAATCTTCCTTCATTAAGAAGTCTTTTTTGAAGCTTCGTTCCTTGAGGTGCATTTAGTAATCCAACCATTGCAGTTACAATTCCGCTTTCCTGGATAAATTTTGTCAGCTTATCGAAGATTGTAGGGGGATCACTATCAAATCCAACAATAAATCCACCCTGGACTTCCAGACCCGCCAGTTGAATTTTTTTAACACTTTGAATTAAGTCCCTATTACGATTTTGAATTTTATTACATTCAATCAGACTCTCCTCATTCGGAGATTCAATTCCGATGAACACAGCTTCAAAGCCCGCTTTAACCATAAGCTGCATCATTGTGTCATCATCGGCGAGATTGATTGATACTTCCGTGTTAAAGTAAAACGGATTTTTTCTTTTCTCATTCCACTCAATAATTACCGGCAGAATTTCCTTTTTCAATTTTGCTTTATTGCCGATAAAATTATCATCTACAAAAAAAACGGGTCCACGCCAGCCGGTAAAATATAATGCGTCCAATTCGGCTAAAACTTGTTCCTTAGTTTTTGTGCGTGGTTTCCTTCCGTAAAGAACTGTGATATCACAAAAGTCACAATCAAAAGGACAGCCGCGTGAATATTGGAGATTCATAGAAGTATAATTACTCATCGGTACAAGATCCCAAAGAGGTAACGGGGTGGTTGTAATATTAGCCCAATCTTCCGATGTGTATTTTTGTTTCGGTTTTCCTTCATTCAGATCACTTAAAAATTGCGGAAGAGTAATTTCAGCTTCATTTAGAATCAGATAGTCAATATTTTGATAAAGTTCGGGACTGCTGGTAAATAAAGGTCCGCCTGCTGCAATTTTTGCGTTTAACTTTTTGCATCTTTTTATCACTTCATTGGCGGACTCACTTTGTATTGACATCGCGCTGATAAATACAATATCTGCCCAAAGAATATCGTCGTCCATCAACTGATTTGCATTCATATCAATTAGTTTTTTACACCAATCTTTGGGCAGCATTGCGGCAACCGTTAGTAGTCCCAATGGCGGGAAACTTGCTTTCTTCGATACAAACTTCAGAGCATGCTTGAAACTCCAAAATGTATCAGGATACATCGGATATACCATTAATATATTCATTAGCGAGACATCACGAATATTTCTTTAAAAATCAGTTCTTTAATTAAAAATGATCTGTTATACAAACACGTGTATTGTTTTTTGTTAAAGGATTTTGTTCTTCCGAATTTCTTCTCAACCAAATAATTAATTTTATATCTTAACTGTATGACGAACTTTTCTGCAGTTGAAGAAATACTGACAAGTATCACTTTTCCATATCAATAAATTATTAAGCTTTAATCCGGTACTATAATCAGAAGTTTTGAGGAAGTATTCAATCGGTCAAAGGGATGAATAAGGAACTACATCTTTTGGGTGAGTAAGTATTACAACTCGGCAAGTATTTTGTTGTCGGAAGGTTTTTACCCTATGGTCTTATGACTCTCCAACATTCCCATCCTGAATGGTTTAGTTTGTGTTTTGATCGCCCGAAGTGTGCCGGGCGATAAAATATATCTACGCCATCACTCATCGTCGGCAGTACGTAAGCAGGAAGATCGGCGCAATCACAGTGCTCGATCGTTACCATAGAGGTGTGTGGCTCTCCTTTCAAGGTGGTCAACGTATTTTCATAAACCGTTTGAACTGCTTGTAAGAATTCCTGTACGCTGTCCACATTGTAAACAGCAACGCTAACTGCCGTTTGGATATCCCTTGTCAACCGATCAAATGCTTGCTGAGCGAATCTTTTTGCAAAAGCAGACACATCTTCATCCCGCAAACTGAGATCCAACCGCTCCAGCGAATGGAGATCGAAGTAAGACAAATGGAGATTGTCGGGAGATGCAATGATGTATCGCACAAACAATCCAAGTGCGCCGATAGTGTAAGGTGTACCGCCAAAACAAGTAGAGAGTACCATGAGATCAAACCTTGTGGAATCACGCGTAAAGTTTTTCAATCCGCTCGCAAGGTCATGGACAGTGAATGTCCGATCCGGATATGATGCATCGTAACCTGCGCCGTCGAACTCGGGAATTTCGTGACCATAGTAAAGGAAAATATTCACCATCTCGTGCACATTGTCCGCGCGGAAGCGGCGGTACAATCCCACTTCAGTATCGAAGTTTGATTGTTCCTGATCACGCCAGTACTTTTCATTTGCAATAAGCCGTCCGTTCCTGTAATAATAGAACTCTCCATCTCGAAGAGGAAAAAATAACAAGAAGTGTTGCCTGGGTCTTTGGTGAAAGATGAATACTTCAGCACTGGGATTTTGTTGCGCAACCCTTTTTGCGTCCCTTAGCGCTTCCTCGTCTGCTTCGTATTCGTTACCGCTGGTATCGTGGTAGAAGTAGTCACCATCACCGTGGATGACAAATACGATTGAATACTTTGACGAGAGTACATCATCGTTGGACTGTTGAGTGTCATGCTGAACGATGGGGTTGGCGCTGCAGGAAGATAAAAACACACTGAGTACGGTACAACCAACTCCCACGAAGATCATTAAGAACAGGGCGCCCCTGACCGATCGTTTGTGCAGGATTCGCATATCGATGACTAAATATTCCCTTGTGGAGAGACTATTATAACAAAAGCACCGCTAGAAGGATGATCAAGAGTAGAGTGACAAGACTGATGGTTATCATCTGAGCTTGCTCCATATCCTGTACAACGTAATTAGAGAAGTTATTGAGTTGCTCGTCTGACACACGTTCGTATCCATTGGTACCTGCAAGTTCATTTTGCTTCTCTTGTAGTGCAGCTTTGAAGCGCTCAATGCCGATGCGATCATCTTTCGAAATCAAGCCCGAGTTTTGAACCTGGCTCAAGGCATTGGACATACTCTGAAATGATTCGTTAAGTATTTCACGCTTCTCGGATGCATTTTCTGTTGCTTTCACTTTGAGTGCCGCATCGTTGAAGTATTTTTGAAGTTTATCCTTTCCACCCGCATTTACCGGGATGGCTAGAACAAACATCATGATGATAAATCCAAAAACTATTTGTGTTTTCATTGTTGTTCCTTTCATTAAGTTGAAACGAATTTGATTGATAATATTATAAATGGAGCTGGTTCTTGTTTACAAAATAGTATGCATCGTTCAGAACCAATTTCAAAACATAACGGATTGCCGTATAATCTTCCTCTATCGTTGTCCGTTAGTTGCAGACACCTTTTGTGCAATACATTTTTTGAACGTAGCTGCTGCTATTCGGTTTTAGAAACAATTAACCTGTTGGAAGCTATCGAATAACTTGCCACAAAGACATAGCCCAAAGGGATGAAAAAGGAACTACATCTATCGGATCAATAATTAATCTGATTCGGATTGTAATTGGTGATCTGTCCACCATTGAGCACAGAATACATAATTATTTCCTACAGGCTTTTCTTAATTAGCTAACTCAAGTGAATTGCCTAAAAATAAAAACCGTTAAAACGGTTACTAACTTCTGTTTTATTTTTCGTTTTCAACGGGATTAATCCCGTTGAGAATGGGAAAAATCCACGATTTATGAACCGTTTCTCCAAAGATATTATGTTTAAAAAGAAATAAAGACATCCTTTCTGCAAATTAGATATTTTTGATTTTTAATAAATCATCTAATTAAAACAAACAGTAAAGGATGCCACATGAAAAATAACAAATTGGATTTCACTGGTCAAACAATATACTTGGGCTTAGATGTTCATAAAAAGAACTGGGCAGTAACTATATGTTTTCAGGGAATAATATTGAAGACATTATCAATGGTAGCCAAACCGGAGCAGATGGTGAAGTATTTACATAAGAATTATCCAAATGCAACTTATCTCAGTGTTTATGAAGCAGGTTTCTGCGGTTACTGGATAGACCGGAAGCTGAGGTCATTAGGAGTAAAAAATATTATTGTTAACCCAGCAGATATCCCGACAAAACAAAAAGAAAGAAGACACAAGACAGACAAAGTGGATTCGAAAAAGCTGGCAAGGGAACTAAACAACAATAACCTGGAAGGTATCTATATACCAAGTGAAGAGAATGAGTCAATAAGAGCATTAAGCAGATTAAGGCGACAAATAACAAAGGATCAGACACGCTTGAAGTGCAGGATAAAATCATTGCTGCATTTTGTAGGTATCGAGTTGCCGGAGAATAGCGAGTTAAGACATTGGAGTGGAAAGTTTATAAAATATCTTTCAGAGTTAGAGTTTTCGGAACGATCCTTCGGAAAAGATAAAGCAATGAAACTAACATTAGAAGGATTGCTTGAGAGTTTAAGACAGCAACGGCAGATACTTGTAAACATTATAAAAAACCTGAGACAAGTAGTAACGGAAAACGATAGCGTTAAAAAGACAGTAAATCTTTTACAAACAGTACCGGGAATCGGATTTATAACGGCAGTAACACTATGTGCAGAAATAATGGATATAACCAGATTCAGAAAGTTTGATCATTTGAGTTGTTACATAGGGTTTTCGCCAGCGACAGACTCATCAGGAGAAAAAGAAACAGTAGTGGGATTGAGCAATCAGCAGAATAAATATTTGAGAAGTATGCTGATAGAATCAGCCTGGACAGCAATAAGAAAGGACCCTGCATTGACACAGGTATATGGAAAGTTGGTGATGAGAATGGGAAAACAAAAAGCAATAGTAAGAATAGCCAAGAAATTACTTAACAGAATAATGTATGTGTGGAAAAATGAAAAAGAATATGTTTGTGCGGTTGTATCTTAATAATTATTAAAAAATAAATTGGCTTTTTCTATAAAAAATAATTTTTGTATTGACCGTTTTAGGACTCCTGTCCCGCTGGTAGACAGGCGGGATTATCCGAAGATTGCGGCAATATTACAATAATTTAATGATATATCTTGCAGCTCCTTAGTTCAAGTCCAGAATGTAAAAGGATGACTGTTTATAACAGGTTGATTTAATCATTGAAAAGGCTAAAGAGTTTTTATCTAAGATAAGGATATCTTAAAATGATTTTCGCATGAAGGAAGGAGGAAAAGGGTTGTTGATATTAAGACTGAAAACTGTCTGATCTTACACCCCTTTCTTCCAAATTATTTAGGAAGGGATGTCTTTTACAACCTTGACTTTTTACATAACAGGAGTCCTATGGACAACGGTTTACAAGAACAAGCTATCAACTTGAGTAACTAAAGCAACAACTTCTCTCTCATGCAAATCATGAACTTTAATTGAATTACTCACGTTACGCAAAAAACGTGGCTTTAAAAGATGACATCTTTATTTCATTAAGAGAACCTAATAAAATCAGCGTTTTCAGCGAACAAATGAAATTCAATTTTCCTTAGAAAAAGATGTCATCTTTCCGACTG
>Ga0209321_10003626_pt1 | contig 10307 bp, 14 predicted proteins | sample Rifsed16ft4_FD_184012 | JGI IMG/M metagenome (GOLD analysis project Ga0209321, IMG submission 184012) | Soil microbial communities from Rifle, Colorado, USA - sediment 16ft 4 - CSP-I_5_4 (version 2) | ecosystem: Environmental > Terrestrial > Deep subsurface > Rock core/Sediment | place: Rifle... | reverse complement strand
GATAGTCGCCCTGAGCTTGGGAGATTCCGTAGTTCACCTGCGGGTGCCCCCAGGCGTGCTTCCCGGCATCGTGCTCGAGCCAGCGAAAGCCTTCCGCTTGCACGAGGGTTGCCGTCTCCTCTAGCGCCTGCGAGTGCGTGTCTCCCACGATCAGAACCTCGTCCTGCGGCGAAAGCTGCGGCCGGATGGAATCGAAGAGAGCCGACAGTCCTTCCCCGTCCGGAGTGGGAACGATGAGCGAGAGCGAGATCACGCCACCGCTGCGCGCCACTTGCCGATGTGCTGAGGGATCAGCTTGCGCTCGAGGAGGAAGGCGTGTGCCCGCTCCCACACCTCTTGCAGCTCCTCGGCGGGAGCCCGGCAGGCCCACTTGACCGCCTTCAGCCACTCCTTCTTCGTCTCACAGGCAGGCACGATCTCAAACCAGTCGCGGTAAGGAGGGGCTTTCTGGACAATGGGAACGGCTCCCGAGAGGACGTACTCGATTGCCTTGATGTCCGATTTGCAGTCCTCCCACTCGCCCCGGCGCAGAGGGCATAGGCCCACGTCCAGCACTTGCAGGTTGCGCCGGTACTCGGCGAGGTCATCGGTCCAGGGCATCGTGCGGTGGGGGAAGCGCCATTCGACGGTCGCGGCTCCGATCTTCCACAACTCGACTTCCTGGCGCCAGGCCCAGTCGAGCGCACGCTCGACTAAGGCTAGGTCATAGCGGTGGGAGGCCGAGCCGGCAAAGCCGATCGCCCGTGGCCCGTCGCGCTCCACGATCTCGGGCCAGTCCTCCAGGTCGGCGGAGTTGGGACAGTGGTAGATGGGAGCCTTCGTCGCCCGCTCATAGCGAGTCGCCAGCTCTTCGGTGGCGACGACCACCCCATCCACCCAGCGCACGATCTTCGCGTGCGCCTGAAAGGAGTAGCGATCCTCGGGGGTGCGGTCGAGCTTGGATCCCCAGTCGCGCCTCACTCCCGGAAGCGGGGGAGGGGGGCGCAGATAGTTGTCGTCCAGCTCCATCAGCACCTTCACGCCCTGCTCTTGCTGATGAGCCATGATGAGCGCCCGCGTGGCGTTGCCCACGAACTGCCAGACGGCGGTCGATCCTCGCTGGCGAGGGACGATGACCTCCCCATCGGGTCCTTCCTTCAAGTCCGACCAGGTGAGATGGAGCGCCTGCCCGGGAAGATGGCGAGCGGGAATCGTCGTCCGCCAGTAGGTCGTGCCGGGCGTCTTCTGTACCCACCAGGTCGCGAGGCAGCGCCCGGCAGGAACATGTTCATCCCCCGGCACACTTGTCGCGGTTACTTTGGCGGCGGTGACTCCCGAGTGCGTGAGCGTGCGAAGCTCCTGCAGCATCAGGCGGTGAGGAGTTCCGTCTCCTCCTCCACCGGAACCGTCTTCTCGAGTGGCCCGATGACGGCTTCCCGCTTGCGGTTCTCGCGCTCGTAGGCGAGCACGTACTCGGGATGCACACCCGTATGCGGGAGTGCCTCCAGGATCTCCTTGGCGCTCTGCTGGTCGTAGGCCGGCCAGGGAGCTTCCAGCCGTTGCTCCTCGACCCGGAAGTAGAACTCGTTCTGGCCCTCGTCCAGCACCGCCTCGATCTCAGCCTTGGTCTCTTCCGACCAGCCCGCGTCGGCGGCCAGGATGTCGGTGTCCAGGATGGAAACCCGCCGGAGCGGATCCTCCCCCTCCGAGACTCCCAGGAAGTTGAAGCGCTCTTGAGCAAGGGAACGCTCGTAGGCCGTCAGCCCTCCTTGCAGCCACTCAGCCATGATCTGCTCGTTGCCGGGGAGAACCTTCATCTCTGGCCCCGCCGGCCCCTGTACCAGAGTCGGCAGCGGTTGGCGAACGGTCTTGCGGTAACTCTGGCTCTTGCTCAGATAACGCGCCATGAGGCTCCTTTTCGTAGGAGGGGAGGGGCACCGCTGAACGCCCCTCCCCCTGCCCTACTTGTTAGTTACGGGTCTCAGCCCGTGATGTTGATGAAGATGCTGTGCTTCGACTCGTGCTGGAACTCCAAGGAAGCCTCGGTGAGGTACTCCTCGGAGACGCGGTCGGCGTCGTTGTCCTGCCGGTTGCGAAGCAGCACCGTGGACTGGAGAGGCCGCCAGCGGACGGCATCCATGTCGATGATGAACGCCTTGGATCCCATCTGGGAGGCGGTTCCCTTGGAGAACTCGCCCCATTCCCGCTTCACGAACACGGGCACTTCGTAACCGAAGGCGCCGGAGACGAAGCCGTCCACATGCACGCCCCAGATGGTGTTCTGAGGGGTGGCCCGCGTCCAGGCGGTCAGCGGGTAGGACGAGAGGACGCGAGAGACGCGCGGGGCCGCGAACATGACCTTGTTCACCGAGCCGAACTGGAGATCGCTCTCCAGGAAGCCCTCGAACGAGGACGCTGCCATCGTGCCCGTGGCGTCGTGGATGTTGGTGGAGATGAACTCGATCGCTCCCCCGCAGAAGCCCTGCGGCTCCGTGCCGCCGGTGTCGAGATCGCGCGCACCCAGGAAGAGGGTGGCTTCCAGCGCTCGCTTGTGCTCTACCAGCTTCTTCTTGCGCTCGTACATCGGTTCCCCTGCCGTATACAGGCCCGACTGCGTGAGCGTGCGGGTGAAGCTGTAGAAGTTGCGCTGGATCTGGGTGTAGTTGAAGGCGGCCGTGCGCTCCACCACTTTCGCGGTGGGAGCACGAGCGCCCTGGAGAGCGGCGTTGCCGACGATGACAAGCTCCGCGTTCGCCGAGGCGGAGGTGACAGCCGCCACCGTGCCGATCGAGCGGGTGATCCCGACCGAATCGGTGGTGACGCCTGTGACCTCGTATGCCTCCCCGGTGAGGGTATTGCGAACGAGATCGCCCACGATGAAGTACACGCCCTCGCCCGTCGTCACCGTGATCGCGGTCGCGGCGGAGGTGGCCGAGGCTGCCAGCGCGGACTTGCGCGGGAAGAGCCGGTCCTCCAGCCACTCGACCTTGGACGAGTTGGCGGGTTTGGAACGCACCTTCATCAGGGCGGTCGAGAACTGAGTGAAGTCCGATTCCAACGTGTCGATGACATCCGACATGTCGATGACTCGCTCGTTCGAGAGGATGTCTGAATCGTCGACAAGCCCTTCGTTGATCGTGATGGGCATGTCTCTACTCCGAAGGTAGAAGGGACTTGGAGCCCCGCCTTCGGCTCTCTGACGTTACTTCGTCAGACCGTGATGGACGGAGTGTGCTTCCGGCTCGAGCAGGTACTTCTTGAACTGCTCGATCGGCGTCTCTGCCCGCGTAGCCGGACTCGCGGAAGACGTGGCGACGGTCGCCTGGCGCTTGCGCTCCAGGGATTCCGTCTTGGCGGCCTCGGAGGAGGCATCTTGCAGCGCCTGCTTGCCACCGACGACATAGCGGTAGACAAGCTCCAGGGCGGCCTTGGGATCGGTGGCTTGGAGCTGCCGGATCACCTGCGGATCGAGTCCGGCGATCTCCTCGCCGGTTCCGTTGGCGACCGATTCCAGCACCTCGTCGAAATCAGGGTACTTGGCGCTGAGCTCGCGCTTCGCCAGCGAGAGGGCACGAACGCCCGCTTCTCGCTGGACACCTTCGATCGCAGGAACGACCTCCTGCGAGAACTCGTACTTCATCTTTGCGAACTCGACATCGCGCTCGAAGCGCTGCGCGTCCCTGAGCGCCGCCGCGTCGCCCTCGTCCAGGGCCTGTTGCGTCCAAGCGGCCAGGGCGAGATCAAGCACCTGCTCGTTTCCCTGCTCGGCCGCCCAGTAGGCGACGGCCTGCGGATTCTCCTCCAGTGCCGACTGCATCTGTCCGATCGACTGAGGCTGAGGAGTCCGCTCGGAGATCCCCTCCACGAGCTTGCGAAGCTCCCCCATCTCCTGCCCCTGGCGTCCGATGAGAGCCTGCGCTTCATGGAAGGAGCGGGCAAAGGATTCCTCGTCCTTGAACTGCGGAGGAAGCCAGGCGGGGCGGTCCTCAGCGGAGAGGAAGCGGCCCTGAGCATCGCGCGGACGCCCGGAGGCGGCCGGCTCTACTGCTTCACCCTCCGGCTCCGGAGTAGCCTCCGGCCCCGCGACTTCTGCGGGCTCTCCCTCCTCGGGACCCAGCTTGGCGGCCATGACCGCCTCGAAGTCAACTTCCGACATGAGGTTCCTTCCTGAGTTCGGCTTCCAATTGAGCGAGGGCGTTGTCCGGGGTGTCCAGCACCGCCTGGGCGCCTCTCAGGAAGCCGCGCTCGTAGTCGATTCTTCGTTGATCCAAGGCGGGAGCATCAGGACCGCCCGCCATAAGTCCCTGAGCCACACCTCGCAGATAGCCCTGCTTGCGCTTCTCGAACTCCGCTCGCAGGATCTCCCAGGAGGGGTGCTCCTTGAGCTTGGCGAGCTCCTGAGCCTTGTCGGCAAGCTCACGTACCCTGGGCGAGCGAAGCATCGCCTCAGACATTTACCGGGCCTCCGCCCTCCGCCAGCATCCGCTGTATCGCCGCTACCGGCGACTGCGAGAACTGATTGCTGGGAGCGTTCATGTCAACGGCCTGCGGCGCCGTGCCCGTCAACTGACCTTCGGGTGTCGGCGGTGGCTGTCCGTTGGCTCCCCCTTGCGGCATCCCCGGCTGCTGCGGCTGCGCGGAGAAGTAGCGGTCCTTGTCGGTGATTCCCGCCGCGTCCAGCGTGTCCTCCACGTAGGCGCGCATGTTCAGGGGTTGCCCGATGGCAGCCATCAAGGGGGCGGCCGCGATCGCGACCTGGAAACGGGCCTGTGCCTCGGCCAAGCGTTCTTGCCGGAGCATGGACTCGTCCATCTGCTCGACCTCGATCTTCCACTGGTAGCCGCGAAAGACCTCGGGGTTGATCAGCACCCAGCCCTCGTCCCCGTCCTCGCCCACGATCGCCACGTACCGCTCCTCTGTCAAGAACTGGTCGTTGAGCTCGATCCAGTCCTCTCCCACCAGCTTGTCCGCGAGCGTGAACTGGAACTTCTGCGCGGACAGGCGCCGCTGCGCGAGGTTGGTGAGGAGCGAAATCTCGGTCGCCGTCTGCTCTACCGTCTCTGCCTGCCCCAGAAGGGCGGGGGAGGCGCCGGGGATGTTCTGGATGTCGGCTTTGATCAGCCCCTCGGCTTGCAGGGAGATGTCCGCCGGGAAGGTGGGCATGTTCAGAACCTCGACGGCGGAGAGGTCATCCATCAGCCACACCTCGCCGGGAGCGAAGATGGGTGTCTCCAACATAGAGCCCTCGCGCTGTTTCATGATCAAGTTGTTCAGCAGCTCCAGGTTGTCGAGACGCTGGTTTTGCAGCGTCCACAGCATCTCTTGCAGATCCTCGACCAGCTCCACGACCGAGATCCCCTGCATCCGAAAGAGATCCGGCATGGGGCCGCAGGCGATGAAGGGATAGTGGCCATGCGCGAAGACTTCCTTGCGATTACTCCGCTTCGCGAGCAAGACCTTCTTGTTCCCGATGGTGATGACGTTGTCTTCATCGTCCCAGCGTTCCAAGACTTCGATCAGGTCCTTGGTGCGATCCACCTGAAAGAGACTCTGCTCACGCGAGGCCAGGGCATCGGAGAAGGACTTGGACTCCTTCAACTCGTCCACGTTTCGGTACACGCCCTGCCGCTCCAGCTCTTTCAGATCCTCGAAGCTGAGCCACACGCGGTGCGTCAGGCGCTTGGCGGTGGCGATGTCCTTGGCCGATTCGTGGGGGATGAAGTCTCTCACGTCCACCACTTCCACCGAGGGGTCGTCCTTGGACGGCTCCGCGATCGCGACCTCCCGCTCCACTTCCAGCGGCCAACCCATCTCGTCCGTCTCGGTGAAGGTCTGCTTGCGCGTGACCATGCGTTCCTCGAGCGACCAGCGCGTCTTCCACACGCTCATGCCCGCGATCAGTCCTTGCAGGCGGTGGGCGCGCTGCTTGAAGACCATCCCGTCCGCATCTCGCTGCGCGCTCAGGAGGATCTCCAAAGCCTTCGCGCCCTCCACGATCGAGCGCAGCTCCTCGGGACCGCCCATGCGCTGCCGCGCCCGCACCTTCCAGCGCGGATTGGGGTCCAGCACCCCGGCGACGAGCGTCTCCACGATCTGCAAGATGTAGGGAGGGTGCAGGGTCGAGCGCCACTCGGCGGCGGGCGAGGAGCGTTCCAGGATTCCGCGCCAGGAGCTATACCAGCGGTCCACCTTGGCGGCCCACAGGTCGTGAGCTTTCAGGTCTTGCTCGTACTCGCCCAGAACGCGGGCGAGAAGCTCACGCTCGCTTTCGGCCATCGCCTACTGCCCGTATGCCTGGCCGAGAAGACGAGGACTCAGCTTGCCCTGCATCGCGTCCATGCCTTCCTTCGCGTTACGGGTCAGGAGCATCTGCACGAGGGTCGATATCTTCTCGATCGCGAGCAGGTCCTCCTCGTCCGTCTCCACCTGCCGCCATTCGTTGATCAGCTCCAGCATGGAGCGGGCAAAGTCGGCCGATTCGGGCTGGGAGCCTCCCGCACCCTCGGGCGCCCCGCCGCCCTGCATGGCGGCCATGATCGCGGCCATCGCGTCTCCACCACCCATGTCCTGCCCGCCCATGCCCTGACCCTGACCGGCGTAGGGATCTCCGCCCATCATGCCCTGAGACTGATCGGCGTAGGGAAGACCTGTTCCGAAGGGAGAGACGGGCATCAGGGCATCCCCGCCTTGGCTCCCTGCCGGACGAGGGAGGGCTTGGCCTCCGACCCCGCCGGGGAGCCGGGAAGGGCCTGCGAGCCGGCCAGCGGCTCATGGATCTCCTGCACGGCCGGATCTACGACCACCACCACCGGCGCGGTCACGATGTCCCGGATCAATGCTTTGACGCTCATGCGGATCCTTTCGGGTAGCGCTTCTCGATGTCGGCCGCGACCAGAGTCTTACGGCGGCGCTGCCAGGGGTAGGTACGGATGTGGGCGGGCTCTCGAGTGGGCGGACGGTAGCGCTCGGGATGGTGCCCGCGCAGGCGGTACAGGTCGAGCGCGATGGCGGCCGCGAACACGCAGTCGTCGTTGCAGCCCTCCAGCGCGCGGGGGGAGGGTAGGGTGTCCTGCAAGGAGAAGGTGAGGCACTCGTCCAGGAGCAGCTTGGGAAGCCAGGGCAGAGAGCGCTCGCGAATCGCGCGCTCGATCTGAGACAAGAGCAGCGGGCGCGTCTTCACGTTCATGGGAAAGCCGAAGGGCTTGACCGTGGGCAGGTCGGGGCGGGTCTCCAGGATGTGCTTGTACAGGCGCGGATAGGGCGGCCGAGAACCTTTTCCGTCTCGCAGGGGCACGATCACCGCGTCCCCGAAGCCACCTCCGGTCTCGATCGCCATGAGCGCGTTTTCGTACCAGCGTCCCAGGAAGTGCAACTGCTCGGCGAAGAGGTCGGGATCGAGCTTGCCGTGAAGCTCGCACACGAAGCAGGGCTCGTCCAGGCGAATGACGTAGGCGGCGGAGTAGTCGCGCCCGCGCCCGGTGGCCACGTCCACCCCGATCGCGTAGGAGAGGCCCGGCTCGGGTTCCTGGAAGACCCGGATCCGGCCTTCAGCGTGCTTTCGCAACCTGGCGTTCATACCCGTACAGGCGAAGTCCATGCGGTAGAGCGGCTCGGGGCAGCTTCCCCGGTAGCTCTCGAGGGCTTCCAGATCGAAGTAGCAGCGCCCCCCCACGTACTCCCACAGGCCCTCGTAGTAGCGCCGGCGCAGATGCTCCGGCTGGCCTTGCAGGGTGCGGATGTAGCCCGCCGGCAGATGAACGTTGTCCACCGCGCGGGCGAAGAAGAACTCCGCGTCCCCGATCGGCTCGACAGCCTGCGTGGGATAGAGGAGAGACTTGTGCGTCCCGAACTCGGTCGCCTCGGCATCCACCAGAAACCACTGGTACAGCCAATGCCCGGGATTGTCCGGGTTGAAGGCCAGGCACGCCTTTCCGGGTAGCGGCTCCCCCAGAAACTCCCCTACCGGCGCCTTCGGGTCGCGCAGCCGGGTTATCAGCTTGGTGACGGACTCCTCCGGGATCTCGTGCGCCTCGTCGAAGAAGACCGCGCCCTGCTCGGAGGAAAACCACTTGACCGGGTCGTCCAGGCCGATGAAGTGGATCGTGGAGCCGTTGTGCAGGCGCACGTAGTCGCGTCCCCCGGAGTCGATGATCTTGGCGATCAGCTCCGGGGCGAGCACCTGCTCGAGCATGGTACGCCTAGTGGTCTCGGTGATCGAGTTGTGGCGCAGACGCACCATCAGGATCGGGATCCCGGGGTAGTCGAGCGCCAGGTCGAAGGCTTCCTCGCACAGGGCGCGGCTCTTGCCGCCGCCCATCGCGCCTCCGTAGCCGCGAATGAAGGCGCTACTCGAGTGAAAGGCGACCTGTGCGGGAATATCTTGCTCGTAGGTACAGGGAAGGCGAAGCTCAGGCACGAAGATTCAATGCGTGCAGCTTCCCCCTGAAACGCCAGCCCACGCCCCGGTCGCAACGCCAGATCCGCTCTCTTCCCCTGTAAGGATTCCAGGTATGCCAGACAAGAGGTCCCAGGCGCCTCCGTGAGATCGTGCTTCCCCTTGTCATCGCGGGGGGCGCTCGACGACGATGGTCGTCCCCTCCAAGCCTCCCGCGTCGGTACCGGGACGGCCCTCGGCCTGCTCCATCAACTCGGTCCAGGCCGCGATCTGGCCCTTGATGTCCGGAAACTGCGCCAGCACCTTCTTCTGCGAGCCGCACTCAGGACACACCCCGTACCCCCAGGCGCCCATGGACATGGACTTGATCGACTGCGCGAACTCGCGCAGGTAGTCCTCGTCGAAGGCGTCCCGGATGACGCGCCCGAGCGTCGAGCGCACCTTCTCCGGGCCTTTGGGCTTGGCCGGCGCCTCGTCCGCGCTCATGAGCCCTTCTTTTTGCGGTATCCGTGCGCGTAGGCTGCGCGAGCTTGCCGCTCGGCGTCCTTGCGCGAGGGGTACACCTTCCCCTTGGAGCCCCACTTGAAGCCCCCTTTGACCTTGCGAATAGGCATCAGTTCGGCGCCCCATACAGAAACCACTCAATTACGGCATCATGATGAGCTTCGGCCTTCCTGCGAGTCTCAAGAGTAGAGTCGCGGAAGAACCAGTCATCGAAGTGACGCGCACAGCGCAGCGGCTCACCTGAGCCCAGCTGAGTCCAGCGCTCCGCTACTTCCTCCCCGCAGTCGGTACAGAGACCCAGGCCCAGGGAGTAGACAGAGGCCGGTGCAGCAGGAGTAATGCGGGCGGGCATCAGTAAAGACCAGGACCTGGGCCACCCATCCGACGCCCGTGGGGGTCGTAGTCCGACTCGTAGAAGCCGGGCTGCCGAATCCAGCTAAAGAGTCCCGGAGGTACACCTACCTGAGCCGTCGGAAGCCCCGGAGAAGAATCCGGAAAGAGCATGGGTAGCTGCATCTTCTCCTTGGGCAGCTGGAATGCCGTAGAGCCCAGCCTGGGCAGCCCCATCAGCAAGGGCAGGTTCATCTTCTCCTTGGGCACGGGAAACGGCGCACCTTGCCCCAGGGGTTGAAGTGCCGGATCCTGTCCCAAAACTTGCAAAATCAGTGCGAGGCGCTGCACGAGTGCCTGCACAAGCGCGCGGCGTTCCAGTACCGCCCGGCTCACGGCCTCGGGCGAGGAAAAGGGACGTCCGCTAGCGATGGGGGGACGATAGGCCATGCGGGCCTCCTTACTTGGGCAGACAGCGGTAGACCTCGAAGCGCCCGGCGGGGATCTCCTCCAGGTAGTAGCCCTCAGCGCAGAGCCCCGGAGGAAACACGTACCCGATGAGGGCGGCGAGTAAGAACAAGGCGAGGAGCAGCAGCATCCCTTGCAAGAGCAGCTTCACGCCTTCCACCAGAAGGTGACTCGGACTCGCGCGCCCGTTCGGCGGACGCTGGCGATCCGTACCAGGGCCGGCGCTCGTGAGGGCATACGCACGCTCACGATCACCCCCTGCCCGGAAAACTCCTCACTCGTGCGGCCGGTGACGCGCTCCTGCAGGCGAGCGCCGTTCACGAAGGCTTTGATCCAGATTTCCTCCGCCGGGAGTGCACGCGGGGTCTGCACGAGACGGACGCTCATGGGCGGCACGCGCGTTTGAACCAGCGTCGAGTGTCCGCCGGCGGCTTCTGCCTGGCTTACGAGGAGCAGGCCGAGCAGCGTAATCAGTGCCCGGCTCACGAGTGCGCCTTCCCGCACAACTTGCAGCGGGTGCCACGGGGAGCGTAGGCGGTGCATTTGCCGGAAAACTCACCGCGCTCGGCGAGAGTTCGGGCTCGGCCCCGTTCGTAGGGAACGAGTTCCTTGTCGGGAGGAGGCGGATTCG
>Ga0209321_10003622_pt1 | contig 10311 bp, 10 predicted proteins | sample Rifsed16ft4_FD_184012 | JGI IMG/M metagenome (GOLD analysis project Ga0209321, IMG submission 184012) | Soil microbial communities from Rifle, Colorado, USA - sediment 16ft 4 - CSP-I_5_4 (version 2) | ecosystem: Environmental > Terrestrial > Deep subsurface > Rock core/Sediment | place: Rifle... | reverse complement strand
ACGGGCAGCGGGCGCTTCCGGCCGTCGAAGAAGCGGTCGACGCGCTCGCGCGAGCCGCGGAGCATGCGCTTTGGCCCTCCGACTACGACGCCGAGCGGATCCAGGCGGAATGGAGGGGCCTGCAGGCGAAGGCGCCCGTCGAGGCGACGGAGAGAGCGCTCTTCGACCTCGCGGTGAGTATCGGCGTCCTGCGCGAGATCCAGGCGGTGCGCATCGGGCGGGTGGACCCGCGGACGCTCGACTGGGGTTACGACGTGACGCCCAAGAAGCTCGATCGGGCAGCGCTCCTTCTCGGCGCGCGCGACGGCGCTGGGGTCACGGCCCTGCTGGATGGCCTCGAGCCCTCGTTTCCCCATCACAAACGAAACCGCAAAATGCTTGCCCACTACCGCGGCCTTGCCCAGGCGGGAGAGCCCGAGCCCGTGCCTTCCCTGCCCAAAGACCGGCGCAAGGTCGCACCTGGAGAACCCTGGATCGGAGTACCGCAGATGCGCGCCCGACTACGGGTTTTCGGAGACCTGGCGCAAGACGCACCGACCGCCGGGACGTCCGACGGCACGCCTCTCTACGATGGGACGCTCGTCGAGGCGGTAAAGCGGTTTCAGCGCCGCCACATCCTTGACGCCGACGGCGTCGTTGGGAGCGCGACCATCGAGGCCCTCAACGTTCCTCTCTCGGCGCGGGTGCGTCAACTGGAGCTCGCGATGGAACGCGGCCGATGGCTTCCTCCGCTCGGCGACCGGCCAACCGTCTTCGTAAACGTGCCGATCTTCCGGCTCTGGGCGTCCGATCCGCTGCGAGGGGAGGAGGCCCTGCGCATGAACGTGGTCGTGGGGAAGTCGCTGAGCCACAACACCCCGCTTTTCGTGGAAGACATGGAATACGTCGTCTTCCGCCCGTACTGGAATCCTCCCTACGGCATCGTCACCGAAGAGATCCTGCCCAAAGCCCAACGGGACCCCTTCTATCTGGAGGCGGGGAGGTTCGAGATCGTGGCGAGCGGCGACGACGATGCCAAAGCGCTCCCCGCGACCCCCGAGAACCTCGAGGCGGTCGCGGCCGGACGGCTGTACGTGCGTCAGAAGCCGGGACCCAGGAACTCCCTGGGGCTCGCCAAGTTCATCTTTCCCAACCGGGAGAACATCTGTATGCACGGGACGCCAGCGCCTTATCTTTTCGCGCGGACGAGGCGCGACTTCAGCCATGGATGCATCCGAGTGGAGGATCCCGCCGGTCTCGCCGAGTGGGTTCTGCGGGACGTCCCCGGTTGGACGCGTACGCGCATCGATGAAGCCATGCAGGCGGAGCGGCCGACGCGGGTCAACCTGCGCGAACCCTTGGGGGTCGTGATTTTCTATGACACCGTGCACGTCAACTCGGAGAATGTGGTTCACTTCGTAGGGGACATCTACGGCCACGACCGGACTCTGGACGAGGCCCTCGAGCGCGGATACCCCTATCCCGAAGAGGGCTAGGCCTCACTCGAGAACGACCCCGATGCTCGCGAGATTGTCGCCTTTCACCGCCGAGGGAACGGCGCGAACGTAGAGCACGACGCCGGATTCCGGCGCGCGGGCTTCGAAGAGCGTCTTGCCGAAAAAGTCCGTGACCGTCCCCACCTTCATTCCCTTCTGAACGTAGGTTCCTCGCGCGACCCGTGGGCGGAAGACACCGCCGACGTCGGTGGTGATATTGTGAAGGGTACCGATCCAGACCGGGCTCTCGACGGGGGTGGGATCTCCCGGCAGCATCTTCAGGTGCCGCATGACGGAGAGAGTGCCGCGAACGAGCGCGTCGACGTCCTCCGGCATCACCGTGCCCGCATGGCCGGCCTCCACCGTGATCGATGGTTTCCCCCGGGTCGACGCCGTATTCTCCAGATAGATTGAAGCATTCGGGTCGGCGGGTCGCCCCGTCGAAACGATGATGTGGTCCAGCCCGAAAGCGAGCACCATCTCCCGCGAGACCCGGTCCTGAGGCTCGCGACCGGTCTTGCTCCAGTACGAGTAGGGCCGCAGGCTCTCGTCGAGATCCCCGCCGTGAAAGTCGATCAAGTGGTCGCTCTGCTCCACGACTTGTTTGGTGATGGCGAATGAAGCCCTCTCGCTCTCGGTCCCGTCGGGGCGTCCGGGATAGGTGCGGTTCATGTTCTTGCCATCGACGGGGTTCAAGTGCGGCACCACCCGATCGAACGAAGCGGTATTGATGATGGGAACGACGATGACCGAACCCGAGATCGACCTCGGCTCGAGAGCGTCGATGAGATCCACCAGCGCCACAATCGACGCGTACTCGGTCCCATGAGACCCCGCCACCAGCGCCAGCACCGGCCCGGGCTTTCCGCCATGCACCACGGCGACGGGAATGCGGAGAGCGGGATCGCTTCCGGAAGGGATCTCGATCCAACCCTTGGCCGTCTCGCCTCGCGCCGCGGTCGCCGTCCCCACGGTCAGGGTCGCGCGATCTTGCGCGACTGCGGTGAAAGCATACGGGAGAAACGCAACCATCCGCATCAAATTCAAGACTTCCTTCATGGCGAACCTCCGAAGCCCATACACTACTAAGACCAACTCGAGCGAACGGATCGTCGAACTCGGCCTGCTCGCGGCCATATCTTCGGACTTGCGAGGGCGGCAGTCGAACGGTTCAGCACCTGGGTTCTCGACCGACCCCCTCCCCGAGAACGTGCTGGCCATCCTTTGGCTCGACGGGGAAGAGGTCGGCCACCCACGAAGCCCCGGCTCTAAGCTGCAGACTCCTCAGTAACCTCCCACCCAGGAAAGACGAGCACTGCGGGATGGCATTTCAGCGCGCGGGCCAACGTCTTCGCTCGCTCCACCCCCAGACTCACGCGGTTTCTCTCGATGGCTGAGATCGTGGACTGCGGAATTCCGGTCCGTCTCGCTAGTGCGTTTTGGCTGAGACCCTGAAGCTCTCGGATGATCCGGACCGACTCGCCAACCGACACCTCGATTCTCTTCCTCGACCTACGAAACTCCTTGCGCCTCATCCTTTCCTCCGGTAGTCATGGGGCGTTACGTCCACGACCAGAATCTCCACTCGCTCCGCGTCGACAGCGTAGATAACGCGATACTGCTGGTTCAGTCGCGACGAACGGTGTCTCGCCCATTCTCCCCGTAGCGCCTCGTCGTGAAACCCTCGGATCAGCCTCAGTCCCGACGGACCCGATACCCTCACGATGTCCTTCCACTTCTCGTATCGTTTCAGGACCTCTTTCGGAAGCCTATCGAGACGCCTGGCAGCCCGCCGATGCTCGAGGACTTCCCACATCCCAAAAATAAACTATACCATGTTCGATATCGCGGGGCTTGCGGCCCGTGAGACCAGCTTTGCCCGCGGACCATCTACGCTGAAGGAGAAGTACAAGCCGTCGTTTGCCTCGCCCGCGAAATATCCTCCCACAACTAACGTCTCGGGTCGTGTTACACTTTCGGATAACGCATTCCACGACAATTCGAAAGAAACGAGGAACTTGGGAGTGAGCCCGGACGTCGCGCGAGCGATTCCGCATCTCCGTGAGCGCAGTCTCCTGAGCGAGGCGCAGGCGCGCCGGCTCCTCCGCGTCGCGAAAGGCGAGTTGCTCTCGGTCTGGAACGAGCTCCGGACCCTCCTCTATGCCGGAGTCGTCCTCATCACCGCGGGGGTGGGCTTTCTCGTTCGGGAGAACCTCGATCGGCTCGGCCCGGTCGCGATCGCGATCGGAATCGGGGTCGCGGCGGCGGTCTGTTTCTTCTGGATCGCGCGCCATGCGGCACCCTTCACCTGGCGCGAAGCCCCTTCGACCCACGTCGGCTTCGATTACGTCTTGCTCCTCGGTGTCCTGCTCGCTTCCGCGGATCTCGCCTACGTCGAAGCGCGGTTCACTCCTCTCGGGCCGAACTGGCCGTGGCACCTCCTCTTCGCGAGCCTTTCCATGACTGCGCTCGCTTTCCGCTTCGATTCCCGCGTCGTGTTCTCGCTCGCGCTCTCGACGTTCGCCGCGTGGCGCGGAGTCTCGGTGTCGTTCGTCGACCGGGAGTTCTGGCCGGGCACGGGCGCCGACGCGCGCCTCAATGCCATCGGCTGCGGCGTGCTCTTCGTCCTCCTGGGCGTGCTCCTCGTGCGCGAGAGACGAAAGGAACACTTCGAGCCCGTCTCGACGTACGTTGGCATCTCCCTCGTGCTGCTTTCGCTCGCATCGGGGTCGTTGACCGATGAGCCATCCTGGGGCGCCTATACCCTCGTCCTGATCCTGGCCGGGGCCGGCCTCGCGGCGTACTCGCTTCACTTCAGACGGCGCTTCCCTCTCTTCGCCATGGGAGCGCTCGCCGTCTACCTCGGGCTCAGCCGCGCCGTCGTGCCTTCTCTCGACGACGAGACCGTCGTGTTCCTGTGGTTCCTGTTCACCTCGGTTGGGGCGATCGCCGCCCTTGTGGCCGTGCATCGCGCTCTGGAGAAGTCGTCTTGAGAAACGACGTCGAGGCCGCCGACCGCAGCGAGGACGTGCGCGCGGCCTCTCGCGCCTGGAATAGCGCCGGCACCATCGACGACAAGACCCTGGATGCGATCCAGAAGGAATATCCCGACGACCGCTCCCGCGTGAAACCCGCCTTTCGCGTCCTGCTCTTTCTCTTCACCTTCGTCGCGGCGGGCTCGGCCTTCGCCGTTCTGGAGTTCAACGAGGTCCCCATGGGGGCGCTCTTTTTTCTCGCCGCGCTCGGGTCGATCGCTCTTACCGAAGTACAGATCGGAGAGCTGCGGAGGTCGAGCGCGGGCGCGGAGGAGGCGACGGCGCTCCTTTCGTTCTGGTTCTCGATCGCCGCCCTCGGGTGGGTGTTCGAGGACGCGAGCGGAGACTTCCCATGGCGATTCCTCTGCGTGGCAGCGGCGGTGCTGGCCGCTGTCGCCGGCTGGCGGTGGGGGCTTTCCATCTTCGGCGCTCTCGCGGCGGTGTGCGTATTCCTGGCGCTGTCCTTCTGGTCCGGCGCCAGGACCTCGTGGGTGCTGGCGGCGCTCGCCGTCCTCACGCCGCTCCTCTCCGCGTCCGTGTCCCCGCGACTCGCTCCCTCTCATCGTCGCGCCGCGGACGCCGCTCTCGTGACCGTGCTCGCGGCGCTATATCTCGCCGTCCACCTGGGCGCCTACGACCGGGGACTCCTCGAGCGAGGCTCCTTCTTCGGATCGTTCGAAGCTGCTACCGATCGGCCGGGACGGTCCCTCCATATCGTCGGGACCGCGGTCGTTCCCCTGTTTCTTCTCGCGGGAGGAGTCTTCTTGCGACGACCCCTCCTTCTGCGCATGGGGGTCGTTCTCGGCATCGCCTCCCTCGTCACCCTTCGCTTCTACGTGCACGTGGCCCCGCTCTGGATCGTCCTCCTCGCGTCGGGCGGCGCCGCGGTCGCCGTCGGAATGCTCCTCAACCGCTATCTCGCGAGCGGTCCGGGAGGGGAGCGACACGGCTTCACCGCCGAGCCTCTCTTCGGGGAGGCGTCTCGCGCCAGGGTCATCGAAGCGGCCCTGGGAATGGCGCTGGCCCCGGGATCCACCCCGAGCGGGACGCCCGCGAAGCCGGGTTTCGAAGGAGCCGGCGGTCGGTTCGGGGGAGGCGGCGCGAGCGGGAAATTCTAATGTGCTCCCCAGGTAGGGGTGGCGATCGAGCGCAGTAGGGAGCAAGATTGGGTGAATCCGCATGGAAAACGGAGACCGGACCGCAGCGATCTCGCTTATCCGGCAATCCTCGGGAACATGCTGTCATTGACCCAATCCCTTCACCACGCCGCGCGGCGTCTTATCTACGCTCGCGGCCTTGCCTTCGCGGCGGTCCTGACCCTCGCGCTCGGGCTCGCTGCGACCACGACCGTCTTCACCGTCGTCAACGCCGTGCTTCTGCGTCCGCTCCCCTATCCCATGCCTGACCGGCTCGTTTCGTTGTCGCACACGCTCGTCGTGGGCGGCAGCTTGCGAGTCGATCAGTCCGACGCCAGCATTCTGTTCTATCACCGTCATCACCGGGCCTTCACGCACTTTGGCGGCTACCAGGTCACCGCCGCTGGGCTGGGCCCCGTGAGCGGCACCGATGCCGAGCGCGTGCCTGCGGGCCGCGTCACGGCCGATCTGTTCCCTGCCTTGGGGGTTTTGCCGCTCCGCGGCCGTCTCTTCACCGAGTCCGACGATCAACCGGGGGCCGGACCAGTCGTGGTGTTTGCGGAACGGCTGTGGCGGCGGAGGTATGGCGGGGAGCCAGGTATCTTGAATCGCCGGCTCGAGATCGACGGCGTACCCCACGAGGTCATCGGCATCATGCCGGCTTCGGTTCGCTTTCCCGAATCGGACACGGAACTCTGGCTGCCCATGCGCCTCGATCCGGCGAAGACGGACTCCGCCACGTTCGACTACCAGGCGGTCGCTCGGCTGCGCGAGGGCGTCTCCGTTGACGAAGGAGCTTCCGATCTTCAGGCGCTCCTGCAGCAACTGCCAGATGAGTTCCCGGGGCGGCTGACGCGCGAGGCGATGGAACAGACACACATGCGCGTGTCGGTGCGTCCGCTCGCCGCGGTCGTCGTCGGAGACATCGGGCGCGTGTTATGGGTGGTCCTCGGCGCCGCCGGCTTCGTGCTGGCCATCGCGTGCGCGAACGTCACCAACCTGTTTCTCGTGCTTGCCGAGGGTCAGAGGAACGCTCTCGCCCTGAAGCGCGCGCTCGGGGCTACGCCAATCGTCATCCTGATGGAGTTCCTCTGCGAGGGCTTACTCGTCTCGGCCTTTGCCGGCATTCTGGGTGTCCTCATCGCCGCGGTTTCCGTCGAGGCATTGCGATCGATCGGCAGTGCTGTCGACATCCCGCGGCTGGCGGAAGTGAACATCGACAGGACGGTTCTCGGCGTCACCGGACTGATCGCCTTATTCACGGCACTCGTCGTCAGCGGGCTTCCCGCGCTGCGCTCCGGTGCTTCGTCCATGTCGTGGGTTTCGGGCCTGACGAGTCGCTCGGCGACAGCGAGCCGCGCGCGACACCGGGCGCGACAGGCACTCGTCGTTGCGCAGGTGGCGCTCGCGCTCATCCTGCTCGTGGGGTCGGGACTCATGGCGAGAAGCCTCTGGCGCCTTCGCTCCGTCGAGCCCGGCTTCGAGCCGGCGAATGCGATCACTTTTCGCCTGGCGCTCCCCTCGGTCACATATCCGGGTTCCGATGAGTCGGTCCGCTTCTTCATCCGCGCCGCCGAGGCCGTCGCGAGCGTTCCGGGCGTGCAGGCGGCCGGCGCCGCGTCGAAGCTGCCGCTCGACGAACAGGGCCGGACCGACAGCGCGGTCTGGGTGGAAGATCGGCCCATCCCGCCCGGTTCTCTTCCGGGCATCCATCCCGTTTTGTACGTGACGCCCGGCTACTTCGGAGCAACCGGTATCCCATTCATCGCGGGACAGACCTTCACCCGTCCCGACCCTCCGCGGGTCTTCCTGGAGGCGGTCGTAAGTCGCGCGTTTGCCGAACGGTACTGGAGGAACGAGTCTCCCATCGGCAAGCGGGTGCGAATCTTTTCAAACGGGCCGTGGTACACGGTCATCGGAATGGTGGGGAGCGTCAGAGACAAGGCGCTCGATCGGCCGGAGGACCAGATGATCTACTGTCCACTCCTGCCGGCGCGCGAGGATCCGCGATGGACACCGCGCGATATCGCCTTCGTGGTGCGAACCGTCGGCGACCCCGTCGCCGCTGCCGGCGCGATCCGGGACGTGGTCCGCGGTCTCGATCCGTCTCTGCCTCTGTACCGAATTCGCACTCTGGCCGATATCGTGGCGCAGGCATCGGCCCGCAGGTCGTTGACGTTGTTGCTGGTCGGCGGCGCATCCGGGGTGGCGCTCTTGCTCGGCGCGATCGGTTTGTACGGTGTCATGTCGTACGTCGTGACGCTTCGTACCCGGGAGTTGGGGATCCGGCTCGCAATCGGCGCGCCGCCGGACAACGTCCGCCGGATGGTGTTGCGCCAGGGTCTGGCCGTCGCCGCGCTCGGGATAGCGGTCGGGCTCGCAGGCGCGATGGTGCTGACGCGATTTCTCGCGGCATTGCTCTTCGAGGTGAGCCCAACGGACCCCGCGATCTTCGCGCTGGCGGCGGTGCTCCTCCTGATGGTGGCGGTGGTGGCGAGCTGGCTTCCCGCCCGTAGAGCCGCGGTTACCGACCTGGCGTCGACGCTGAGAACCGAGTGAGCTACAAGCAAGCTGTGACCAACACCCGCCCTTTCGCGCCCAAGGCGGTGGTGCCATCCTGTCCCTTGATTCGACCTCGCAGCTCGACAACGTCGCCACCGAGCTTGTCATTGGGAGTAACCTTCACCACCAGCCAGTCAAGACGAATTCGCTCATCAGCGTAGATAGCCCGGCGAAACTGAACCCAGAACTCCAAGCCCACCATGGCTCCGTTCTTCGAGAAATGAGACGCAGTCAGCCCAAGCAGAAGTGCAGTCGTATGTGTCCCACTCGCGATTAAGCGGCCGAAGCGAGTCGAGCTGGCAAACTCGGGATCGTGATGAACGGGATTGCTATCGCCCGCCGCACGCGCATACGCCGCCACCGCCGCAGGCGAAAGAGTCACCTCCGACGAAAAGCGCTCACCGGCGAAGGGCACGACAACTCCAATCTGACCCACCAAGTCTGCCGCAAGTCATGTTCGGCGAACACTCGCGTTGAGCGGCGTGGCCGGCGTGGGGTATGGCACGGTGCTCCCCGAAGGCGAATCTGCTCATCTTGCAGCCTCACTCCACCACATAGAACCAGTCCCCATTGGCGAAACGCATGTCAAAGGCATCGATATCGTCGTGCCGATATGACACCCTGGCCCTCGTCGGCTCGCTCGGATCGATCGTCACCGAGTGCACGGTGCCGGGTCGCACGGTTCCATACATCCTTTTGAACCACGCCTCGATGTTCGGCACAGCTTCTTCCCTGTCGGCATCGCCCGGTATTCCCATCCGCGCCCGCGTGTTTTCATCGAGGTACACGAAACGAGCGGCCTCAGTCCAGTCGGCCTTCCTGAGTGCCCCTAAGAGCTCCTCCGCCCGTGACCGTGCGCCCTCGCGCGCCTGTGCCTCTTTCCGCGGCAGCAAATCGCAGGCTCCCCCAAGCAACACCGCAACAATGGGAGCTAGGACTTGAGACGCCAGTCTGTACGCCGGAGGCCGGCTCGTGCCTTGAATCAATATGCCCGTGCTCGCCCAATACCGCGGATCAGCTGCGAAGCGCGACCCAATGACGAAAGCCCGCGCAGAATCTACGGAATGACCGCGCTTCATCAGCTGCATCCGCTTGTTGTGCGGGGCATAGCTCACCTGCGCTTTTTCGACCCGGTCAGCTTCGCCCTCGCGCGTTCGGAAGCTTCCTTCGCGAGGAACTTCGCGATGCGTTCGATCAGCTGCACAGGGACGGGCTGGGAGAGCGGGAGTTGTCACACGAAGGCAAAGCCCACGCCCGCTGGAACGCGTTGTTAGGCTCCTATGATCTCGTTTAGGCCCTCGACCACTTGGGCGAGTTGCTCCGGGCTCGCTCGTGCCACTCGTTTGCCGATTCTTTCAACAGCCAAGGTCCGAATCTGGCTGATCTTGATCCAAGATCTCTTCCGAAGTCCTTGGGCCCCGCACTCTAACGTCAGGGGGAAGCCTGCCCGCTGAGCCTGACTCGTGAGGGCAACCGCGATAACCGTACCTGAGCGCTCGTTAAAAACATCTTGACTCAGAACGAGCACCGGACGATTACCGGCCTGCTCTTGCCCTCGGACGGGGTTCAGATCCGCCCACCGGATATCTCCCCTCAATATTCGGGCCATTCAGCCAGGTCCTCCGATAAACCCTCCTCCGCCAGCCTCTTCTCGAACGTGGGGTCGAGTTTCGCGCACTCGCGAGCCAGCCGACTTCGCTCAAGCCGCTCGAGTTTCTCGGCAACCGCTTCTTCGATCGCCTGGCTTCGATTGGGGAACACTTCCCGTTGCACAAGCGTGTCCAGGCGGGCCAGTGTTGTCTCGTCGATCGAAATGGCTATTTTAGAGCGTGACATCCCAACGCCTCCGGTATGAGAATATGTCATACCGATGCCCCGGCGTCAACTGGGTCACTTCATTAACTCCTGCATGAGCTTCCTCACGTCCACAGGGGACCCTAGGCGGCGAGCCGCATCCATGACTTCGCTCGAACTGGGTTTCGCCGGTCCTGAACACGCCCTCGAATTAGCATAGCTGGCGCTCTCACAATATTCCGGCTTTGCACCTGAACAGGCCGCCGCGTCCGAGTAACTGGGGCTGTCGCAATAAGAGGGGTGTGAAGC
>Ga0209321_10003621_pt1 | contig 10315 bp, 8 predicted proteins | sample Rifsed16ft4_FD_184012 | JGI IMG/M metagenome (GOLD analysis project Ga0209321, IMG submission 184012) | Soil microbial communities from Rifle, Colorado, USA - sediment 16ft 4 - CSP-I_5_4 (version 2) | ecosystem: Environmental > Terrestrial > Deep subsurface > Rock core/Sediment | place: Rifle... | reverse complement strand
CATCAATGGTCGGCCAATCCGCCATTTCGGTAATGATCTCGTTTGATCGATCACCGACCAGGATCGTATCCTCAGATTTTACGCCCGTGATGGATGGATTCCACGCAAATGCCTGACCAGGCAAAATAGGTTGGGTCGATTCGGGCGTGGCTGTGATCTCACGCGGCGCGTACCCAGCCGACCCACCCTGATGGTGAGATTGCCACTCGTTGGGAAATCCGGCGGATCTATAAGCCGACTGTGCAATATGGAAAACATCCCCCAGCGTGTTATTTGGACGCGTTGCCGCGATCATCTCTGCATCGATATGAGCGATGAGTCCCCCTTTTTGGCGAACTTCATCGGGCAGTTTGCCGAAATGGATCAGGCGCGTGAGCGAACAGATCAGGCCCCATTTGCGTCCGCATAGGACCAGCATGGCATATTGCTGAAGTTTTTTGGAAGTTGGAAGAGGGTGACGGTAGGAAAAGATTCGTTCATCAGCGGCTACTAAATTGACAATGGCTTGCGCGCCCCTGCTTTCAACTGCCTGCGAAAGTACTCCTGCGATTTCATATTCGGTCATGCCGGGGCGTATCGCCTCGACGGCCTGCCGCATTCCTAGCGCGCACAACATTCCTAATGTTCTAAAACGTCGACCCTCTTCGGGAGTCAGTTGAGAACGGAGCCAGGCGATTTCTGCAGACAAATCCAGGGCACCAGGAATGCTCGTATCCGCGCCTAACTTCATTCCTTTGGTTAATTCGGATATTTTGTTTTTTTCGTCATACCATGGGGAAACCTGGAATTCCCAGCCTTGTTGGGCGAGACCTTCCTCATCCATCAACCGCGAAGCCTCTATGTTGTCGGTCAGTAGGTGGCGGCTTGTTGGAGCGATCAACAAGGACGAGTTGCTGAACAGGTCTGCGCGATTGATATAAGAAGATGCACCGCAGGTCGCCCAGGCAAAATTACTTGTCTGCCGGAGCAGGAGCGCGTCCAAACCGGATTGTTCGAGCAGGTTGTGGATACGCCATAATTTGATGTTGAGTTCAGTTTCAGTTGGAGTTGGAATTGTTTCCATGGCTAAAGGTTAGGTTATTGGCTCCGGTCACCAAGTTACTTGATGAACCGCAAACCTCCTCCGTGGGATTGGCTTCTCCACCGTCGTATTCCACTTTATTCCTTTACACAGACCGAACTCTGTCGTACAACCAATGTCGGTGCCAGCATAATGGACTTGGGATCGATGGGTTCCAGTCCCTGCCAGCCTGATTCGATAATTTTGATCGTTTCCTCCACAGCCACTTTGCCAACGGCATATTGATCTTGCTGCACCGTTGTGAGTGGAGGACAAAAGAAGGCAGATTCGGGGATGTTATCGAAGCCAACGATTCCAAGATCTTCAGGGATTCTCAATCCTTTTTGACACACAATCTGGATGACGCCAAGTGCCATTTGATCGTTGGCAACAAATATGGAATCCATCTCCAGATATTGTTCAAAAAGCTTTTCAACTGATTGAACACCACTCGCCGAAGACCAATTTCCCTCCGCCCAATGCTCACGCCGGGCTTCAAAGCCAGATTCTCTCAAAGAATCTTTCCACGCAACCATACGCTGGCGTGCTTCCCACCAATCCATTGGGCCTGAGATATGCCCAATGTGTCGATAACCCTGCTCAAGCAGGTGAGATATCGCCATTCGTCCACCAGCATAATTGTCTACGGATACACCAGAGATATTCTCTTTTGGCTCCATTGCAAGATAGACAATTGGAATCTTCAAATCCAACGATAGTTTATTGACCCAATTCCTATTTTCCCCCACCTCCGGTACAGCCCAGATAATTCCATCCACATGACGGGAAAGAAGCGCCTGGAATATCGGCTCAACATCATCAGCATCAAAGCGAGAGAGTTCCTTTAGAAGCAATGAATAGCCAGCTTCTTCTGCGGCAGAAGTTATGCCGTTCAGTGTACGAGACGGGCCAATATATTTCAACCCGGCGGTAACAACACCCAACGTATAGCTGCGCTGTTGGATCAGACTCCGTGCTAATGCACTCGGCTGATAACCCAGTTCATTGATAGCTATCTGAATGCGCTCACGAGTCTCCGGGGCAACATCGGGGCGGTCATTGATAACCCTGGAAACGGTTTGAGTGGAGACACCCGCCGCTTTCGCGACTTGTTTTATAGTGAGGCGCTTGTTGGCATTCATGATCTCGAATGAATCCCTTTTCACAATTTAGTGTTATCGTTATCGGGAACGATAACATAATAGCAAATCTACAGCCATTTGTCAAGTTACATTTTCACAACCTTGACATCCCCCTCTTTTTTTGCTAAGATAACACTGTCTATGTGAACGATAACGGGAACGTTATCGGGAACGATAGCGAAATTATGCGTCGAAATAGAATTTACCGCTATTGACCCTGTAATTTGTAAGTGAAAGGAGGCACTGGAGGAGAGAAAAGCGCTGAGATATAAAAAACGTATCGATCGTAAATAAAATCTTTCAAACATCCAAATAGGAGGCTGAAATGCTTATTCGAATTTCGCGTATCGTAGCTCTATTTTCGCTGCTGGCCATACTGCTGGCAGCTTGTGCACCCGCGCCTGAAACGCAAGCGACCGCAGAGGTGGCACCAACTGAGGCCGCTGTGACTGAAGCCGCTGTGACTGAACCCGCCACGACTGAAGGTCCTGCCCCCGCGCAAGAAGGCGGATGGTGCTCCGGCACGAATATTGTCTTCTTCCCAGGTGGCTCGCCCGGTGGTGGTTTTGAGACCGTAGTCTACAACGGCGCTTTACAAGCTGCTGCCGACACTGGCGCGAATGTGGAATACCTCTGGTCCGACTGGGATGCATCGAAGATGGTTACCCAGTTACAAGAAGCCATCGCCACCAAGCCCGATGGCATTGCCATCATGGGGCACCCCGGTGACGAAGCCTATAAAGACATCGTGGATGAGGCTGAGGCTGAAGGTATCATCATCACCAGCATGAATACCCAAACAGCCAAGCTTCAGGCCGAGTATGCCACCAAGGGCTATGGCTACGTTGGTGCCATCCTGCACGATGCGGGTTACGCCCTGGGCCAAGAAGCTGTCAAACGAGCAGGCCTGAAGGCTGGCGATAAAGCCCTCCTGTGGGGTCTGGAATCTCAGGCTGGTCGTGGTGAGCGCACAAAAGGCGTTCACGATGCTCTCGATGATGCTGGCGTTACAGTGGTCTATCAGGAAATTGACGATGCCACGAACAAAGATGCATCCGCTGGTGTGCCGATCTTCACCGGCATCATTTCCGCTAACCCGGACATCAAGTTGGTAATCACCGATCACGGCAACCTGACCGGCACGGTACAGACCTTCTTTGAAGCCGCTGGCCTCGGCCCGGATGATGCCTACGCAGCCGGCTTTGATATGTCCGGTAACGCTGTGGAAGCCATCCGCTCTGGATACCTCGACTTGGTGATCGACCAGCAGCAGTGGCTGCAAGGGTACTTTGGCGTTCTGCAGATCTGCCTGACCCACAACTACGCTTTCGCCGGTCTACATATCAACACTGGCGCGGGCTTTGGCGATAAGGACAACGTCGAACTTCTGGCTCCATTGGTCGAGAAACAGATTCGCTAGTACCGCAACAACACGAAATTGTAAGGGCACTTTGTATATTGTTCCTTGAAACGTAGCAAAGTGCCCTGCATCTTAAGGTGGTTGCGGCATAGGGTAGATGACATTTCCCCTTTCTAACGTTTATTCTTCTTAGCAAAATCAGCGTTTAGAAAAAAATTACAAGGGCTAAGTGGCTCCAAGGTTTCCGCAGTTCGTTGTAGCCACATCGCTACAAATTAGCCACTTAGCCTTTGCCGTCGCCAGAAAATTTAGATGGTATTATTAGCGTTAACAGCGCATTCTTGTCTCATAAAACTAATTTGGCAAGAAAGCTGCGGATGAATTTTGATGATTTAGCGCGATCTTCTCGCAAAATCGGTTTCATCGAACGCTAAAACGGAGATAATCATATGGACTATCGCCTGGAGCTTAGAAACGTATCCAAATCTTTTGGAGAGGTGCAGGCACTTGAGGATGTCAACTTTCAGTTGGGCCAGAACGAAGTCGTCGGCCTGCTGGGCGATAACGGCGCTGGAAAATCTACTCTGATCAAGATCCTCACCGGTTACTATCAGCCTACCTCGGGTGAGATTCTGTTCAATGGTCAAAAAGTGGATCATCTCACAGTTCCCAAAGCCAGGCAATTGGGTGTGGAAACGGTTTATCAAGAGCGCGCCTTGGCCGAACTGCAAACCTTGTGGCGTAACATTTTCCTGGGTCGGGAGCTGAAAAATAAATGGGGACTCCTTGACGTTCAAAGGATGAAAGAGGAAACTTATCGATTGATGAACCAATCCATGGGCTTCACATCCTCGGCGGTAGATCCAAATTCGCGCGTCGGCACATTCTCGGGCGGTGAAAAACAGGGAGTTGCCATCGTGCGTGCGCTTTATTTTGATGCCGAAATCATCATCCTGGATGAGCCGACGATGGGCCTTTCGCTCAAGGAAACTGCCAAAATGGTTAATTTTGTGCTCGGTATCAAGAAGGCGGGCAAGTCGGCCATTTTCATCGACCACAATGTCTTGCACGTCTACAACGTAGCCGACCGGGTAGTGGTGATCGACCGCGGCCGAATTGCCGGTGAATTTATGACCAACAACATCACCCTGGACAAGTTGATGGACAAAATGATTAGAGTTGCAGAAACCAGCAGCCTTGACTAATTAACTTACAAGGATGAATGCAATGAGCTCTCAAACCAAGGGAATCACTTCCGAGGCCAGCCAGCCCTATAAAGAGACTTTCAGCCTCGGAAAATTTATTCGCACCAATGGCGCCCAGCTCGGTATTCTGGGAGTCTTCTTTGGCTTATGGATCGTCTTTATCGTTTCAGCCCCCAATACTTTTCTGTCGTCTCGAATTTACTTTGCTTTCATGTCTACCATTCCTTTCTTTGCGATCATGGCTATTCCACTCACAATGGTGGTCATCGCCGGCGAAATGGACCTCTCTTTCCCATCGATCATGGCCATGGGCATGGTGGCATTCTCATTTGCGTATAATGCCACAGAGACCAGTATAGAGAGCGTATCGATGAGGGTAATTTTGGCTTTTGTCGTTGCCTTGCTTGCTGGAGCCATCATCGGTGGGCTTAACGGTTTGATCATCGTCAAATTTGGCATTCCCTCGCTGGTTGCTACGATCGGCACGCAGTTCTTCTGGCGTGGGGCAGTGTTGGTGCTAACGCAAGGCGCGAATTACACTCTGAGTTATATCAAAGAAACTTTTTTATACTCTGTGCTGGTTGGCAAAATCGGCGGTTACTTCCCCATGCAGATGGTTTGGCTGATCGTCATAGCAATCCTCGGCTGGGTGCTGCTTAACCGCCATAAATTTGGGGCGCACATCTATTTAATTGGTGACAACGCCCAAAGCGCCCAACTGATGGGCGTCAACACCGGGCGTACCCGCATCCAGGCTTTCATACTAGTGGGTCTGCTCTCGGCCTTTGCTGGTGTGGTTGCCAGTTTTCACGTCGCCTATTTCTGGCCCAGCCTCGGCGAAGGGTTACTCTTGCGCACCCTGGCCTCTGTCTTCCTGGGCGGCACGTCCGTCTTCGGCGGCGTCGGCACAATTCTGGGAACCTTCCTCGGGGCTTTCATCATTGGCGCCATCGAAGCCGCGACCGTGGCTGTCGGCTTGACTGGTTTCTGGACCCAATTGATCTACGGATTGATCATTGTCCTCTCGGTGATTATGCATACATACCTGGGTAAACGGGCGGGCTAATCTGACTGGAATTTCCAGTCTTAACGCCCGTAATACCGTACCAAACAACATCAAGGAGTTGGGGATGAACCCACGTGAACGGGTCATGCTGGCGCTGGATCACAAAGAACCAGATCGGATTCCAATTGACTTAGGGGCGACTATCGTTTCTTCAATCACTAGGAACTCGTATCTCTCACTAAAAAAGCACTTGGGCTTCCCTCTTGAAGAGATCAAAATGTTGGATAACGTCCAGCAACTTCCATATCTGGACGAAAATCTGCTGCAACGCTTCGGTGTGGATTTCCGCCTGGTGCAGTTACCGGCTGCTACAGCGCCGGGATTAAAAATCTTCGAAGAGGGCAACTATTACGCCTTTATCGATCGGTGGGGTTCCAAGCTCCACATGCCCAAAGAAGGCGGGTATTACTTTGATTGGGTCGACTTCCCGATCAAGGAATTTACGCTGGAGGCACTCGACCGATATAACTGGCCGCGTCCTGACTCCAGGGAATATATTCTTCAACTGCGCGAGCAGGCAGAATATCTTTATGAGAACACCGATTACGCCCTGGTCGGTAGTGCTGTGATCGGCGGAGGGATCTTCGAGCAGCCGGCCCGCACGATTGGAATGGAAAACTTTTTGATAGCTTTGGTTGCCGAACCCAAATTTGCCGACCGCCTGATGGAGCAGATCACTGATATTTACATCGAGTCGTGCAACAATTACCTTGAAGAAGTTGGGCAGTATATCCAGGTATTTACGTACTGGGATGATGTCAACACCCAGACTGGTTGGATGATCAACCCCGACACCTATCGCAAGATGATTAAACCCAAACAACGCAGGTTGGTAGAAGCCATTAAAAAGAAGACGGATGCCAAACTCTTTTTCCACGGTTGCGGAGCCACCTACGACCTCATTCCCGATCTAATCGACCTTGGATTTGACATCCTTAACCCGGTGCAGGTCTCGGCCCGCGGTATGGACACCAAACGACTAAAGCAGACCTACGGCAAGGATATAACTTTTTGGGGTGGTGGTGTCGACACGCAGCATATCCTGCCTTTCGGAACCCCAGCAGAGGTGGCTGACGAGGTCAAACGTCGCATCGACGACCTGGCTCCTGGAGGCGGTTTCGTCTTTGCTGCTGTGCACAATATCCAGGCACAAGTTCCACCAGAAAACATTGTGACGCTGTTCGAAACAGCTCTGGAGTATGGAAAATACGGTCAATAATAATTAATCAAGACATTCTCTACAATCAATCATAATGACATAAACCTGGAGTTATCTATGAATGCAACCCTAAACGAATTGTTCGAGGGCGTGGTCAATGGTCAGAACGAAATCGTACAGCAAAAGGTACACGAAGCTCTAAGGTCCGGAGTCGATCCGGTTGTTATCCTGAATGAGGGCATGGTCCCGGCCATGGCTGAAGTCGGGCGACGCTTCGAGGAAGGTGAATTCTTCGTTCCCGAGATGTTGGTCGCTGCGCGGGCAATGCAATGCGGTCTCGGATTGCTCAAGCCGCATTTACAGGAGGGCGAGGTCAAATCGCGAGGCAAGGTAGCCATCGGCACAGTCAAGGGTGACTTGCATGATATCGGGAAAAACCTGGTCGCGATGATGCTGGAAGGTTCCGGTTTTGAAATTCAGGATCTGGGCAATGATGTTCCACCCGAGAAATTTGTCGAGGCTGCCCGCTCGGGCGCGAACATTATCGCCATATCAGCGTTGTTGAGTACCACGATGATCAACATGAAGGACGTCATTGAAGCGCTGGACAGGGCTGACTTACCCAACACTGTAAAGGTCATAGTGGGAGGAGCACCTCTGACAGAGGGATATGCCAAATCCATTGGGGCTGACGGTTATGCACCCGATGCCAGCCAGGCTGTCAGCATAACCAAGACTTTATTGGCTTGACAAATCGGGCTAATAATGAAACATAGAGAACGCATACTGACGGCTCTTAATCATGAGGCCCCCGACCGCTGTCCACTGCAAGTCAGTTTTACGCCCGAGTTTGCAGAGCGGCTGAGGGCGGATCTACAGGTTAAAGGCCAAAGGGATCACAATCCGCACGGCGGCGGGAACACATATGAATTGGAACGCGCCCTGGGGGAGGATATGCTGCTTGTTTCGGTTGGCTGGGCAAACTCTTACTACCAACAAAGCGGTACATATACCGATGAGTGGGGGATTACATGGAAACCAATCGAATATAAAACCCCTTACGGAGTTGGCCATTACACCGAACCCACCGGTCACCCTCTCTCGGACGATAAAGAAATTAATAAATACAAAGGGCCTGACCCTCATCGCCAGGAATTATACAATGATGCCGAGCATGTTATCCGGGATTTCAAAGACGAATACTGGATCGTCGGCGTTACAGTGACCACGATCTTCGAATGCGCCTGGGCTTTACGCGGCTACGAACGCCTGCTCTCGGATTTCATTCTGAATCCCGATTTCGCCGATCAGATATTGGAAATCCCTTATAACTATCATCTTACGGCTGCCAAAAAGCTGGTTGAGATGGGTGTGGACATGATATGGATCGGCGACGACGTGGGTACGCAATCCCGCATGTTGATCTCGCCCAAGCATTGGGTTCACTATCTAAAGCCCCGGATGGCAAATTTCATCGCCGAATTGAAGGCAATCAACCCTCAAGTCAAAGTGGCCTACCATTCTGACGGTTTTATCTATCCCATCATCCCTGAACTGATCGAGATCGGCCTTGACGTACTTAATCCTATCCAGCCCGCCAGTATGGATCCGGCGCGATTAAAAAAGGAATTCGGTCATAAGCTATGTTTCTGGGGCTCCATTGATGAGCAGCATACCTTGCCATTTGGTACGCCTGAAGATGTCAGAGCAGAAGTGCACACGCGTCTAAAAACGATCGGAGAGAATGGCGGGCTGATCATTGGCCCAACCCATCACGTGCAACTGGATACACCCCTGGAGAACTTCTGGGCGATGGTCAATACTGTTACGCAAACCAAATACGCCGATCTCTGAGTGTTATCGTGGTAGCCTGACAAACAAATTATTTGTCAACCAGTTCGATCTGCCATTCTTCTGCTTCGACATGTATCTTTGTACTGTTTCCCGGCCAGTAGAGATGCGTCCAATAGTTGCTGCCTCGCAGCGTAGAGGGGTTCGGCCCCATCGTGATGATAATATGCTCTGGCGTATAGTGGGCAAAATAAACGTCCCGGCTGAGCGATGACTGTCCCAAGGTTGGATCCAATGCGACCCAGCCGACACCGGGCATATACACGTCCGGCCATGCGTGCTCGATGCGAGCGATGGCATCCATTTCCTTCTTCAGATACAGTAATCCCTCGAAATAGCGCGCTGGAATCCCCTGTGCCCGGCTAAGTGCCACTAGCAAAGAAGTGTATTCAGTGCAGTCGGCTCCCATGGGACCCAATGCTGCCTGCGCTCCCCAATTTTCCCTATTGAAAGTATAGACGAGTTCGTTTCCGATGTAGTCGTAAAACGCCCGCACCTGCTGGCAAACAGTACTTTTGCCTCGCGAAAGTTCACTCGCGAGAGCCACAATTTGGGGATTAGCGGCTTCGATATGCAGCTCGGGTTGGATAAAATCATCGAGAAGTTCCCCCTCGCAGACTGACAAGTCGTAAGCCAATTCGTTGACGGCCACCCGATAATCGATCTTCACCGTTTTGGTCACCCCGGCGGGATGATTGGAGAAATCGAACTCAGCATATTGGTTGCCGTATTCGTCAACGACTAATTCATAGTCTTTGGGCGAAATCTCCATTGACTGCACCTCTTGATAAGGAGAAAAGTCTCGAATCAATGCCAGCCAAATATTCTGCTTCTCCGGGTGACCCGGCCCTTCATTGAAGAGCATCAATTGCTGGTGCACAATATACTCACGCTGGCCCAGGATAGTCACAAGAGGGCCAGGAGTTGTACTTGCAGGGGTCGATGAATCCGCCCGCGCCTGACACCCCAGCGAGAAGAAAATCAATAAGGTGAACCAAAATAATCTGCTGGAAAAGCTTATTATGCTGCCTCTATTCGTGCCAATTGTATAACAATAACGGCCAATAACGCAACAATGAGTGATACAGCAAGCCTTTCCACCAGTGCCAGCTGTTCATGTCGAGCAAAATAACCGAGGCTGTTGATTTCTCTGTAAATACTGATTCCGAATATGAACAGCTGCATCTGAGCATCAGCCCCGCATCAAACTCTGACCTTCATTCCTTCGGCCCTGCTCAGGGCAAGCCTGCAACTTGCAAAACTGCCTGATCTCCCCCACACGCATATCTGCATTGCACATCAGGGATTCCGAAGTCGGGAGACTTCGGTGCGATGACTTGAACCGTCGCATTTCTTCAAATCTATCGCGTTGCCTTTGCCGCACAGCTTGCACGCGTGTGCGAATAGACTCAGATGATTTACCCATACGATCACTGCTTAATTTTTTATAATCCACGCGCGGCACTTCGATG
>Ga0209321_10003615_pt1 | contig 10323 bp, 8 predicted proteins | sample Rifsed16ft4_FD_184012 | JGI IMG/M metagenome (GOLD analysis project Ga0209321, IMG submission 184012) | Soil microbial communities from Rifle, Colorado, USA - sediment 16ft 4 - CSP-I_5_4 (version 2) | ecosystem: Environmental > Terrestrial > Deep subsurface > Rock core/Sediment | place: Rifle... | reverse complement strand
TGCCCTCCTCGAGAGCGAGCTCCGCGAGAGGAGTGCGACCGACCTCCTTGCCGTCGATTAGAACCGCGGCGGGAGACGGCGTGCTCGCGATCGAGAGGAGCGCCCGCGCCGGCTGAAGGGCGAAGACCAGCGGCGGCGCGTCGGGTGCGGGCGTCACTACCTCGGTGGCCCGTACGAATCCCTCCTTGATGACCGCGATCTGGTGCTCCCCCGAGGAGAGACCGTCCAGAGTCATCGGTGTGGCTCCGACGGCAACACCATCGACCCAGACGGTCGCCCCGGGGGGAAGGCTATCCACCTCGAGAGGGCTCGAAGCGGGAGCGGGCCAGAAGAGCCATGCGCCCATTCCGAGGAGCACGAGCGCCGCGGAGGGCGCGAGAAGAGAGCGTCCCCTGGTCGGGGTTGTCGGTCTCGGACGGCGCTCGGTGGTGCTCGCGCTCGGTCGGAGCGCGGTCTGAAGGGACGCCAACCTATCACCCTCTCGACTCTCCTCCAGGACGGCGACGGTTCGGCGTCGGATCGACGGCTCGGGGACATCGATGAGAGAAACGATCGCTTCGAGCTCCTGCAGGTTGAGCTCGGTGATGAAGCCGGCGGCATCCGAGAATCTCTCTTCGGGAACCTTCGAGAGCGCTCGTTCGAAGAGCTCGTCGTAGCGCAGCGGGAGCGCGGCGTTGAAATGCCGCGGCGGCACCGGAGATTCGTGCACCACCTGGTGAAGGAGCGTCGTGATGTTCTTCCCGGCGAAGGGCCGGGCCCCGGTGAGCATCTCGTAGGTCACGACCGCGAGGGCGTAGAGGTCGGCCCGGGGAGTGGGCTCGAATCCCTGGATTTGCTCGGGAGCCATATAGGCGGGCGACCCGAGGGACTGTCCGGCGCGGGTGAGCACCGTAGTGTCGAGGTGGGCGAGACCGAAGTCCATCAACTTGGGAACGCCCCGGTCGGTCAACATGATGTTGGCGGGCTTGACGTCCCGGTGCACCACCCCGCGCTTATGGGCGTAATCGAGAGCGGCGGCGATGGGCGCGACGATGCCGAGGGTCTCTTCGAGCGACAAGGGCTTCTTCCCGGCGACGTGCGCCTGGAGCGTCTCGCCCTTCATCAGCTCCATCACGAAGAAGCTCTCGCCCACGTCGAAGATGGTGACGATGTTGGGGTGGTTCAGGTGGCCGGCGGCCTGGGCCTCGCGGCGGAAGCGGCCCAGAATCTCCTCCTGGTGCCGCTTGGGGAACTCCTCGAGGTTCAGGCTCTTGATCGCGACTTCCCGGCCCACGATCGGGTCTCGCGCCCGGTAGACCTTGCCCATCGCGCCCCGCCCCAACTCGGCGAGAATCTCGTAGCGCCCGAGACGAGTCGGAAACATGGATAACGGATCCCCCAACGCGGAAGGTATGGTATCCCAACCGGCCCCGGAGGGGCCAACGGGACAAGACGATCTATACTTCCCGCGATGGCGGCGTCATGGCGGCAATGACCACCGAGGAGATCGATGCGTTTCTGAATCGTCCGTTCCACGCGGTCGTCGGCACCATCTCACGAACGGGCGCACCCCAGCTGAGCCCGGTCTGGTACCTCCACGAGGGCCGCCGTCTCCACTTCGGCATCATCGCCGGCACCGCGAAGCACCGGAACATCGAGCGGGATCCTCGCATCTGCGTCTGCGTCGACGGCGGCCGCGATGACGTGAGAACCGTGATCCTCCACGGCCGGGCCCGCTTCATCGAAGACCCCGGGGACGAGATGCGGTGGCGTATCGTCCGCCGTTACTACGACACCGAGGAGGAGGCGCGGAGCTACTACGACAGCATTCGCGACGTCCCGGCGCTCCTCGTGGTCCTCGAGCCCGAGCGAGTCATCACCCAGGACTTCAACGACTAAAGCTCCGCGATCATCGCCCCATAAACCCGCGCGCAGGTCATCATCTCGTCGATCGAGGCCCAGAGGTACCGCTCGGGACCGTCGGGGGCCCCGGCGGGGCCGTAGAGGCAGCAGGGAATGCCGGCGGCCTTCAAGTGAGAGGTGTCGTTTCCCGAGTACCCGCTCGGAAGCGAGACGCCGACCTTCGGCATTGAGCCCCTGACCGCGGCAACGTGCTTCGCGACTCTCTGGACGAAGGGGCTTTCGGGAGAGACCGAGAACGGCATCATGACCTCCCTCAGACACCGGCGCTCGGGTTTCATCGGAAACTCGATTTCGTACTTCAGGTCCCGGTCGTCGCGCGCGAGCCCATCGAGCGAGCGCTTCAAGTCGGCGATGATCGTTTCCGGGGTCATTCCCTCGGTGAAACGGATGTCGGCGTAGATCGTCGCGAAATCGGGAACGATGTTCGGACCTCTGAGCTCGACCTGTCGGCCACGGCCGCCGATGATGCTCCCGACGTTCAGGATGGGAAGAGCGGGAAGCTCGGAGTCGGGTTTGCCCGCGAGCTTCAGCGTCTCGAGGGTCTGGGCCACCTTGCCCGCCTTCAAGATGGCGTTCACGCCCTGTTCCTTCCTCGAGATGTGAGCGGTGCGGCCGAGGACGTGGATCGCGAGCTGCATCACGCCGGCGTGCTTGGTGAGGACGTTTCCGGCGCCGTGCGGCTCGGTCACGATCGCGGCGTCGGTCGTGACGCCTGAGCGCAGCAGGTGAGCGGTGCCGGCGCCTCCCTGGAGCTCTCCGACGACGCAGGCGAGGACCAGCTCGCCGCGTCGGGGAAACCCGGCTCTCTTCGCCGCCGTCGCCGCGGCGATCATCGACGCCACCCCGGCTTTCATGTTTCCGATGCCGGCGCCGAAGAACATGCTGCCCTCGGCCGCGGGCTCGAACGGATCGCGGGTGAGGCCGCTCGGGAGAGGGTCGATGTCGATGTGGCCGTTCAGCATCAGGCTCTCGCCTCCGCCGGCGCCGCGAAGCCGGGCGATGCACTGGAGCCGCCCCGGGTCAACTTCCTGGAGCTCGGATTCGAATCCGAGCTTCTGGAAATGACCGTGGAGGAACCGCGCGCAGTCGCTCTCCTCGGTGGTAAAGCTCGGGATCCTGCAGAGCGCGGTAGCGAGGTCGAGTAGCCCGTCGCGATCGATCTCGACCTCGGCAGAGGCACTCCGCGAAATCCCGGCGAGCGCCAGGGCGGAGGCGCCCACCACGCCCTCGAGAAATGCCCTTCGTTCCATGGGTTTCGTCAGTTTCATGGGCGTCATGCTACACCCGGAGGCCCGGAGCGCGGGAGCTCGATGGTGACGGCCGTGCCGCAGTCGGTCTCGCTCTTGACCAGAATTCTTCCGCCATGCTTCATGATTCCTGAACGAAAAAGCCCTTCCCGGTTTCCGCCGGAAAGGGCTCTCGAGAGTAGAAAAATACGCCTACTGCGCGGCCAGGGAGAAGTTGGCCTCTGCCGTGGCCTTCTCGGCGACGGTGACGCTCATCTCCTTCGTGCCCAGCCGCTCGTGCCAGACTTCGACGGTGTAGGTTCCCGGCGGAACGCCGTCGATGGTAAAGGTTCCGTCCGCGCCGGTCACGGCGAAGAACGGATGTTCGAGGACCCCGGCGTAGCTGTTCATCCATTTGTGGACGTCGCACTTGAAGGGAACCATCACCTCGGGAGCATCGAACGTCCTCTGGGTCTTCAGGCCTTTGACCGGCTGGCCGATGTTGAATTCCTTGTTGCCCTTCGGCATCGCATGGATGTTATGGAGCGTCTCGTCGCTGTTCACGATCTCGAGGGGCTGACCCACCTGGATTCCCATCACGTGGGGGTGGTACGTGCAGCCCTGCTGGTCGAGCACCACGGGATCGGCCGGGGGCGGAAAGTCGCCCTGGACGCCGCTCTTCAGGTAAACGAAGCTGTTGGCGAGAGCACCGCCTTCACCCACCACCACGAACTCAGTCGTGACCGGGGTCGAGTGCATCCGAGCGCAGTTCGGGTCCGCGGCCATCTGGATCGGCTCCGGCGACGGCGGAGTGCCTTCGAGCGTGACCTTTCCGGCAACCTTTCCCGCGGTGGCGGGATCGAAGGCAGGAGGGGCCGGGGTTTCGGTGGTCGCCGCTGGCTCGGCGCCTCCACCGCCGCCGCAAGCGGCGACGAAAACAAAGAGCGCGAGGGGTGCAAGGAGCGTGAACTTCTTCATTCTTCGATTCCTCCGATGTTTTTTTGGAACGATTACTGGCTGCCGCCCACAATTTCCCTGGACTCGTCGGACCTCCGGCAGCCCGTGGTTCGCCTCGAAGCCGAGGGCGGCGCTCAAATCGGATAGTCTACACACTTGAGGAAGAGCTGCGCAACCGCGTTCTGAGAGGCTTCCCCGTAGTCGCCGCGGTGTCCCGGTGGAGCTGCTTCAGGAGGCTCGATTCCCGCCGGTAGAACCCTTCCGTATGGAACGAGTCAGCGAGTCGGAATCGCTGGTAGTCCAGGTGGTGACAGAGCTCGTGGAGAAAGGTGCGGAGAAACGTCTTGAACTTGACCACCTGCGCCCGCTGCGCGGTGCGCATCCAGAGCGAGACCCGGAAGCCGCCTTTCTCGTCCGCCTGATAGAGACCGTGAAGCTCGCCTGTCTGCCAGGCAGGCCGTCGCGCCGCGACCCCTACTCGAAGAGCGGGAACGCCGAACGCCACGGTGAGTCCGTCCATCAGCGCCTGGGCCGCGAGCTCCGTCGCGGAAGCGCTCCCGCTTGCGAGGGCGCGCTCGAGAGCTTCGACCCGCTCGCGATGGGGGTCCGGTCGATGGAGCGGGATCTCCCCGATGGCGTCGCTGTCGTCGTAGATTCTTTTCTGTCGGGGCGTGAGGCGCTGATAGTAGGAGAAACGCAATTCCGGCTCAGGCCTCGGGCTCGATCTCGAGCGACCGACGGCCGGCGAAGCCCGCTTCGATCTCGTGCCAGTACCCGACGTGAGGCTCGCCGAGCTTCCAGCAGAGGTAGACCTCACGCCCTTCCCAGAGGGTCGGGAAATCGACGAGGCCGGAATCGAGGTCCTTCAGGTGGCAGCCGCAAGAGGTGATGTCTTCGACGAGGCACTGAAGGTCGGTGACGAGCGCGACGTAGCGCGGGGGCACCAGCGTTCCGCCGCGAAACGTGATCTCCTGGCTCGACGGTACATCGGCGCCGCGAGCCACGAGCTCCTGATGGAGGAGACGAAGATCGAGCACCCTCGAGCTCAGGAAGGGGAGGAGCTCGTTCGCTTCCCGTACGGTGAATAAGCGGTTCTGCATCGTCTTCGAGTTTAGCGAAAAAAGGGGCGTCGGGCCAAACCGGCAAAGTGGCCGCGAGCGGGCTTGTGGTAGACTACGCGCGGAGCGGGGGGCACGGGTTGAAAGGCACCCTCCCCGCGCCGCATCGTCGACGTTTTGAGCCGCCCAGCCACGCCGACACGAGAGGAACATCCATGAGCCAACCAGCCGGTCGTAGTCTTTTGGCGAGGCCATACGGGGTTCTTACTTTTTTCGTATTTCTCGCAAGTACCATCTCCTTCCCATCGTTTTGCTTGCCCCAGGAGGAACCCTCACGAGATTCGCAAGAAGGACGCATCCAGTTTCGATCCACCGTGGACGCGGTCAATCTGAGCGTGGTCGTCACCGACAAGAAAGGTCGCTTCATCCCCGACCTCGATGCCGAGGACTTCCTCGTCTACGAGAACCGCGTTCCCCAGGAGCTGGCGTTCTTCACCGCGGAAGTCACGCCCGTCACCCTGCTCGTGCTCCTCGACGCCTCCACCAGCGTCCGCGAGAGCGTCGACAGTATCAAGGAGGCGGCGGCGAACTTCGTGAGCAAGCTCTGGGAGGGAGACCAGGCCATCATCGCCGACTTCAACGAGCGCGTCCGATTCAGCTCGCACTTCTCGGACGACGTGGACCGCCTCGTGTCCACCATCCAGTCGCTCTATCCCTCGGGTTGGACCGCGCTCTACGACTCGGTGCTGCTCTCCCTCGAAAAGGTATCGGAAGCCGAGGGCCGAAAGGCGCTCCTGGTGTTCACCGACGGCGACGACTCGCGCTCCGTCGGCTTCGGAAGCGAAGCCTCGGCCAAGGACGCGGTCGAAGGCGCGAAGTTCTCCGAGGTAACGATCTACGCCGTCGGGTTCGAGGGTCGCGGGGGCATGGGCGCAGGGGTGAACAAGGGGTTCCTCAAGAAGCTCTCGGAGGAGACCGGAGGGAGCGCCTTTTTTCCCAAAGGCATCGGCGATCTGAACCAGAGCTTCGAGCAGATTCAGGACGAGCTTCACAGCCAGTATCGTCTCGCCTACGTGCCGGTGAAACATGAAAAGAACGGCGAGTGGCGATCGATCGAGGTGCGAGTCAGAAACCGCGACGACCTCGTGGTGCGCACGCGCCAGGGGTACTACGCGGTTCCCGAACGGGTCAGCGATCAGTAATCAGCGATCAGCCATCAGCAACGCGTGCCGTGCCGGCACATCGTGCTGACTTCTGATGGCTGACGGCTGATCAATTCCTGAACGGCCCCTCCAGATACTGCTTCGCGAGCCTTGTCGTTTGAGGGTCGGTATCGAGCCGCAAGACGCGCCGGTAGTCCGACTCCGCGGCCAGGCGCAAACCTTGCGCGTCGGACGTCATTCCCCTCCGGAGGAAGACCTGGGATCGCACCCAGTCCGGCGCTCCCGGAGTCTGAAGAGCCCGCTCGAGCTCGCGCGCGGCGCCCGTGGGGTCCTTGGCGAAGAGACGGCTCTCCCCGAGACGGAGGAAAACCAGAGCGGGCTCCAGGAGATCGAGCCCTTCGCCCATCTCGGTTTGCTTCGTGAGGACTTCCTCGAACGCGCGGCGTGCCGCGGCCCAGTCCTTCCGCAGGAGGTGGACGCTCCCGCGCTCCATGGGAAGGAAGGGATTTCGGGGGAAAGCAGTCTCGAGCTCGCGCAGCGCCGCGAGAGAGCTCAGGTAGCGCTTCTCCCTCTGCTGCATCACGGAGAGCGACAGGCGAGCGACCCACCGGGTGCGCTCCCCGCCTCTGACGGCGCGCTCCACCAGGGAGAGGCCTTTCTCCTTCGAGCCTTTGATCCCGACGACGAAGCCCAGGATGCGGAGTGAGCGGGGAAGGGTCGCGATCGTGTACTCGAAGATACCCGGCAGGAGGCAGGCGTCGGCGTAGGCCGGATCGATCCGAAGGAGCCGCTCGTGGTACTCCTTGGCGCGTTTGCCCGCCTGATAGGCGCCGTAGTAGCTGTACTCGACGGAAGCGAGGTACGCCCCCAGGAGTCCTTCGGCGGAGCCGCGGAAGAAGAGGCCTTCGAGATCGAGCGGCTCTTTCTTCAGGATCGCGTCGGCGCGCGAGATGGTTTGCTGGATCAACCGCTTGAACTCGCGGTCGAGCTCCGCTTCGGGCGGGATCTTCTTCCAGGACCAGTACTGTCCCGTGCGGAACGTCGCCCCCGCCATCCCTCCCCGCCTCGAGAACTCCTCCATCCAGAGGGTGGTCGCCTCGTAATACGGGCCCGCGGGCGAGAGCGGCGCCTTTCGGTCGAGCTCGGAAAAGACGGCGCGCGCCGCCGCGATCTCCATGTTGTAGAGGTGGCTTCGCCCGGTCTCTTCGAGCTCGGAAGCCGTGGCGGCGCCGAGCGTCACCAGGAGGACTGGAAGAGCGTTCATGTCTTTCACCGAATGTAGCAGAGATCCGCGCATGCTAGAATTCCCCGGTGGGTGAGCCCCCCAAATTTCGCGTTCTTTCCTCCCGGAACATCTATCGCGGACGCGTGGTGCACCTCGACGTCGACCGCGTCGTCGAGCCCTCGGGGATGGAAGTCGAGCGGGAGATCGTGCGTCATCCGGGAGCGGCGGTGCTTCTCCCGGTGACCGCCGACGGGCGCGTGATTTTGATTCGTCAGTTTCGCTACGCCGTGGGCGAGACGCTCCTCGAAGTCCCGGCGGGGACGATCGATCCCGGTGAGACCCCGGAAGAGACCGCGGAACGGGAGCTCGTCGAGGAGACCGGGTACCATGCCCGCCGGCTCGAGAAGCTCGCGGAGTTTTTTCCGTCTCCGGGAATCCTGGCCGAGCGCATGCACCTATTCCTCGCGACCGAGCTCGAGAAGCGCGAGGCCTCCCCGGACGCGGACGAGAGCCTGGAGATCGTGGAGCTCCCCTGGGAGCACGCCCTTGCCCTCGAGCCCGGGAAGGACGTCCGCGACGCGAAGACCCTCGTGGCCCTGTCTTTCCTCAGGCGGCACCCGCTCTTCACGAACTTCACGAGCTAGGGGGCCTCGTTGAAAAGCACCGTTCTGGGAGCCGCCGCGGGAGTCTCGGCCGGCCTCGCGCTCATCGTCTGCACCACGCTTCGCGCCGCGGTTTTCGATTCTCGCTCCGAGGCCGCGGCCCCCTGGCTCGTGAGCTCTGTCCCGCCTCTCTTCCTCGCCCTCATCGCCGTCGTTTTCTTCGGCGTCATGGGAGCCTTGCTCGCGCGGAGGGGCAGGGAGGATCTGTTGACGCCGTTTCTCCCCTGCGGGCTCGCGGCCGGGATCTTTCTTCCGGGCGCCTTCGCCGAAGCCCCTTTCCTCGCCTCGTTCGCCGGAAGGTCCCTCGATCTCCTGCTCGCCGTCGGCCTCGCGATCTCGCTCTCGAGGCTCGCGCGAGGGCTTCCCGCGGTTGCGACATCCGCGAGGACGATGGGGCTCGCGGTGTTCGTCTTCTATCTCGGAGTCGGATACTGGATCTCCTCGAGAGTAGGGCTCTCGGGCGACGAGCCCCACTACCTCCTCATGACCTACAGTCTTCTCCACGACTTCGACCTCGAGGTCCAGAACAACTATGGAGCCGAGGACTACCGGAGCTTCTACCAGGGGAAGATCGAGCCGCGACTGGCCGCCGGCACGCCCTACTCGGTGCATGGCATCGGTGTGCCGCTCCTCCTCGTTTCCGGCTTCGCCGCCTTTGGCCTCTTCGGGGTTCTCCTGACCGAGGCTCTGATCTCGGCTCTTCTCCTGCACGCGATCTATCGAGCTTCGCTTCGGATCACCGCGAGCCCATCCGCCTCGCTCTTGGCCGTCGTCGGCTTCGGGCTCACCTCTCCCGCCCTGTTCCTTTCGGTTTCCGCCTACCCCGAGCTTCCGGCGGCGCTCGTCGCGGCCTTGGCCGCAGAGCGGCTCCTCGACCCCGAGCCGCCTCGTGCTTTCGGCGCCTTCGCCTGGACGCTCGCCCTCGGAGCGCTTCCGTTCCTTCACGTCAAATTCCTGCCGCTCGCCGGGCTTCTGATCGCCGCCTTCGCCTACCAGTTCGGGCGCCGCGGGAAATCCTTGCTCGCCTGGCTCGCCCTCGGAGCCGCGATCTCGGTGGGGTCGTTGCTCCTCGTCACCTTCCTCACCACGGGAAGCTTCGACCCCACGGCCTCCTATGGCCGCCAGCGGATCTTTCTCGACCGAGTTCCTTTGGGGATCGCGGGTCTCCTCTTCGATCAGGAGTTCGGACTTCTGCTCCACGCGCCGTTCTATCTTCTCGGGTTCGCGGGAATCGTCACCCTGTTCCGGCGGAACGCGCTCCTGGGAGCGCTGTCGCTTCTCGCTCTTCTCTCGGTCGCGATCCCTGGCGCCGCCCATCCGCTCTGGTCGGGAGGAACTTCGCCTCCAGCCCGCTTCCTCTTTCCCGCTCTCCCGTTGATGACCATCGCCGCCGCCGCGCTTCTAGGGCGGGAGCGGGAGATCGGAGTGGGCCCTTGGGCGTCCTGGCTTCTCGCGTCGAGCGTGGCGCTCGGTCTCTCGATGGTCTTTCTCCCCGGGGGGCCGTTCTTCCTGAACTCGAGGGACGGGACCGGACGAATCTGGGAGGCCCTCTCGACGTCCTGGAACCTCACGGACTATCTCCCCTCTGTGGTTCGGGCCGACCCGCGTTCGCTCGCGTCCGCGACGGGACTTTTTCTTCTCGTTCTTCTCGCGGTCGGAGCGCAGATCCGGCGCGCTCGCGGTTTCCCACTCGCCCCGCTCTTCGGGGCTCTTCTCCTCGCCGCCTGGGCGCACGACCGGACCTTCGTCTCCCGCTCGCGCGAGCTCGAGCCGCATTCGGTCTCCCGCGTCATGCACCATCTCTCCCGCCGCGGCCAGGATCGTTTCCTCGCCCTTCCGTCCTTCGAGCGTCTCTCGCGAGAATCGCTCACCGCGCGAGTGTCGCTCCCGCTCGAGGCGGTATCCGACGGGGATCCCCGGCACTGGTGGAGTCGCGCCTACTCTCTTCCGGCAGGCAGCTTTCGCTTGTCGGGTGCTCCGCCGATAGGAATCACGTTTTATAACGGGGAGAGCCCCTTCCAGTCCGACGAGCTCGTCTTCTCTTCCGAAGTCGCCCTCGGCCGGTTTCGACTCCGGGCGCGAAGCCTCTTCGAGCCCCCGAGGCTCTTTCTCGTCGAGGCGCGCCCGTCC
>Ga0209321_10003611_pt1 | contig 10334 bp, 11 predicted proteins | sample Rifsed16ft4_FD_184012 | JGI IMG/M metagenome (GOLD analysis project Ga0209321, IMG submission 184012) | Soil microbial communities from Rifle, Colorado, USA - sediment 16ft 4 - CSP-I_5_4 (version 2) | ecosystem: Environmental > Terrestrial > Deep subsurface > Rock core/Sediment | place: Rifle... | reverse complement strand
CCTGCCTGCCGATGCGGATCGCGGACTTCGTGACGTCGAACGCGGCATCGACGTCGAACTGGATCGTGCTCAGGGCCGACGCGCCGGCGGGCACGTCCGGAATGACCGTCCCGTGGGCCGGTTCCACCCTGCGTTCTCCGGCCACGAGGGCGATCGGGGCGGTCAGGCTGGAGAACGCCTCGCCCGGGTTCTCGATCGTGAGGTCCACCGCCACGGAGCCGCCACCCGGGTCGAGGATCGATGTCGCCGAACCAATGTGGAGCACGAGGCCGGCGTACCAGGCGGTCACGCCGACGGCGTACGTCGTGGTGACGGGCGTCGGCAGCGGCACGCGCGTCGGCGTCGGGATGGGCGAGGGCGTGGGCGCCGGACTGCAACCCGCGAGCACCACGGCCGCCGTCAGGACCGCGGCCTGGGCGGCGCGACACCGAACTCCGGCGATCACGCCCCGGGCGATCCGTACAGCGCCGCGACGAATGCCTCCGGATCGAACGGCAGGAGGTCGCCGGCACCCTCCCCCACCCCGACGAAGCGCACCGGCACGCCGAGCTGGCCCTCGATCGCGAACACGATCCCGCCCCGTGCGGTCGAGTCCAGCTTCGTGAGCACGATCCCGGTCAGACCGACGGCCGCGTTGAACGCCACCGCCTGGTTGAGCCCGTTCTGGCCGGTGGTCGCATCGAGGACGAAGAACGTCTCGGGGATCGCGCCGGGCAGCCGCCGATCGATGACCCGACGGATCTTGGCAAGCTCATCCATCAGGTTGGACTTCGTGTGCAGCCGTCCCGCCGTGTCGACGATGACGAGGTCGGCCCGCCGTGCAATCGCTGCATCGAGCGCGTCGTAGACAACGGCTCCTGGATCGGCGCCGGGCGCGTGGGAAATGAAGTCCGCGCCCGCACGCTCGGACCAGATCCGCAGCTGATCGTTGGCAGCGGCCCGGTAGGTGTCGGCGGCCGCCAGCACGACGCGGCGCCCCGCGTTCGCCTCCTGGATCGCGAGCTTGCCGATCGTCGTCGTCTTGCCGGTCCCGTTCACGCCGACGATGAGGACGATCGCCGGATGGCCCGGGACGGCCGGCCGGAGATCCCAGCCCGGATCCCGCGGGGCAAGGAGGGCACCCAGCTCCGCCCGGACCGCGGCGTCCGGCGATTCCACGTCCCGGCGCGCCCTGGCCCCCTCGACGACCCGGCTCGCGAGAATCGCTCCGACGTCCCCGGCAATGAGTGCCTCCTCGGCCGCCTCCCAGTCCGCATCGGAGAAGGCCGAGGCCCCGAAGATGCCTCGGAGCCGGGCCATGAAGCCACCCCGTGAACGAGCGAGGCCCGTCTCGAGGCCGGCGGCCGGGACGGTCTCTAGCGGGTCGCTCATGCCTTCAGGCTGACTCGGTTCCGGGCCCGACGGCCACCGTGTCGCGACCCAGCTCTGCGAGCTCCGTTGCCTCGTCGAGGCGGAGACTGATGACCCGCGACACCGAATCGTCACCAACGGTGACGCCGTACAGGGCGTCGGCGATCTCGATCGTCCCGCGGTTGTGGGTGATGACGATGAACTGCGTGGTCTGGGCGAGCTCTCGCAGCGCGGCCGTGAACCGGCTGACATTGGCCTCGTCCAGCGCCGCGTCGACCTCGTCGAGCACGCAGAACGGAACGGGACGGACCTCGAGCATCGCGAACAGCAATGCCACGGCGGTCAGCGCGCGCTCGCCACCCGAGAGCATCGCCAGGGCCTGCGCCTTCTTGCCCGGCGGACGAGCCACGATCTCGATGCCGGTGGATGCGAGATCGTTCGGGTCGGTCAGCAGGAGCCGCGCGAACCCTCCCCCGAAGAGTTGCTGGAACCGCGCATCGAAACGCGTCTCGAGGGCGGCGAAGGTCGACCGGAACTGCTCCGAGATCATCGTGTCGAGCTCGGCGATGAGCGCGCGCGTACGATCGATCGCCGCGCGCAGGTCTCCGTGCTGGCCCTCCAGCTCCTGCAACCGACCATGGACGGTGGCGTATTCGTCGACGGCAAACGGGTTTGCCGCGCCGAGTTCGTGGTACCGGCGACGGAGGTTCGCGAGCCGCCCCGGACTCGGTGCCCCACCCGAAGGTGGCGTGGCCTCCCAGATCTCCGCGGCGGCGGCCAGCGCCGCGGCCAGTGGCGCCATGTCGTCCGAGTCCGGCTCCGACCGGTCGTCATCTGGACCGGCGGAATCGTCCTCGCCGGCTACGTCCTGAACCTGGACGGCCTGCGGCCGCGGGCTGCGAGTCGTGCCGTCGGCTGCGGGTGCGGGCAGCTGATGGAGGCTCAGGGACCCCAGGCCGGCAAGCTCCACGAGCAGCTGCTCCCGAAGCGCCTCGAGACCGAGACGAGCCTCCAGGTCACGGTGCTCGGCCGAGCGCGCGCCATCCTCTGCCCGGCGCAACCGGTCCCGTGCGGCCGCGGAGGCTCGTTCCGCAGTCCCAAGACGGGCCCGATCCTCGGCGTCGGCGGCCACGAGCGCGGCGATGGCACTCCCCGTTTCCGCCTCCCGGACCCCCGTCTCCGCCAGGCGCCCGGCGAGAGCATCACGCTCTGCCTCGAGTGCTCGATCCCGATCAGCGAGCGCAATCTGCGCGTGATCGGCTGCCGCGATGCGCTGCTCGTCCAGGCCGATCGCCGCTTCGGCGGCCGCTCGACGCCGCTCGGCGTCACGACGCGCGCCGTCAAGTTCGGCCGACTGTGCCGCCACGCGATCCCGGCGCACCCGGAGCTCCGTCGCCCGAGCCTGCCAGGTAGCGAGCGCATCTCGCTCACCGAGGTTCGTCGATGGCGGCGCAGGAGTGACGACCGACGGGACCGCGGCGCGGGCGCGTTCAACCTCGCCCGTCAGGCGCTCGAGCTGTGCCGCGTGCCATGCCGCCTCGCGGACACTGGCCTCCAGACGTCGCGCCGCCAGTCGTTCCGCCTCCTCCGCTCGGCGGCGCTCGCCGGTGGCCGCGGCTTCGTGAGCCCGGGCCGCATCCAGCGCAGCCCGGAACTCGGCCGCAGCCGTCCCGGCGGCCTTCGCCGCGGCAACGCCGGCATTGGCGGCAAGCTCGGCGACGCGAAGCTCCGCGGTCGCCTGATCGAGCTGTGCGCGCCGCTCCAGCGTTCCATCGGAAGCCCCCAGTCTCACCGTGATCTGGCCGACGACCGCGGAGCCGTCGCGCGGTACCGCGATCCAGCCGATCGGCAGGTGAGCCTGCAGCTCCAGCGCGGCCCCAAGGTCCGGGACCCAGATCGCGTGTGCGAGCAGCCGACCTGCGGCACCGACCGCGTCTCGACGGAGTCCATCCCGAAGGTACCCACCGCCGAGAGCCGCGACGCGACGGCGCAACTCCGGACCACCGTCGGTCGATGGCTCTCGGCCTCCGGCGGGTTCAGGCGCCGCCAGGTCGTCGACGACGACCGCGAGTCCGCGTTCCGCGGCGTGCTCCAGGAGACCGTCGCGCTTGGCGAGATAGGCGCGGCCGACGCCCGCCAGGGCAGCATCAATCGCCGCTCGCAGGCCGGGATCCACGACCAGGCCGTCGTCCAGGCGCCGCGCGCCGCGTGCTCGCATCCGGGCGGCGAACCCGCTGCCACGGTCATCCTCGATCGCCGCAGCCGCTCGCTCATGGCGCGCTCGCGCTGCCGCGAGGGCCGCGCCCGCAAGTCCCGATCGCTCCGAGGCCGAGGCCGCCTCTGCCGCTGTCCGTTCCCATTCGGCCGCCGCAGACTCGCGCGCTGAGACCGCGGCCTTCTCCTCGGCGCTGCTGGCATCGAGCTCCACGACGGTCCCTGCGTGGGAGACGTGGGCGGCAGCGGCCCGTTCGCCCGTTTCCAGCGAACGTGCTGTCTCTTCGGCAGCCTGGCGCTCGGCATCGGCGAGGCGCCGACGCGCCTGCTCGGCATCGGCGCTGTGCGCCGCGGCGGCCCGACGAATGGATCCATCGTCACTGTCGCGCGCCCGGTCGGCAGCCTGAAGCGAGGCGAGCTCGGCCAGCGCGGCAGCCAGGTCACGCTCCGCCTCCGCCAGTGACGCCTCGATCACTTGATCACGGGCCGGCGCGGGCTCCGCCAGCCGGCGACGCTGCAGCGCGAGATCAGCCTCCGCGGCGGATCGTTCCGCCGCGAGGCGTTCCCGATCGCGGACCAGCGCGCTCTTCTCCGCCGCGAGCCGCGCGTCGGCCAGCTGCGCGGCCGTGTGGGTGGCCCTGGCCTCATCCGCCTGCCGCCGGAGCTCCGCGCCCGAGCGTGCCCGATCATCGAGCGCGGCCGCGGCAACGGCGCCGGCATGTTCGAGGACCGACAGCTCCGCCAGCGCAGCATCAATCTCCGCCCGGCCGGTCGCGAGGGCGGTCGCCTCGACGGCGATGCGGCTCGCGGCCACGTGCCACCGGACATGTCCTGCGGCCAGCAGCGCCGTGATGAGCTCGTCGCCCGCGGAAACGCGCGTCGTCTGCTGTTCTGCCTGGGCGGCCAGTCGCCGGACCTGGGGTCGCAGCTCGCTGAGGATGTCCTCGACTCGGGCGAGGTTCGCCTCCGATTCCGCGAGCTGTGCCTCGGCGCGTCGACGGCGACGTTCGTGACGCCGAACGCCGGCAACTTCCTCGAACAGCGGCCGTCGCTCCTCCGGGCGGAGGGCGAGCGCCTGGTCGACCATCCCCTGTCCGATGAACAGGAACGCGTTCTCGGCGAGGTGGGCGCTGTCGAGCAGGTCCACGAGGTCGCGCAGCCGGACCCGCTGGCGGTTCAGGAGGTACTCGTTCTCGCCGGACCGATAGAGCCGCCGGCCCAGCTCAACGACGCCGTACTCGACCGGCAACAGGGCATCGGCGTTGTCGAGTGTGAGCTGCACGTCGGCCATCCCCACCGCCGAGCGCCGGTCGGAGCCGGCCCAGATGACGTCCTCTGACTTTCGTGAGCGCAGCGCCCGCCCCTGCTCCCCGAGCGCCCAGCGCAGGGCGTCGGCGAGGTTGCTCTTGCCGGACCCGTTCGGGCCCACGATTGCGCTGATGCCGGGACCGAACGTCACGAGGGTCCGCTCGGCGAACGACTTGAAGCCCTGCAGCCGGACGGACAGGAGCCGGGCCGGGGCGCTCACCGTTCGCCCTCGTCCGCCCTGAGCGGCGCATCCGGGTGATCGCCAGGCTCGGATGACGCCCGCGCCTCCAGCGCCACGAGCGCCTCCGCCGCCGCGTTCGTCTCGGCGCTGCGGAGCGACGGACCGACGCCTGCTCCGAGCGCCCGACCGTCGACCAGCACTTCGATCCGGAAGACCCTCTCGTGGTCCGGCCCTGCCGCCTCGAGGATCCGGTATTCGGGCCGTTGCCCGATCGTCCGCTGGGTGAGCTCCTGGAGCCTGCTCTTCGGGCTCTTGAGGGCCGACGGCGCAAGGGCCGCGTGAAGTTCGGGCTCGGCGACGGCTGCGATCCAGGCGGCCGCGGCATCCCAGCCGGCATCCAGGAACACGGCACCCGCGATCGCCTCCAGCCCCGAGGCGAGGAGCGAGGGCCTGATTCGGCCGCCGCGGAGGGACTCGCCCTCTCCCAGACGGAGGTCCTCCCCGATTCCGAGACGAGTCGCGAGACGGCCCAGGCCGGTGGTACTGACGATGGCGGCCCTGCGCGACGAGAGGAGGCCCTCATCGTCGTCGGGGTGCCACGCATAGAGCGCCGTGGAGATCGCGAGGCTGATCACGGCGTCCCCGAGGAACTCCAGGCGCTCGTTGTGGCCGATGGCCTCCCCTGGATGTTCGTGCAGCCACGAGGCATGCGTCATCGCCTGCGCGACGAGCGCGCGGTCACGAATCGGAAGAGCGAGGCGGTCGATAAGGGCGTCGATCCGATCCATGCTGCGGAGTGTGTCCACGGCGCCTGGATCGGTGACGCTGGAACTTGGAGGGACGTCCCTCAGGACGACCGCTCGTCGATGTAGTCCGCCGCATCCTGGACGGTCCGGATGCGCTCCGCGTCCTCGTCCGAGATCTCCGTCCCGAACTCCTCCTCGAGGCTCATGATGAGCTCGACCAGGTCCAGGGAGTCGGCGTTGAGGTCGTCGACGAACGACGCCTCCGGCTTGACTTCTTCCTCATCGACACCGAGCTGCTCGATGACGATCTTCTTGAGGCGCTCGTATGTGGTTGCCACTGACTCCCTCCTGAGGGTATGGACCGGCGGTCATCCGCCGGGGGTGTCTCGTGCGATCTGGCCGAGAACGCCGTTCATCAGACGACGCATCGGGTCTCCGCTGTAGGTCCGTGCGAGTTCGACCCACTCGGCGATCGCCACCCGGGCCGGCGTCGGCGAGTGTAGCACCTCACCGAAGGCACATCGAAGCAGCGCGCGATCCATGCGGGCCAGCGAGACGACCGGATAGCGGGGCGCGAGAACGCCGATCCGGACGTCGATGGTGTCTCGGTGGCGGACGACGATCTCCACCAGCGTCCGCGCCAGTTCCGCGGTTTCCGCGTCGCCCTCGGATTCGGCGAGCTCGCGCTCAAGGATGGCGGGCGCGGTGCGCTGGCCGAACTCGGCCTCGAAGACCGCCGAGAGCGCGGCCCGACGGGCCGCTCGGCGACTCCGGAGCCGGTCAGCTGCCGATGCCATCGATGATGACGGTGACCGACCCGAGCTGGAGGCCCAGCAGCCGCTCGATTGCGCCCGCGATAGCGATCCTGGCATCGCGACCGACGTCGGCCAGGTTTGCCCCGGGACGAGCCACGACCCAGACTCGGATGTCAACCTGATCGTCGTGGGTTCGGACCGCGACCGGGGCCCCGCGGAAAAACGCCCGCCACCGGGATCCGCCTCGGGCAACCCTGAGGACTCCCGGGACCTCCAGCGCGGCCAGGCGTGCCATCGCGACGATGACCCCGCGACCGACGGACAGGACGGGCCCGCTCACGCCGGGGCCTCCGCAGGCGCCGCGTCCTCGGCAAGTGCCGCGGCGATGAGCGCCGGAACACCCGTCCGGGCCGTGCGCGCGCCGACATCGCACGCATACTCGATCATTCGCCGCTTCGCTCGGCCGTGCGTGATGATCACCGACCCGCGGACCCCCAGGAGCGGCCCGCCGCCGACCTTCTCGTAGTCGAACACGTCCCGGATTCTGGCGATCCCCGGCCGAAGGAGCAAGTAGCCCAGCCGTCCGCGGAGGGAACCGCGGAATTCCGCTCGGAAGTGGTCGAAGATGAACGCGGACAGGCCCTCGAAGAACTTGATCACGACGTTCCCCGTGACCGCATCGGTGACGACGACGTCGGCCACCGTCCCGGTCAGGTCGCGACCCTCGACGTTGCCGATGAAGTTCAGGCTGGAGGCGTCGAGGAGCTCGGTCGCCTGCTGGATCCTGAGGTCGCCCTTGCCTCTCTCCTCGCCGATCGACAGGAGCGCAACCCGGGGGTTCTCGATGCCGAGGACGCGCTCGGCAAAGATCGCGCCCATCCGGGCGTACTGCGCGAGGTTGAGGGCACTCGAGTCCGGATTGGCACCGATGTCGAGGAGGACGAACGGGGTACCGTCGCGGATCATCTGGACGGCGAGGGCCGGGCGGTCCACGCCGGGCAGGCGCCCGATCCGGAGGACGGCGGCGGCCATGGCCGCTCCGGTGTGTCCCGCCGTGACGACCGCATCGGCGTCCCCGCCTCGAACGAGGTTGCAGGCGACGATGATCGAGGCGTCCTTCTTCTCGCGGATCGCCTGCGCCGGATGCTCGTCCATCTCGATGGTCTGGGACGCATGGACAACCGTGACGTTGACCGGCCTGGCGCCGGCCAGGGCGCGAATGCGTACCTCATCGCCGATGAGGATGACCTGGTCCTCGGGATGCGCCCTGGCGTGGTCCAGCGCGCCGGGGACGACCTCGGCCGGACCGTGATCTCCGCCCATGGCATCGACCGCGATCCGGACTCCGCGAGCGTCCGACTCCGGCGCAACGGCCTGGGTGTTCACCGGATCAGGACGCGGGCTCGTCCTTGGCCGTCTTGATCTCGAGGACAGGGCGACCGCCGTAATACCCGCAATTCGGGCAGGCGCGATGACCGCGCTTCGGCTGGTGGCAGTGTGTGCATTCCTCGAGCTGTGGGGCTTCGAGCGCGAGATGTGCGCGCCGATCCCCCTGGCGAGCGTGGGAGACCCGTCGCTTTGGCACGCCCATGGTGTCGCGTTGCTCCTTTCGAGAACCTCGTCGCTGTGCGAGGGCCGGTCGACGCGGCGCGCAGGCGCGACGCGATCATCGTGTTACGTCGGAAGGCCCGGGGCGCGGAGGCGTGGGACCGAGGCCGGAGTCTACTCGTTCTCGGCGTCGGCGTCGACCCGGAAGGTCCGCAGGGCGGCCAGTCGAGGGTCGACTTCGTCCGCCTCGTGGTCGGCGTGGGCATCCCCGAGGGGCGCACCGCACAGCACGCACAGGCCCGGGCAATCCGGTCGGCACAGCGGCGCGATCGGCTCGGCGAGGGTCACTGCGTCCCGCAGGAGCGGCTCGAGATCCAGCTCGTGGTGGTCGTTGAGGCGGCTTACCTCGGGCTCGGCGGTCCGGTCCGTTGCCTTCCCCGTCGCCAGGTCGATGCTCGGGAGGACCTCCTCGCGGATGTCGATACTGACCGGAATCAAGGCCGGCCCAAGACAGCGCGAACACTCGGTGGTCAGAGCGGTCTGGAACCGCGCATCGACGAGCACCCCCCGGTTCGTCCGCACGATCTCCACCGAGCCCCGGAGGGGAACCGCAAGGGTGAAGCCGTCGTCAAGCGCGAACGTCACGTCGGCGAGATCGGCGCGGCGTGTGGAGCCGGGCGGATCGGACAGAAGGCCCGCGAGCGGGATGACCAGGGAATCGGGCGGCGTCACCGGTATCCGGGGCGCTCGTCGTCCTCGTCGATGTCGTTGGCGTCAGCGTCGACATCAAGATCGTCGTCGCCGTCGAAGGCGGCGTCGGTCTCCGTGGCCGCCAGCTCGGCGCGACGGTCGTCGAGGACCGCAATGCCTTTCTGGACTCCCGCCAGCGCCTTGCCAACCTCCGACTCGAGCGTCTCGAGCAGGCCGAGGGCGTAGTCATCAGCGCCGGCGCGGGTCTCCTCTCCCTGGGCACGCGCCTCATCCATGATCCGGCGGCCTTCGGCCTCGGCGAGATCCAGGAGCCCCCGCTCCCCGATCAGGAACGCGGCCTGCTCCTGGGCGCGGCTGATGATGGCGCTGGCCTCCTCCTCCGCCTTCTCGATGATCCGCTCGCCTTCGGAATTGATCCGCTTGGCGGCCCGAACTTCCTCGGGAATGGCCACCCGGAGCTGGTCCACGAGATCGAGGATGGCGTCACGATCGACGATCGCGCTCCGCGTCAAGGGCAGGGACCTGCCCGTCGCAATCAGGGATTCGAGCCGCTCGAGGAGGAAGATGATGTCCAGGGGAGAAACCTCCGGCGGGGCTGGTCAGCGCCGCGATTATCGCACGCGGCTGGGACTTACCGGCGACCCACTGCACCGGCGATCGCTGATACCGCGGACGGCGGCACCATCTCGCTCACATCGCCGCCGAATGCCGCGATCTCCTTGACCAGGCTCGAGCTGACGTACCCGTGCTCGAGCGAAGTCATGAAGAAGACCGTGTCGACATCCGGAGCGAGCTTCCGGTTGTTGTGGGCAAGCTGCATTTCCGCTTCGAAGTCGGACACGGCCCGGAGGCCCCGCACGATCGACCTCGCGCCGTGGTCGTGGACGGCGTTCACGGTCAGGCCCTCGAACGTGGTCACCTCCACGCGGTCGGCCGGAAGGCCGGTCTCCTCGATCGCAGCCCGGACGACCGCGACCCGCTCATCGGCCGACAGGAACGGCTCCTTCCTCGGGTTGCGGAGGACGGCGACGACGACGCGATCGAAGACACCGAGAGCGCGCTCGAGCACGTCGAGGTGCCCGTTCGTCACGGGGTCGAACGACCCGGGGTAGACCGCAGTTCTCATGCCAGCGCCTCCGTCGGCTCGACCATCCGGTAGAAGGTGAGCGCCGTGTCGCCGAAGCGACGTGCTCGGCCCGATGCTAGCAGCCCGATCCGGTCCGGCGGCTGATCTCGCCAGAAGTGCTTGGCGACGACGACTGCCCGTGGCGCCAGCAGGGACACCGTTCCGCCGAGCTGTTCGAGCGCGCCGATGAGCAGCGCCGGTTGATCGTACGGAGGATCGACGAACACCACCCGATATGGTCCGCCGGAAAGGGCATCGATGCCGGACAGCCAGCTCATCACCTCTGCTCGCACCACGACCGCGGCAGCGCCCGCCAGGTGCGTCCGAGCCAGGTTCGCCTGGATCGTGGCCAGGGCCGCGGAATCCTTCTCCACGAATGTCGCCCGGCGTGCTCC
>Ga0209321_10003608_pt1 | contig 10335 bp, 8 predicted proteins | sample Rifsed16ft4_FD_184012 | JGI IMG/M metagenome (GOLD analysis project Ga0209321, IMG submission 184012) | Soil microbial communities from Rifle, Colorado, USA - sediment 16ft 4 - CSP-I_5_4 (version 2) | ecosystem: Environmental > Terrestrial > Deep subsurface > Rock core/Sediment | place: Rifle... | reverse complement strand
CTGGCGCTCGAAGGTCTGGGCGCAAAAATCATGTACGACAACACTCAGTTCCGCATGCAGGCCGACGGCCTCACGGGCGGGCACTTACTGCTCGACGAAGCGAGCGTGACCGCCACCGAGAACGCGGTGATGGCGGCGGTGACCGCGCAGGGCGCGACGGTGATCCGCAACGCCGCTTCCGAGCCGCACGTGCAGGAGGTCTGCCACTTCCTGAACTCGCTCGGCGCAAAAATTGAAGGCCTCGGCTCGAACACGCTGGCCATTCACGGCGTCGAGCGGCTGCGCGGCGGCGAATACACCCTCAGCGCCGACTACCTCGAGGTCGTCAGTTTCATCGGCGCGGCGGCGGTGACTGACGGCGAAATCCGCATCCGGAACGCAGGCGTAAAGTATTTGGACATGATCCGGCTGGTCTTCAAGCGCCTGGGCGTGCAGTGGAAAACCGAGGGCGACGACATCATCGTTCCCAGCGGCCAGTCGCTCACCATCGTCCCCGACCTGGGCGGGGCGATCCCGGAGATCAAGACGAACGTGTGGCCAGCCTTTCCCACCGACCTGACGAGCATCGCCATCGCCGTGGCATCGCAGGCGGCCGGGACGGTGCTGTTCCACGACTGGATGCACGCGGGCCGCATGTACTTCACCGATAAACTGGTGCAGATGGGCGCGCGCATCATCCTGTGCGACCCGCACCGCTGCCTGGTGCAGGGACCGAACTATTTGCAGGGGGAGCAGCTCGAATCGCCGGACATCCGCGCGGGCATGTCCCTGCTCATCGCCGCGCTGTGCGCGCGGGGCCAGTCGGTCATCCGTAACATCGGCCAGATCGAGCGGGGCTACGAGCGGATCGAGGAAAAGCTGCTGGCGATCGGCGCGCACATCCAGCGCGTATCGAGTTAGACCCTTAGCGCGCGCCTACTTCTTGGCGGCGTCCTTGCCTTCCGGCGTCATCTTCATGAACGATTTGAGGACGGAGTTCACGAGCGAAAACGCCAGGTTCTGCTGGAACCCCACCGCCCAGGCCAGCGTGTACATCAAATACGGCGAGGGTTGAATCCCCTCCGAACCGCCGCTGAAGACGGCGGGCAGCGCCAGCTGCATGAGCACGTAGACGAACGCGCCGAGGACGACGCCCATGATGGGGTTGGTGTAATACCACAGCGCGAACTGCGGATCGTAATCCTCCTCGGCGGCCACATGTTTCCACAGGCCGTAAAGCGCGCCGGTCACGCCGCCCATGCCGCCCCATAGAATGGACTGCCAGACGACGTCGAAGATGAAGCCCTGGATGGCGATGCGCGGTCCGACGACGAGCGACAGCGGCGTCGTAGAGATGAAGCCGATCACCGCCAGCACGATGAGGGCCAAGAGGTACACCAGCATGGCGCGCGGCTGCTGATCCCAGCTGGCGCGCTTGTTGCGGTTGAGGCGGTATTTGACTTCGGCCAGTTGGCGGACGGCTTCTTCGTACAGGCCCCGGTCGCTCATCAACTTATTGCGGGCCTCGGCCAGGCGGTCCAGCAATTCCTGGGCCAGTTTCCGGCTGATCCCGGGTGTGCTGACGATCTCCTTCTCGACGGCGTCAATATCCAGCCACATGCTCACCAGCTGCGCATCGGGGATGAACATCCTGACCAGTTCTTCTTTCGGAGCATAGACTGCGCCGGGCTTGTACTTCTCAAGCCCGACCCCCACACTATCCGTCAGTTGGAAGGATTCGGGCAGCGCCACGCTTGGGGCGGCGGCCGCCGCGGCCACCACGGTCTCCGAGCCGGTAGTCACCCCTACGACCGCCACGGCCGGCGCCGCAGCCGCCTGAGCCGGTTGCTCCACGCCGCCCGCCATGGACATTGCGGCAGCAACGCCCATGACCATTTCCGATGCGGCGGACGCGTCCATCATGGGCGCCTCGTCATGGCCGGGCAGATCGGCGTCCGACCCCATCGCGGTCGCCGATTTCAAGTCCTCCGCCGTCACCGGAGCCAGCGACTCCGGCGACACTTCGCGCTCCGCGTGCGCGCTGGGGAACATTGCCGCCAGGTCTTCCGGCGAAAGGTCGTGCGGCTCAGGCATCCCTGTGGGTTCGGACATCTCCACCGAGGCGGGCATTTCCACGGGCGCCGTCGCAACCAGCTCGGCGACGGCTTCCATGTCAGGCGGCGCGGCCTCGGCCGTCATCTCTGCCCCCACCGCATAAATCGCTTCGGGTGCCGAGGCAGGGGCTTCAGGCTCGAACGGGTTTCCGCGCGCCGGGAGCATGATGTCGGCGCCCCTCCCCTGGACGGATCCCGAGTCTTGGGTAGTGTCGTCAGGCATGGTTGATCTCCTCCGCAAGCCGCCGGAAGGCCGCCGCGGCCGCGCTGTCGGGGCGGTAGGTCAGCACCGCCTGGCGCGCGACCGGCGCTTTGGCCACGGCGTCTTCATCTTCGATGACCGTTTGGAAAACTTTGTTTTCAAAGACCGAGCGCAGTTCGTTCACGACCTCGTGGGCGTGATCCGAGTCTTTTTTGTACATCGTCGCCAGCACGCCGAGCAGGTTGAGGTTCGGGTTCAGGCGTTCGTGGACGCGCCAGATCGCTTCGAGCAAGCCGCGCACGCCGCGCATCGCCAGGTACTGGCACTGCACCGGGATGAGCAGCTCGGTCGCGGCGGCCAGGCCGTTCACGGTGAGCAAGCCGATGTTCGGCGGGGTGTCAATGAGAATGAAATCCGCCGGGACGCGGCTGCGCTCGAGCGCATTCTTCAGCCGGTAAGCCCGGCCGGCGTCGTCGGCGAGCTGATATTCAACCGCCGACAAGTCCACGGAGGCCGGAGCGAGCCACAACCCCTGGCTGACGGGCCGCAAGACACCCGCCAGGCTGGAATTGGGGCGGACGAGCAGGGTATAAGTCGTCCGCGTGAGCGTGTAAGGGTCAAGCCCCATGCCCGCAGTCAGCGCCCCTTGCGAGTCAAGGTCAATCAAGATCACGCGCTTCCCCTGCTCGGCGAGCGCCGCGCCCACGTTCGCCACCGTCGTCGTCTTGCCGACGCCGCCCTTCTGATTGGCTACGACGATCACGCGGGTCATGTCGCCGAGTATAGATGAGAGACTCCCGCTTGGCAAATCCGATTTTGACCTTGATGGAGCGTTACGAGCGTGCACGGATTGCACGGAAGGACGGATCTCACGGACGGTTTTTCGGAAAACGCCATGATGCCAGGAGGTTCATCTCACGTTAATCGGAGTGTGACATTACCTGACACAAATTGATGGTAAAATAGGCATCAGAACGCATGTTCTGTTAACCTATCGTGGAGGTTTGTATGTCGCGCCTTGCCACCCGCACCGCCCGGCTGCGCCAGATCGAAGAAATGCTCCTGCTCATGCCCGATGGCCTCCCGGCCACCGAACTGGCCCAGCGCCTGAGCGTGGATCGCCGCACGGTCTACCGCGACCTTGACTTCCTCTCCGAGCAGGGCGTCCCTCTCTGGCAGGATGACGGGCATTTCGGCATCAACCGCACGCGTTACCTGGCTGCCATTCGCCTGTCGTTCCACGAGGCCATCGCGCTCGTGCTGGCCGGGCTGCTGCTCTCGCGCACGATTGTCGAGCGCAACCCTCACGTCACCGCCGCGCTGCGCAAGCTGGCGGCGGTCCTGCCCCACCCTCTTACCGCCCAACTCAACCGCGCCGCCGACCGGGTTCAGGCGCACCACGACGGGCTACGCCAGGTCGTCATCCTTGAAGTGATCGCCGAGGGCTGGGGGGCCGGGCGCAAAGTCCGCGTGGAATACCGTTCACCGCGCAGCGGCGCACTGCGCGAGCGGGTGATCGCGCCCTACGCCCTCGAGCCGACCGCCTCCGGCGTCTACGTGATCGGCCGTGACGACTGGGCGAATGACATCCGCACTTTCAAGCTCGACCGCCTGGAAAAAGCCGACTTGCTCGACGAGACCTACACCCTCCCGACCGACTTCGATCCCGAAGCGCACCTGGCGGCGAGTTGGGGCATCATGATGGGCAAAGAGGTCGTCGAGGTAGCCCTGCGCTTCACGCCCGCCGCCATGCCCCTCGTCTGCGAGCGGCGCTGGCACCCCTCGCAATCGCTCGACCCTCTGCCCGACGGTGGGGGCGTGCTGCGTGTGCACGTTTCAGAGCCGCTGGAAATGCAGCCCTGGATCCGGAGTTGGGGCGCGCAGGTGGAAGTTCTCAGCCCCGACTGGCTGCGCGAGCGCATTGCAACTGAGATGCATCAGGCCGCAGAACAGTATGTAGGGAAAACAGACGGATGAAGGCGAAAGGATCAGGGGGTGATTGCTGGTTTTTGATTTTCGTCCTGGCATGAATGCCTTAAACGTTCAGGTCCGGCAGATTGTTGAGGACCTCGCCGAACTGCTCTTTAATCCGCGCGAGGCCGATCTGCGTGTGGGCGAGACGCTCACGCTGCGCGAGCGCGCCTCGGGCCGCAGCGTGATCATCCAGGTGATCGCCTTCCGCTCGGCGAGCTACCCGTCGCTCGTGCTGGATCAGCTCCACAATTTGGTTCCTGAATCAATCCACGCCCCGCTGCTGGAGGCCATTGGTTATCCATTGACACTACGCGGCAACGGGCGCAGCGAGGAACTAGGGAATATCAAAGTGGCGCTGGCGAAAATCCGCAAGACTGTCCATCCCCCACCCCTCTCCCAGAGTGGCAGGGGTGCACGCTGGGAACAATGGGACGGCTGGATCCCGGCGCGGGACGTGGACGTCTTCCGCACCGACGATCACGAGGTCTTCGCGAACGCGACGCGCGATCAGGGGCACCGGCTGCGGCTGGGGCGCACGCTGGCCGGTCACGATTTCCACGTCGAGGGGCAGGATCTGGAAAAGGTGAACGTAATCACCGGGGTGAAAGGCTCCGGCAAAAGCCATCTCTCGAAAGTCGTGCTCCTCCAACTGATCGCCCAGGGCGCGCCGTGCGTGGTGTTCGACATCAACCGCGAGTACATCCACCTGCCCGAAGCCGAAGTCAACCCGCTCACGGGCGAGACCCTCCAGCGCGGGATCGTCCATCTCGAAGCGGGCGGCAACTTCCGGCTGGGCGTGCGGCAGTTCGGCCTCGCGCCGATGATGACGCTGATGACGCGCTTCGGCCTGCCCGAGGTTTCGGCGCTGTATTTCGAGAACCGGCTGGCCCGGCTGTGGGCCGAGGCCGAGGCGCTGGAGCGGGAGCGCCGCGAGGCCCCGTACATCGGCCTCGAGCAGCTCATGCAGATGGCGGAGGAGAACGAGTTCGGCGGCGGGTCGAGCGCGGCGGTGGTCAACCACGCCATCCGCTCGCGGCTGGAGGCGCTGAGGAACACGCGCATCTTCGCCCGCACGCCCAGGGAGGCAGCCTCGCTGGGGGAGGCGTATCAGACCATCCGCAACGGCGGCGCGCTCGTGGTGGACGTCTCCGGGTTGTCGAACCTGGCCCGCGAGGGGTTCGTGCAGGCCATCATCGAGCTGGTGAAAGACCTGTGCCTGTGGGAAATCGAGCACGATGCGCATCGCTTCCCGTTCATCTTTTTCGAGGAGGCTCACCTGTACGTCTCGCGGAAGAGCATTGACTACATCGTGACCCGCGCGCGGCATCTGGGCATCACGAGTTTCTTCGTCACCAACATGATCCACGGGCTGGACGAGGCAGTGCTGCGCCAGGCCGACAACCTGTTCCTGCTCCGCATCCCGTTTGAGGACGACGTGCGGCACGTCTCGCGCGGCGCGGCGACCGACTACGAGACGATGGCCGCCTTCGTGCGCCGCCTGCGCCAGCGGCACGCGCTCGTCGTCGGCAACGTCACCGCGCAGTATCCATTGATTTTTGAAGTGGACCCGCTGGAGGGGGTGAACACAGCGGGCGAGACGCGCTACTTTTTCAGGACGTGAAAGGAGTCATCAATGGAAACCCCGAACTGGACTTATTGTGTGCCCCCGCGGCCGGATCTGCTCAACGCCCTCCGCAAACTGCGGCAGGCCATTTTCCGGCAGGGCGAGCAGTCCGAGCCGCCGGAGTGGTACCGGTTCCTCGCGGAGCGGGAAGGCGTGGAGAAACTGCGCGAGTACCTCGTCGTCATCTACAAAGACGGCGCGCCGGAGCAGGTGATCTTCACAGGGTACTCCAGCGATTGAGGCGTGCACGTGACGCGTGAGGCGTGATACGTAATGAGGAAGAAAGGCCCTGCCGCTTACGCGGTCGAATGGCTCCAGACTGACCACCGCACTCTGTCTGACGAGCCGTACATCAAGCCGTCGTCGCTCGCCCGGGGCTGCCTGCTCTACGTAGCGTTTGAGCTGCAGGGCAAGCCTAAGCCGCCGTTCGACGCGCGCGTGGGGCGCATCCTGTCCGTCGGCACGGACGGCCACCGCCGCCTGCAGCGCGGGCTGGAGCGCGCCTGCCTCGCGCAGGAGGTCTTCTTCGAAGTCCCCGCATACCGCATCCACGGCTTCTGCGACGGCATCCTGTACATCCCGCCGGGCAAAGCAGACGACGAGGCTGGCCCCGTTTTCTGGGCGCTCGAATTCAAGACCGCGGCCGCCTCCGAGTTCGACAAGATCAAGGTCGCCGGGATACCGAAGGAAGAGCACGTCCGCCAGGCGCAAGTTTACTTGTGGGGCATCGGGGAATATTACCGGGGGGCGATCCCGCTGAAAGGGGCGATCATCTATTATGAGAATCGGGACACGCTCGAGCATCTGGCTTACGAAGTCTATCCCGATCCTGAAGCCATCGCCGACCTGCTCGCCCGCGTGAAGACGATGCTGGAAGGGTTGGCCGAGGGACGCCTGCCGGACGACGTGCTGCCGCCCGACCATTGGGCGCACGGCTATTGTCCCTACCTCGACATCTGCGAGCCGGGGCAGAAGGCGATGGAGTGGCAGGCGTCCCAGCCCAAGACCATCCCGGACAAAGTGCTGGCCGACATGATCGCGAAACGGATCGTGGCGAAGAAGGGGGCGGAGGCGATGACCGCGCCGAAGAAAAAGCAGGGGGCGCGCTCGTTGGTGGAGTTGGCGAAGGATTTGGATTGGGAGTAAGGTTTCTCTCCACGAATGACGGGAATCTTCATCGTTCGCGCCGCAGTTAAACTGCGGCGCGAACGATGTTTAACGGGGAAGCTGCTTCCTGTGCTTTTTTGCCACGCGTTGCACGAATTTGCAGAAAACTGTATGGCGATAACGGCGATCATGCTATACTGAGATTCAGTTCCAGTGAAACCCTGTGTTCACGGTTCGTCTCTTATGAGTAACCGGTCCCGCTCAGATTCCTGGCTCACATTATTGGTTGGCATGCTTGCCGGTGGATTCATCGGCTGGCTGCTGGCGCGCCGCTCCCAGCCCCCTGCTCCAGTTCCGCACCCGCCTAAGCCGCCAGGGCCGGAACCACCAGGCCCGGGCCGCACGTCGCCGCCGTTCAGCGCCGAAAGCTATCAGACCTGGCTCGATTGGTTTATCAGCCATCGCCGCGCGGACGTAGCCTACGTGACCAGCGACCTCGCCCAGCACCGCATCTGGCTGGCGCGCCTCGTCGAATGGAGCCGCCTCCCCTGGCTGGCATTCGCCGTCCTGGGCGGCCTGGGCGTATTCCTGTTTGGCCTGATCCTGGCGGCGACTTTCAATTTCGCCCCGCTCTACCTGCGGACGCAGGCGATCTACCTGGGGAGCATCGGGACCGGACTGGGGTTGGGCGGCGTTTACTGGGTGAGCCGCGCCATCCCGCCGGCCTTCGCCGGGCTGGGGCCCTACTTCGCGGCCGAACCGGCCGCTTTCAAGGACTTCCTGGCGCAGTGGTTCAGGCGCATTTTCAATAACCGCGCTATCCTCAGCGCCAGCGCCGTCATCATCGTCACGAGCTTCGCCGCGATGGCGGCGGTGTTCCTGTGGTCCGATATCACCGTGCCCGTTTTGCGGCAGATGGCGCCCTCGTTGGTCACACTCGAGGACGAGTGGTATTTTGGCGGCGCCAACGTCGCCAAGATGCTAATCATTGACCTGCACTTCCTGATCAACTTCGCCAGCGTCGTCACCGGCATGTGGATGTCCGTGGGCGCTTTGCTGCTGCTGGACGCCATGGCCAGCATGTCCATCCTCCCGCTGCCCAAAGTGGTCGCGCTCAAGCTGCGGCATGTGACGCGCATCTTCCTCGTCATCTGCCTGATCTGGCTAGCCGGCGTCGCCATCTTCACGCTCCTATTCCTGAACGCCCGCGATCCCCTCTCGATCATCTGGATTGGCTCGCAAGCCATTCTCACGGTCGTGGCCTACCTGATCCCGCAACTGCTGGGGCATCGCCTGGTCCTCAACTTACAGGAGGACCTGATGCGGGCGGCGCGCGATGCCTACGCGTATTACCTCCGCCTCCCGGAAGAAGCTCGCAAGGAGAACAACCGCCACTTCGAGCTTGTCCAGCAGCTATCCAAAGAAGCCGAGGCGGTGCCGCCCTGGACGTACCAGGGCGCGGATTGGCCCTGGCTCCTCCTGGCGGAGGCGGTGCCGCCGATGACGGCCGTGGTGAAAGGTTGGTCCCCGCAACTCGCCGAGTGGCTGAGCAAGCTGCTCTCCCTGGGAAGCTAGGCTGGCGGCATGCTGCGCATCTGGTTCGAGGCGCTCCGGCCGCGGCAGTGGGTGAAGAACGGCGTCGTGGTGGCCGCGTGGATCGACTCCGGGAGGCTGCTTGACCTCGCGGCGCTGGGCGCCAGCGCGCTCGTCTTCGTCTGGCTATGCCTGTTGTCGAGCGCCGCCTATCTGGTGAACGACATCGCCGACGTCGAGCGTGACCGGCGCCACCCGCGCAAGCGCCTCGCGCCACTGGCCAGCGGCCGCATGCAGCGCAGCACGGCGGCGGCCCTGGCGGTCGTCTTGGGCGCGCTGGGCCTGGCAGGGGCGTGGCGCACCCATCCGCTGACGGGCGCGTTCCTTGCCGGGTTCCTGGCCCTCCAAATGACGTACACGGCCTGGCTGCGGCGCCAGCCTTTTGCGGACGTGATCGCCATCGCCGCCGGTTTCACTCTGCGGCTTGTCTCGGCGACGATCGCCCTCACCCCGAACTGGTCGCCCTGGCTGATCCTGGCCTGCTTTTTCGCCTCGCTGTTCATGGTGCTCAACAAGCGTCAATACGAGGCGCTGCACATCACCCCGGAAAGCCTGGACTATCGCCCCTCGCTGGCGGCCTACGAACCGGCGCTCCTGGCGCAAGTCATCCCCACCGTTGCGGCGGCGGCAGTGACGATGTACTGCGCGTACGCCGTGCTTAACCCGTTCACCCCCCTGCTCCTCGCCACCGCGCCGTTCCTGATCTACGGCATCATCCGGTATCAGCAGGCTATGACCAAGCATCACATCGGCGGGGAATCGTACCGGGTATTCCTGGAAGACCGGCTCACCATCGGCAATCTGCTGGTCTGGTTGAGCCTGACCATCGTCCTGATCCTGGCAGATGCCCGTTGACCTCCCCCTCCGGCAAGCGTGGCAGACGGCCCGGTTGCTCTGGCGCGTGCGCAGGTTCTTCGGGCGCGCGCTGGAGACGCCGTTCCTCGCCGAGGCAAGGGCGTTTCCCGGCCTGGCATATCACACGATCATTTACCTGTGGATGCAATTCACCGGGGTGGACCGCCAGACGCTGCTGAGGCGGCGCGGCTTCGAGCTGTACGCCCTGCTCAGCGAATACAGCCTGACGATTGACGCTTTCATTGACACAACCGAGGGCAGGCGGGCGGTGCAAGACAGGCCGCGCCTGCTCAAAGACCGGCCCGAGTTCAGGCGCTACGTCGAATACATGGGTCGCTGGCTGCGCTGCATCCCCATGCGCCGGGAGACGCGGCGCACGCTGGCGGCGACGGTGCAACGTTATCGCTATCGCGCGCTCCGGGCCGTTCAAACCGCCGTGCGTTTGGACCCGCTGGCCCCGCTCGAACTGATCATGCCGGTCAAGCTGGATACATCGGGCGCTGCGTTTGCCACATGCGTGGAGTTGCTCAACCTCGGCTATGAGATCCCCGCATCGGAGGCCGACGACCTGACAGCGATGTTCCGAGCCTGGGGCATGGCGCTGCAAGTGACTGACGACCTGGCCGATTTGCCCCTCGACTATGCGCTGGTCCACAACCTGGCTGCTTCGTGCCTGGCTCAACACGCAGACGAGCATCGCCGCGTGATCCAGGCGGCGGACCTCCCCCCGCACGGCGACCTGATCCCCTCCACGCTGGCCGATCTGGATATCACGCATCCCGGGTGCGCCGACAAGGTGGCCACACTCCGGCCGGAGTGGGTGGTGCACGCCGCCGCGGCGACCGATGTGGATGGATGCGAGCGGGAACCCGAGCAGGCCATGGCGG
>Ga0209321_10003606_pt1 | contig 10336 bp, 9 predicted proteins | sample Rifsed16ft4_FD_184012 | JGI IMG/M metagenome (GOLD analysis project Ga0209321, IMG submission 184012) | Soil microbial communities from Rifle, Colorado, USA - sediment 16ft 4 - CSP-I_5_4 (version 2) | ecosystem: Environmental > Terrestrial > Deep subsurface > Rock core/Sediment | place: Rifle... | reverse complement strand
CCATGTTTATACCAATCGACCCCCGTCACGAAAATGCTCTAAGCACATTCTAAGCCTAGAAGAACCAGACTCGCCCAGAACAAGCCCGCACAGAAACCACCCTCGACAAAGAGGGGAGTCTGACTGCAAACTTTTGCGCCGCAAAAGACCCAGCGCCCGAGCTAGGGCCCTTCCGCCTGGTTCTGCGCCAAGTCTTCCCTGTATATGCCGCCAGAGTATGTCCACCGTCTTCCGCACTTCTTGCACTCTAACTTGAAACCCGTCCTCCAGCCGTCGGGCGTTCGGACTTCGCCAGTTATTACTAGCTCTCCGCCACATGAACACCGAGGGACCACACGAGACATGTGGTCCCAAGCGGTTGGAGACTAGCGCATAAGCCATTTTTCCCGGGCTCAAGCCGCCCATAGTCACTACTAGGAAAGGGTTCGATAGACGCTAGGGCGAGGGACGTGCAGAAGACGAAAACCCCCCAGCCAAAACTCTCCAAACATTCTTCTAGGACCCCTCAGGGAAAGGCCACACGTCTTCCGGAGCGAGCCAGCCAGATTGAAGAAGTCAAGCAAACACCGTCCTCCAGCCGCTGACAGCCCACACGCGGCCAAGCGCCACTTCCAGAAACTAAGAAAAGAAAAACGTCGCTACAGCCGGGCACAGCGCTAGACGAAAACCAGGCCCTTCGCCTGGTCAAACTCAAACGCTTCAGCGTCAGATTTCACAGCTGAACCTCCGCCCTTCTGAACCTTGACACGTCCACCACTATCGCGGCTCTTTTCCAGCTCGATTGAGCAGCCAGCCATTTCACTCAGCGGACCCTCGAAATCCTTGGAAAGCTTCGCCGAATCGGCTGTAGCGATGAGAATGGCTCCAGACTCTTTCAGCTTCTCAACTATCTCCCGCAATCCCTTCACGAACTCTTTGGCGGGAACTCTGGATAGGAAACCGTCGAGAGAGTCAAGGACGACCGCCACAAGCTCCCCCATGAAAACCTGCACATTCCTCAGAAGGATCTCCTGCAGACTTACCAGGTCGAACGGCCTCTCAACATAGTAGGGTTCCATGCTGAAGGATTCTGTCTGAGCCGAGAACCCGTCGATAAGGAGAAACCGGAATTGAGACTCATAATTTGAAATGTCGCAGCCGAGCTTCCTCACCGCCTCTCGCACCTCTGTCGGAGACCGATCATACGTTACAAACAGGCAAGAGGTTCCCTGCCGCAGGTAACCTGCTGTCAGGGCCGAACAGATGGTTGTCTTGCCAGAGCCCTGCGGGCCAGTAGCCAACACTAGTCCTGGAGATTCCAGCGCTCCCTTGGTCAGCTCGAATAGATGCTCTAAACCAATAACAGGCTTCCCTGTAGACCGTTTCTCTGGCTCACGTTTCTCCTGCTTCTGCTCTTTCGCAGCGGACTCAACCTTCTCAGGTCTCAGGGCTTTCTCTGGTGCTTCGAGCTTCCTCTTCACCTCTTCCTCAAGCTTCTTCACCTCATCCTCCAAACCGGCCAGCTTTGGAAAGGACGAAAATGGCTTTGGTTCTGAAACAGCCGTAATAGGTGGGGTAGTCTGTGCCTCTGGCCTCGACGGCTTCTCGTTAGCCGTTGTCTCAACTGTCTCTTCGTCGAGCTTCTTCCCCTTGTCGCCAGGTAGGATGACCATTGGCCTACTGGGGGGCGTGGCTCTAGGAGGTACCCAGTTCGGAGTAACCGACGGGACGGAACGAGCCTCATCATTCTCCCCAGGCTGAGACACCGGCATATCCTGCATCAACATCTGGAGAATTCTGTTCAGAGAGGTGTCCTCGACCTGGGGAGAGTGCTCTCCCACCAGGCTACCAGTAGTAGCCTGGCCAGAAGACAAGGTTGACCCAAGGGGCCCGGGTGTTTTTTTCTGCTTCGGTTCTTCTGTCTTGTCTTCTTTCTTCTTCTTGCCGAAAAGAGTCAGAATGCCGATTAGCACTGGTACGAGAAGCAGCGGACTGGCGTGTGCAAGCTGAACTATCATCACGTGGACCTGAACCCTTCTCCAGCCAAGGCTAACCCGATCGAGACTATGAGCCAGGCAGAACCAGAGCCTGTTCTTGAATAGGAATGATGTTACCTGTGTGCCTACTCCCCAGAAACAGTTACTGAGAGCGTCGCCGAAGACCTAGCTTCTTACCTTCAGAATGTCTGACCTAGTGAGGATTCCGACTGTGACCTCTCCCTTTGCCACCAAGACTCCATAGTTTCCCTGCATGAGCCCGAGAACGAAATCCAGTGGAGTATCATCATTCACGACTGGAAAGGGAGCTTCCATGATATCTCGTAACCGACGGCCGAGTAAAGACTCCAACGGTTCCCCCTTTGCCGCCCGGTCCAAGATCGTTTTCTCTGAGATGCTACCCACGCACTTGCCTGCTTCGAATACCGGCAGCTGAGAGTACCCCTTTCGCCTCATCAACTCCACAGCCTCCCGGACAAACTGCGTACGAGCAACAGATACCACTGGACGACTCATCATTTCGCTGACCCTTCGGCTCGGAACTGTATCCACATGGTCAAGGGCACTGAAGAGCCTCCTAACAACAGAGTATGAAGGGTCCACGTTTCCGGCCTCGATCTTTGCGATAATTGACTGACTGACCCCTGCTAGAGAGGCGAGTTTTGTCTGGGTGAGGCCAAGCTGCTTTCTCCGTCTTGGAATATCCTCTAAGACTGGAAGCATGCGCTCATAGGCCGATACCCGCCTATTATTCCTAGCGGAATACCCAGGACGAAATTCCCCTCGGAATAATAGTACTAGTCAACTTATATAATTGGAATATGGTTTTTCCCGCCAGTATGTGTTCAAACGCCCAGCTCACAGGTCTACACCCTCGGTCGGAGGTCTTGATCGACCTGACGAGGGCCTATGATAGAGGACGCATCGGCTGGGCCCAAGTCGAAGCCCAACTAGAGAGGGAAACTTCCCAAGTCGTGGAACTGCAGAGGAAACCAGGTTTCGATTATGTTTCCGACGGCTCGCTCGCATGGCAAGACCCGCTTCGGGCAGTAACGCGTTCTCTAGCCGGAGTCGAGGCAGGCACTCGCTATTCCAGGTGGTTCGACACCAACACGTTCTACCAAAAGCCTGCAATCACCGGAGAAATCTCCGTAGACGGTTTCAGGGAGGAGGACTTCCTCCGAAAGGACTCACTTCCGGAACTCTTGAAGTGGAAGGTATCAATCCCTGGTCCGTACACGTTTTCCGAACTTTCAGAAAACAAGCACTACAGAAACAAGCCCGACCTACTTCTCGACTTAGCGAGAGCTGAGCGGGAAATCGCACGCAGACTATTCGACGCAGGCGTCTCCCTAGTACAGATCTCAGAGCCCTGCCTTGTCTACCAACCGTACAGGGAGAGTCCGTCGGACGGATCCGAGCTGGACCTCGCATTCGATGGCATTAGGTATGTGACAGAGGGAAGACCGGACAGGTTTCTGGTACACACATTCTTCGGCGACGCTTCCCCTGTAATCGAAAGCTTGCTAGCCCTCCCTGTCGGAGCAGTAGGGATTGACCTGTACGAGACAGAACTGTCAGGGCTTCATGCTCAGACCTCGAAGGATATTGTTCTGGGGATAGTCGATTCGCGAGAGTCGAATGTCGAAGATTCTCACTGGATAGCGGAAACAGCCCTCCGCTCGAAGAACCACATTAAAACCCCCAAGGTGATTCTCGCGCCCAATTCGGACCTGAAGTTTCTACCCCGCCAGATTGCTGACAGGAAGGTGTCCACTCTGGCAAAGGCAGCGTCCCTCTTGGAGGCTTCCTAACGTGCCAAAGCTGTTTCCAGTTCAGGAAATAGGTAGCCTTGCCAAGCCTCTGTGGCGAACCAAAGGCCTCCGGCAGTCCCTCTCGGCCCAAGACCTCAGGGAAGCGGAAGAATGGGCTCCAAAGCTGGGAATCGATGACTACCATGACCTCGCCAAGGGTATTCTGAAAGAAACAGACTCTAGGCTGAGGTCAAAGCAGGTTCTAGAATTATCTACAGTCTACGGGCTGCGTCTATTCGAGAAAGCGGGTCTCGACAATAATGGAGTTGGGGGAGAACAGCAACGTGTGGAAATGTATGAGCACGTCGTCAAGTCTGTCGAGGGAATGGAGTTCCTGGGACACGTACACTCCTTCGACTACAAATACTTCAAGAAAGCAGTCGTATCGTCGGAAATCCGCCGTAAACATCCGATCTACCTGCGGGAATTTCTTGATGCGAAGAAGCACTCTCGCAGCCCGGTCAAGGTTCCCATCACAGGGCCCTACACGCTAGTAGACTGGTCCTTTAACGAATACTACCTTAGAAAGAACCAGAATCCAAGCCCAAAACAACGGAAGCAAGAAGCAAGACGAGAATTTCTCCTCAACATGATCGAGAAGGTCGTCCGCCCTGAAATCCGAGACCTAGTAGATGCGGGAGCGTCGTGGATTCAGATAGATGAGCCTGCGGTCACAACTCACCCAGAACCGTTCGAGATGCAACTTTTCGTCGAGGCTTGGAATGAGACTGTGCGAGGCTTCAGCTGCAAGTTCAGTAACCATACTTGCTACCCCTCGGAGATAGGGTATCGGGTCCTCGCGGACTACGCGCCGAAGCTTGAGAAGTGTAGTCAGCTGGCTCTTGAGTTTGCCAACCGAGACGTTCCCAGGCTTGGGATAGAGGAGAATGCCCGAAGCGGATACATCGCCCTGCAACGTTTTGTCGAGAACGGGTTCGATGGAGAGTTTGGAGTCGGGGCCGTGCACGTTCATGACTTCGATGGAAACGCGGACCCGGCGGCTGGACAGGTGGTTGGGCGTGACGTTCTCGAGTCGCCCGAACTCGTACGAGACCGTGTGGTTTTCGCCAGCAAAATAATTGGTGACGCTTCAAAGGTCTGGGTGAACCCGGACTGTGGCCTCCGAACTAGAACCTGGGATGTGGCCCTCTCAAAGCTGACTTCTGTAGCAAAGGGAGCTGACCTCGCCAGGGAGGTCTACGCGTGAGGATAGGCGACGAGACAGGAAGGCGGAGGCTCATTACCGCGGAGTTGATTCCTGACAGGGTTAGTCCTGGTGAGCTGTCACTGCTTAGAGGCCGCCTGGACGCGATTACGGTTCCTGCGCTGAGGAACGGTTCCAACGACCCAAGCTATCCGACAAGCTTCACCGTTACGCCCCAGCAACGGAGCATCGCCGCGGCCATCATGGTGAGGAGAGCAGGTATTGAGGCTGTTCCATCTCTGACATGTAGAGACTGTCGCAGCGATGACCTGCCAGGAATCTCCAGGCTGGTGGACTACGGGCTGGAGAATATTCTTGCGGTGTATGGAGATCCCTCCAAGTCCGGCCGGGACGGGTATGAGTTCGCGAGGACCGACAGCCTGATTCGCCGGGTGTCCCTGGAATACGGTCGAGACCTTTCCATAGGAGCCATCACTAATCAGTACGCGAATAATGTGGAGAACGAGGTCTCAAGAACGATGGGAAGGGTTGATGCGGGAGCTAGCTTTGTTCTGACCAATACGGCCTTTGACCCAGGAATCGTGCTGGACCACAGGGACAGATTGTTCTCGGCGGGGCTGAAGGCTCCACTGCTAACCCAAGTCTCGATTCCTCACAGTCTTGAGAACCTGGTTTACGTTGGCAGGAGGTTCGGGATACCTGTTCCTGAACGGCTGAAGCGGGAGCTGAGGGGCGACGCGTCGGCGGGCCTTGTGGCCGCTGTGGAGACGTATGAGGCGCTTAGGCTTGAGGCGAATGGGGTCCATTTCTCTTACCTTTTGAGGAAGCAGAACCCTGTCCCGGTGTACTGCAGGCTCCTGAATAGGATTCTGGGAGAAAGAGTTCCGGTCCCTGTTTCGGCCCAGGCGGTTCAGCCGCTACTGCCGGGCCGATAAGCCGCAGGCATGGGCACATCAGGGTTCGTGGCTATGGTCATTCATTTGTTGGAGATGTAGGCTATTCCCTGAACCTCGACAAGCATTCCGAATAAGAGGCCGGCTTGAACGGTTGCTCGGGCAGGACGGGGCTCGGGAAAGAATGACGCGTAGACCTCGTTCATCACTGCATAGTCGTCTAGGTTCTTCAGGTATACCGTTGTCTGGACGACATCTTCCATACCAGACCCTGCGGCCTCTGTGACTCGTTTGAAGTTCTCTAGGGTTAGCCTGGTTTGGGCGCTGATGTCTCCTTGGACAATCTTGCCGTTCTTGTCGATTGGTCCTTGTCCGGAAATGAATACTAGGTCTCCTAGTTTTATCCCGGGCGAAAACGGAAGGCCTGTAGGAGCACTGTCGCCTCTTACGGCCTGTTTTTTCACAGCGGGCACCGTGTTGCCCTGAGAGTCGAATCCTTAAGAGGTTTGACGATTTCGCATGTCAACCGCTAGGGTGGCTCATTATTCCACCGTTGAAGCCAGTTACTGTAGTTGAGATCGAAGCCGCGGCGTCCCGGATTAGGGGTGCGGTGTTGAGGACTCCTCTTGTTCCGTTGACCTTGGACGATGGTGCCGAGGTTTACCTTAAGCTGGAGAATCTTCAGCCCACTGGCTCGTTCAAGGTCCGGGGCGTTAGCAATGTGGTGGCGCAGCTGGGACCTGAGGCGAAGCGGCGCGGGGTCTATACTGTTAGCGCGGGGAACATGGCGCAGGCGCTTGCCTGGCAGTCTCAGAGGAACGGGATACCTTGCACGGTTATCGTGCCGGATAATGCTGCCCTGACTAAGCTGGAAGCGGCCAAGAGGTTTGGAGCCGAGATCATTCGGCTACCGTTCGACGATGTCTGGAGGGTTGTCAAGGACCACCATTATGCTCCCTTGGACAGGAGCATCTTCGTCCATCCGTTCAGCGATGGTGGGATGATTGCGGGGAATGGGACGATTGGGCTGGAGATACTGGAGGACCTGCCGGGCGTGGAACTGGTACTTGTCCCGTTTGGGGGGGGCGGGCTCTCGATTGGAATAGCTACCGCCATCGTTGCGAAGAGGCCGAGGGTGGGGGTTTACGGGGTGGAGCCGGAGACGGCTTCCCCGCTGGCTGCGTCGTTCTCGGCGGGTTCAGCCCAGGAGGTCGACCGTGTGCCGAGTTTTGTGGACGGGATTGGGGCGAAGAGCGTTCTTCCCGAGGTCTGGGAGGTGGTGAAAGGTCTCCTCAAGGGGTCGCTGGTGGTGTCTCTGGCGCAGGTTGCGTCGGCGGTGCGGCTTCTTGTGGAGCGGAGCCGTGTTGTGGCTGAGGGGGCGGGGGCGGCGTCTGTGGCGGCGGCGCTGGCTGGGAAAGCGGGACATGGTAAGACGGTGGCGGTTGTCTCGGGGGGAAACATTGATTCTTCTAGGCTGGCTGTTATTCTTCAGGGGGGTGTGCCGTAGCTCCCGGGTGTTTTGCGGCGCGGGATTCTGTAGTCAGACTCCCCTCTTTGTCGAGGGTGGTTTCTGTGCGGGCTTGTTTTAGGCGATTTTCCCCGCGTATCGGCTGGAACGGGCTTGGACCATTTTCGTGACGAGGGTCTATCCAGATAAACATGGTGGAGGATTCCCGCGTGGAATGTCGGGGTCTAGAATCTCAGGCTTGTTTTACGGAATCGGGCGTGATTCAGGCGGTTTTGCCGGGACTAAGCCGATCCGCGGCTGGGAAACTGATTCGCTGACTAGAGGAAGCTGTGCCGGACGCCCAGGGACTCGTCCGTAAGCGCAACCGAACGTTTCCAGCTGGTCTCCAGGCCCGTCAAAGCACGCACCGCATCAACGTTCTCTGGAACCACGACGCTTTCGTTGTGTACCTGGTAGACGAGGCTGGCTTCGCCGTCGTCAACGCTTAGAATGTCCTCCCAGAACACGACCTCCCACATGTCGGCCCGCGGACGACCGAGGTCACGCATCATCTCAGCGACCGCGTTCATACTGTCCAGGCCGTCACTGGTCTTTATGGGAGCAAGCCTCGGCGCACTCTTCAACGCTTTCACTACGTCCTTCTTCTCAGGGTTGTCCTTCAACTGTACCATGGCGAAATGCAAGTGGCCGATGTTGAAGGGCCCCCTAGCAGCCATAGTGGTGATGTTCAGCTTAGGCAGAACAGTTTTCGCGTCAGGACCCTGATGAGACGGAATATGCGACTCGGGAACAACCGTGTTAATCAGACCAGTCTTATGACTCTCCCACGGGTCCGTCCCGCGCCGAAACAAGACCACCCTAGCCTTTCGAACTCCCAGAGTGTTCAGGAGCGTCCCGACAATGCGACAGATCCCGGTAGTGTTACAGCTTACAACACGAGTCGAGCCCTGGTTGAGGTTCTCGTCAAAATTGCACTGGGCCACAAACGACCGGCCCGTAAGCTCGTGCTTCTCGCCACCCTGGAAAACTGACTTTAAACCCGCCTTGTCATACATGACCTTGTTCTTCGCCCCTAAACCCGCAGGTGTACAGTCAACGACAACATCCACCTTCTTCAACAGATCCACAAGAGTCCCCTGAACCTCTATGCCCGCCTTCTTCATGTCCGGCAGCCGTTCCGGAACGGAACAGTAGACCGGGAAACCCTTCTGCTCCCCCAGCTTGACACGATAGTCAGCGGTAACATCCGATACGCCGACCAGCTTCATGTCCTTCTGCTTTGAAACCGCCTCGGCCACGCGCTTACCGATAACTCCGAACCCGTTGACCGCGACCCTCGCAGCCGCCTTAGCCAAACATTACCACTTCCGTGTCAAAACCGGAGACAATAGTCTCATTTAGGTATGACGAGAAGGCGCTGCCACAGACGGATTTTAATACCAGCATATGGCCCGATAGGATAGAATCAGCATTACAGTTCGAGAGAGAATGTCAGAGGTTTAGTTAGTAATGGAGGTTAATCGTTTACGGCTGACTCATCACAGTACGCCAGCACTACAAAATACATAGTAAAGGCACGATTCGAAGTTCAGGGAGTCGTCGAAAAACCGGACGTTGTTGGAGCCGTCTTCGGCCAGACCGAAGGGCTCTTCGGCCCAGACCTGGACCTTAGAGAGCTCCAGAAATCAGGCCGAATCGGACGAATAGAAATCAACCTAGACTCCAAACAGGACAAGACCAGCGGCTCGATAATTATCCCTTCAAGCCTAGACAAAGTATCCACGGCCATCATCGCAGCAGCCATAGAGAGCGTCGACCGGATAGGACCCTGCGACGCGAAAATCGTGCTGGAAAAAGTCGAGGACGTCAGAGAGGCGAAACGCCAGACCATTCTGACAAAGGCGAAAGACATTCTGCGAAAATGGGTCGTAGAATCCTCCCCGAGCACCGAGGAAGTTGTCAAAGAGGTTGCCTCGTCCCTGCGAGGAGTCGACGTGGTCAGCTACGGGCCCGAAGGACTGCCCGCTGGACCCGAAGTCGAGAGCGGAGCACTCATCCTGGTGGAGGGAAGGGCAGACGTCATTCTCCTCATGAAGTGCGGCGTGAAAAACGTCATCGCCCTAAACGGAACCAAGGTCCCAGAAACAATAATCAAGCTCACCAAAGACAAAGAAGTTACAGCGTTCCTAGACGGAGACCGAGCCGGAGACCTGATTCTCAAGGAGCTGACCCAGGTAGCAGATATCGACTACGTGACACGAGCCCCGTTCGGTAAGGAAGTTGAAGAGCTAACCCCTAAGGAAGTTATGAGGGCCCTCCGGGAAAGAGTCCCGGTCAACCAGGCCCGCCCAGTTGAACGCCAACAGTACGGACGGCCCGAACGCTATGAACGACCGTATTCGGAACGCGGGGAACGCCCATCTTTAGAGCGCACTGAGCGTCCATACGTAGAACGCCCGTACGCGCCCGAGGTAACGGCCGCACCGCAGCCGATCCAGAAGCCTAACCTCCCGCCTGCAGTAATCGAGAGCGCCCGAGATCTGCGGGGAACATTGGAGGCGGTCATATTTGACGAGACAGGAAAGGAACTATCAAAGATGCCGATCAGCGAACTAGCGGAGAAAATTCCAAGCGTAGATAACGCGCACCTAGTACTCTTCGACGGAGTCGTCACACAACGGCTGCTCGACATAGCAGCAACCAAAAACATACGCTACGTCATAGGGGACCGAGTGTCCGACGGGGCAAAGCGGCCGACGAACGTCAACGTCATGACGCTAACCGACCTCTCCTCCTTCGGCCCGAGCTAGAGCTTCGCCTGCGCACTTCTGCCAGCAACGATCTCCTGTTCCGAAACGCCGAGGACACTTAGTGTCCTGCTGGCGACCGGTAAGACCATGATTCTCCACATTGGAGTCGTAGTCCACATCGTTGAGTGAGACTTTGGAGTAGGGCTCAGCTCGCTGGTACAGCTTTCCGGGTCCTTTCGCGATGACATAGCCTACCCTGTCCCCTCTGGC
>Ga0209321_10003598_pt1 | contig 10343 bp, 6 predicted proteins | sample Rifsed16ft4_FD_184012 | JGI IMG/M metagenome (GOLD analysis project Ga0209321, IMG submission 184012) | Soil microbial communities from Rifle, Colorado, USA - sediment 16ft 4 - CSP-I_5_4 (version 2) | ecosystem: Environmental > Terrestrial > Deep subsurface > Rock core/Sediment | place: Rifle... | reverse complement strand
CATCGCCGTCTTGATGGGATGGTGGATGAAAGTGTGGCGACCCGGCAAAGTCGGCGAGGCGTCGATTGCCGGCGCGGTGCTTCTTCTTGCCGCTCTCGTCGCCGGGGGCCAGGTATCGACCTCTCCCACCTGGGCGCCGCTCTTCACTTACAGCGGCACCACCCTGACTTGGATGATGATCGGTTACGGCTTCTGCGCCTCGGTGCTGCCCGTCTGGATCCTGCTCCTTCCCCGGGACTACCTCTCTACCTTCCTCAAGATCACCACGGTCCTGGTCATGGGGGTAGCAATCATTGCGCTTCGTCCTCCCCTGTTGATGCCGGCCGTCACTCCCTTCGCTGAAAGCGGCAACGGCCCCGTTTTCGCGGGAACGCTTTTCCCGTTCGCCTTCATCACCATCGCCTGCGGCGCGATTTCGGGCTTCCATTCCCTCATCGCCTCCGGCACTTCTCCCAAGATGATCGCCCGCGAGAGCGATGCTCGTCTGGTGGGCTACGGCTCGATGCTTGCCGAGTCCTTTGTTGCGGTCATGGCGATGATCGCCGCTTGCACGCTCGAACCCGGAGTCTACTTCGCCATGAACACGACTCCCGCCGCGTTCCAACAGGCCTCACAAACTCTTACCCAGGCCGGCTTCGTGGTCACTCCCGAAGTCATGGACAACCTCGCCCGCGACATGGGCGAGACTTCGCTGGTGGCACGTACCGGCGGCGCGCCCTCGCTGGCCGTCGGGATGGCGCACATCTTCTCCTCGGCCTCGAGCTTTTTCGGTGGCGGAAGGCTCACCGCCCTCTGGTACCACTTCGCCATCATGTTCGAGGCGCTCTTTATCCTGACCACCGTCGACGCGGGAACGCGGGTGGGCCGCTTCATGCTCCAGGACGTGCTGGGGCACGTTTGGCCCAAGATGGCGGAGACCTCCTGGTATCCGGGAGTCTTCATCTCGAGCGGGCTCATCGTATCGGCGTGGGGCTATTTCCTGTATCAGGGGGTCGTAGATCCGCTTGGCGGCATCAATTCCTTGTGGCCCCTCTTCGGGATCGCTAACCAACTCCTGGCAGCCGTCGCGCTCTCGGTCGGCACCACCATCATCATCAAGATGGGAAAGGCCCGTTACTGCTGGGTGACTCTCCTGCCGCTCATCTGGCTCGTCATCGTCACCATGACCGCCGGCGTCCAAAAAGTCTTCTCACCCGATCCGAAGCTCGGGTTTCTCGCCCACGCCCGGTCGCTGGCGGGCTCGACCGATGCCGCGGCGGCTCGGCTCATGTTCAACGATCGGCTCGACGCCTACGTAGCGCTCCTGTTCATGTCGGTCGTGACGCTCGTCGTGGTGGCCGCGGCCCGCGAATGGTATCTGGTCCTAAGCGGGCGCAAGCGGGCCGCGGTTCGAGAGGCACCCTTCGTCACCAGCGCTTTCGCCGGAGATTGACGCACAGAGAGTGGCTTCGGCGCGAGCGGCAGAATCGCCGCGCCAACCCTTACATGATCGCCTGAGGTGGCGCGGGCTCGTCGGGCCGGCCCGCGTTCATGAGCGGCACGACGATCAGCGTGACCGCAATGAGTGCCATCACCACCAGCCCCGCCAGATACGACGGGTGCTCGAAGATCTGGGGCAGCGGCCACTCGAAGAAACTGAAGGTGGCGATGACCAGGCCGACCAGCGCCTCGCCGGCAATCAGCCCGGAGGCGGAAAGCACTCCGACGTTCACCACCCGCGCCTTCTGGGCGTCGTTCAAGTTCTTGGAGTCACGGATCGAGTCGGTGAGCCAGCGCAGCAGTCCGCCGGTGAATATGGCGAAGGTGGTCGCGATGGGAAGGTACATCCCCACTGCCAGGAGCATCGGGCTTCGCACCTGCGCCATGATCATGGCGATGCCCATGAGAACACCCACCCCCACCAGCGGCCAGGCCATGTCGCCGCCCACGATCCCCTGAGCGAGAGAGGCCATGAGACCGGCCTGAGGCGCCGGGAGCTTCGGATCGCCGAAGCCTATGCCGCCCGCGTTGATGTTGCCCTGGTGGAGCACCAGGAGCGGGAAGTACATGACCAGGCTGGCACAGACGACGGCGATCAGCTCGACGATCTGGATTGTTCGCGGTGTGCCCCCCAGGATCCAGCCCACCTTGAAATCCTGGAGCAGCTCTCCCGCGACCGCGGCCGAAACGCAAACGACGGCGGCAACGCCCAGCACGGCGAGAACGCCGCTGGTGCCGGAGACACCGAGTGCGACAAGGAGGAGAGCGGCGACGATAAGCGTCGAGAGCGTGATGCCGGAGACGGGGTTATTGGTCGAGCCGATGACGCCGACTAGATAACCAGACACGGTCGCGAAGAAGAAGCCGACCACCAACATGATGACCGCCGCCACCACCCCGGCGAGGGTGTGTCCGGCGAGCCGGATGTAGATAACCGTCATCAGCACGAAGGCGATGGCCATGAGGCCGAAGACACTCTTCGAGCTCATGTAACGCTCGGTGCGCCCCACCGCGCCGGCGGCGGCCTGCGCCCGGAGCTCCGCGAAGGCGCGCGTGAGGCCCCCGATGATGTTCTTGCGCATGCGGAACATGGTGTACGTCGCGCCGACCAGCATGCCTCCGACCGCAATGGGCCGAACCACGAACCGCCATACGGAAAACGCGAGCCCCCGCCAGGACTCGGTCGTGGCGTCGACCGGCAGGAACGCCTGAAGATCGGGGCCGAGGAAGTAGATGAGCAGGGGCACCAGCAGTCCCCAAGCAACGACGCCTCCGGCGAAGTTGAGCGAGGCGAGCGCTGGGCCGATGATGTAGCCCACCCCGATGTAGGCCGGGCTCACGCTGGGCGCCGCCATGTAGGTAACGCCTCCGGTTCCGACCGTCTGGCCGGAGTCGCTCACCTGGACCGTGCTCCGTCCAATCATGCCTAGGCGAACGAAGATGTCCTTGTCGGTCGCGAAGAGCCGAATCGCGCCAAGGAAGAAGGTCACCGCACCGAAGCCGATGTTGTAGAAGAGGAACTTCGCGGCTTGGGCTCCCTTCTGACCTGCCTTGTGGATCTCCCCCGCCGCCACCGACTCCGGAAACGGAAGCTCCCGGTCCTCCACCATGACGCGCCGAACCAGCGAGCAGAAAAGCACGCCCAGCACGCCCCCGACCATCATCAGCGCCGTGGACTTCCAGTAGGCGTCTTCGAATCCGAAGGAGGGCCAGACCCTGGCGATCACGAAGGCCGGCAGGGTGAAGATCGCTCCCGCCGCGACCGACTCGCCGATCGATCCCGCGGTTCGGGCGACGTTCTCCTCCAGGATCGACCCGCGCCAAAGGCGGAGCACCGCCATGCTGATCACCGCCGCGGGGTAGGTCGCGGCGATCGTCACCCCGGCGCGAAGACCGAGGTAGGCGTTGGCCGCACCCAGGATCAGGGTCAGCACCAAGCCAAGGAGCACCGCCCTCAGGGTGAACTCCGGCATCGCCATCGATTCGAGAACGAAGGGCTTATGGGGTTCGACTCCCTGCCCGCTTCCGGTTGGCTTGCTCGTTTCCGCCATCGACTGACCTCGCTTATTGCGCACGGCGCCCCACCCCTCCAACTCTCAGCCCTGGACCCCGCTGGGCGGGATCGCCAGCGTGTTGGGATGGTATTCTATAAGCATGAGACGCGAGAGAGAAGCAAGACCTTACCGGTGCGCACCCCGGTAGCTCCGCAGCCGATAGTCTCCAGGGGGTTTACTTCGACCTGCGCTGAATCCTCTTCCCGTCTGCCTGACTGGGTAATAGAATTAGCTTTGTCAGGGTTGGACCAAACCGAGCGAGCCGATGGAGCTTATTGCGCAATTCTGGGACCTCTTCGTTCACCTGGACAAGCATCTCGGGGACGTCATCGGCGCCTATGGGGCTTGGACGTATCTGCTGCTTTTCATCATCGTCTTCTGTGAGACGGGCCTGGTGGTGACTCCCATCCTACCCGGCGATTCTTTGCTCTTTGCCGCGGGAGCCCTGGCCGCAACTGGGGCGCTCAACGCCGTCTATCTCTTTGGGCTCCTGGCGGTGGCTGCGATCGCCGGCGACACGGTCAACTACGCGATCGGCAAAAGCATCGGCCCCCGCGTCTTCCGGGAGAACATTCGCTTCATCAAGCGGGAGTATCTCTTTCGCACGCAGGAGTTCTACCACCGGCACGGCGGGAAGACGATCTTCCTGGCGCGCTTCGTTCCCATCATCCGCACCTTCGCGCCCTTCGTAGCAGGTGTCGGAACGATGACCTATCGGCGCTTTGTCGCTTACAACGTCTTCGGCGGAGTGGTCTGGACCGGGCTCTTCATTTTTGCCGGCTTCTATTTCGGCAGCCTGCCGGCGGTGAAAGAGAACTTCACTCTGGTGATCCTGGCGATCATTTTCATCTCCATCATGCCGATCCTGATCGAGTACCTGCGGCACCGGCGACAAAGGGCCAGCGGACAAAAGGGCTCGGCCACGCTCTAGTTTTTCGGCTTGCCCAGGGCGTTGAGCGGGACCCACACGATGATCGCGTCCAGTACGAGATCAGCTCGACGCCTGCGTCAGCTCTTCGCCCGGCGTCGCGACGGCTCGACCTGAAGGAGCTTCCGCGTCGCCTCGTGTTGGGGCTTCGAGAGCACCTTCCGCGGCTCACCTTCCTCCACCACGCGTCCCTCCGCCAGCACCAGCACCCGCGTTGCGTAGTCCCCCACGAAATCGTCGTCATGCGAGGTGAAAAGGAGAGTCCGACCCTGCGCGGCGAGACCGCGGAGCGTCTTGCCCAGCTCCTTCTGACGGGCGGGGTCGAGGGAAGCGGTCGGCTCATCGAGGAGCAACAGCGGAGGATCCACGGCTAGAGCGCGCGCGATGGCCACCCGTTGCGCTTCGCCGCCGGACAGCTCTCGCGGAAGAGCCTGCGCGCGGTGGCCCACGCCGAGCTGATCGAGAAGCCCCTGCGCTCGCGCCTGCGCTTGCGCGGACCCGATCCCTAGCACGTGGATCGGCGCCAGCATGACGTTGGCCAGCGCCGAAAGATGCTCGAAGAGATAGTGGAACTGGAATACCATCCCCACTTTTTCGGCGGTAACGGCTCCTTCGAAGGAGTCTTCCAGGCCCGCCACCACGCGGAGTACCGTCGTCTTGCCAGAGCCGGAGAGTCCCATGAGAGCCGCCATCTCGCCGCGCTTCACCTCGAAATCCACGCCGCACAGGATCTCCCGCGCTCCGCGAACGAGACGCAAACCGCGGATCTCGAGAACGATGCTCATGACGTGGTGGGGGCCTTCCACCGTGCCTCGAGACGGCGCGCCAGGTGTCCGAGCGGCAGCGACATCAGAAGATAGAGCGCGGCGCACAGCGCGCCGGGAATGACCCAGCTCCCGATGTTGGCGGCGAAGATCTGCGTGCGCTTGGTGAGCTCGACGACGGTAAGAACCGAGACCAGCGACGAGTCCTTGAGAAGCGCCACGAAATCGTTCGTCATCGGCGCCAGCGCGAGCCGGAACGCCTGAGGGCCGCGGATCAGCCGAAGCACCTGCCATTCCCTGAATCCCAGGATCCGCGATGCCTCGAGCTGACCCTTGGAGACCGCCTCCAGGGCGCTCCGATAGATCTCGCTCTCGTAGGCGGCGTAGTTCAACCCCAGCCCCAGGAGCGCGGCCACGAACGCCGGCAGACGGACCACGGCGGCGAGGCCATAGTAGACCACGAAAAGCTGGAGGAGCACCGGAGTCCCTCGCACCAGCTCGACGTAGGCGGTGAGGAAAGCCCGGGTGAGAGGACCTCCGTAGACTCGCCCGGTGGCGATCACGACTCCGAGCAGGACGGCGAGTGCCATGGCGAGACAGGAAAGCAAGAGAGTGACGACCGCCGCCTGGAGGAGCGACGGAAAGTAGGTCACCGTCGTCTTCCACACCGAAGTAGGAGCCGGAGCGGTGCCGGCGGCGAGGGGATCGCCCGCGGCCGCCAGCACTCGCGCGTGATGGCTTGTCTGATCTTCTGTCCAGATGTCCCACTTGCGGAGGATCGATTCCAGACGTCCGTCCTGCATCGCCCTTCGGAGGATCTCGTCGACCTGGTCCCGCAGCTCGGTGTTCTCGGGCGCGGTGATGACGACGTAGTGACCGTGAGCCAGGCCCTCCGCGTGCGCGTAGAGGCCGGGGTTGCGGCGCATGGAGCGATCGGCAAGGACGTTGTCGAGAAGCACGGCATCGACGCGGCCTAAAAGGAGGTCGGTGTAGGGGTGAACGTCGTCGTCGTAGGAAACCGCGGTGATCTCGTGCTCCTGCCCGGCCTTCACCAGGATCTCGTAGGCGATGGTGCCCCCGAGGGTGGCGACTCTCCGACCGTGGAGATCGGCCAGGGACTGGAAGCGTTCCCGGTCGGCGGAGCGGACCGTCAGCACCTCCCGGAACTCGTAATAAGGCACGCTGGCGGCGACGGCAGCCCGCCGTTGAGGTGTATCCTCGATCCCGCAGAGTCCGATGTCGAAGTCGCCCCGGATGGCGGATTGATCGAGCGAGGCGAAGGCCACCTGGACGAATCGAGGCGTGCGCCCGAGCTCGCTGGCGATGAGCTCCGCGATCTCGACGTCGAACCCAACGAGCTTCGACGGATCGGATGGATCGGCCTCCATGAACGGGGCTCCGCCCTCGGCGTCGCCACCCCAGCGAAGGATGGATGGTTGGGCGGAGCTGGGAGGCGGAGCGGCGAGACTCGCTGCCAGGAGGAGAAAACCGGCTGCAAGGCGGAGAGTCAGGAGGGCACGCACCGCAGGGTGACGTCGAGCCCGCAGATCTCGGATCTCGAAACCGGGTCCTCAAAAGACCTGAAGTCGGAGAAGCCCTTCATCGTCCAAGAAGAATATAGAGAATCCGCGCCCGCGAGGCAATGGGCGAGCGTCGTATCGTTCCCCGGCCCGAAACTCAATCACGGCGTGTACCAGATGGGTGAGGTGAAGGCTCGCTCTTGCAGCGTCGTTTGCGTCCCCTCTGGAAGCTGGAGGTTGTAGAACTTGGCGTCGTAAGCGATCCATCGCGGCGTCGGGATCTCGATCACCCGCGCGTAGTAGAAGGCGCGCTCGGACGCATCGAAGTCCGGGTCCTTCCAATACCCGGTAAGGAGCGCGTCGCCGATGGTGTTGGTCCAGCTCGCGTCGGCCACATCCACGGTGTTTCCCACCGGTTTCCGACACCGCCCGTCCGGGCCGATGGTACGGCCGTCGGATACCGCGACATCGTAGACCTTTTCGTGGGTATTCCCCTGCGCGTCCAGCCATCCCTTGATGATCTGGATACGGTCGAGGTTTGCCCCGTCGGGATCGCGCAGCGCCCGCACCATGAAAACCGGTGACCTGCCGGCGGGAGCGGAGGTCAAATCCCCGCCCATGGGGACGCCGCGCCGGTACCCTTCCGCCGCGAAATCCGGTCGCTCCACTTCATCCGGCTGGAAATCCCAACCGGCGAAGACTCGCACCAGAAGACGCGTTCCGGTCGTCGCATAGACTTCCTGACGCGCCAAGGCATCGAAGATCGCCTCACGAGTGTTTTCACGGGCCCAGACCGCCGCCAGGCCGGCGGCGCTCAGCTCCGGAGCCGTGATGTTCAGGCTCGGATCGACCTGGGAGCGGATGAGCACATCCCGGTAGCGCTCGGGGCCCGGCTCCACGATGTGCGCCTTGCCAAACCAATTGTCCTCTTCGGTGGTGGCCAGAGCGGTATGGTTATCGGTGCTTCCCACCATGCCGAATTTGAACGGATTCGCGCCGAGGCTCGACTCGAGCTCGAGCCCCTTCTTGAGTACCTCGCGAGCGTACTCTGTGGCCAGCATCGCGTTCTCCTTGGGGGCCGAGCCTTGCAGGTTCGTCTTGTCGAGAAGCTCGAACCTGGCGAACTCGTCCTCGGTGGAGAGGAAGGGGTGCGCCTCGCCGGTCCCCTTCGCCTGCGTCACCTCGACGACCGGCTCTCGCTGCGCACGCATCTCCGCGTAAGCGCGGTCGAGCGGCGATCCGTCAAACTTCATGAGCTCGAACATCCGACCGTTGCTGAGGTTGCCGTTGTGAGGGATGGCCAGCATGCGACCGCCGGTGTTCTGCTCGTAACTCGCCATATATTTCCAGAGATCTTCCGGGTTCTCCGAGTCGTAAGCCGACATGGGGAGGACCTCCCGGGCGCGATCGGCACCGTCGCGGAACATCACCACCCGATGAAGGTTGTTGCCGCTAGGATGGGACGTCCACTCGAATCCGATGAAGGAGGTGAAGGCACCGGGCGCGTTGTAGCGCTCCGCCGCTTTCAGGATATCGTCCCACGCCGCATGCGACATGTTCCGGTTTTCGAAGGGCCGCTGGCTTCCGAAGTTGAGCCATTCGATGAAGGCGTCGTAGCCCTTCCCTGCCTTACTCATCTCGTACCAGCGCTTGCTTATCGGGTTCTCGAGCAGGACCGGCTCGTCGTTGCGAATGAAGGGGGCCATGCCGAGCAGCTCGGCGTGGTCGGCCACCACCAAGAAATCGAGCGGCCGGCGAAGCTTGGCCCGCTGTCCGGTGTGAGATCGCACCTCTTCTCCGCGTGCGAATCGGTAGGCGTCGTCGAGTCCGAGCGAGGCCCCTACCATCCCTGCGTCTGTCGAATACGAGGTGTGCAGATGCGTGTCGCCGAAGAAGACTCGGGTCGGAAAGTTCTGGTCGACAGCCGGCGAGTAGTTGCGCTCCTGCTTGTTCACATCCTCGGGCTTGGCGTTGAATTCTTGCGCCGACAGCGGAAGCGCGAGGCTGGCGCAAATCAGCGCGGCGGCGAGGAGGTTTTGTCTACGTGTGGTTTTCATGGTTGTGTCCTTTCGGTTACGGGATGCACGAAACGAGATGCGGGATCGCGTATCCCGTATCCCGTAGGCGATGAGAAGTTTTGTGATCATCCAGGCTACAGCGCCAAGTGCCGTGCGCGCGCGTTTTTCATCGTTGAACGCCTTCTATCCTCGATTGGTTTGTCATTTCGTCTTACCTGCCGGGCGCGATCATAACCAGTGGTCGAGCTGGGTCACACAATCGGTGAATGGCAACACCTCGACGCCGCGGTCGTGCCACCGGCGGTTGCCCAGGTACAACAGGTGCGCCCTGGCTTGCGGAAAATCGGCCCGGAAACGCAGCAACCCCCGCAGGTCGTCGTGACGGATGCGTTGCGCCATTTTCACCTCGAAGGCGCGCAAGCCGCGTTCACCGTACAGCACGAAATCCACCTCGTCGCCCGTTGCCGTGCGCCAGTAGTGTAGGCGATACCCCAGGTCCCGGTAATCGTTGAGCGCGCGCACTTGCTCCAAAAACAGTGTCTCCAGCGCCGCGCCGTGAATCTGCTCCGGGGCATCCAGCGGACCGCGCGGGCGGATGGCCTGGAACACCCCCGCGTCGAAATAGAAGAACTTCGGGTGCGCGATCAGCCGGCGCTTGGCGCGTTTGGTGAAGACCGGCACGCGCACCGCGATCAGCAGGTCTTCGAGAATGCTGAAGTAATCCTCGACGACCTTGGCCGAGACCGCGCACTCGCGGGCGACCGCCGCCATGTTCAACACGCTGCCCTGCGAAAAGCTGGCAGCTTCGAGGAACCGGCCGAACGCACTGATGTTGCGGGCAAACCCCTCCTGCTGCACCTCTTCGCGCAGGTAGCTCGCCGCGTAGCTGTTCACGTAGTCCTGCGGGTTCTCGCTGGTGCAGGCCAGCGGCAGGCAACCCCACCGCAGCGCGCGTTTCAAGTCGAAATCCTTGCCCAGTTCCAGCGCCGTGAGCGGATGCATGCGACGGGTCAACGCCCGGCCCGCCAGCAGGTTGACGCCCCGACGCCGCAGTTTGCGCGCGCTCGAACCGGTCAGCACAAACCGCAGCCGGCGTGACTCGATGAGCCGATGCACTTCGTTGAGCAGTTCCGGCGCGCGCTGGACTTCGTCCACGACCACCCGGGCCTTGTGCCCCTGCGGGATCTGGTCGCCGAGCCGCTGCGGCGCCGCCAGCAACTGCGTGTACGTCTGATGATCGAGCAGGTCGAAGAACAGCGCGTCGGGAAACTGTTCGTGCGCCCAGGCGGTCTTGCCCACCCCGCGCGGCCCGAACAGGAAGAAGCTCTGCTTGGCAGGTGGCTGAAGCAATCGTGGATACATGAGTCTTTTTTACCATGAAAAAACGACTTGGCAAGGCCGATCTAGCAATCACCTGACACTCCTCACAGGGTGACACGTCCCCTGCCTCCTCTCTCCGTTGCGGCGGACAAGGGGCGGCACATCAACGCATCTTCCTCCACCTTTCCCAAGGACCAGCGAGGTCGGTGCTGCTCGCCGGCATCGATGCCCATGCGCAGACTGACCCTCTGCCGTCCTGG
>Ga0209321_10003594_pt1 | contig 10352 bp, 8 predicted proteins | sample Rifsed16ft4_FD_184012 | JGI IMG/M metagenome (GOLD analysis project Ga0209321, IMG submission 184012) | Soil microbial communities from Rifle, Colorado, USA - sediment 16ft 4 - CSP-I_5_4 (version 2) | ecosystem: Environmental > Terrestrial > Deep subsurface > Rock core/Sediment | place: Rifle... | reverse complement strand
GTCGCCCTGGAACGGCTGGCGGTCCAACTGATCGATCCTCGCGGAGCCCGCCGTCGTACCGCACGCCAGGCGTTCACCCCACGTGGGCGCTGACGCCATCGCGGCCGGGGCGCCGTCTCGGCCGCCGGGCCGCCCCCGTCTCGGCCGCCGCGCCGCCACCTTGGGCCGCGGGGCGCCGCTGGGCGCCGCGTGCTGCCGCACCGCCCCCGTGCCCGGACCCGCCCCCTACCAGATATCGCCGACCGTGTAGCCGTCGGGAAAGGGATCGTCGGGGTCAACCACGTAGGTCGCGAAGCCCGTGATCCACGCCGACCCGGTGATCGTGGGTACGACCGCCCGGAACGGCCCGATGCTCGCTTCCTCGACGAGGTGTCCGGTGAAGACGGTGCCGAGAATGCCTTCGTGGCGAAACGGTTCGCCGAGCTTGAGCTGGCCCCTGGCGTGGAGGACGGCCATCTTGGCGGACGTGCCGGTCCCGCACGGAGATCGATCAATGGCGCCGGTCCAGGTGGACGGCCGGTCAAAGTCGAGCTTGGCGGTCGAGACCGTCACGACGTTTCGGCGCGAGTTCGCCGGGTCATGCGGCGGACCGGAGAGCTGCCCGATCGTGATCCCGGCGAAGCCCGGCTGGTCGGGATGTGCCACCGGCAACTGTTCGGCTGCCGCGGCCTTGATGAGCTCGGTGATCCGGGTGATGTCGCGCCCCTCGTCGGGCGTCAGCCGCAGGCCGAACGGCTCGGCCTCGGCGATGACGTAGAACATGCCCCCGTATGCCACATCCACGGCCACGGTACCGAGCGTCGGGACCTCCACTGGGGCATCAAGGTGGGTCGCGAAGGCCGGGACGTTCTGGAACGTCACGCTCTGAACCTTCCCGTCCCGGCACTCGCATCGAAGCCGGATCAGGCCGGCCGGCGACTCCAGGACGAGCTCGGTCACAGGCTCGACCATCGGGACCATGCCGGTCTCGAGGAGAACGGTGGCAGTGCAGATGGTGTTCGTCCCGGACATCCCCGGGTACTCCACCTGCTCCATGATCACGTAGCCGGCCGCGGCCTCCGGACGGGTGGCAGGGAGGATCAGGTTGCAGTTGGCGGCCGGATATCCCCGCGGTTCCCGGAGCATGAGCCTGCGCAGGTCGTCGCCGTTGTCTCGGAGCCAGGTCATCTTCTCGAACATGGTGGCGCCCGGCACATCCGGCACGCCGCCCACGATCACGCGCCCGGGCTCACCCGCCGCGTGGGCGTCCACCGCCTGGATCGTGCGAGAGGGTCGCATCGGGTCTCCTACCGGCCGCGCCGGGTCTCGGCCACATCCCGTTCCATCTGGCGGCGGGCGTCCCGTTCCGCGATGTCCCGCCGCTTGTCGTGGAGTTGCTTGCCCCGTCCGAGGCCCAACTCGAGCTTCGCCTTGCCCCGACCCGTGATGTACAGGCGGAGCGGCACGAGCGTGAGGCCCTTCGCCTTGGTCTTGCCCAGCAACTGGTCGATCTCCGAGCGGCGCAGCAGCAACTTCCGTTCGCGCTTCGCCTCGTGGTTGAACCGGCTGGCGCCCTCCCAGGGCGCGATGTGCGCCCCGATCAGCCAGGCCTCCCCGCGATCGATGCGTGCGAACGCGTCGGTGAGGTTGACCTTGCCCGCACGGATGCTCTTGATCTCGGTCCCGACGAGGACGAGGCCTGCCTCCACGGTGTCCTCGATCGAGAACTCGTGGCGGGCTCTTCGGTTCTGGGCGATGGTGCGTTCGCCCATGGGTCGGGTCGCTCCTGTCGAGTTTGCTCCACGTCCTGCGCGGACGCGGAGCTGCGGGATCGGTGTCGGCGTTTCAGCGGATCGAGTCCGCGTGACCGGTCACATGATGATGGGCTTCGGGACGCACGAACGCCGGCCCGCGTGGGCCGGCGTTCGTCTGCAGCTTCCACCCGCTCGGAAGACCGGTTAGACGGCCATCTCCGGCGAGGTGGTGCAGCGACTGTGTTCTGACACTGCACATCACCTCCTTTCGTTCGCGGGTACCGTACCGGATGCGAACGGCCATGGCAACCCGCTAGGCGGCTCTCCGGAGCGCCCCGGGCAGCGCCGCCGAACCGGACAGGAACTCGATCGCCCGGTCGAGGACCGGATCCGCACCCGACGGCGTGTCCGCCGGAACCTCGACGGCGATATCCGGGACAACGCCGACCCTGTGGATCCAGCGCTTGTCCGGCGTGAGCCACTTCGCGACGGTCAGCTTCACGCCACCCGCGTCGTCGTCCAGCTCGATCCACGTCTGGACGGTGCCCTTGCCATAGGACGTCTCGCCGATGAGGGTCGCCCGCCCGGTGTCCTGGAGGGCACCGGCGACGATCTCGCTTGCCGACGCGCTGCCCCGGTCGATGAGCACGACCACCTCGATCTTCGGGTCCACAGCCACGCCGTCGCCGAGCGAGTCGGTCGGCGTGACGTCCCCGTCGGCATCCTGCTCCCAGAAGATCGGACCCTCCTCGATGAACGTGCTGGCCACGGTCCGGGCGGCGGTTACGAACCCGCCAGGGTTCCCGCGGAGATCCACGATGAGCTTCGTCTGGCCCTTGTCGAGGGCAGCCTGGACCGCGTCGACGAAGACGGCGGCGCCGTTCTCCGAGAACCCCGTCAGGCGGATGTATCCGATGGTGCCGTCGGCGAGATCATTCGTGATGACTTCTCGCTGGTGGACGACGTCGCGGGTGATCGTGACGTCGAATGCGGCAGCCCCACGACGCTCGATGGTGAGGACGACCTGTGTCCCCTTCTTGCCGCGGATCCTGTCCCGGGCCTGATCCGGGCTGAGGCCGTCGAGCGTGGAGCCGTCCACTTTCGCGACCACGTCTCCGGGCTTGAGGCCGGCCCGCGAAGCCGGGGAGCCGTCAAGCGGGGCGACGATGACGAGCCGGCAGTCCGGCCCGAAAACAGCACAGTCGGTCGTCTCGCCCGCCGCATTCACGGTACCGATCTCGGCCCCGATCCCCTCGAACTCACCCGAGATGTCCTGGAGCGTGTTCCGGTACTCGTCGGGCGTCAGGTATGTGGAGTACGGATCCCCGACGGCGCCGACCATGCCCTTGATCGCGCCCTCGATGAGGGCCTTCCGATCCACGGGTTCCAGCGCGTATCGATCGCGGATGGCTGCATAGACGTCCCAGAAGGGCTGGAACGCGGCCTCGTCAGACGCCGGGGTGCCAGGCTGGTCTGCCTGGCGCTGGCCGAGGAGGTAGCCCGAGGCGAACAGGGCCCCGCCACTGAGAATGGCGACGAGGACGACCGCCAAGCCGAGGATCAGGGCGCCCCCGGACCCGCCCCGACGTGGCCGCGCGGTGGGACCCGGCAGGATCTCGGGCGCGAGGGCCGACGTCGGGGGGGCCGCGGCCGCGGTCGCCGCCTCATTCAGGTCAGCGGCGTCGTCGGGCGGGCCGGGCTGGTTGTTGTCGGCGAACGGGAGCGGTTCGGGGAGCATCTAGCGGTTCCTCAGCGCGATTGATCGCGGGCGATCGGGGCGCCGACCGGCGCGCACCCGGGATTCGGTTCGGGAAGCCTACACGGCACTCGCCGATCCTACGTCCGCCGGGCGGGTCGCGGGCGATTCGTAGTGGAAACCGAACGGAGCCTTTGCCAGCGCTTCACGGATGCCTCCCTATCGGATCAGGTATGTCCGCACGGACACGAACGCCCCGAGCACTCCCAGCCCCACGCCTGACCCGATGACAAGGACTGCCACGTCGCGGGCAATCGCCCCGACGCGGATGGGGAGGACGCGGAAGAACTCGAACATGAAACTGCTCAACGGATCCGCCATGGCCGCGATCACGCCGAGGGTGATGGCGGCCCCGAGGAGCCCGACGAGGGCGCCCTCGAACACGAATGGCCACCGAATGAACGCGTCCGATGCGCCGACCAGGCGCATGACCTCGATCTCCTCGGCCCGCGCCACGACCGCCAGGCGGATCGTGTTGATGATGATGAACAGGACGATTGCCGCGATCAACGCGAGGATCACGATCCCGGCCGTGCGCAGGAATTCGGTGACCGCCAGGACCCGACTGACGAGGTCCGTGATGTTCTTCACCCGCTCGACGAGGGGATCCGCGCGGAGCGCGTCCGTCACCGCTGCGAAATCGCCCGGGTCGCGGAGCTTGACCTCGAGGCTGGCGTGCAATGGGTTCGCGTCGAGGTACTTGGTGAGGTCCTCCTCGCCCTGGGCCGCCCGCGCGTCCCGGAAGCGCTGGAGGGCCTCCTCGCGGGACACGTAGGTGACGTCGCGGACCTCGGGCAGCGCGCCGATCCTCAGGCGCAGGTCCTCGATCTCCCCGTCAGTCGCGGCCGATCGGAGATCCGCCACCACTTCGACCTTCTGCTCGACGAACTGGAGTCCGGCGAGGAGTCCGTTCTGGACGATGAAGAAGCCGGACAAGAGCAGGAGCATGAGGGTCATCGTCGCCGTGGCGGCAATGCTCATCGCGGCGTTCCGCCAAAAGCCCTGCCAGGCGCGCGCGAGGCTGAAGACGAGGAAGCGAAGCATCTCGATCAGCCCTGCCGGTGGTACCGGCCACCGATCTCGTCGCGGATGATCCGGCCCTCCTCGAGGGCGACGACGCGCTTCCGCAGCGCCGTCACGACATCGGCGTTGTGGGTGGCCATGAGGACCGTCACCCCGAGCTGGTTGATTCGCAGGAGCAGCTGCAGGATCTCCCAGCTGATCAGTGGATCCAGGTTTCCTGTCGGCTCGTCGGCGATGACGAGGCGCGGGTCATGGACCAGGGCCCGGGCGATCGCCGTCCGCTGCTGCTCCCCCCCGGACAGCTGTCGCGGATACTGTTCCGCCTGCTGGCTCAGGCCGACGAGCTGGAGTGCCCGGTCCACTGCCGGCCTGATCCGTCGGCGCGGGGTCCCCGTGACCTCGAGTGCAAAGGCGATGTTCTCGCGGGCCGTCTTCGAGGGCAGGAGCTTGAAGTCCTGGAAGACCGCTCCGATCTTGCGCCGGACGCGCGCCACCTTCCGCCGGGGCAGGCGTGCGAGGTTCTCGCCGTCGAAGAAGACCTCACCCTGCGTCGCCAGCTCGTCGCGGATGATCAGCCTCATCAACGTCGACTTGCCCGCGCCGCTCGGGCCGACGAGGAAGACGAAATCACCCTCGGGGATGACCAGGTCCACGTCGCGCAGGGCTTCGCGGCCATTCGGGTACCGCTTCGTGACGTCGTTGAGCACGAGCACGGGCTGGCGCGCGGTGGCGTGGGACGCGTCGGTCCTGCCGGAACCATCGTCGGACGCACGCGTCGACGCTGTCGCGTCCTGCGACGCCGAAGGCTGCGTGCCCGGTGCTGTCGAAGTCAAGTTCGGCTCCGCGTTGCTCCGCGCCGATGGTTCGGGGATCGGCGCGAGATCGCGAGGCTCCGGGCCCGGGGCACGTCGGAGGGAGCCACGTCGGGCCTGAGGCTACCACCGCCTCGCAACGGGCGGCAACCGATCGGCCCCGCAGGCCCTGGCTAGAGGAGCCCCGGAGACGCGGGCAGGTACCGCGCGAAGTCGGCAAAGGGCCGGGACCAGCACAGCAGGACCGGGAAGCCCTCGATCCGGAGGCCGGCGTGAAGGAGCATCTCCATCGTGGGGCCGGCGTGACCGGGTGCCCAGATGGCCGACGCGCCGCGCGGTATGACCGCGTCCAGCAGATCCGCGACGAGCGGAGCGTGGAGGTCCGCGTCCCGGACGGCGATCGGTCCGAGGCGGCCGAGCTCGGACGCGTAGCCGTACCCGAGGAGGTGGCCCGAGCCATCGCGGTAGGCGAACCCGATCCGCCCCTGTCGTCGAAGGAAGGCGTGGTCCTCGACGTGGTCGAAGCCGAGGACCGTTCGGTCCAGCTCCGCGAGCTCGGCCTCGAGGACGTGGTCTCGCTCGGCGGGGGCAGAGCCGTCGAATCGGATGGGCGAGACGCCCACCGGAAGTGGTGGCAGCGCGTCCGAACGGCTGGGCCGGCCGACGAGGCTGAACATCGGCATCCGGGGCACGATCCCGTACGACGCGTACAGGCCGTTGGAGACCGGCTGTGCCGAATCCGTCGCGACCACGAGGGCGGCATCGTCGCCGAACGGCGGCAGTACCCGGTCCAGGAGCGCCTTGCCGAGCCCCGCGCGCTGCTCCCCGGGACGAACGAAGAGCATCGACAGGAACCAGACCGAGCCACGGCGAACCGCCGACGCGAACCCGACGACCCGCTCCTCGCCCGACTCGTCGTCGGGCCGCGTGGCGACCCAGAACAGGTCCGGGTCCGAGCCGAGCATGTGTTCGTGGAGCTGTCGAAGTGCCGGGTTGTCCTGGGGGATCTCCATCTGGCCCAGCGGGAGGAGATAGTCGTTCAGCCCTTCCCGCCACGTTCCCTCGCAGGCCGCCAGGTCGGCCTCCACTGCCGGCCGAAGGCTGATCCCCTCCAGGGCGATCACGCGGACTCGTCGGATACCGCGTCGGATTCGGCCGAGGGCGGACGGCCCGTCGCCAGCCGCTCGAGCTCAGCCTGCATGAAGTCGTCGAGGTCGCCGTCCAGGACGGCGCCCGTATTCGAGGTCTCGTGCTCAGTTCGCAGGTCCTTGACCATCTGGTACGGGTGGAGGACGTAGCTCCGGATCTGGTTCCCCCAGCCTGCCGTGACGTGCTCGCCGCGGAGCTTGCGCAGTTCGGCCTCACGCTCCTCCAGCTGCAGCTCCAGGAGGCGGGACTTCAGGACGCGGATGGCGATCTCGCGGTTCTGGGTGGCCGATCGCTCGTTCTGGCAGGAGACGACGATGTTGGTTGGGAGATGGGTGAGCCGGATCGCGGATTCTGTCTTCTGGACGTGCTGGCCGCCGGCGCCCGACGACCGGAACGTGTCCACCCGGATTTCATCCCAGTTCAACTCGATCGCCACGTCGTCGTCTGCCTCGGGCATGATCTCGACGAGGGCGAAGGTCGTCTGCCGGCGCTTCTGGGCGTCGTAGGGGCTGATCCGGACCAGGCGATGGACGCCGCGCTCTGCCCGGAGCCAGCCGTAGGCGAACCGCCCGTTGACCGTGACCGTGGCGCTCTTGATCCCGGCCTGCTCACCCTCCGTCATGTCCACGACATCCGTCTTGAATCGATGTCGCTCGGCCCAGCGCAGGTACATCCGCAGGAGCATCTCCGCCCAGTCGGTCGCCTCGGTGCCGCCCGCACCGGCGGAGATCGTGAGCACCGCGTTCTTCGCGTCGTACTCGCCGGAGAAGAGCAGGAGGGTCCGCTCGCGTCCGAAGAACTTGCGCAGGTCGTCGGCCTCGCGCTCGACCTCCTCCTCGATCTCGGCGTCGGGCGTGTCCTCGAGCAGCGCCAGGAGCTCGAGGACGTCGTCTACGCGCTTCTCGATGCCCCGCCAGAGGTTGATCTCGTCCCGCAGGCCTTCGGCCTCGCGAAGGACCGCCTGAGCCGCCCGCTGGTCCTCCCAGAACCCGGGTTCGCTGCCTCGGGCGTCGAGCGACGCCAGGCGGGACTCCTTGGCCCCGAGGTCAAAGACGCCCCGACGTCGACCGAATCCGCTCCGCCAGGTCCCGGATGGACGCGAGATCCATCAGTTACGGACCCGGAGATCCTGGAGCAGGATCGGACGGAGCTCGATCAGTCGGAGGGCCGACTTGCTCCGTGCGACGACGGGGTTCACGCAGGGACAGTAGCCGTTGTGGGGGCAGACGCCGCAGTTGCCATCACAGTCGAGCGCAGCGGCGTAGCTGCAGTTCCGACAGTCCCGCTCGCAGGCGATCAGGTCAACGAAACTCGCTTCCTCGGCCTGCTTCACAAATCCCTCTCTCAACACACCATGGGCACGGCGGGTAGGGCGACGGGGGCTGTCGGGTGGGCGGGGCGGTCCCGATGCGTGGGAAGTTCTGCCGAGTATAGGTGCGCACGCCCGGATCGCCAAGAGGGAATCGTGCGGATTCCGTCGGAATGTCGTGCAACCCGGCCGGGAATCGTGCGGGCCTCAGGGCGAGGGCGCCAGCTGGTCCTCGACGACGACGTGCCCACCACCGACGAAATAGACCGCGAGGGCCCCCAGCTCGTGGACGATGGCCTCCAGACGGGTCCCGGCACCCGCGTCTGCCGGGCTCGTCCTGGTCGGCGAGCCCCAGGCCGCGATGCCCTGGTCCGTTGCGATGCGCAGGACCCGGAGCATGTGGGTCCGGTCGCTGACAAAGACGGCCGAGCGAAGGCCGCGCTCCAGCAGGATTGCGCTCACCGCCTCGAGTGACTCGAGGGTGGTGCGTCCCCGGTCCTCGCTCAGAATGGCGGCGGCCGGGACGCCGTGGGCGACTGCCCAGTCGCGCGCAGCCGAGGCCTCGGTCGTCCGGTCCCCGGAAGCCTTGCCGCCGGTCACGATCAGGAGCGGCGCCACTCCTGCGTCGTACAGCGCAACGCCGTGGCGGATACGGGCCTCAAGGACCGGGGACGGCCGACCGTCGTACTGCGCAGCCCCCAGGACCACGATGGCGTCGGCCGGCCGTTGCTCATCGCGCCCACCCTGCTCCTGGATGCGAAAGCCCGCCCAACCAGCGACGAAGACAGCCGCGAGGAGACTCCCAAGGGCAAGGCGCGTGGCGTGAGACATGTGGGCCCCCGGAACTGGCGCTCAGGCGCCCGACTGCGTCAGCGGCCGTGGCACTTCTTGTACTTGACGCCGGATCCGCACCAGCAGGCATCGTTCCGGCCGATCTTCGCGCCGGTCGGCGTGTGCCCGGGTCGGGCCTGCTGGCCCGGTCCCGGGATCGATGGCCGCGAGCCCGGCAGGCCCGCAAGCGGTCCCCCAGCGCTGGCGGCGGCTCCTGCAGCCGGGCGGGCGCCGGAGCCGGCCGTACCGCCCGCAGCCCGCGCCCCGGCCGTGATCGAGCCGGCAATCCCCGCCCCCGCGCCTACGGGCCGAGCACTCTGGCCCGGGCCCTGTAGCGGGAACACGCCTCCCGCCGGCGCCGCCGGCTGATGAGTGATCGTGACCCGGAAGATCGTGCTCGCCACCTGGTGGCGGATGAAGCCGCCGAGCTCCTCGTACAGCTGGAACGCCTCTTTCCGGAACTCGTTGAGCGGGTCCTGCTGGGCGTAACCGCGGAGCCCGATGCCGCGGCGCATGTCGTCCACCTCGGTCAGGTGCTCGACCCACAGTGAGTCGATGGTCCGGAGCAGGACGAACCGCTCGACCATGGACCATTCCTCACCGACCTCGGCCTCGCGAGCGTCCAGCTTGTCGTGGACGACGTCGCGAAGGTGGGCAGCGACGGCCTCGCTCGTGTGCAGGTCCCACAGCTCGTCTTCGCTGACCTCGTCCGGACCGATCCCCATCCGCTTGAGGGCCTCCATGAGGCCTTCCATCCCCCACTGCTCGGTTGGCCCGGCGAGATGGGAATCGCACAGGGCGTCCACCTCCTCCTCGAGGAAGGCCCGGACCGTGTCGGTCAGCTCCTCGTTGCGGAGGACCTTGTCCCGCTCGGCGTAGATCGTCTCGCGCTGCAGGTTGATGACATCGTCGAACTCGACAACGCGCTTGCGCATGTCGAAGTTGAAGCCCTCGACTCGCGACTGGGCGCTCTCGATCGTCTTGCCCACGATCCCGGACTCGATGTAGGTGTCCTCGTCGAGGCCCAGGCGCTCCATGATCGAGGTGACCCGCTCGGACGCAAACCGCTTCATGAGGTCGTCTTCGAGCGACAGATAGAAGCGCGACGAACCGGGGTCGCCCTGGCGCCCGGCTCGACCGCGGAGCTGGTTGTCGATCCGGCGGCTGTCGTGACGCTCGGTGCCGATGATGTGGAGGCCGCCGGCCTCGACCACCCGTTCGTGATCCTCGTCGCAGATCAGTTTGGCCTCGGCAAAGGCCTCGTCGTAGGTCGCCTTGTCCACTTCGGCCGGGTTCAGGCCGCGTTGGTGGAGGAGGTCCGATGCGAGGCCCGCGGGGTTGCCGCCGAGCTGGATATCCGTGCCGCGCCCGGCCATGTTCGTGGCGATCGTGACCGCGCCGGTCTGACCGGCCTGGGCGACGATCCCGGACTCCCGCTCGTGGAACTTCGCGTTCAGGACCTCGTGCTTGATCCCGCGCCGGCCGAGCATCTCGCCCAGCCGCTCAGACGTCTCGACGGAGACCGTGCCCACGAGGACGGGCCGCCCGACCTCCTGCATCTCGGCGATCTCCTCGATCACCGCCCGGAACTTCCCGTCCGTGTTCCGGTAGACGAGGTCCGTCTCGTCCTCCCGGATCATCGGCCGGTTGGTCGGGATCGCCACGACCTCGAGCTTGTAGATCTTGTGGAACTCCTCGGCCTCGGTCATCGCCGTGCCGGTCATGCCGGACAGCTTGTC
>Ga0209321_10003591_pt1 | contig 10353 bp, 7 predicted proteins | sample Rifsed16ft4_FD_184012 | JGI IMG/M metagenome (GOLD analysis project Ga0209321, IMG submission 184012) | Soil microbial communities from Rifle, Colorado, USA - sediment 16ft 4 - CSP-I_5_4 (version 2) | ecosystem: Environmental > Terrestrial > Deep subsurface > Rock core/Sediment | place: Rifle... | reverse complement strand
TTCCCCGCCCGCCTCGACGGAGGCGAAGCGCCATGTCCCCCCTTCGTCGACGAGGCCGGCACCGGCAAGGGCACGGTCCCAACCCGAGGGGGGTGCCGTCGCGTTGAAGACGATGTCCGTCGCCTTGCCGCCGTTGTTGCGGACGGTCGTAGAGTAGGAAGCGGTGCCCCCGAGCTTCACGCTCGAGTCCGTGCGCGGCGGGTCGAACACGAGCGTGATCTCACTCTGGATGATCGTGGTCGTTGTGAGGGTCGCGCGGGCCTTCAGCGGCGAGGGGTCGGAGCTTGCCTGCGCGATCACGACGATTTGCGTCGAGTTGCCCGGGCCGATGGATGCCGAAGGGGTAATGCGCAAGGTCGTAGCGCCGGACAGGGCGGGGTCGAGCGGGATGTTGTTGTTCGTGAAGGTCGCCGACCACAGGGCGGGGACCGTTTCGGTTACAAGGAGCACGGCCGTCGCCGACCCCCCGACATTCGTGACCGTGAGTTCGTAGTCGGCGGCCACGCCCTGCGTGGTGTAGCGCGTCGCGCTGTCGCCGACTTGGTCCTGCGTCGTGATCCGCAGGCCGTAGTTCACGAAGCTGAAGCTCACGGTGGCGTTGTACGAGTGGCCTTGCGTGTCGTTGACCTGGACGAGGGCCGTGTAGGCGCCGGCGGTCGAGGGTGGGTAATTCCAGTTGAAGGTCCAATTGCCGGCCGCGACCACGCCGGTCGCGTCGGCCACCAGGCCGCCCTGCGGGTCGCGCACCTGCACGGTCACCCGGGAGATGAGGGCGTCCGTGAAGGCGTTGCCGAGTGTGCCGCTGAAGAACACCGTGCGGTTGGCCGGGAGGTCGTTCGGGTAGAACGCGCTCGTGGGGCCGGCGGAGTTCGCGGTCTGCGCGGTGGGCGCGACGGGGTCGGTCACGCGGATAGCGATATGTGCATTGCGGAAGTCACCGGTCGAGAGCTGGTTCGGGCTCGTGACCTCTAGCGCAAGCGTGTGCCCCTTCAAGACGGTGCAACCCACGCGACCCGAGCTGAAATTCAGGTTCCAGAGGCCGTTGAACGGTGGCGCGCCACGTGCGATGGAAAAGCTCTCCTCGGCCAGGACGAAGTCGATGTCCAGCACCCGGATCGTAAGGTTGACGCCGGCGGAAAATGTGTTGAACCCCAAGCTGAGCTGCACGGCAAACCCCTGCCTACCGCTGCCGATGTCGACGCCGTCAATGCAGAGGTCCTTCTGTAGCCCTTCGGCCGTACGCCACACCCTTGTGGTGAAGACCTGAGGCGCGCCCACCTCATTCCCGTTGCCCGCCATCGAAAGCGTGTCATCGCGGTGGATCCACAAGGACAGGTCGACCGGCGTGCCGGCAAGAGCCGTGGGTGCGGCCCCGGCCGCCGGGAGCAGCACAAAAGCCGGCAGCATGAGCCACGCGACCGACAGGGTCGCCAATCGCCGACGACGGGGAGCCATACGCGTACTCGCGCCAGAAGGCACGCGGGGCAAATAGGTTTCGCAACTTGCCGAAGGTCTGGCGAGGGGGTGAGCGGAAATGCGGCCACCGGGATTCGAACCCGGGTTTAGAGCTTGGGAAGCTCCAGTCCTAACCGCTAGACTATAGCCGCACGTGGGGGCGCCAGGCCCGGTTGCTGGCGCGGAGCCGCGCAAGCCCGGTCGGGTCATAAATTCTTTGGGGCGAATGATCGCGGATCCCTCCGGTGGCGCGTGCGGCGGCGCCTCTCAAGTTCGGCGCGCGAAAGGAGGTCCGAGGCGAGCATCCGCGCGGGGGGCCTCGTGATGGCCGACATCATCCGGATCGAGGCGAGCCAAAGCGCCGCCACGGTGACCAAGCCCGCGACGGCCGTGAGGTGCCACGACGCGGAGAACTCGATCGCCACGAAGTCGACGAAGAGGAGCAGGACGAGGACGACAAACGCCGTGTATCGCGCGATGCCGGCCACATCGTGGACGAGGAAGCGCAGCCGCGCGAAGTCGACCTTGGGGACGGCGTCCTCGACATCGATCCGGACCTCGCGCCAAATGAGGAGCGAGAGGAGGACAACGAAGGGCGCGAGCACGGTGTGGCCGGGGCCGATCGAGAACGCAAGGGGGAGGAGCAGGGCGAGGTAGGCGCCCACGAGGGCAAGGAGGACGGGGTCGCCGTGGGCGACCGGGTGGCTTCTCGCGCGCGGCCCGATCGACTCGGAGAAGATCGCGCCGACCACGCGGCCGCCGAACCGGAGCGCGCGCGGCGTGAAGCGCGCAAGCCCCAGCGCGATCCCTTCGCTGTGCCGCATGAGGAGCGGGGTGAGGGCGGAGGTGATCAGCGCAAGGCCGCCGGCGAGGGGGAAAAGCTCGCGCGCGTGCGCAAGGGCCGGAACCTGGACGCCCCCCTCGGGGCGCGTGAGGTTCGAGCCCAGCGACGAGTAGATGATCGCGTCTTCGCTGCGCCCGCAAGCCGCCGTCCCGATCGCCGTGGCCGCGCGGCGGCCGAACCCGAGGAGCACGGCAAAGGCGGAGAGGATCAGCACCTCGTCGATGAGGACCGCGACCACCGCGGCCGCAAGCAGCGGCGCCACACCGGGGATGAGGTCAACCGCGATGTTCATGCCAAAGTAGACGAAGAAGACCGCGACAAACGCGTCGCGGAAGGTCGAGAGCTTGAGTTGGAGGCGCTCGGTGAGCCGCGTCTCGGCGAAGGCCATCCCGATGAAAAACGTGCCCAAGATGAAGGGCGTGCCGAAGAGCACCGCGAGCCCCGCGGAGGCAAACACGAGGGTGAGCGCAAGGAGGATGAACACCTCCTCGTTCTTGATGCGCTCGATGAGGCGCGCGAGCTTCGGCATACCAAAGACGGCGAGCGCCAGGAACGAGCCGTAGATGACCGCGGCGCCTTGGACGGACTGAAGGACCGCAAGCGTGGTGCCGCGCCCGGCGACCCAGCCGACGGAGATCGTGAGCAGGATCATCGAGAGGAAGTTCTCGACGACCATGGAGCCAAGCAGGACCTCGGTCTCGGGGTGAGCGCTGTCGAGGCGCTTGAGTTCGATGAGGCTCTTTGCGGCGATGCCAAGCGAGGACATCGCAAGGATCCCGCCGAGGAAGAGCGATTCCACGGGCCCCCAACCGAAGGCCGCGCCGACGAGGAACCCCGAGAAGAGCAGGACGCCGTAGTCGACGAACGCGAGGATCGTGGAGGGCTTGCCGGCGTTCTTGAGCTTGCGCACGGAGAACTCGAGCCCGACAAAGAAGAGCAGGAACGCGATCCCGAGGTCCGCAAGCGCCTTGACGGTCGGCGAGCCGACGAGGTCGACGCCGGCTTGGGGCATGAAGAAGCGCCAGTTCGCCTCGCCGAGAGCGATGCCGACGACGAGGTAGCCAAGGATCACGGACTGGCCGAGCTTCGAGGCCACGACCGCGCCGAGAAACGCGGCCAGGGTGACGACCGCGAGCGAGAAGAAGTCGAAGGCCACCCGTGCACCCCCCTTTCCCCTTGCTCCGCTTCCCGTGTGTGCGTACGTTCGTGGGCCCGCGTGCGCCACCTTAGGCGCACGCAGGCGTGTTTGCCGAGCCTACAGCCCCGCGTGGACGAAGTCCTCGAGTTTGGCGACCCCTTCGGCATCCGCGATGACCACGAGGATGTCGTTGGCCTCCACCGGCGTGTCGGGGGCGGGGTTCGGCAGTGACGAGCCGTCTTCGCGCAGGATCGCGACGATCGAGCAGCCCGTGCGCCTCCGGATGTCGAGGTCGAGGATGCGCCGGCCGACGACCGGAGAGCCGCCTACGACCGTAACGGTCTCGAGCCCCGCTTTCTTGGCGAGGGCCGCCCGGAACATATCGATCGGCGAGGGCTGCCAGAATCCACCGGTGAGAACCGCGGCAAGCCGCCTTGCCTCGGAATCGGAGAGGGAAACGGCGACCGGATCGCCCGCCCCGGGCTCCCGGAAATACAGGTCTTTGTCACCGCTTTTGTGCACGACGACGGCAAGCTCGCCGCCCGTTTCGATGGGCAGCGTGAAGCGCCGGCCGATCCCTGGCAGCTCGGTTTCGAGAATCTCAGGCATAGAGTGCATCCCGGTTTTCCGATGGAAAGGGGCAGGATAAAAAGGTGACGCATGGCCAGATTCGCGGAGCGACGGCCGCAATTCGCGTCGAAAAGAGGGCGACCGCAGGGGCCCTGAAGGGCCCCGCCTGGGGGCCTTGAAAACCACGCCTGGGGGCCTTGAAAACCACGCCTGGGGCCCCACGCAAAAGGGTTATCGCGCCGGGGCCCCCCGTGGGGCGGGAGAGGGAACGAAATGCGCGCGGAGTGGATCGGGCATGCAGCCTGGCTGCTGGAAGGGAAGGACAAGGTGCTGGTCGACCCGTTCATCACGGGCAACCCGAAGACGGACCGCAAGCCCGCAGCCCTGCGCTGCGACATCATCGTCGTTACGCACGGGCACAACGACCACCTGGGGGACACGGTCGAGATTGCCAAGAAGAACAACGCGACCGTGTGCGCCGTTCACGAGATCGCCGTGTACCTCGAGGCGCAGGGCGTGAAGGCGGAGGGGATGAACAAGGGCGGGTCGATCAAGGTGAAGAACACGACCATCCGGCTTGTCGAGGCGATCCACTCGGGCGACTACAATTCGCCCAAGGAAGGCATGGTTCCGGGGGGCTCGGCGACCGGCGCGGTGATCGAGTCAGGGGGCAAGGTGTACCACGCGGGCGACACGGCGCTCTTTTCGGACATGAAGCTCATCGGCCAGCTCTACCGGCCGGACCTTGCCCTCCTGCCGATCGGCGACCGGTACACGATGGGGCCGAAAGAGGCTGGCTGGGCGGCCGCCTTCGTAGAAGCGCCCGCGGTCGTGCCGATGCACTACTCGACGTTCCCGATCATCGAGCAGGACCCGTTCGAGTTCGAGGAGCACTGCAAGAAGAAGGGGTACAAGGGCGAGGTCACGATCCTGAACCCCGGGGAGCACCTCAAAGTGTAGGCCGCGGGCGGGCCCCTTATCTTACTACACCCCACCCGCACCACCCCATTCCGGAGGGCACAGATAAGGCGGAGGGGGAGGTGAGCGAAAGCGCCCCGGCCGGTTTGCCGCCCTTCGCCCCCTTTTTATGAGGGCGCCACATTCGCCTTGCGTGCACCGGCCCGGCGCCTCCTTTGAGGGCAAGCGCTACGCCCCCGAAGACCTGGCAAAGCTCGTCGGGCCGGCGGCGGCCACGCGTGTCTTTACGCTGACCGACCCGGCGCACGCCTGCTGCCGCATCATCGAGGAGCGCGCGCTAAAGGGCGCAGCCGAGTGGGCCGCCGCGAACCGGAGGCGAGCCGCGGGGCCCGTTACGAGTGCCCGTGTGGACGGCCGGACGCTCACTACGGATTCGCAGATGGCGGACGGCCCCGGACAACTTGATGGCCCTGCCTTCGGTCCCGCCGAGGAAGGCAAGGGGGGTGAGGCCCTCTTGGACTGCTTCACGCGCGGCAAGGACGTCGTGACGCGCTGGAAGGGCCTCGCGGGCGCGGGCCTTGGGCTCGCGGCATCGTTTGGCCTCGCCTCCGGCGTCCTCGAGTTCCGGGCCTCGGGCCTCGAAGGCGTCGGGGGCAACCGCGCGGTCGAGATGGAGGTCGTTACGCCGGGGCTTAACCGCCTCCTCATCGGGATCGACGACACGGACACGCCCCAGAGCGGCGCGACGTGGGCGCTTGCGCGCGAGGCGACCGCGGGGCTCGAGGAAATGGCCGTGCTCTCCCTGCGCGTCGTGCAGCTCTTCCCCGGCGTGCCAACAAAGACGACGAACTGTGTCGCCACACTCGTGGAGGGCGCGGTCGCGCCCTGGATGAAGGAGGCCGTCAAGATCGAGGTCCGGGACCGCATCGAGTCGCTCGCCAAGTCCACTGAGGTGGGGCTCGCCTTCGCAGAAGGGGTTGTCATTGACCGCTTCGCGGAGGCCGAGGCGTTCTGCCGGCGCGCGCGCAAGGAAATCGTGACAGAGGCCGACGCGCAGGCTGCGGCCCGCGCGTTCGGGGCGCAGGTCGTGCTCGACGGGCGCGGGATGATCGGGGCGGTGGCGGCCCTCGGAGCGGCCGAAATGGGGCCCGAGGCCGCCGACCTCCCCCGCTAAACGCCTGAGGCCTTGCGCGAGGGGAGGTGCCCGGGGTGGAAGTCTGGCAACTCGTGGGGTTCTCAGCGGCGGTGCTGCTCCTCGGCTTTGCCGCGCGCCTCGTGTTCGACCGGTGGAAGGTGCCGGACTTCTTGCTCCTCATCGTGGCGGGCCTTGCAATCGGCCCGGCAGGGGCAAACGCGCTGCCGGCGGACCTGCGCGCAGGGTTCGAGGGTGCGGCGGGCCCCCTGCTCTCGGTCACGGTTGCGTTCCTCATGATGGAGGCTGGCATCCACCTCACGGTCGAGGGCGGGCGGCTCGTTACGCTACTCATCCTCGCGCACACGGCGCTTGCCGGAGCGCTGACGTTCGCCGGAGCGTGGGCGGTATCGGTCTACGCCTTCGGCCTCTCGCCATCTTCCGCCACCGTCCTTGCGGCCGCCACACTCGGCCCCTCGGCGGTCGTGCTCGCGAGCTTCGCGCCGAAGCTCTCGATCAAGCCCCAGACCCGGCAAGCGCTCCTCTTCGAGGGAATCCTCGCCAACGTGCTCGGCTTCTTCGTCGTGATGAGCGTCCCGGGGCTCGGGACGGGCAGCGCGGGCGCCGCCGAGTGGGCGGGCGCGCTCTCCGCGCTTGCCCTGGCGGTCATGCTTGCGGGCGCAGCGGGCCTCGGCTGGGCCTTCGTCCTCAAGCACCTGCACCCCCGGGAGGGCGTGTTCATCGCCACGCTTGCGGTCGCCCTCGGAATCTACGCGGTCGCATCGGGCCCCCTCGGCGGCAACGGCGCAGTGGGGGCCTTCGCCTTCGGGTGGGTCCTTAGGCGAGCCGGGGGCATTGCCCGCGAGCGGGCGTTGCCGGGGGCCCAGGTGGACGGCGCCGCCGACCTCGGCCGCTTCCACTCCGAGGCCTCGTTCCTCGTCCGCACGTTCTTCTTCCTTTACCTCGGCCTCCACTTCGAGCCCGCGCTGGCCACCCCCTCCGCGCTCGCGCTTGCCCTCGCGCTCGTCGCCGTGTTCCTTGCGGCGCGCTACCCGAGCTGCGCCCTGCTGAGGCGCGCGTGGAGCCTCGGCAGGCCGGACACGCTCGTTCTCTTGGGCAGCGTGTCGCGGGGGCTCACGGACATCCTCCTCGTGCTCTACGGAATCTCCTCGGGGCTTGTCCCTGCAGCCGAGGCGCCGCTGCTTGCCAGCGTCATTGTGATCCTCCTGCTGGCCTCGCTGGCGGCGAACGGACTTGCCATCCTCCTTGCCGAGCGGTCCCGAAAGCGCGATGCGCGGCTCGAGCAGGGGCCGGAGGGAGCGCCCGCGCGCCCTCAGTGACCCGCGCGTTCACACGTCGATGTGCGAGCCGATCTCGACCACGCGCTCGGGGGGCAGCCGGTAGAAGGCCCATGCGCGCTGCGAGTTGCGGTCGAGGAACGAATAGAGCGCGACCCACGCCTGGTCTACGAGGGGGCGCTTCGTCGTGATGAGCCGCTCGCGCCCGAGGAAGAAGGTCGTCTGGGGGATCTCAAGCGGCAGCCCCTGGGCGGCCATGTCGTCGAGGGCCGCCAGGATATCCGGCGTGTCCATGAACCCGTAGCGCACGGTGACGCGCACGAACCCCTTCTCCATGACCTCGATGTCCATGCGGCTGTCGCCCCGCACGTGCGGAACCCTCTCCGTCACAACGGTGAGGAGCACGACCTTCTCGTGGAGGGCCTTCTGGTGCTCCACGTTCTTGAGGAGCTGCGTGGGAGTGAGCCGGTTGTCGCCGGTCATGTAGACCGCGTTGCCCGGCACGCGCACTGCCGTCTTGTCGTCGAGCGCTGCTAGGAACTCCTCGACGGGCCGTAGCCTTGACTTGAGCCGCGTGGCGATGAACTCGCGCCCGCGGCGCCACGAGAGGGCCATGGCAAGGAGCCCGCCCCCCACCGCAAGCGGCAGCCAGCCGCCCTCGTGGATCTTGAGGACGTTGGCCGCGAGGAACGCGGACTCGACGACGAGGAAGCCGCCGAGGACGAGCCATGTCACGGCCCGCGGCCACCGCCACCGTTCAGGGGCCACGACAAAGAGCAGCGCCGTGGTCACGATCATCGTGCAGACGATCGCCACGCCGTAGGCGGCGGCGAGCGCGCCCGAGGAGCGGAACGCGAGGACCACGAGGACCGTGGCCACGCCAAGCGCGGCGTTGAGCTTCGGGACGAAGATCTGCCCGTACTCGCGGGCGCTCGTATGCCGGATGTCGAGCCGCGGCCAGTAGCCGAGCTGGACGATCTGGAGGGCGAGAGAGAAGACGCCCGAGATCACCGCCTGCGAAGCGATGACTGCCGCGGCGGTCGCAAGGACGGTGAGCGGGATGACGCCCCAATCAGGCGCAAGGAGGTAGAAGGGGCTGCGCACCGCGCTCGGGTCGGCAAGGACAAGGGCCCCCTGCCCGAAGTAGCTGAGGAAAAGCGCCGGGAACACGAGGAGGAACCAGATGTTGCGGATCGGGATGCGCCCGAAGTGCCCCATGTCTGCGTAAAGGGCCTCCGCGCCCGTGACGACGAGGAAAATGGCACCGAGGGCAAGCAGGCCCCGGGGCCCGTTCGCGGCGAGGAATGCGACCGCGTGGAGGGGGTTTAGGGCCTCGAGGATCTGGGGGGCGCGGAGGATTCCCTGGATTCCAAGGAGCGAGAGGACCGCGAACCAGACGACCATTATGGGCCCGAAGAGCCGGCCCACGCCGCCCGAGCCTCGCTTCTGCAGGAGGAAGAGGCCTGCAAGGACGCCGACCGAGATGGGGACGACGAGGGGCTCGAGGCCGGGCGCGGCAACCGCAAGGCCCTCCATGCCGCCAAGGACAGAGATCGCAGGCGTGAGGATCGCGTCGCCGAAAAGGAGCGCCGCCCCGAAGAGGCCGACGATGACGAGGGTCGAGCGCAGGTGCGCGCGCGCCGCGCGTCCGCGGCCCGCCTCGCCGGCCACCGGCTTGATAAGGGCGGTGAGCGCGAGCACGCCGCCCTCGCCGTCGTTGTCCGCGCGCATCACGAGGAGAACGTACTTGAGCGAGACGATCACGACGAGGGACCAGAAGATCAGCGACAGCGTGCCAAGGACATTGGCGGCGCTCGGCGCCACGCCGAAGTGCCCCGAGAAGCTCTCTCGCACCGCGTAGAGCGGGCTCGTCCCGATGTCCCCGAAGACGACGCCGAGGGCCGCAAGCGACAGGCCGAACGCGTACCGTTTCGACCGGGGGGCCGGCGCCAACTCAAGGCGCCCCCCTACAGAGTGGAGGGGCGAGCACCTGCATCGGCACGGGTGGTTCCTCCAAGGGGGATCGGTCGACGCTCCAGGAAACGAAGGGCTTCGGCGCTTGCACAAGCGCCACCATCGAAATGGTCTTTTGGGGCCCCCGGAGCGCGAGGAGCCGCGCTTGGCCCTGCCGCTTCCCCGTTCGGGAAACGCCGAAGACGCTCGGGAAAGTTATATTGACGACGACCGCTACGCGCGCCCCGTTGCCCGGCCCCCAAGAAACCCACGGCCCCGTCTCGGGACTCGCCTACCGGCAATACGAAAAGCGCCTGCTCGCGGAGATCCAGGCAAGCGAGGTGCCCAAGCACGTCGCCGTCATCATGGACGGCAACCGGCGGTTCGCCGAATCGCTCGGCCTCAACCCCATGGACGGCCATGTCTACGGCCGCGAGAAGCTCGAGGAGCTGCTGAACTGGTGCCTCGAGCTCGGCATCAAAATCCTCACGGTCTACGCCTTCTCGACGGAGAACCTGCGCCGCCGCCCCGAGGAGGTCCAGCTCCTCATGCGGATGTTCGAGGAGAACTTCCGGAAGCTCGCTGACGACCCCCGCGTGCGCCAGCACGGCATCCGCGTCAAGGTGATCGGCCAGCTCTCGCTCCTCGAGCCCCAAGTCCAGGAAGCCATAGCCTACGCGATGGACAGGACGAAGGGGAACTCGAACTACCTCCTCAACCTCGCCGTCGCCTACGGGGGCCGCGACGAGATCATGCACGCGGTGCGCAAGGTCGCAGAGGCCGCGAAGGACGGGTCGATCCGGCCCGAAGATGTGACGGAGGAGGTCTTCGCCCGGCACCTCTACACGAACGGGATCCCGGACCCCGACCTGATCCTGCGCACGAGCGGCGAGGAGCGCATCTCGAACTTCCTCCTGTGGCAGAACGCCTACAGCGAGCTCTACTTCGCCGATGTCTACTGGCCCGGGATGCGCAAGATCGACTTCCTGCGCGCGATCCGCTCGTACCAGCAGCGCCACCGGCGCATGGGGACTTGAAGGCGGCC
>Ga0209321_10003587_pt1 | contig 10359 bp, 11 predicted proteins | sample Rifsed16ft4_FD_184012 | JGI IMG/M metagenome (GOLD analysis project Ga0209321, IMG submission 184012) | Soil microbial communities from Rifle, Colorado, USA - sediment 16ft 4 - CSP-I_5_4 (version 2) | ecosystem: Environmental > Terrestrial > Deep subsurface > Rock core/Sediment | place: Rifle... | reverse complement strand
ATGGAATTAATCCATCGTTTAAAAGTGAAGCATCGGGCATCATGCCACCTCCACTTAATGCAAAATTTACAGAGCTAAATAGACCTCCAATGACAAAAAAGAAAAGCAGTATTTTCGCAACCCCTCGCTTAAACGTACTACGAATTTCAGCTGGATTTACAACCTTTTGTGTGATTTTCATTCCATAAATGAATCCTATTGCAAAAGAAGGTGCAAACATGATGTTTATCAAAACTGGAGACTCTTGCCCAATTCTTACAATGTCAGGATGAAATACGAAAAATAATAATAAAGCAGACGCAACAGCTACGCTAAAAATTATGAGGTTTGCATTTCGGTATATATGCGACTCTTCTGCAATATTGTCATTCCAGTTGTACACATAGTTTTCTGGTTGAGAATGAATTAAAGAAAAGACCAAAAAATCATTTGTTTAATTAATCAATTCTATTTACCTTTAAGCCATAAGGTACGCATCTATGACAAAAAAACTGCCGATCTCAATAATTGTAATTGGTGTTATAGTGCTATCATTTGGAATAATATTTCATCTTCAGGGTCAAGGAATAGTTGGCCCTCAAGAGTCATTTATGTATGAAAATCCAAACTGGATAATTTATGGTCAACAAATTGCAGTTATTGGAATATTGATTATAGGTATAGGAATGGTGGTAAAAATTTACTTTACAAAAAAACGTTAGCTTATGACTCTCAGCGTGACAGTTGAACGGATTTTTTCTAGTTTTCTTATCTTTGCTGAGATTAGTTCATTCATCTTGCTCTCATTTTCTGTTTCTGTTTCAACAACTAGATCATAATCGCCATATGTTATAGTAACATCTTTGACACCCTCTATTTTTTTTAATTGTAAAAGAAGATCATGTTCTGTTCCTATTTCGCAACTCATCAAAACATAGGCTGTCTCCATCGACATTAATTTAGTGTGTTTAGTCTATTAGTATATCTACATTGTATGACAAACACGCCAAGGATTCTTTTCTAGATACTTTTGATGATATTCTTCGGCCTTGTAAAACGTTGAAGCAGGTTTTATCTCAGTTACGATCTCTTTGCTAAATCTTTTCATTGCTGCATCTTGCAGTTTTTTTTTCATCTTTTGTGCGGCAGATTCTTGTTCTTGTGTATGATAAAACACAGCTGATCTATATTGTTCGCCAACGTCAGGGCCTTGTCTATTAAGAGTTGTGGGATTGTGGTTGCTCCAAAAAATCATCAATAGTTCTTCATAGGATGTAATTGTCGGATCATACTCTACCTGAATGGCCTCTGCATGACCTGTTGTGCCTGAACAAACATCTTCGTAGGTCGGATTTTCAAATGTTCCACCAGTGTATCCTGCCATTGTAGAGCTAACGCCTTTTACTTTTCTGAATAATTCTTCTACTCCCCAAAAACATCCTGCTGCAAAAGTAGCCTTCATGATCATAATGTATCTAGTTCTTTTAATAAACTCTAAGACTAGAATCCTGCCAAAATTGGATCTGTTGGTTTCATAATTTCTCGCAATAGTATGGTGGCAAATGATCCTCGTGAAAGTGTAAAGGAGGTAGTGTTGTCATTTATGGTATAATCATCAATTTTTACAGATACGTGCCTAAAGCCACCTTCGTTGCTTGCCTCTTGCATTTCTTTTATGAAGAAATCCTTTGGCGAAATCTCCTCTTCTTTTAAAATTTTTGATATTTGGTAATCAAATCTTGTTTTCTTAAAATATGAATAGCCAACAAATGGGACGGCTAATAACTGGCTAGGATCGTTAACAAATCTTCCAATCAAGCCATTTTTGTCATAACACACATCGTTTTCTTTTGGCGTAAACAAATCTTCACCGTCTAAAAATGCCATGCTCAGCGTTTTATTAAAAATAAAAGACTGATAGGCTTGAATGTAGAGTCTTCTAATTGAAATTGGCAATGCTCGAATCGCAGTTAATGAATTGCCAGATTTTAGAGTCTCACTAACAACAATCCGCTCAAGATCCATTTGCGGTGGAATTTTTTCAGCAAGTCGTTGTAAGGCAGACTTGTCTGCTAGTTGTTGCCGTAGTTCATTGTTTTCTTGAGAATCATATTCTGATGTAAAGCTCAAGAGCAAATTTACTGCTTCATCAAAATTTCTCTGTACTAGAGCTTTGCCAATTTTGTGAGTTACTGGCCTTTTTGTGCCAAATCTCTGATAACCATAAAAGTTTAGAATTTTATCAAATTCTGAAAATTCTGTAATGTTTGATTTTGCACCAGTTATTTTAATTTTAAAGTGGTTTCCAATCATATCTTTTTTTGATAATGGTTTTTGGACAAACCCGATTCTTTTCAATGAATATTTTTTGTCGGTTATACTGTCAGTTGATTGTGATTTGTTCATGGAACAAACGTATTGTTCTGTTGTTGCTGCAGCATCTTTTAGACCAAGTGCTTTTAATCTTAAACCATGCTTTTTGAAAACATCATTTAATGCATGATATGTGTCAATTCCGTGTTTTTGTAGTTTGTAAACTGCATAGCCAGGTTTTTCAGTAATTGATGATTCTACTTTTTTTGATAAAACCTCTGATACTATGAAATCCTCATTTTGAGTCCTGATTTTTCCTCCACACCCAGAAAATGCTGTAGTGTATACTAGAATTCCAATTTCTTTATCGATTTTAGGTATCACTTTTCTATGATTATAGTGACAAACTGAGAAACTGATACCTCATCATTTTGTGCACCTAAAAGAACCTTGTATGTACCAGACAATGCGTTGTTGTTTGCTTCAATCGTTACTGAAATTGACGCTGGTTCATTTCCAGATATTTCTTGCTCAGCCTTATCAAAATCAACTATAATGTCTGAGAATGATGCAGTGTTAGATGAAGTAAATGATATTTTTCCAGATGATGATGGAATAACTTTCATTGAAAGATCTACTTTTTCTCCTTTTTTCAAAGTAATTTCAGTTTGGCCTAGTTCGATTTGAAATGGAAGTGGAATTGAGGTATCAAGAACAGCAATATTGTTTTCAACCCACTCTGTAAACCATATTTTGTCATTTTGAGTTGTAAAATCAAATACTTGGGCTAGCCCACAATCAGTTAGAGGATCACAGTCTGCCCAGATTGTATTTTTAGATGGAACGTTATATTCAACAAGTGATTCTATGCTTGGATCAAAAATTCCAATGCGGTTTGCTGATTGTTCATTGAAAACTAGTCTGCCTTTTTGATCAAAATCAGTCCAATATGGACCAGAGACAGGTGTTTTGATAAGACCCGTTGCATTTCCATATGATGAAATATCAGGTTTTGATGTAGTGTATTTTGTAAACTTTTCAGTTAAAGGATCAAAACTATAAAAAAAACTACTCGATGTGTCTGCTATCCATACTATTCCATCATTTCCTACAGAAATGCCATTTGGTGCATTCATAGACGGTAGCTGGAAAACTTGGATAAAATCAAAGAGTGGAATTCCTGCATCTTTAGCTAAAGCGCTTGCCTCAAAGTAACTTTTTTGGTCAAACTTGATAAGAGCCCCACCCTGTCTGAATTGCCAGTTTGTATACCATATGTTATCATCGGAATCGACTGCAAATGATCCTGTGAATGAATCCTCAAGTGGAGAGGCAACAACACGATAAGCTGTTTCATCAGCAGACTGGGATGCTGGGTCTAAGAATGTAATTTTGTTACCTGTAAAATCATTTATTATAATTTGTGAACCTGATATCTCAAGACGTTGTGGAAGTGCGTCTCCTGTTGATGGATATCCATGTCTATCATATTTTCCATCCTCGATAGAAAATTTCCAAACAGAGTCATGTGCCTCATCTGTAAACCATAGTGAACCATCTGGAGAATATGCAATTCCCCACATCATAGAACGAGCCTTTGGCGGCCATTCAGGATTTTCATACTCGGTAAATAATTCTGTATTTGGATCAAACTTTGCAACTTTTCCCGTATTCACCTGTGCAAACCACACATTTCCATCAGGATCAGTCGTTATGGCAAGCGGTTGAGTACATTTTGTTTTGATTTCATATTCTCTAATGTATGTATTTGATTTTGCGTCTTCACTGCCACAAAATTGTGCACGTTGATCATCAGGAAAATTGTCAGCTGGAGTTCCTGTAATTGTAACTGTAACTTCTTCGCTTTCAGGAGCAGGCATCAGATTAGGAAGTGCTATAGATACTGCAGATGTAAGAAGTATAACTGCAAAAAATATTCCTACGATAAGTCCCTTTGTTTTTTTCTTCACAGATGCAAAATTATGATGCCATGTTATATCTTATTCCAATTTATAGAAATAATATTGTAGCAAAACAACTATAACAATTTGTATTTTCCAGTTATCTTATCTATTAGAGATTCTGGAGCAGGTCCCAATGAAATGCAGGTAGTAGTTCCAGGTTCTATTTGGGTGTGTCCTGCATCTGAAACTTCAGACCAAGGAACATTTAATGAAATTGCAAGTTTTTTTATTTCTTCGATTTCTTTAAGGCTGTCAACTTTAACAACTACCTTTTCTTGACCATCCCACCATTCCTTAAACCAGGCAGGATTTGATTTTCTTACATTTTCAGCACCAAGTAATGATGCATGTGCTACCTGAGCTGCAATCTTGCCTTTGCCCATCTGAAGATCAGTTCTTACTGCAATAACCTGCTTTATGCCTGCCATGTATATGGTGATAAAAAGACATTATGAAAAACTTTTGAATTAAATAATTGCACAATTCATACCATTTGTGGACTATGATGTTGTAATAGCAGGCGGAAGTATCGCAGGCTTGATTTGTGCAAGAGAGATTGCAGAGAAGGGCTATCGTGTTTTAGTTATAGAAGAGGATTATGAGATAGGAACACCTGAACATTGTGGAGGACTAGTAAGCGTTACAGGATTACAAGAGTTGGGAATAATTCCACACAGAAAAACATACGAACATAGGATAGACACTGCTGAGATTTTTTCTCCAAATGGTAAGAGCTTTGTCATAAATTCAGCAAAACAAAATGTCGTAGAGATTAACAGAAGAGAGCTTGACAAGCAAATAGCACACCAAGCACAGCAAAACGGTGCAGAAATCAGAGTAAAGACTAGCTTTCATGAAATCACAGATGAGGGAGTCAAAACATCGGATGGGAAAATAAAATGCAAGATTATAGTTAATGCTAGAGGTGTTGCTGCTCTTATAAACAAGGAAAGAGACGGAATTCTTTCTTCTGCACAATATGAAGTATATGCAGATTGGATAAAGAAAGGAAAAGTTGAAGTTTATTTTGATCAAGAAAAATATCCTGGTTTTTTTGCATGGATAATTCCATCATCAGATGGAATCGGAAAGGTAGGCGTTGCGGGCAGAGCAATAAATGTCTCTTCTACAATTGATGAGTTTCTTTCAAAGAAGGGCAAGCATTCAGTTATTAGAAAAATTTTTGCGCCAATCTGGATAAAAGGCCCAATTGAAGAATTTGTAACAAATAATGTGGTGACAGTTGGGGATGCGGCAGGACAATCAAAACCAACAACAGCTGGTGGAATCTACTCTTGTGGTATTGGCGGCATGTTTGCTGGAAGAGCAATTTCAAAATTTTTAGAAACTGGAAATAAAGAAGAACTTAAAGAATATCAAAAAAAATGGAAGAAAAAATTTGGAAAAGAGTTTGACAAACAATTACTTGCAAGAAGGCTACTTGAAGGGTTGGATAATGAGTCAGTAAATAAATTGTTTAACTCTATAACGCCTGAAATTGTAGATGAGATTTCAGAAGGCGAAGACTTTGATTCCCACACATCTTCAATAATCAAACTTCTTGGCATCAAACGATCTTTTGGTGTAGCACAAACAATTCTTGGTGGAGAAATTAAAAGACTTTTGACTCAATAAAATGAGAATGCTCTAAGCAAGGTATAAATTCGGTTGCAAGAGAGTCAGCACAATATGTCTTCTACTTTGTCGTTACCTGTTTGTACTTGTTGCCATAGACATATCATGCCAAAAGACAAGTGTGTCAAGTTCAACTGCCCAAATTGTGGCAAGGTTTTGATATGGAGATGTCAGAGCTGCAGGGAGGCTGCAAGAGCTTATACTTGTGAGTCTTGCAAATTCGAAGGGCCATAAAATGGCGAGATTACTAATAATAGCTAAAGTCCTACCTACTGGAACAGAAATCGATCTAGACGACTTGGCAAAGAAGATCAAGGGCGCACTCAAAGATGGAATAGTACTATCAAAATATGAAAAGGAACCATTGGCATTTGGGTTGTATTTTATCAAAGCAGAATTTCAACTAGATGACAAAGAAGGACAGATGGATTCTCTTGAAAATGCAGTCAGATCTGTAGAGGGAGTAAGTGAGGTTGAAGTGTTAAACATGAGCAGAATGTCAGTTGATGTAAAATAGGTGTGGTTAGTTGACGCGCAAAGATGATGTTTTACAGCTTAAAGTCGGGGAAGCAAAGCAACGAGATGTAGGCAAAAAACGTGTAAGAATGGGTCCTGAAGCTATGGATTTTTTGAAAGTGGCCCCAGGAGATGTTGTTGAAATTACAGGCAAAAGAGCAAGTTGTGCAGTTGTATGGCCAACAGATGAAGATGAAAAAATCCCTGAAATCATTAGAATCGATGGCCAGACAAGGAAAAATATTGGCTCTGCAATAAATGATGTTGTAAAGATTAGAAAAGTTTCTGCAAAAACTGCAAAATCTGTAGTGTTAATGCCAGTAAGCGATGTGGTAACAGTGGATAAAGAATTTACAGATTTTGTAAAAAACCGATTGAAAGGCTTACCGCTATCACAAGGCGATGAAATTTCAGTCATGATACTTGGAAACTCGATGGACTTTAAAATTAATAAAATCACTCCAAAAACGGTTGCAAAAATTGATCGTTCAACTATACTTTCGATTCTAACAGAGGCTTCAACTGACCGCAAGCTACGTGTTACCTACGAAGAAGTTGGCGGATTAAAGGAGGAAATTAGAGCCATGAAAGAAATTGTAGAGCTTCCTTTGCGACATCCCGAATTATTTAGCAGACTAGGAATAGAACCTCACAGTGCCATTTTACTTTATGGTCCACCTGGATGTGGAAAGACATTGATTGCCAAAGTACTTGCAAGTGAATCTGAAGCAAACATGTATTCAATAAATGGTCCTGAGATAATGAACAAGTATTATGGTGAAACCGAAGCTAGGTTAAGAGATATTTTCAAAGAAGCAAAAGACAATTCTCCAAGCATAATATTCATTGATGAGATAGATGCCATTGCACCAAAACGTGAAGAAGCATATGGTGACGTAGAAAAAAGAGTAGTAGCTCAGCTTTTGGCATTGATGGATGGCCTAACTGACAGAGGTAATGTCATAGTTTTAGGCGCAACAAACAGACCAGACAGTGTAGATCCTGCCCTTAGAAGACCAGGCAGGTTTGATAGGGAAGTAGAGATTTCTGTTCCAAATCAGGAGGGACGATATGAGATTCTACAGATTCACACACGAGGAATGCCTATTGCCCAAGACGTAGATTTGAAAAAACTTGCAGATGAATTTTACGGATACACAGGTGCTGATATCAAATCACTGTGCAGAGAATCTGCAATGAAGGCCATAAGGCGATATCTTCCAGAAATTGATTTAGAGACAGAAAAAATTTCAAGTGAGATATTGCAATCAATGGAAGTCACGTTACAGGACTTTTACGATGCAATGCATGAAGTTGTTCCAACTGCGATGCGAGAATTTTATGTTGAAAGACCAAAGGTTTGGTGGCAAGATGTTGGCGGATTAGATGATGTAAAGCAGACATTAAGTGATAATTTGATCGTTGCAATGAAAGAGCCAGCCAAGTTTCAAAAAATGGGCATCAAACCACCAAAAGGTGCATTGCTTTATGGGCCACCTGGATGCGGAAAAACACTACTTGCAAGAGCACTGGCTACAGAAAGCGGAGCTAACATGATACTTGTTCGTGGGCCTGCGATACTATCAAAATGGGTAGGAGAATCTGAAAAGGCAATAAGAGAGATATTCAGAAAAGCAAAAACGTCATCTCCATGTGTTGTTATTTTCGATGAGCTTGATTCTCTGGCAAGATTCAAGTCAGGAGAAGAAAGCGGAGTTGGAGAAACAATACTTAGTCAGCTATTAACCGAGATGGAAGAAGGAGGCTCTACAAGAGTTGTAGTCATTGGAATTACGAACAGGCCTGATCTACTTGACAGTTCTTTGTTAAGATCAGGCAGACTAGATCTTGCTCTTTATGTACAGCAACCTGACGAAAAGGGACGATCAGAAGTCATAAAAATTTTGACAGAGCGAATGCCACTTTCAAACGATGTCAAGATAAAGGAAATTGCACTTGCAACACAAAACTATACCGGCGCTGATCTTGCAGCACTATGCAGAGAAGCTGCAGTTCATGCTATGCAGAATAATTCAAGCAAAATAACAAGTACTGATTTTGCCTCTGCGTTAAAGAGAGTAAAACCATCGATTACAAAAGAGGTGGATCAGTGGTACAACACAGTCAAAGAAACCATTTCAAATGTAGTTCCAAAGTCAGTCGACAGAACATTTTATGGATAAAAATGACTTCGCTACCGCTTATCAATCAAGCATATGAAAAAATAAAAGAAAATGGGTCACTTACAGATGAGGAGCTCTCAAAGAGCTTGGCAAAATCTGGACTAGTGATTCCTGAAGACAGATTTAACAAAATATTGCTTGATTTGGAGATACTAGGAAAGATTAGAGTTTCGTGGCTTACCAAAGATACACGGAGAATCGAAGCCATAACTGAAGAAGAAGAAATTGATGAAGTTGATTCGCAAAACAAGGAATCAATTGAAAAAGACTATGAAGCAAGCTTTCCTGGAATGGAAAACAACGAGTGATTAGATTCTAAAGTGAAAAGCTGCATCTAAGGCAATACCTACAAAGATTATTGTAAGATAAGGTGCTGTAACCTTGTACGCTTTCCATGCAAATTCGGATGTAGGATTCTTTGTTAGCTTGTAGTGATACACAAGCATCAATCCACCAGATACGGCTGCAATTACAAGATAAACTAAGCCTAGCCCAAATGCGTAAAGTGCTAACGAGTATGGTAAAAGTATTGCAGTATTAATCAAAATATAATTTGATGTTTTTTGCATTCCAACAAGCACCGGAAGCATTGGAATTTTTGCCTCTGCATAATCGTCTTTTATTTTCATGGCAAGACACCAAAAATGCGAAGGTGTCCAAACAAATACAAGAAATCCAACTAGAAAGCCTAACAGATCCATAGAGCCTGTTGCAGCTGCCCATCCTGCCATGGATGCTGCACTGCCAGCAAATCCTCCAATTACAATATTTGAGGAATTGAGTCGCTTTAACCAAATTGTGTATACTACAACATAGAAAAATATTCCTAGTGCGATAAAGAATGTAGAAACTAAATTTAATGTGAATGCTGCATAGATGACTGATGCTGCACTGACAGCCAGACCGTAAATCATTGCATGTTGTGCCTTGAGTCTTCCCGATGGAATTGGTCTAGTACTTGTTCTTTTCATCATTGGATCAATGTCTTTGTCATAATAATGATTCAATGCACTTGATCCAGCAGAAGCTAGTGCACCAGCTATTATGATGTGTAGCAGATCCAGATAGTCTAGTTCTGGTCCAATTAACTTACTTGCTGCATACATCGAGGTAACTGCGGTTATCACAAGCAGAACTACTATTCTGGGCTTTGATATCTCAAGTATTTCCTTTAAACCCAATCTCTTTACGCGGTTTTAATAGGGATTTAATTTCTTCGACATAATTGAGAATCTTTCAAAAGAATTAAGTATCACACGAATTCCATCTAGCTCAAATGAGTAATTGGGACCTTATGATGCCTGGAATGGGTCTTATTGCTATAGGAACAACAGGAGTTACAATTGCCTATTCAGGAATTGCTCATACCTTTGTTGATGGATTGCATGCACTAACTGGACTTACATTGATACTTGGTTTGATTTTCTTTTCTACCGGCTTATTAGAAGGTGGGATTTCAACAAGCAACAGAGCAAAGGCCACTACTCTAGTAGTGTTATCAATTGCCTTGGCTTTTGGAACATTTGCGTTTACACTTAGTTCTGTTTCATCAATTCCAGTTTTCGCAGGCGTGTTGTTGATCATTGTGATACCTGCAGTTGTTATTGCTTATGTTGCAATGAAAATTCCAGAATATGCAAAACCAGTTGCAGGAATTTTTATTCTAGCTTCAGGAGCTGGAATTGCAGCATATGTTGGATTTGGCCTTGTAGGTCCTGATACTTATCTTATTAACGAACAACCAATAGAGGAAGCCTTGGAAGAGGTAG